>Ga0302324_100001585_pt1 | contig 54761 bp, 54 predicted proteins | sample Palsa_T0_1_FD_201949 | JGI IMG/M metagenome (GOLD analysis project Ga0302324, IMG submission 201949) | Peat permafrost microbial communities from Stordalen Mire near Abisko, Sweden - Palsa_T0_1 | ecosystem: Environmental > Terrestrial > Soil > Palsa > Peat permafrost | place: Sweden: Abisko...
CGGACTGGACCCTGCCATTGCCTATACCGGTGTCGATTTTGCGGGCAACGCGGTCAATTTGGCGCGACAAAAATACCCGCAATACAAGTTCGAGCTTGCGAACATCCAGGCATGCAGGGAAGGCCCGAAGGCGGACCTCGTTTTGATGATGGACGTATTAAGAGCGGAGGCGGCCGAATCGGACAAGCTCCTCCTGCAACGCGCACTGGCGCTGGGTAAGCGGGCCGTCCTTGTCTCGGTCAGAATTCCCGGAAACGATTTGACCCGGGCATGGCATGAATTCCTGGCGCGACTTGACGGGACTGCGAAAGGATTCCGGCCCGTCGGGCGGGCAGGCACGGAGCTGTTTGCCCTTCGTACGGCGTAAGGCGGGGGAAACGCGATGATCCTTCTTATTGCCGGATTTCACAGAAGCGGCACCTCGATGGTCGCGAACATGTTTCACAAAGCCGGACTGTTCATGGGCAATGACCTGTTGTCGGCAAAGCCTTCAAATCCCTACGGGCATTTCGAGGCCGTCGAAATAATGCGATTCCATAACCAGGTTTTGAAACGCAACGAAACCTCGTGGCAATTTGACGGAGTCGCGAAGGAGCTTGCCTTCGAGGAAACGGAAAGGGATTGGCTCAAAAACTGGATCAACGAGCGCGCGGGCTGGGCGAATTCGGGCCTGAAAGATCCGAGGCTTTGTTTGTTTCTTCACGAATGGGTGCAAATCTGTCCGGAGTTTTTTGTTGTCGCCATCTTCCGGGATTTCATTTCAACAACCCGTTCGTTACTGAACCGGCACGCCGCAGATCTTTTGAGATACACCGGTGCAAGTACCCATCTGCGATTCTGGCAGGAGCCGGAACTGCCTTACAGAATGTGGCTATCGTACAATAGGCAATTGCTCGACATCGTTCGGTGCAATCCGGAGCGAAGCCTGGCGCTTCATCATGCCCATGTCCTCGGAGGACTCGACGTTTTGGGAGCGGTAGAGGCAAAGATCCCCGTGGGGCTGAAGCCGATAGACTCGCAGGCACTTGTCGATCTGACGATCACGGAAACCGGCGCGCGCTATCTTCCACCCATCGGTCCCGAATTGCGGGAGGACCTGGTCAACACCTGGAAGGAGATCGAAACTGTGGCGGGAGCGTCCGGGTTGGATATCGAACGGGTAATGCAGGAGACCTTTGAGGGCAGCAAGGAGCGTCCAGACCGGCAGCCGCCGGAAGCGACCGCTGAGTACAATCAAGCATATGCGCGATATGTCGTTGGGCGGTCCCGATATGAACGCGCAATGCGCCCGCAGAGATAACAATCGACCGGAGCTGTTCCGATGGGCCGTTTGGCGCCGGAACCGGGCGTCGCAAGCCAGAGACGGCACGCCCTCTCCCAACACGGTGCGGGGGAGGAACGCGCCGGCGTCTGCTATTTTCCGATCAGGACATCGATCGTCTTCTTGCCGTTGGGCGAGCCGAGGCCGCCTACCAGATCGTATCCCTTCACTGCGGGATAGATGCCGCTCGAATTGCCGACGACGTCATGCGTCATCTTCGGGTTGCCCTTGTAAGCCGGATAGAGGATCGGATTGATGAAGCCGATTTCCGACTTTCCCTGGCTCACCGCCTGCTGGTTGGCAAGCGCCGCAAAGCCCGCCCACATCGGCGATGAGAAGCTTGTGCCGCCCACGCCGCCTCCGCACGAGCCCTGGGCGCAGACCATCATGTCGAAATTCGCGTTGGCGGAGACGTCCGACACGTTGCGCAATGTCGTGGAGCCCTTGTTCTTCTTGGTGATGTAGGGCAGCTGGTAAGGCTCGATCTTGATGTTCTGGTCGACGGACGGCCCTGATGCGCTGTCCACCCAGCCCGGCTCCGACGCCCACTTTCCACCAGCGCCGTGGGTGACGAGATCGGTACCGCCGACCGCGATGATGTTGGCGTCTTCTTCCGGCCACGGGCCGCTACGCTGGAGCGTGACATCGTCGCCGCTCGCAGTGAACCAGGATTGGCCCTGCGCCGCCATCTCCTGATAGATCGGATCCTCCACGTCGAAATCCTCATTATAGCCCCATGACGTGCTCAGCTGCTTGCTGGTGTCGTCCGACGCCATCTGTTCCTCGATCGCGACGGGGTCCTGCGCGACATAGACCTGCACCTGGTCGAGCCCCGGCGCCATGGAGATGGAGTAGTCGATGTCGAGCGTCTGCTCGCCGTCGTCGCAATTGCCGCAATTGACCGCCGTTCCGTCGACGGAGATGCCGTTGACGGGCACGTTGAGCGGCTCGTTGAACGTCTTGAAATAGAGGGGGATGTCGCTCGGGATGTAGCCTTCCAGTTCCATCAGGCCCACGGACTGACCTGTGCCTATAAGCTTGGCCTTGTTGCCGGTGCCATAATAGGCGGCGCGGAAATCGCTGCCGATGAAGTTTCCTCCGGGGCCCGAACCAGTGCCGCTGCGCTGGCCGCCATTGTCGGCGGACCGAATGAACTTTGGAAAAGGCAGCTGGAAATTGTTGAGGCCCGTGATGGAGAGCACGGGCACGTCGAGCGCCAGTGTCGGCTCGCGATCCGGCGCCATGAAGTTCCGGTTCTCCGTGGGGTGCTTGAAGAGGTTGAGCTTGATGTTGAGGGCGCGCTCCACATCGGACGCCCTGCCTTCGACCTGGAACATGTAACGGTTGGCCTGCGTGTGCGTGACGCTGAGGCCGCCCGCATTGAAGAATTTCATCGCCGCGTCGTAGTCGCTCTGCGTGGGGCCGAAACGCTCCGCGAACTCGGCAACGGAGAGGTAGTGGCGATACAGCACGCTGTTGGGGTTATAGATCTGGTTGTCGAGCAGGCTGCGGAGTTCCGCCAGATTGCGCATGGGCAGCACGACCTGCAGACGCAGATGGATGGACGGGTCGACCGCGCCGACCGGTACGACACGGTGTTGCGCGACGATGCCGGGCACTATGCTGGTCTTGAGCGCCGCGGCGGCGGCGGGACTCGCGACCGCAATTGCCACAACCGACGCAATGAGCCCGGCGCGCAATGCGCCCAAACGATTTTGATTTTTCATGACGTGCCATCCTGGAGTGAGCGGCGGAAGTTGCGCCGCAGGACCTCGGCGGTCAAGCGCAGGATCGGACGTATGCTTCACCTCGCCCACTCCAAGGCTATCCGTTAAAATTACAATTTTACGAATGGCGCATCGGTTAACCCGCTTTTTTCGAATGCGTCGTACCCGCTCCACGGAATAATCCGCCATCGCCGTTCGTCTCTCAGGCATGAGGCGCGGCAAGTTTCACATCGTCTGCGCCGTCACGTGAAACCCAGGAGCGCATGATGAGAACGAAAATCAAACTGGCGATCGGTCTGTTGCTGTTCGCAGCCCCGGCTTTCGCCGCCGGAGCGGATACATTTCCCAAGACGACGGCCTTCAAGGTCGTGCCGCTCGTCTCCAACCAGACCGGAAAAGCGCCGGTCATCGACCCCAATCTGGTCGACGCCTGGGGGCTTTCGCAAGGCCCCGGCGGCGATCCCGTCTGGGTTTCGGACAACGGTACGGGGCTCTCCACCGTCTATGCCCAGGGGACCGGCAAGAACGAAGGCCTGGTTGTCACGATCCCGGATGGCGACCCGACGGGAACCGTCTATGTGCCGCCGGGAATCGGCTTTTCCATCTCGGAGAACGGGAAAAGCGGCGACGCGCAGTTTCTGTTCGATTCCGAAGCCGGCGTGATCTCGGGATGGACTTCGTCCGTCGACGCCGCCAACGCCGTGGTCGCTTATGACGGTTCCGGCCAGGGTTCCGTCTACAAAGGGCTGGCGCTCGATCCTACCAGCAAGCTGCTCTTCGCGGCCGATTTCGCGAATAATCAGGTGCAGATCTTCGACAATCAGTTCGACCTCATGGGCAGCTTCACGGACACCACCCTGCCCAAGCACTATGCGCCGTTCAACGTGGCGATCAGCGCCAATCACGATGTCTATGTGACCTTCGCGAAACAAGACAAAAGCCGGCACGATGAAGTCGACGGACCCGGTCTCGGCTTCGTCGACGTGTTCACCGAAACGGGCACGCTGCTCCAGCAACTGGTCCTGCAGGGACCGCTGAATGCCCCCTGGGGCATAACGATCGCGCCGTCGAATTTCGGCACCTTCGCCAATGCGCTTCTTGTGGGAAATTTCGGCGACGGCTGGATCAACGCCTTCGATCCGACCACGGGCCAATATCTCGGTGCGCTCAGCGACAAGAAGGGAAATCCGCTCGCCATCGACGGTTTGTGGGCCTTGGATCCCGTGCCGAACGGCGACATCACATTCTCCGCCGGGCCGCACAAGGAAAAAGATGGCCTGCTCGGACTCATCACGGTCGGCAAGTGAACGACGGCTGACACATAGTCGCCTGGCCGCCGGTTCCGCCACTTGAGCGCCGCGTCATCGCAGGCGCTGGAGCTGGCGGACCGGTTGCAGGCGATGGGGCCGTTTTCGTGCTGCCCTTCTTCGGCGGCGCATGATTTCCGATGGTCCGTTTTAACGGGCGATCCCGTCACGCAGCGTTCGAAATTCCTTGGCGCGCCTCCACAATTGATATAGGATTTTGACCTATATATTATATAGGGTGATATCCTATCTACGATCGACCCCGCCCCTCGGCCTGTGACGAGGTCATTCTGAGCAGCGCTGAGGAACGCTCTGTACATCTCGGGACATCGGCAAATACGCCCACTGGCGTCTTTCGCGCTATCGCGGTCGTCGGCGCCATCGCGGTCGGGGCAACCTTCGCCATTCCAGCGACCGCGAAGACGTCGGCCGGCACAGGAATCGACACGCAGATCCCGGCTTTCACAGGAATGGACTATTATCCGCCCGGTCCTTGCGCCAGTATGAGCTATTACCGTCCCGGCTATTGCGGCTACCCCATCTATACCGGTCCCGTTTTTATCGGGGGACACTGGACCCACGGTCTTCATTTTTACCGCTGGCAGGGCGGTCCCCTGTTTTGGGACCATGGCGCCTGGCATTCCTGGCGCGGATGGCGACGCGCGCGCTGGAACTGGCTTCACACAGGCGGTTGGCCGACGGGTTGGCGCAGCGGTGAGCGCCGCGGCAATTGGTGAGACATGACTCAGCAGTGATTTTGCATGAACGAAATGTGTGACGATCTCGGGCTGGGGCGGGATTCTGCATCATAGAGTCGAAACAGACCGCCAGTTGACGCGTCGCGAAACATCGGAAAAGCTTTCTCATGTTTCTGTATGTCCGCGTTTGCTCCGCCGTCGTTCTCCTTGCTTCCGTCGCCCAGGCTGCGCCCGCCAATCCATCTCCTGTTGGCGATTGGTACAGTGAGGGTAAGCAGAACGGAGAGAGAATACTTTCGCTCACGCATTACAAAACCGATGGGACATTTGTGACGGAGTTTCGCGAGTGCCTGCCGAACTGGACAGGCGTTCACACCGAATCCGGACATTGGAGTCTTGCCGGAAATCGTTTGCTGACCACAACGGAATTGGCGAAGGGGCGCAGCGTCTCCTTCACCGGCGAATTCGAAATTGTATCGAATGACGGCCACATCTGGTTGTCGCACACCGTTGGCGGTGACGCGCTGCGGATATTCGGCGACAACGGAATCAGGGTTGTTCGCGTGACGCCGGGTTCGCGATTGCCAAGCTGCGATCAGGTTTCCTGACAGAACTGCACTCGCTCAGAACGATCACCCCGGCCTATAGCGCAGACCGTCCACCACAAGTCGCAGGACGCGTCCGGAGCGCTCCTTCCAGTCCTTGTCGCCGGCGACGGACCAGGTGCTGGCGGCGACGGCGAGCAACACGTCCTGCGGATCGATGCCATCGCGGATCGCGCCGCTTCCGGCCGCCGCGTCGAGCAGCAGGGTCGCCGCCTCCGTCATGCGGTCGCGCGAATAGGCGTAAGTTTCCGCGCCCGGCTCGAAGATGGATTGCAGTGCATCCTTCAGCCCGCGCTTGGCGACGATGAGGGCGGCATAGCGCCGGAGCCATTCTTCCAGCGCGGCGTCTGGCGGCAGGCGCCGCAGGAGCCGGGCCGCATCTTCGCCGAGGCGCTTGACCTCATGGCGATAGACTGCCTCCACCAGCGCATCGCGGGTCGGGAAGTGGCGATAGAGCGTGCCGATGCCGACGCCGGCGGCTTCGGCCACCGCGGACAGCGTCACTTCCTCTTTCGCGGAAGTGAAGAGTTTCAGCGCTGCCGCAAGCAATCGTTCGCGATTGCGCGTGGCGTCGGCGCGGGGCAAACGGATGGATGCGGATTTCGGCAAGGCGGCCTCTTGTAAAACGGAGGGTCCTCCGCATATAACCCTCGAAGCGGAGAATCCTCCGTTTCTCCCGATATAGCGTTGCGGCGGGCAAAATCCTATGCCCCGTTCCATATCCCGCAAGATCCGGTTCAAAACAGGAGAACGATCATGAGCAAGACATTCGGCGCCGAATCGACCACTGACGACGTGCTGGAGGGCATCGACCTTTCCGGCAAGCGTATTTTGGTGACAGGCGTATCGGCCGGCCTCGGCGTGGAAACGGCGCGCGCGCTGGCCGCCCATGGCGCCTATGTGGTCGGCGCGGCGCGCGACCTCGACAAGGCACGCAACGCGACCAAGGTGGTGCGCGACCAGGCCACGAACGGCGGCGCGATCGAGGTGGTCGAACTCGACCTCGCCTCGCTCGCGAGTGTGCGGGCCTGCGCGGACAAGCTCGTCGCGGCCGGCAAGCCGTTCGATGTGGTGATCGCGAATGCGGGCGTGATGGCAACGCCGCAGGGAAAAACGTCAGACGGTTTCGAAACCCAGTTCGGCACGAACCATCTGGGCCATTTCGTGCTGGTCAACCGCATCGCGTCGCTGCTGCGGTCGGGCTCGCGGCTCGTCAATCTGTCATCATCGGGCCATCGCTTTTCCGACGTCGACCTCGAAGATCCCAATTTCGAACGCACGCCCTATACGGAGTTCGGCGCCTACGGTCGCTCCAAGACGGCCAATGTCCTGTTCGCGGTGGAGTTCGACCGTCGGCATAAGGCCAATGGCGTGCGCGCGACAGCGGTGCATCCCGGCGGCATCCAGACGGAGCTCGGCCGCTATATGACACCAAGCGTCCTGCAATCGCTCATCGATTCGATCAACGCCAACGCGCCAGCGGGCGGACCTGCCTTCAAATGGAAAACGATTCCGCAAGGCGCGGCAACAAGCGTATGGAGCGGCTTCGTCGCGCCGGCCGAGCTCGTCGGCGGGCAATTCTGCGAAGACTGCCATGTCGCGAAGATCGTGGAGGGCGCCGAACTGCGCGCCGGCGTGCGCGCCTATGCGCTCGACCCGGAGCATGCCAAAGCGCTCTGGGCCAAGAGCGAACAAATGGTCGGCGAGCGGTTTTCCTGATCCCCGCATCGCGCCTGCACGGTTCGGCGCCCGCCGGACCGTGTGGCCCGCGCGCTTCGGGTAGCATCAAAACCGGTGCGACACACCCGCATAAATTTGCGCGCCCGGCGTGTTCGGGTTGAGCCCAAAATTCGCACCGATGTCGAATTGCAGGTCGGTGCTACCGGGCGGTTGCCAGGTACCCGCAATATCGAAAGACGCCTGCTTCACGGTGCCTGACGGATCGCCATCGATATTCCCCCACAGCTCGGCCGACGCCGACACTTCGCTCGTGATCGTGCGCGTGATGCCGAGCGCGGTCACGCCGGCAGCGTGACGGCCGCCATCCAGCGCGTTCTTGAGCACGTCCAGTTCCGGCACGACAGAGAGCGACCACACGTCGGAGAGCGTGAAGGCGAGCGGCACCACCAATCCGCCTTCCGTCGCACCATTGCCGACGCCCAAAGGTGCCGTCGGCACTTTCAGATAGGGATCGAGCGCCGCGCTGAAATCGCCCGCACCATTGCCCACGAGGCTCGTCTTCACGCGCAGAAAAATATCCCCAAAGCCGGATACATCCGTGCGGCGACCGGTTGCATGGTCGTGCGTCGTCACCTCCACGAAGGGCGAGAGATTGATTTCCACATCCGTGCTGTTTGTGAGACCGAGCTTGAGGTTGGGGCTGGAGTAGACATAGGTGTCCGTCACCATGCCGTCCTCGTTCTGGAAGGTGGCGTTGAAAATGTCGGATTCGACCTGGATATGGCCCGCATCGATGGTGCAGGGGCCAGTACCCTTGGTCGGCCGGTCGGTGCAGAAGGGGCGCATGCTCTGGTCGGGCACCGGATCGAACAGGGAATAGTCCGCGCTGCCGGAAACGGCACCGTCGGCCCAGGCAGAAACCGCGGCCAGGACTCCGGCCAGCATCGCGGCCGATCCCGCCAAGCGCCGGGACACGGCGGATTTTCGAATGCGCATGACGAATACCCCTCGCCGCAGGCGGGCGCTGAAACTTACGCCGACACGCTATTCCAGCAGCAAGCCCACGCCAATCAAACACCACCTCTTCGATTTGTGCGATACTCGCTCGCGATTCGAATAGGGCATGGCCTGATCGGATTGGACCGGACCATGCGCTCGATTTCCTGTTTGCCACGAGGGGGTATGCGCCATGACAGCCGCGGAAGCGCTGCGACAGATCAGAAGCCGCCATCCATTGAAGAACACCTACAAGGCCACGATCGCCACGCTCGGCGGCCTGGACCAGCTCGCCGTATGGATCACAGAACATGTCGGCACGATGGGATTCTTTCTCGCCATCCTCGTCTGGACGGCGCTGTGGCTCGGCTGGAATTTTCTCGCGCCGGTCAATCTGCGCTTCGATCCGCCAATGGGATTCGTCTTCTGGCTGTTCATCTCCAACATGATCCAGATTCTGCTGATGCCCCTCATCATGGTGGGGCAGAACATCCAGGGGCGTCATGCGGAAGCGCGCGCCGAGCACGATCTCGATGTGAATGTGAAGGCCGAAGAAGAGATCGAAGTCATTCTGCAGCATCTCGAACGGCAGAATGACATGCTCATCTACATGCTGGAGAAGACGGGTGCCAAGCTCGACGATGTGCTCGCCGGACGTCAGCAGAGCTAGCCCGGCGGTAAGCAGGCATGGAAATTGCTCAGGGATTGCCCGCAGGACTCTTGGTGAGTGCTATGCGGCAATTTACGTTCCAGATCGAGACGCCCTCCCGCAACATCGCGCCTTCTTCGTCGGAGGACAGCCAAACCAACGGTAAACTGTCTCCGATTGTATGGATTTTGTTTCTGCTGGCGGTCGCCGCCTGTGCCGTTTCGATCCTGTTATATCCCCCATTTCAGGCACTTATGCACCAAATCTGGATGCAGGTGCGCGCGATTATCCTTGCGTAAGGTGTCAAACTTCTGCGCCACGCCTTCCTGTTAACGACGCCAGACTGGGAGCCCGAGCCCACGGGTGCGGAAGAACCAGGTGGGCGTGCAGCTCCAGGCGTGGCAATAGGAATTGATGCGAATGTCGCCATAGGGCGAACTCAACGGATTGTCGGGATCGTAGATTTCCCAGAACGTATCGGCGCCCGCGGCGACCATTCCGCCCCAATAAGATTTGACGAGCGCCAGCGCCTCAGCGCGCATGCCCAAGGCCAGCATCGCCTCGACAATGTGGTGATGGAGATAGGGCGTCACCGGTCTGATTGCCGCCATGTCGGCCAGCGCACGCCGCAATGCCAGAGCGCCCTGTCTCTTGCTTTCGGGCACGCCGGCAATCGCAAGCCAGGCTTGCGACGCCCATGACACCTGACGTTCCGGCCCGCTCACGAACAGCTTGCGTGCGGGATCGAAAAACGCGCGCCGTGCCGCCGCAATCATCTGCGCGATGCGCGGCGCGTAGTCGGCCACCTCGCCTGCCCTGCCCAGGCGCGTAGCCAGAGCGAGCGTCTGCCGGTAAGCGTGAATCAAAACACCCTGGATCGATGCGGTGCGGTCCAACGGCTCCGCCCAATCGATGAACAGCCAGATGTCGCGCGGATCGACGAACAGCCCGTTGGCGTCGACGTGGCGCCCCAATATCTCCAGCTGCCGTTTGGCGACCGGCCAAAGCTCGTTTGCCGTTTCCAAATCGCCGGTTGCGTCCACATATTCCTTGAGCGTGACATTATAGAGCGCCGCGTAGTCGAAGATCACAATCTCGCCGGTTCGGGGCGCAGGCCGTTCATAGACGCAGGCACTGACCAGTCCATCCTCGCGCGGCAGGGCGGCGAAGAGATAGAGACAACGCCGAACGACATCGTTGCACCGAAACGTCGCGTAGTTGGCGAGCGCCTGCAGCCGCAGATCTCCCACCCATAGGCGCCGGTCGCGCCGCGGCCCGTCCTCGAAAACGGTTTGCAGACAATCGCGCAGCGTGGCGATGGACACGTCGTCGATGCGTCTCACCAGCGCGTCCGTGTCGGGACGAAGCGGCGGCGGAGCGGTGACCGCCGCCGTCAGTGCATGTGCCCGGACATCGTGAAACCGGACGCCGAACTCCGGCGACGTGTCGACAATCTCGATCTTCACATGGCGGAACGCGTAACGGCGCGGCAGGCAAACCGCTTGCGGCAGATCGTCGATATTGATCGTTTCGTCTGGAAGCCATGCCTGACTGAGCTTGCCCGTGTAAGGATAAAACGGCTCCGCCACATCGGGCGGCACTTCGCCGAAAATGAGCCGCAGACGTACCGGCGAATCGGGATATCCGCCCTCGCTCTCAAGCCGAAAGGACAGGTGGCCCGTGCGGTGGCCGCCAAAATCCAACACGAAGCTGTCGCCCTTGCGGAATGCCGTTGCCGCGAGCGTTTCGGGCGCTGCGTCGCGCTGCATGCGGTAGCGCAAGGGGTGCGCGGGATCGGCCACCGCATGCACCAAAGCGAGCGGGGCCTGCACCGTCTCGTTCAGTAACGGCGTGAGCGACTGGGCCTTGTCAAGCCACGCCTGGACTGGCGCCCCTGCCAGAAATTCCGAACGCGCCATAGCCTGCGATGCTCAGGAGTTATTTTTTTGGCGGTGCCTCGCGAACAGAAACAGCCAGGTGCCCATCATCGCCATCACCCCTGTGCCGATCGCAAAGAACAGATCCGAGTCTCCCGTTATGGCAAAGATTGCAAAATAGGCCGCGATCGCCAGCAGCGCGCCGAGAACATGCGCAATGGTCGCATGACGCAAGTGGGGGCTTTTGTCAGCCATGGCTGTCAATCATCCTGTTCAACCTTAGGTGTCGAAACCCTCATACTATCACGCCGAGCCTCGACGCGCGTCATAATGCAATTCAAGAATTTGGCAGCGCTGCAGAGGGCCTATTATGACACAGAAGTTTCATCTGGCGCCAATCCAAGCGACACTTCTTCAATAGATCGCGGAGAGAAGTAACTGCTGAAACGAACCCAGCGGGGTCTTACCCGGAAATAGCTTAACCCCGGCCAATTTTCGTGGCCGCGGTTTTCGGGCCACGCGGCGAAATAGACATTCTTTATTGCTTCCAATTCAGCACCACCGGGTTCATCGGCGATACCTTCATATTGGAGTGTCTGTTGATCCTCCCAGCCGATCACAAGGGCGATGCGCGAATCGCGCTTCAGATTGCCATGCTTTCGCGTGGCATCCGTCGTTTCGAAAATGAGTTCCATATCGGGCGTTACCGCATACCCTACCAGCGCGGCTTCCGGTGCACCGGAAGCCGAGACTGTCGATACGACAGCGAGTCTGCGCGAGCGGGCGAACTCGTAGTTACGTCTTTTTGTATCAATTTCCGACATGGTGCGGATCGTCGTCCTTTGCAGGCTGCGAGCCGGCGTCGATCTCGAGCCACATCGCATTCAATACCGCAAAGGTGCAGGCAAAACCCAGACCCAGGACCCACGAGAAATACCACATAGCGTTTCCTCAGTAAGCGGTTTTTGAATCGCGAACTATCTGGTCCGCGGTGACCGGACCACGCATCACGCGGTAAACCCATGCCGTGTAGGCGATGATAATAGGCAGGAAAATTACGACCGCGCCCAGCATGATCTCAAGCGTAAGCTTGCTTGACGATGCGTCCCACACAGTCAGGCTGGCTCCGGGGTTGCTCGATGAGAGCAACAGGAAAGGAAACAGCGCGCATCCGGCCGCGGCGATTGTGCCGGCGGGCACCAGCGCCGAAGCCAGAAATGCCAGGAGCGGCGTCCGGCGCAGCAACGTTGCGGCCAGTGCCCCCAGAAGGGCGATGCAAGGCGCCAACCACAGAATGGGATGGACGCCGAAATTGGCGAACCAGCCGTCCGTGCTCGCGACGACGATTTTCGCCAGCGGATTAGACGGCCCGTCATGCATCGCCGGAGAAGTGATCTGAAAAGCCTGCAAATGCCAAACCCAGAAGCCCGCCACCGCGAACAGCAGCACGAAAGCAATAGCAGCAAACGGCATGACGCCGCGCGCGCGGCGCTGGACAGCAGCGTCCGTCTTCAGGTTGAGCCACGCTGCGCCATGCAGACTCAGCATGGAAACGCTTACCAGACCGCACAGCAGCGCAAACGGGTTGAGCAGGGAAAAAAGCGTGATTTCCGAATGAAATCTGAGATCGGCATCGAAACCGAACGGCACGCCCTCGAACAGATTGCCGAAGGCCACGCCGAACACCAGCGAAGGAACGAGCCCGCCCACAAACAATGTCCAATCCCAGGTCGCGCGCCATAGGAGATTGGCAAGTTTGCTGCGATATTTGAACCCAACGGGACGCAAGATAAGTGCCGCCAGCACCAGAAACATAGCGAGGTAAAAACCGGAGAAACTCGCGGCATAGAGAGCCGGCCAGGCGGCGAAAATCGCGCCTCCGCCCAAGATGAACCAGACCTGGTTTCCTTCCCAAACCGGCCCGACGGTGTTGATCGCCACACGACGTTCGACATCGCTGCGCGCCACGAAGGGCAGCAGCATGGCGGTTCCCAGATCGAAACCGTCCATCATGGCGAAAGCGATCAGCAATATACCGAGCAGCGCCCACCAGATCAGTCGCAGGATTTCATAGCTCATATCAGCCTCCCACGACGTGATCCGGGCCGAGCCGAATATATTTCACCAGCAGAAAGAGATCGACGGCCAGCAGCGCGGAATAGAACATGACGAAACCCAACAGGCTGAAAAGCACATTGCTCGCCGCCGTCGACGATACGCCCAGGAAGGTCGGAAGCACATCTTCGATCACCCAGGGCTGGCGGCCATATTCGGCCACGATCCATCCGAGTTCCGCCGCTAGCCAGGGTAAAGGCAGGCTGAGAAGCGCAGCCCAGAGAAATGGGCGATGCCGGTTGAGTTCCCTTCTGGCGGATAGCCAGAAAGCGACGGCGAACAGAGCTATGAACCAGAAGCCAAGTCCCACCATGATGCGGAACGACCAGAACAGCACCGGCACATCCGGAATCGTGCTGTTGGCGGCCCGATCTTTTTCGTCTGACGTCGCATTTTCTATGTCGCCGCGGTAGCGCTTGAGCAACAGCGCATAGCCGAGATCGGCTGAATGCGCGTAGAGCACCGCCCGCGCGGACGCATCGGTCGGCGCCTTTCTGATTTGGAGAATGGCATCATAAGCGAGAAGGCCGCTGTCGATGCGCGTGCGCGCGAGCTTCACCAGATCGTCGATTCCGGGCACTTGTTTGTCGGCGGAGCGGGTCGCGATGAGACCAAGAACCCACGGGATCCTGACTGCGAAATCCGTTTTGCGGCCGGCCATGTCGGGTAACCCGAACACTGTAAACGATGCAGGTGCGGGCTCCGTATCCCACATCGCCTCGATCGCGGCGATCTTCATTTTCTGATTGACGCCGGCCGTATAGCCCGACTCATCACCCAGCACGACCACGGAAAGCGCCGACGCAATACCGAAGCTGGCCGCGACTGTCATGGAGCGCTTCGCAATTTCGGCATGACGGCCGCGCAGCAGGTAATAGGCGCTGATGGCGAGCACAAAGACAGAGCCCGTCACATAACCGGCGCTGACAGTGTGCACGAATTTGGCTTGCGCGACTGGATTGAAAAGCACCGCCATGAAATCGGTTACTTCCATCCGCATCGTATCCACGTTGAAACGGGCGCCGACCGGATATTGCATCCAGCCATTGGCGATCAGGATCCAGAGAGCCGAAAGATTGGTGCCGAGCGCCAGGGCCCAGGTCGCGACCAGATGCTGGATTTTCGAGAGACGATCCCAGGCGAAGAAAAAAAGCCCTATGAACGTAGCTTCCAGGAAGAACGCCATCAGACCTTCGATGGCGAGCGGCGCACCAAACACGTCGCCCACATATTGCGAGTAATAGGCCCAGTTCGTGCCGAACTGGAACTCCATCGTGATGCCGGTCGCTACGCCCATCGCGAAGTTGATGCCGAACAGCACACCCCAGAAGCGGACCATGTCGCGCCAGATTGTTCGCCCGGTCATCACATAGACCGTCTCCATGATGCCGAGCAGAACAGAAAGGCCGAGCGTCAGCGGCACGAACAGGAAATGATAAAGGGCGGTGGCAGCGAACTGGAGGCGGGAGAGTTCGACAATATCCATCTCGACCTCAATGGTCCGGAGTTTCGGAGAACAATCGCGTCACGAGACCAGCTTTCGTCTCTAGCGGGCGTCCGTGCGCCGTGGGGGCGAAAAAAAGCTGGTACAGGGCGGAGAGGGCGAGAATCTTGACGCAGATCAGAAAGACGATCTCCAGCTTCAGCCTGCGCGGAAAAATGGAACCTGTCATCGTCATGGCGCTACGGTCTGCGAGGTGGTCGTATCCGTTTTGGAGAAACTTTCGCGGCGACGGACCACGTTCCGGCGGGTGAATGGGCGGCAAGAACTCTACACCGCCAGTCTACGCCGGGCCACAGGCCGCGCGGCGGCCATCAAGAACCATTCGTCGCTGCCATTGAGACCGAAGCGGCTGCGCCGGGCTTTTCGCTTTCGCGGGTGTGGCGAGCGCTAGAACAGCCAGCCCAGGAAGCCCACGAACATTACGAGGGCCACGATTTTGAACAGCAGGAAGCCGAGCCGGAACACGAGGCCCAGAATAAGGAAAGGAATAAAGAGCACGACGAATGCGCCGATGCCCACCACGGCAAGCATCGCAAACAAGCCGGCCCAGGCCATCGCGAAAATTCCGAAAACGAAGCCCAGCAACGCCAACATCGCAAATCTCCGTCCCAAGACCTGGACAACAACATAGGAACCGTTCACCTCGCCGCCAAGACGGACCCCGATAGGGCAGGACGGCCATGCACCAATCGCGCCTCATGACTTGTCGTCGGCGCCTGCAATCCGACAGGTTGAGCGCAAAGGGCAGCGCTAGGACCTGAAAAGCGGAATAGCAGATGGTCACAAAATGCCACGTCCACAACCCTTAGTTGCGGCAATTTTCGGTTAGCGCCTGACCCGCCTGGAACTCACCCCTGACGTTCTTTCCAGCGATGCGGTAGGAATGGCAGAGACCATGAGGAAGAAGGCCGTGACGGAATCGTCTTTGATACTTTCGGATATGCCACGACCTCATGTTCTTCGACTCACGCTCAATCGTCCCGAGAAGCGCAACGCCCTTTCGAATGAGTTGCGCGGCGTCCTGTTTCAGGCCCTGGAAGACGCCGATCGCAACGAGGCCGTGCGCGTGACCATCATCCGTGGCGCGGGATCGTGCTTCTCCGCCGGCTACGACCTGTCGCGCGAGGCCAAATCGCAGCAGCTACCATTTCATACGGCAGCGGGCGCCGGCCAATGGGCGCGCCATGTCGTGGACGGTTGCATGCGGGTATGGGACATGGCGAAACCCGTCATCGCGCAGGTGCATGGCTGGTGCCTGGCCGGGGGCTCGGAACTGGCGGCGGCCTGCGATCTTGTCTATGTCGCCGAAGACGCGCAAATCGGCTATCCGCCGGTGCGTATGATGAGCCCGCCAGACAATCAGTTCCATGCTTGGTATTGCGGTCTGAGGCCCGCGATGGAAATGATGCTGACAGGCGATGCGATCAGCGGCGTCGACGCCGTACGCGTAGGCTTCGCGAACCGCGCCTTCGGAGCATCGACGCTTGATGACGAAGTGCTGGTGATCGCAGAGCGCATCGCCAAGATCCCGACCGACGTGCAGCAGATGAACAAACGCTCCGTTCACCGCGCGATGGAAATCATGGGACTGCGGGCCGCCATCCGCGCCGGCACGGAAATCCAGGCGCTTGCACTTACGACCGCAAGTTCACGCGCAACTTTCGAACGCTTTCGCGCGGGCGTCACACAGGGGCTCGACGCCCGCGATGAGGCATTTGGCGACTACAGGGTACGTAAAACACCGTCATAGCGTTCGCCGCGCCTCTTCGCCGACACCCGCCCTGCCCTCGCCCAGCCAAACCTGGAATCGCGCCGAAGCAGGCCCGCCAACCTATTGAAATTCTTCAAAAGCACGCTTGTGCGTCGATTAACCTTGGTTAATTGTTGCTGATATCGGGCCAAAAGTATATGTTTCGTTAACGTTTGTGCCGGGTACGCCGAAAAAGGCCTGAATGCATGGATACGGAGAGGGCCACGCACCTCACTGAAGGAGAGGGCAGCTTCGCGCGCTTTACGAAGCGGCGTCTTGTTATGCCGATGGCGATTTTTGCCTTTAATTTTTTCGCCTATGCGATCTGTGTAGTGGCCGCTGTCCTGACGCAGGGTGATGCTGCCAAAATCGCATTTTCGATATTGGCCGGCGTGTTCACGTCCACCCTTGCGATCATCGGACACGACGCCGTGCACAGGAGCTTCACGCGCTCGCGGCTCCTGAACCGGACGATAGGGACGCTCGCGTTCCTTCCGGCACTGCACCCTTTTGGTCGCTGGGAACATCACCACAATCATGTGCATCACCGCTACACAGCGCAATTGGGCATCGACAACGCGTATCCACCCATGACGGTGCAGGAATACAGCGGCGCCTCGTTGTCGCGGCGGCTCTATTACCGCTTCCAGCGGAGCCTTCCGGGACAACTTTTTTTCTACCTGCTCGACATCTGGTTGCCGAAAATGTTTCTGCCCGGGCCCAGCGAGACGCGTACATTCCGCCTTTCCGACTGGCTGGACATCGCTACGGTCTATAGCTGGATCGCAGCGCTCACTTTTGGCCTGTCTTTCATCGCACGCGCCGAAAGTCCGGTACCGCCGAGCTTCGTGGCTTCGTTGACGAACGCGGGACTGTTCGGTGTCCTCATCCCGTTCCTGGTTTGGAACATGTTCATTTCCTTCGTGACGGTCGTGCAGCATACAGGACCGGATGTGCGCTGGATCGCGCCGACAGGACGCCCTTCAACGCCGGAAGAAAAACTTCGCGGCACAGTTCACATCGTTTTTCCCAACCCAATCGACTTTATGTTCCATCGGGTCATGCAACATCCTGCACACCATATTCATTCCGGCGTACCTCTCTATTCCTTGAAGAACGCGCAAAACGAGACCGCAGCGCGATGGCGGGATTTGACTGTCGTGGCGCGCTGGACTCCGGCCTACCATCTGCGCCTGGTGCGGGACTGCAAACTTTACGATCCGCTGCGCGACGGTTGGTGCGATTTCGCTTTCCGACCGGCAAGCGTCTCTGCACAGACGGGGCTGGCAACATCCCTGCATTAACTCCTGATTAGGCAATTTTGGCTTCAAGCGTTCTCTTTTTTTAAGAGTTCGTTTAACGCCGATAGTCAATTCTGTACGCAAATTTGCGTTCTGGAAGTTGCCGGGGATGGAATCATCGTTACCGCTACGCAACGTCGCGCCGGTTGCCGGGATGACGGCTGCTATGGCCGCGCCAGAAGCAGATGCGCGTTCGCTCGGACGCGGACTCGGCATTCTGGCAATTTATGCGACGCTCTATGTCGCGACGCTGGTTGGCGCGATCGCCGATCTGCCAATCGCGGTCAATCTCCTTTTTGCGATCGCAAACGGCGTGGCAATCGCGCTTCTGTTCATTATCGGCCATGACGGCTGCCATGGCAGCTTCGTGCCGGGCAGAGAGTGGAACGCCTGGATCGCTCGGCTCGCCTTTATTCCCTGTGTCCATTCTCCGAGCCTTTGGCGTGTAACGCACAACGAGCAACATCACCGGGCAACAAATCTCAAGGGTGTCGATCGCGTTTGGGCGCCGATGAGCAAGGAGGAGTACGACAAGGCGGCGCCGGCGCGGCGTTGGCTCGAACGGGCATATCGCGGACCGTTAGGTCCGTTGATCTACTACTATGGGGAATTCTGGGCGTACAGGTTGGTTCTGCCGATTGCTCCGGATTTGCGCGTCAAATGGAAGAGCCACATCCCGGATGGTCTCTTCGTTCTGAGCGGCTTCGCATTGACGCTGGCGGCGATCGTGCTCTTGGGAACGGCGTTCGCGCCTCACCGGCCAGGTTGGCTGGTGCTAACCCTTGGATGGGCGGCGCCGTTCGCGGTGTGGAACTATGTGATGGGGCTCACGATCTATGTCAATCACACACACCCGACGATCCCCTGGTTTCGCGATCGGGAAACATGGAGCTTCCACCGGGGAAACATCTTGAGCACCGCGCATGTGAGGCTGCCGGCCAATTTGGTCCCGCTCTATGAGAGCGCAATGGCTCATACCGCCCATCACGCCGATACCTCCGTGCCGGTCTACGCGCTTGCGCAGGCGCAGGCGGAGCTCAAAGAGCGGATTGGAGTCACGCTTTGCGATTACGTGCTGTCGTTCAGCGAATATCGAAAAATCTATACCGCATGCAAACTGTTCGATTTCGATCGCATGTGCTGGACGGATTTCGTAGGCAGGCCTACCGCTTCGACCTGGGCTTCCCCAATCGAACACGACACCTCCGTATGACTTGAGCGGGCGCCGGCAAATCGTCACGGGGCGAGTCCGCTCGGGAGACACTCTGCGAGTCGGCGCGCGGAGTTTGGTCCACGCTCGTTAACTACTTGTTTACACTTGTCCGAACAGCTACTTGCTCGAACTGAGATAGGTTTATGCGATTTTTACCTTACAGGCCCAAGATAGGTCGGAGACCCCTGCAATCTCGTCGAGCCGGAAGATAGCTGTGCCCAGAGTAATTGAGACAGCGCCGCCTGCGCCCAATTTCGACCTCGACAAATTGCGTCTGTGCTTTCGCGACCCCGCAATCGAGAGGGTCTTCGAAAGCGATACCCTGAAGCAATCTCTGGGCATTATTCGCATCTATGTGGTGGCGGGAACATCGCTTTATGTGATGTTCGGCGCGCTCGACAGCATCGTCGGCGGCAGCGCGCTCTTGACGCTTCTGATAATCCGCTACTGCATCGTATGTCCGGTCCTCGTCAGCGTCTTTCTGTTGACTTTCATTCCTGTCTTCGAGCGCATAGGACAATTTGCGCTCGCGGCCATCATGATCTCAACGGGTTTCGGCATTGTGGCGATGACGGCCATCATGCCGCCACCCTATAACGCGCAATACTATGCCGGCCTCATTATGGTCGTCATTTATTGTTCGAGCCTTATACGATTGCGTTTCCTTTATGCGGTCGTCATCGCCGTGACTTTGGTGAGCGCCTATCAGATCGCCCCGGTGTTCCTCAATCCCATCCCGCTGGCGACCTACATCAGCAACGATTTTTTCCTCGTTATGGCGACGTCGGTCGGTTTGTTCTCGGGATATATTCAGGAACTTTACGTGCGGCGGTCCTATGTCAGCCAAAAGATCATCGAAGCGAAAAACGAGGACCTGAAAGAGCTTTTGGTCGAGGCAGACAAGGCCAACAGATCGAAAAACGAATTCCTGGCGACAATGAGCCACGAGCTGCGAACGCCTCTGAACGCAATCATCGGTTTTTCCGACATTCTGCGGAAACAGTCGTTCGGTCCTCTCGGCCATGCGCGGTATGCGGAATATATTCAAGACATCAATGCAAGCGGATCCCACCTGCTCGCCATCATCAATGACATCCTGGATCTCGCCAAGGCGGAAGCCGGTAAGCTGCAATTGCGGGAGGACGAGACCGACCTCGTGCAGTGTCTGCAGAACTGTGTCCAGATGTGTCGCGGACGTGCGGACGACGGTGGCGTCCAGTTAAACTTGTGGTTCGCGCAGCCGGAGATTTACGCGCTGGTCGACGAACGACTGCTTCTGCAGCTCATGCTCAATCTGATCAGCAATGCCATCAAATTCACGCCATCCGGCGGCAGCATCCAGATCAATCTGCAGGCAAACTGGCGGGACGGGATTCTGATCGACGTCATCGATACGGGTATCGGTATACCGAAGCAGGATATCGAACGTGTGTTGCGACCTTTCGAGCAGGTCGAAAATACCTTTTCGCGCCAACATGGCGGCACCGGCCTCGGCCTGCCTTTTGCAAAAAAGCTGGCGGAACTCCACGGCGGTACCATCACCATCGACAGCGAGATCGACTCTGGCACGCATATTGTCGTTTCGCTGCCCGCGGAGCGCCTGCTGCCCGGCCGCTATGCGCCGCCCGTCAAAAGAGCGGTTTGATCCGCTTACGGTTTTCGAACGAACAGCAGCCTGACGCGTCCCGTCGGTTCGGTTTCTGTCCACGCATTGGCAGGATCGAGGCCCGTGGTCCAGGCGAGCATTTGCGCATCGGTGCGGTAATATAGCGTCCAGTCCGCAATGAATTCCATTGGCCAGAGATTGCTGAGCGCCGTCTCGTTCATGTTGCCCGCAATGAGCAACCCACCCGGCACAAGCAGATCGTACAGCCGTCGCACCAGGCCCGCGGCGCGCCGATCCGTGAGATAATCGATAAGGCCTACCGAATAGATCAGTTCCTGGGGCGGCAAAGACGCCAGACCGCCCGTCCCCCGCAGCACGTCGATGAACGACATCTGCAAACATTGCAGCCGGAACCGGCCATCGGCTTTGACAATATGGGGATAGGATTTGCGATAGGCGTAGTCGAGCGCACAGTGTTCCTGGTCGATCAAGGTGAATTCCGCGCGCGACGCCGCTCCGTGCTTTTTCGCCAGATAGGTTTCGATCTCGCGTGCCGAGCCGCAACCGAGGCTCAATATTCGCGTGGGTCTGTCGCCCGTTTTTTCCGCGACTGTTTCACCGATTTGCGCGCGGACGACCTCCATGCGCGTTTTGATGCATTCCGCCACGTCGAGGCCGACGCGATGCAGAAGCATGTCATAGGCATTGGCGCCCACACGCTCCCAATCGTAAACCTGATTCATGATCTCGAAATCGCCGGGGTAGCCCAGCGGCTTCGCATAGCTGCGATCCCAGATGGCGCCACCGCGCATTTCCGGGGTCACGACCAGTTCCGTGAATTCCTTGACGGCTTCGCGCATTTCGCGATCGGCCATCACCGAACGCGAAATATCGTTGCCTGTGCGCCACAGGGAACGCCACTCCTGAACGAACCGAGCCTCGCAAGCCTCGAACACGCCCGCATGATCGAAGCCGCGCGAAAATTCCGGCGACACCGACAGATTGGCGTCGAGCACGGCGCGATAGCTGCGCAGCAGTTTGAGCACGTCGGCGCAAAACGCGCGGTATTCCTGCGGCACCAATCCATGTGGCTCATGGCCGAAAACCGAAGAACGCGTGGCGATCTGTGCCTGTACGTTGCGATTGATGAGCTTGTCGAAATCGATGAAGTGATCGATGAAGCTGAACGCCACCTTCGAGCCGAACACGGTCTTTTCGGCGCGACAGACCCTGGCATCGGATTCGAAAATCGACAGGCCGGATTGCTGGATCGTCAGCCTGATCGTCTCGCCGACATGAGGGTCGTCTTCAATCGCCTGCTTGGCGATCGCCGCAACGCCGCCCAGGCTGATATTGTGGATTTGATAGGCGTTGGCGCCCACGCGAAGTCTGGGCGGCAAATGCGGGAACAGTTTGTGGGCCTCATAGCGGGGCGCGCGGTACCAGATCTCCCGCCCCTTCGCACCCTTCAGATCTTCATACGCAAGCATACACGCCTCACGGAACTAGGCTTCGGCCCTTCCCTCGAGACAGTCGTCGGAACGCCTCTTCCCCATCGCCTGGACACGCCCGTTTAGTGGCCGAGCTGCCAAACCAAATTCCTTAATGAAATGTTAATATAGTTTTCACTCACGGGAATCAACCGTGCGCAACAACCTGCTCGTGAAACCGGGTGAGAAAAGAGAAAAATATCCGGCTTTGGTAAAGCTGCCACCAAAAGAACCTCAACGAGGATCTACAACTATAAGTATATGTCAAAATGCCAATAAAAATCTCGGGAGGACTCCAATGTGAAGTTACTTTCGCGCTACTGCGGCATAATCGGCGTTGTCCAGGGAGCTTCGCAATGAAAAGCAAGCAGGGTTCGATCGGACCGAAGCGCTACTTCGTGACGTTCGGTATCGCTTTCGTGATGGCTGCCATCGCGTCCGTTCGATCAGCAGTAGCGGGGGACGATGGCGCACAGATCACGCAGTTCCTGCCGACAGGTCAGCGCATCACGCCGCAGGCGGCAGCGGGCGCGATATTCCAGGACCTGGATCCGAAGCTCCCGCTCTATCCCGACCACCGTGCAGGGCAGGCCGTAACCGTTCTTGCAAGCCATGACGGCAAGACGCTGGCGATCCTGACCAGCGGGTTCAATCTTGTGTCGGACTCGACCGGCAAAAAAGACGACACCGCGTCCAATGAATACGTCTTTGTGTACGACATCTCCAGCCGCACGCCACGCCAAGTTCAGGTGTTGCACGTGCCGAATACGGATGCGGGCATGGAATTCTCTGGAGACGACAGCCGCCTTTACGTTTCCGGCGGTGTCGACGACGACCTGCATACCTATACGCGCGCGAACGGCGGTTGGTCGGAGGACGGCGGTCCGGTCGCATTGGGTCACAAGGCCGGTCTCGGATTGGGGATTCGGCCTAGTGCCGCCGGCGTTGCCGTTTCGTCAGACGGCCGCAAGATCATCATCGCAAATCGCCATAACGATTCGATCACGATTGTCGACGCACGGACCCGTCGGGTTACGGCAGAACTCGATTTGCGGCCCGGCAAGAACGCGCCCGCGCAGATCGGCGTGGCAGGCGGGGAATATCCCGATTGGGTGTGCATCAGGGGCAACGACACGGCCTATGTTTCGAGTCAGCGCGACCGCGAAATTGTCGCCGTCGACATCAGCCGGCCCGTTCCGCGCATCGCGGCTCGCATCAAAGTGCAGGGCACGCCAAGCCGCATGATCCTGAACGCGGATCAAAGCGTTCTCTACGTGGCGGCGGACAATAGCGACAGCGTGACCGCGATCGATACGGTCACCAACGCCATACGGGAAACGATCGATCTCGCCACCGCACCTGCGGCCTTCGCCAATGCGGGGCATTTCCGCGGAGCCGCGCCGAACAGTCTGGCGCTTTCACCGGATGGCAATACGCTTTACGCAACGGACGGCGGCACCAACGCGCTCGCCATAGTGCCGCTGGCCGGCCCAGCGCCGCATCGCGTCGCCGCGTTCGTACCGACAGGATGGTACCCCAATGGCGTCGCGGCCACAGGCGACATGCTGTATGTCGTCAATGGCCGCAGCGACCCGGGACCCAATCCCGCCGGCTGCGCCCATGCGAGTATCGACCCGCACAAACGGGTCGAATGCATCGCGGGTAACCGCTACATCCTGCAGCTTTCCAAAGCCGGTTTTCTTTCGTTTCCCGTTCCCGCAGTGCGGGACTACCGTGCCCTGACCGACACCGTCGCCGTCAATAACGGATTTTCTGCAAAACCCGACCCCGGGGATACGCGCCTGATGCGATCGCTCCGGCACCGCATCAAACATGTCATATACATCGTGAAAGAAAACCGCACCTACGATCAGGTGCTGGGCGATCTGGATCGCGGGAATGGCGACGCTCGGCTCGCGCTGTTCGGCGCGCAGATTACACCAAACGAGCACGCGTTGGCGGTACACTTCGTAACGCTCGATAATTTCTACGATGCCGGCGAAGTGAGCGGAAACGGCTGGCCCTGGAGTACCGAGGCGCGCGAGACCGATGTCGGCGTCAAGGCAATCCCGATGCAATACGCCGACCGAGGCCAGAGCTACGATGTCGAAGGTACCGATCGCAACATCAACGTGGCGCTCCCGACCCTTGCCCTGCGCCGCGCGGCCAATGACGCGACACCGGACGACCCCGATCAACTCCCCGGCACGGCCGACGTCGGAGCACCCGACGCGCCCGATGGCGAACAGGGACGCGGGCATTTGTGGGACGCCGCGTTACACGCGCATTTGAGCGTGCGCAATTATGGCTTCTTTTGCGACGCCGAGCGCTACTCCGGGAAACACCCCCACCCGCTTCCGGTCGATCGCAATCCGGCAGCGTCGAAGACCACCGTTGCCTATGCCTCCGATCCCGCACTTGTGAACCTGACGGATCCCTACTTTCGCAGCTTCGATCTCAAGCTGCCCGATTTTTATCGCGAGCGCGAATGGGAGCGGGAATTCGCGCAATATGTGGCGCACAAGAACCTGCCGAATCTTTCTCTCGTGCGGTTCATGACCGATCACACGGGCGATTTCGCGAACGCGATCGATCGGGTGAATACGCCCGAAGCCCAGGTCGCCGACAATGACTATGCCGTTGGACGCCTGGTCGAGGCAGTGGCAAAGAGCCCCTATCGCAATTCAACGCTGATCTTCGTGATCGAAGACGATGCGCAAGACGGTCCCGATCATGTCGACGCGCACCGCAGCATCGCTTTTGTCGCCGGTCCCTATGTCAAACAGGGCGCCGTGGTCTCCACGCATTACTCGACGGTGAACATGCTGCGCACGATCGAGGACGTGCTGGGGATACAACCGCTCAGCCTGAACGACGCCTATCAACGCCCCATGACGGACGTGTTCGATCTCAGGCAAAAAAAATGGAGCTTCTCCGCCGAACCATCGCCCGCACTCGCGGCGACCGACCTGCCAATTCCGAAGAAGGCCGCGCGTGCCGCACGCGCTGCGCATTTTGCCTTTGCGCACGACGCACGCTACTGGGCTGGAAAGACGCGCGGCTACGATTGGTCCCGGGAAGACAAGGTTGACGCCGCCAGCTACAATCGCGTCCTGTGGGCCGGGCTGGCCGGGTCAAAGCCCTACCCCCGGTAAAGCGCGCCGTCAGATCACCTGTCGCAAGATGAAATAAAGCAGCCCCGAAATGGCCATGGCGGCCGGCAGCGTCAAAACCCATGCGGACGCGATGCTGCGCACGGTGCTCCATTGCAGCCCCGAGCGGTTCGCGGCCATCGTACCTGCCACGCCGCTCGAAAGCACATGGGTGGTAGAAACGGGTAGCCCATAGAGTTCCGCGCCACCGATCGTTATTGCAGCGACGATCTCCGCAGCCGCCCCCTGCGCATAGGTCAGGTGCGTCTTGCCGATCTTCTCGCCCACGGTGACCACGATGCGCTTCCAGCCCACCATCGTACCCAGGCCGAGCGCGATAGCGACGGCAACCTTTACCCAACCGGGAATGAATCGTGTGCCCGCCTGCAGGTTGGTCTGATAGGTTTTCAGCGTCGCGGCTTCCGGCGCGGTAAACTTGACGTCGCTTTTCGACATCAGGCGAATGGAATCCGCGGCCAGATACATGTCGTTACGTACGCTGGGCGTCGCAGCCGCGGGAACATGGCTGATCGAGCCATAATTCTTCACCTGGTCCGCGATGTCCTGCGACAGGACCGAAAGCGCCGCGAAAACCTCAGGATGGTTGAGATCGCGATTGCGCAACGCATCGCCCACGCGCTTGCGCGCGGCATCCGCCGTCACAACAGCCGTGCCTTCCGCATGGGCCACGAAGACCTGTTGCGCGGCGGCCGTGGACTGGAGGAAGCCCGGCGTCGCGCTGTCAGGCATGGTGCGGTTGAGCGCATAGGCCGTGGGCGCCACGCCGATCAGGATGAGCATGATGAGCCCCATGCCCTTCTGCCCGTCATTGCCGCCATGGGCGAACGATACGCAGGTGCAGGTGAAAATGAGAATGCCCCTGATCCACCAGGGCGGCGGCTGATCGTCCTTCGGCTCGGAGTAGAGCTTCGGCGATTTGATCAACACACGCATCATCAGCAGCAGCAGCGCCGCCAGCCCGAAGCCTATGAGCGGGCTGAACAGCAGCGCATTGCCGACATTCACCGCCTGCGACCAGTCCACGCCAGCAGTGTGCTGGCCGGCGGGGGCCATCAGCTGGTTGGCAAGACCGACGCCCATGATCGAGCCGATCAGCGCGTGCGACGAGCTGTTGGGAATGCCGAGTGCCCAGGTGCCGAGATTCCAGACGATGGCCGCAGTCAGGAGGGAGAAAATCATCGCGTAGCCCGCGGTACTCCCCACCTGCAGGATGAGATCGACGGGCAATAGCGTGATGATGCCGTAGGCGACCGCGCCGGTCGAAACGAGCACACCTAGGAAGTTGAAGACGCCGGACCACACCACGGCGACGACGGGCGCCATGCTGTGGGTGTAGATGACGGTGGCGACGGCGTTGGCCGTATCGTGGAAACCGTTGACGAATTCGAACCCCAACGCGATCAGCAGAGCGATACCGAGCAGGCCGAAGGCACCCAGAGCCAGCGTTTCATGGACGCTTTGGAGGTCGCCCAGGAAACCCCGACCGGCATAGACGAGGCCGCCCACGAGCAGCGCAGCGAATACCACCTTGGTGACAGTACCGGTCTGACCATCGAGCTTCGGTTTGCCCGCGCCGGCAAAGGGGATGGAAACGGTCGTGTCCGTCATGAGCGGTCCTCGAAAATTGTTCTGCGCCGGACCCTAAGGGCGCTTGTCGAAGCTTTTGTGACAAACAAAAAAAGGGCGCCGAAGACCGGCGCCCTTTCCGTCGTTTTGTACCCGTTTACGCGGTTAGAAATGCGCGCCTACCGCTACGCCATAGGTGCGCGGATCGCCGTAGAATGCGTTGGTGTAGAGACCTGAGGTCGGGCTGGTCAGATATTCGCCCGTGATGCTGGCGGAATTGCCGATATTCTTGATGAAGCCCTGCACATACCATCGGCTCTCCGGCGCGTTCAGCGTCACCTGCGCATTCACCACGTCCCAGCTTTTGATGGCGTCGGCGGGACCATCGAAGATGCGGCCCCACATATGCGCCTGCCAGTAATAGTCCACGCGCGCCACGATGTTGTAATCGTTCTGGAGCGGGAACGTATATTGGCCATTGACGCTGATCGTATTGGCGGGCGTGTTCTGCAAATCGCGGTTGTTCAGATCCACCGGAATGCCGGCAAATGTGCCGCCCACCGCCGGATCTGTTTCCGAGAACCCGGCCGGTAACACTTGCGACGGGTTGCATGAGCCGTATGCCACATAGGGAATGCCGTATTTGGCCAAAGCGCCCACGCCGCCGGGAGGCGCGATGAACCCGGGAGGGAGCGACCCAGGCGTCGCACTCGTATAGTAAAGTACGCAGTTTTCGCCGGTCGTCGGGCTGATCGTGTCGTCCTTGACCAGAAGGGCTCTGGCGTAGCCGTCGGACGGATTGCGCGGATCGATCGAGGACGAATTGCCGATAGCCGTATGCGTATTGGCGAGGTTCAGGCCGAATTGCAGCTGATCGGTCGCCTGCCAGATGAACTCGCCTTCGAGGCCCCACAGCTTGGCATTGATGTTTTCGTTGACCGAGGTGTTGTTCTCGATCTTGGAAACCTGGAGACCCGTGTAATTGTAGTACCAGCCGTCGCCATTGGCCTGCACTGTGTTGCCGAGCAGCTGGTTTTTCGTGCCCAACTCATAGGCGTCGATGAGTTCGGGTGCATAAGTCGGCGGGACGCCGAGACCGTTCCCTGGCTCGATGCCCGGATTGAAACCGCCGGCCTTATAACCTCGCGAATAGGACGTGTAGATCAGAGTCGAGTCGGTAAAATCGAGCTTGGGCGTATAGTTCAGAACGACGTGCCCGGACGTGTTGTTGAATATGCCGCGATTGTAGTTGAAAGGCTCGATCCCGTTCAGGCCCTGCGCTTCGCTCTGTGTGCCGATGGGGATCAGTCCGTTATACAATTCGATACGGCCGGTCTGGTCTTTCTCGTCGCGCGTCCAGCGTAGTCCTGCTTGCAGCTTCAACAGGTCGGGAATGATGTCCCAGGTGCCTTCACCATAGAACGAGAACGAATCGAGGCGGTTGAACAAACCATTGTTGTTGTAGAAACCGGGTCCAAAAATACAGCCCTTTGCATAGCAGGCGGGATCCGCAAGTCCCGAAAAACCGCCGAGGATAATCGCGGGATAGTCCAGCGTATCGGCGTTGACATAGTAATTCCCGGTCGTGTCCTGGTGCAGGTAAGAGGCGCCTCCTTGGAAATTGAGCGGACCGTCGAACTTGGTGTCAAAGTGAAGCTCTGCGCTGTACTCGTTGCTTGCAAAATTGGACTGATCGCCCGCTTCAAACTGGTTGGTGTATTTCTCGATATCGCCACTGATGATGCCCAGATTCTTGAACGCCGAAATGGGCAATTCGCCCGGATGAGACAAGAAGAATGGGGCGAAGTTGGCGGCATAGGCGGGGCCGCCCAGAAACGCGAGCGTGCCCAGGAACGTGCCTTCCGCAACCGCAAGCTTGGTCGGATCGATTGGTAAGCCCGGAATCGGGTTGTAAGATTGTTGAGAGAACGTCGTATTGTCGTCCAGACCGAACACCGCGTCGGCATCCAGCCAGCTGGCAACGTTCTGTTTCCACTCAAGCGCCAGGAAATTGTCGGTCGCCTTGTAGACCGGATCGAAATCCGTACTGATCTCACGTGGGCTCGCGGGAACATGGTATCCAGGCGGTAATGTCGGTTGAACGCTGAGATCGACCAGGCCCAGGGCAGAACCCAAAGCGGGGCCGAAGAGCGAACTTAGTCCCTGATTGCTCGATGCGATCGTGGCCAGGGTGGAATTGGTGTTGACCGGCTGGTCGGTCGCGGCACCATTGGGCAGACAGCCCAGCACGCCGGACGGGTCGTAATCGCAAAGCTGTTTCTGCGACCGGAGCCGATCGTCGACCTCCCTGCTGGTCGCCGCGACGAAATCGATCGTCGTGCGGGTCGTCGGCTGCCAGCGCACTTCGCCGCGCACGGAATATTGATCACGGTCGTCCACATTCGTGTTGTTGAAAACGTTTGTGGTGAAGCCGTCACGCATCACCCAGTCGCCCGCGATGCGGATGCCGAGATCATCGGTCTCGACGGGAACATTGACGATGCCTCTCACTTCCTTCGCATCGTAATTGCCGTAGCTGGCAAACAGATCCACGCTGCCGGTCGAAAGGTCCGGCCGGTTGGTATTCACGCTGACCACGCCGCCCGTAGCGCTGCGGCCGTACAATGTACTTTGCGGCCCGCGCAGCACTTCCAGATCGCTCAGATCGAAAAAGGCTGCTTCGGCCAGTTGCGGGTTGACGAGAAAGACGTTGTCGACGTTGATCGCGACGCCGGATTCCTGATCGTAACCCACCGCCGTCACGCCGATGCCGCGGATCTGGAAGTCGGAACTGGTGAAGTTGGTCTTGGTATACGAAACGTTCGGGGTGCTGAACTGCAGATCCTTGAACTGGGTGATCTGGTGCGCCGCCAGGTCCTGCGACGAATAGGCCGTGACCGCGATCGGGACCGTCTGGATGTCTTCCGCCCGCTTCTGCGCGGTGACCACGACCTCTTCGATCTGGGCCATGGCGGGCATCGCCAAAGCGGTGGAAAGCAGCAAGGTGTTGATGAACAGCAAAGACCTATCGGTCCCGAAAGGACGCTTCGAACGCATAACTGGCTCCCCGTTGCTCCTCGCCAGGCGGCGAGAGTTTTCTCTGCGCCGCGAACCGTTCCGTTTGCCGAACGTGCCCGCCGCGATTCCTATGGCTCGGCGAGGATAGGTAAATCTCAGAGAGCCGAGCAAGAATTTAGTCGGCAAACCCGTTTTCCGATGTCGTTTCGTGCGCGCTTGTACCCGGAATGCAACACTGGGTTTGGTGACGGGATCAGACCGCAGTGCAGCAAACCGGTTCTTCGAAATGACAACTTGTCTCAGGGGTTCGGTAATGCGGAATCTTCGAAGAGGACGCAACACGCTTCCGCGCAGCGTTCATAATCCGACCGTGTGTTGTAAATCTGCGCGGAAATCCTCAGCCAGAGCCGTCCGCCGAACAGATAGATGGGCGCAACGACGCCATGGTCGCGCATCAGCGCGTAACGAAACGCGGCGGCCTGCTCCGCGTCGCTGCAAAGTTTTGGCAATGCGAGCGCGGCCATTGCGCCTTGCATGGTGGGCGGAGCAGACGGTGTCGCCCCCAGCGTCTCCCGCAATAAATTCGCGCCTTCGACGGCAAGGTCATGATTGCGCGCGATCAGTTCGGCGCCGCCGAAACGGTCATGGACATCGGCGCCCGTCTCGAAGCAAAGCCAGGGCGTCACGTCCCGTGTGCCGATCCAGTCGAAAGCGGAGGTGTAGCCGTCCGGCGTGCCATGCGACAGGACAGCCGGAAATGTATCGGCCTGCCGCGCTGGCGCCGTCCAGAGAACGCCACAACCGCGCGGCGCAAACAGCCATTTGTGGGCGTTGCCGACATACCAATCTGCGCCCAACCCCGGCACATCCAACGCGATCTGGCCGGGGGCGTGCGCTCCGTCCACAAAGACAGGCACGCCCGCCTGACGGGCCAGCGCCGCGATGCGTTGCACCGGAAGAATCGCTGCCGTCGCGGACGTTATATGGTCGACGATGATCAAGCGCGTCGCAGGCCGGATGGCGGCAGCGAAGGCTGCGACGACATGGTCGTCATGCTCGAGAAAAACCGGCAGTTCCGCCACGGTCAGCCGGGCGCCACGCCTTTCGGCCCACAAGCGCATCGCTTTGGCGACCGCTCCATATACGTGGGACGTGGTGAGGATTTCGTCACCGGGGCCAAGCGCCAGCGATCCCAGAACGCCGTTCACCGCCGCGGTGGCGTTCTCGCAGAACACCCAGCCATTGTCAGCGCCACCGAATCGGCGCGCGACGTGGCCGGCCATCGCCCGCAACAATCCCGGCAACTCATTCTGAAAGAACCCCGTGGGGTTGCGTTCGATCAGGTCGCGCCAGCGTTCCTGCTCGCGCCGGACCGCCACGGGCACCGCGCCATAGGAACCGTGATTGAGATGAACGAGCTCTGGCGCGAGATCGAATTCATCCCACGCAGAGGCCGGCTGGTTACGGGTGCTTTGGGAAGGGGCCGATCGGGAAGGGCTGGTCATCGCGCACGAAAGTGATGAAGGCGAGCAATTCCCAAAGATACTGCACCAGGTTCAAACTGAAACCCTTCAATTCGTCATTGACCCGGCCAGTGGCCAGAAGGACGACGAATTGTGCCAGACCGAGCAGCAATGCAACCCAGAACACGATCCAGGCTACAATCGCAAAGGCGAAAGCATAAAGCAGCCGTATGGCCGGGAATGGTTTTTTTGCGGGAAGCGCGCCCTGCGCTGTTCCACCATTCGCGGGATGAGCATCTGTCATAAGACCCTCCGGTGGCGGCATGAGACCGCCGCCCCATATCTATTGACGATACGGAATCGTTCAAGCGGCGTGACGGCTCAACACATGCCCCGGCGCGATCGTGTCGAACAGACCTGCGAGCAGCAGCCCCGCAGCGAAGCCGCCCAGATGCGCCTGCCAAGCCACAAGGCCAATTTCCGCCCCGCTGCCATAACCCGTCAAGCCCGTAACCACATTGACCGCTATATAAAGACTGGACCACACCAAGATGCGCGGCGACAGAATGGGCGCGAGCGGAATTGCGCCGCTCTCCCCTGAAACCGGCAGCATGCGGAAACTGGCGGCCATGAGTCCGGAGATCGCCCCCGACGCGCCAATCACCGGTGACGCCGAGCCCCAATTGCATACCAGATGGGTCGCTGCTCCGGCCACGCCGCATACAAGGAAAAACACGATGAACAACAGCGTACCGAAACGTCGCGCCACCACCGGTCCGAAAGCCAGGAACCAGATGCTGTTGATAAGCAGATGCGTGATATTCGCGTGCAGGAATATGTAGCTCACGAAGGGAAGCGCGCGATCGAACCATGAGCCGGGATTTAGACCCGTCGCTGCAATGAACCCAGCCGAATAGCGCGCCGGAACGAAGCCGTAGCTGAAGGAAACCTGGACCCACTGCTTTTCGGTCAGAAACTCGTGCGTATATACATAAGCTGCGGCCAGCACCAGAATCAGCCAGATCACGACAGGGGGCACCCGAAGAAAAGGTTGGCGCGCGGCGCCATCGTGCAGGAAGGCCATGGAAATTAACTCATAACATGACAGTGCTGGCGAGCGCCGCCTCGACCAGCGGCAAACGGTCGTTGCCGAAATAGATATCGTCTCCGTTAACGAACATGGTAGGGGATCCGAAGCCGCCGCGCGCGATAAGTTCGTCCGTATTTTGCCGCAGGCGGTCCTTGACCGGTTGTGTCTCGCTGCGGGCCAGCAATTTTGCCCCGTCGAGCCCGGCCTCCCCCGCCACCCGCCTCAATATGTCCGGCTGGCTAATATCTTCGAGCCGGCCCCAATAGGCCTCGAAGGTTGCGTTCGCGAATGGCACAAGGGCGCCGGCCTCGTCCGCCGCCAGGACGCAGCGCATCGCGGCCACTGCGCGCACAGGGAATACGGGAGGCTTGCCGATGCGGATGCCGCAGAAGCGCGCCCAGTCCTGCAGGTCCTTCTCATAATAAGAAGCCTTGCGCGCATCTGGGTTGGCCCTGCGGGCATAAACTTCTTGATTAACGGCGTTGAACACGCCGCCGACGAGAACCGGCCGCCAAACTATCCTGGCGCTGGTCCGCTCCACGACGCCGTGGATGCGGCTGAACGCGAGATAGCTCCAGGGCGAAGAGCAATCGAAGAAGACTTCCAGCGCTGCCACATATACCTCCCGCGATTCTCCGCCCGAAACTAGCGACCCGCGTCCCGCTTTGAAACATCCGTGCGCCCCAGGGCCGTCCCAACCTTGGCATGGCCGTTGCTCACTGAGGTCCGGAGACCAGACGGGCACGACCACATGTCGCAGAAAACGAAACAGCTTGGCCTTGGCGCTTGCGCACTTGCGACGTTGCTTGCTTCGGGGGCCGAAGCGCAAGTGGCCAACAATGCGAGCAGCTACAATTCCCCCTACGGGATGGGTCAGACCGACCCGAACGCGCCGGTCGATGCGTCGTTGCGCGACGCCAACGGCAATCTCACCGTCGTCAACGGCGTCTTCACCAGTTCGACCATGAGCCAGCAGACCGGCGTGCAATATTCAAGTGGCGTCGGAGCTTCCGCACTGAGCGCCTCACTGGGCAATGCCGCGAGCAATGCGCTCTCGACGGGCGCCGGTTTCGGTGGCGCAACCACGGTGGGCGCAGCCACCGCCATCGGCAATTCGCTCAACGTCGTGACCGTCGGCAACGACAACACGGTCATCGTGAATTCCACACAAACCAACAACGGCAACCAGACCGCCACTGTCGACGTGAACGGCCACTGAACATGTTGAGAAGGAAAGACCGTCTCATGACCTTACGCGGACGCCGCTATCTCGCCGCTCCCCTCGTTTTCGCGCTGGCCGCGATCGCGCTTTCGGGTTGCGTCAGCCCAACCGCCGACGATACCGGCCGCTACACGGTTCCAATCGGCGATGCCCCGGTAATCGCCAACGAGACACCCTATTCGGACGCGCTGCGTTGCCTCGCCGGCTATACGCGCCAGCGTCCGCTGCGGGTCGCGGTGGGCCAGATTGCCGACTACACGGGCAAGCTCGAATCCGACCAGAGCGGCCGCAAGCTGACGCAGGGCTCCGCGCTGATGGCGATGTCGGCGCTCGCCAAAGCAGGCGTGCCGCTGGTGGAGCGTTTCGACACCTCCGTCGCCGAGATGGAGCTCAAATACGCCAACAACAAGCTCATCACCGACGCCAAGCAGAGCGGCCCCGGCGACTACCGGCGCATCATGGCCGGTTCGATCCCCGGCTCCGACTACTACATGGTCGGCGGCATCACGGAGCTTAACTTCAACATCCGTTCGATCGGCGCCAATGGCGACGGCGGCGGCACGGCCAGCAATGCCGTCAAGGGCACCGCCGGCGCGAACATGTATGTGATGAATGTCGGCCTCGATCTCAGGCTGGTCGACACCAACACGCTGGAAGTGGTCGATGTCATTTCCTACCAGAAGCAGATCATCGGCCGGCAGGAACAGGCTGGCGTGTTCGACTTCATGGGACACACCTTCTTCGACGCGAGCCTTGGCGAAAGCGCGCTCGAGCCCATCCAGCTCGCCGTGCGTTCCGTCATCGAACGCGCCGTGCTGGAAATGATTTCCCGCCTCTACAAGACACCGCAGACGGCCTGCACGTCCAATCTCGGCACGTCGGCCGACCCGTTGGCCGGCCCTGGCGACACGCCTCCGGCACCCCAGCCCAGAAACGGCACCGTCGCCGCGAACGCAACCATCGAGGAGAAACGCAATGCGAAACCTGACAACAATCCTTATCGCTGGTACAGCTCTGACGATCCTCAGTCTGAATCCGGTCTGCGCGCAGGAGAACAATGAGAGCAACATTCTCAACGGCCAGGTCGACCTGAACTCGTCGGTCTCGAAGCTCAACACCAGCGTGGTCAATACGTCGGGCAATGTCGCGATCGATACGACCGCCGGCGGCAACAACGCCGAGATCATCACGATGAACGACACCAATGTGCAGACAGGCCAATTCACGGGCGGCGGCGCGGACATCGTGTCGATCGGAAATGTGAACGTCCAGAATACGGTCGGCACGGTGTCGATCGGCTCGCAGGCGATCTGCAACGCCACCGACGTTTCCACCGATCCCCACGACGTCAACATCGCCAACAACCAGATCTGCGACGCGGTGGACCCCTATTCGGAATTGAACGCCAACGTGTCCAACACGCAGAACGACGTTTCGATCGCGGGCACCGCCATCGGCAACTCGTTCTCGGAAGACACCAACGCGCCCAATTCCTGGGTGTCGACCAACCAGATCAACAACGCGTCGGTGGAATCGGTCGTCAACGCTTCCGTCGCCAACACGCTGGGCAATGTGGCGGTCAGTTCCACCGCCGTCGGCAACACGGTCCAGATCGTTCACTACTGATACCTGCGGGCGTTTCTTCGAGGTTGCGGAAAAAGAGGGCGCAAGCCCTCTTTTTTTTGCCTCGCGGATCGATGTTGCGCGTGAGGGGGTGAGCCGAAGCTCGCAGAGCGTAGGCTGGTCGGAGAGAGAGGATTTGAACCTCCGGCCCCCACGTCCCGAACGTGGTGCTCTGCCAGGCTGAGCTACTCTCCGGCCTTCTCGGGAGGCGCTCTTATATTGACGCCCCCCAGGCCTCGCAACCGCCACGGCGGCTCCTCACGGCTATCCCGTGAGCACCGCCAATCCGGTCGTTGAAAGGACGGGCCCGGCTGAGTATGGTCCGCGCCCGATTGGGGCGTCGCCAAGCGGTAAGGCACCGGATTTTGATTCCGGCATTCGGAGGTTCGATCCCTCCCGCCCCAGCCATCCTGCTTCGCGCTCGCGCGCTTCGCAGGATTTGCCCTAGTTTACAATAACAAGCTCCGGGAGATATTCATGAGAATTCGCGCCGCCTCGCTGATCGCCTGCATCGCTCTTGTCTCGGGAGGGCCTCTCCTCGCAGCCCCGGCGGGCGTTGTCGCGCAGGGCGGCAGTTATGCCGACGGCGCGCTGGCGGAAGCCGTCAAAAGCTCCACGCGTTCGCCGCAGAGCGTCGCGCGCGACATCTATCGCCATCCGCGCGAAAGCCTGTCGTTCTGGGGGTTGAAACCCGGCATGACCATTCTCGAAATCTGGCCGGGCGGCGGCTACTGGACCGACATCCTGGCACCCTATGCGAAAGCCACAGGCGGCACCTACATCGCGGCGCTGCCCTCCGCAGCGGCGCATCTGCCGGCGAAATTCGCGCAAAGCTCCGTGTACGGTACGATCGTCACCACGGTGTTCAACGAGAAATCCCCGCCTCTCGCAGCGCCCGGCGGGGCGGATTTCGTGCTGCTGTCGCGCAATCTGCACGACTGGATGGGTACGCCGGGCGAACCTGAAAAGGCGATGCGCGATTTTTACGCCGCGCTCAAACCGGGCGGCATCCTCGCCGTCGAGCAGCATCGCGCCGACCCGCGCCCGATGGCGAAAGACGCGAGCGACGGCTACATGGCGACAGCCGTTGTCGTAAAGCTTGCGGAAGGCGCTGGCTTCAAGCTCGAGGCCCAGTCGGAAATCAATGCCAACCCGAAGGACACCAAGGACCACCCCTTCGGCGTGTGGACGCTGCCGCCCACGCGGATGAGCGCGCCCGACGGCCAGCCGCCCAATCCGAAATTCGATCACACGAAATACGACGCCATCGGCGAAAGCGACCGCATGACTCTCAAATTCGTCAAGCCTCTTTCGCCGATGTGAATCCGGGCCCACGAAATCCGGCGCGTTTTTCGAGCCGCGCCGGATCGCGCTTTGACCCGGTTCACGCCGCCTGTTGCGCCAGCTCTGGATAGTAACGCTGCATCAGGCGCGCGCTGTAGGCGGCGAGATTGCCGTGCGCCAGCGCCGCATCGCGCAACGGCCCCGCGAACCAGGGCGTGAGCACGGATGTCGCGAAAGCGAACGCCGTCGCATCCGTGCCGGAGAGCTCTTCGCCAAACAGGCAGGGCTTGTCGCCCAGCTCGGATGCCAGCGAAGCGAGCGAGCGCTTCGCGAGCTCCAGAACTTCGTCCCGCGTATGCCGCCCGAGACCGTGGCTGTGAAGCGTGGCCCTCACCCGCTCGCGCGTCTCGCGACGTACCGTATCGCGCACCGCGTCCGGCAGCGCGTTGAAGAAATTGGCCGGACCCTTGGCGAAATTCGTATCGTCCATCCAGCGTTCGTGAACGAGCGCCCAATAGAGATGCTCTTCCAGCATGCGCTCGATCGCCCAGGCGCGCGCGCGTTCGGTGGCTGACAGCGGCGCATCCAGATCGACGCCGTATTTCTTCTCCACATGCCTGCGAATGAAGTGGGAGTCGCCGATCCTTTCGCCGTCATCCTCGATATAGGGAATCTTGCCCTTGGGCCCGTCCTGCGGGTTGCCGCCCGCGCCGTAAGTGTAGGGAATGCCGGCCATCTTGAGTTGCACATCCGCCTTGATGGCGAAGGGGCTGGCGGCGGGCAGGCCGAAAGCGGGACCGAAACCGTACAAAATCAACATCGCTGTTTCCTCTTGAGATCGGGCTTTTCATAATCCCCGCCTGCTGACAACATACTGTCAGCAATGATGATGGGGTGGCGCAATGCGGCGTGCGGACAGGCTTTTCCGGATCATCCAGATCCTGCGGCGCAAACGCCGGCCGATCGCCGCGCGCGAGATCGCCGGGGAACTCGAAACCTCGCTGCGCACCATCTACCGCGACATCGCCCAATTGATGATCGAGCGCGTGCCCATTCGCGGCGAAGCGGGCGTCGGCTATGTGCTCGAAGGCGGTTTCGACATGCCGCCGCTCATGCTGACGCCCGATGAGATCGAGGCCGCGATGCTGGGCGCGCAATGGGTAATGAGCCGCGCGGATGCGGGTCTGGCGCGGGCCGCTTCCGATCTCATCGCCAAGATCGGCCAGGTGGTGCCGGAGCATCTGCGTCCGCTGCTCGTCGAGCCCACGCTGGGCGCCTCGCCGAATTTCCGCACCGTGCCGGCCGACACGATCGACATGGCGCGCGTGCGCACCGCCATCCGCGCGCAGGGCAAGATCGCGCTCGCCTATCGCGACGAACAGGAGCGCGACACGCGCCGCGTCATCTGGCCGATAGCCATCAGCTACTGGGATGCGGTGCGCATGATCGTGGCCTGGTGCGAGTTGCGCAAAGGCTTCCGCCATTTCCGCACCGACCGCGTGACCGCTGCGGAGTTTCTCGAGGCGCGCTATGCGACACCACGCGCGAAGCTCAGATCGGCCTGGAAAGCGGAGATGATGGCGAAACGCAAATCCCGCGGCCGCCCGCCATTGAACCTGGAGCAGTTCGCGGCCTGACGCGCCTGGCATCGCTCGTCGATCCGGATTGCCCGATTGCAACCGTAAGCAGCGGAAACCACGCGGATTTCCTGCGCCGCTACATCGCACCAAACTTGTTCCTCCACCGTCGCCGGCCTATCGTCAAAAGGTGCGTATCCATCCGGAGGCCACATCCATCGCGCTGTCGGAAAGACGGCATTTCTCAGAGGGGACACAATGACCTTAAAGCATTTTCTCGCAGGCGGCGTTTCCGCCCTTGCGTTCGCAGCACTGCTCGCGCCGCTACAAGCAACCGCCCACACGCATGCGATTCCACCGCTCGGAAAGCCGCCGCATGTCGGGCCCGTTCTGCCGCCATATCGGGTCAAGGATCCCACGACATCCGGAACCTGGACGGATCTGGTCAACCCGTTCCCCGGCAAAAATGCCGCCGGCGGCCCCGACACATCGCTGCTGATGACGGACGGAACCGTCATCATGCATCTGTTCTGCTCGGCGCACTGGTACCGGCTCACGCCCGACAAGACGGGCAACTATGTCAACGGCACCTGGAAGCAGATCGCGGATTTGCCGGCAGGCTATTTCCCGGCGTTCTTCGCCACCTCCGTGCTGCCCGACGCCGACAGCAGCGTGATGATGAACGGCGGCGAATATAACGATGCGGAAGGCAATTGCGGCGGCGGTGCGTGGACGACCAAGGGTGCGGTTTACAACTCGGTAAAAAACACCTGGACCGCCGTGAACCCTCCAAGCGGTTGGGCGAATATCGGCGACGCGCAAAGCGTGGTCCTGCCGAACGGACAATACATGCTGGCGGATTGTTGCAGCTCGCAGGAAGCGATCGCGACAGGCCTGCCGCCGAAGCTGACATGGGCCTCCACCGGCACCGGCAAGGCCGACGAAAACGACGAAGAGGGCTGGACCAATTTGCCGGGCGGCAACCTTCTGACTGTCGACGCCAACAAGGGTCTCGGCCAGAAGTTCTCGCTTTCCGAGATTTACAATACGGCCACCGGCGCCTGGAGTTTCGGCGGCGATACCGCGAGCGATCTGGTGGATACGAACTCGCATGAGCTTGGACCGGCGGTGCTGCGTCCGGACGGGACGGTTCTCTATATCGGCGCCACCGGCAACAACAACATCTATACGGTATCGACCGGCACATGGAGCGCCGGACCGAGTTTCCCGGTGCTCGGCGGCCAGCAATATGACGAAGCGGACGGCCCGGCCGTGTTGCTGCCGGACGGCAATGTTCTGCTAGATGCCAGCCCCGGCGTCTTCAATGCGCCGTCTCATTTCTTCGAAGTCGACACCAACAATAACATCACTCAAGTGAACGACACGACGAGCGCGCCCACGGTTTCGTCCTTCGAAGGCCGCTTCCTGGAACTGCCGACAGGCCAGGTTCTGTGGAGCAACGACGGACAGGCGGGTACGCCCGAAGTTGCCATTTACACACCGGTGGGCAGCCCTCAGCCATCATGGGCGCCGGTGATCACCGCGTCGCCGAAGAAGGTGAAGGCCGGCAAGAAAAATTATGCGATCTCCGGCAACCAGTTCAACGGCTGGTCGCAGGGCGCATCCTATGGCGACGATGCGCAGGAGGCTTCCAATTATCCCATCGTGCGCATCATCAACAACGCGACGAGCGACGTCTGCTATGCGCGCAGCCATGATTTCTCCACCATGGGCGTGCAGAACACGGCACCGATGAACGCCAAGTTCGACGTTCCCAAGACCTGCGAAACCGGAGCAAGCACGCTCCAGGTCGTCGTGAACGGGATTGCCTCGACGGCGGTCGCCGTGAAAGTGAAGTAAGGGTTTCGGCGGAACATTTCCGCGCGAAAATCGGACGAAGGCGGTCATGGGCGGGGTCAAACCCGCCCATGCTGCTTTATTGAGATCGCGCAAACCTGCCCCACTACTTGCCGTTGCTGTGTATGTACGGAATGTGTATACATTTCGAATCGGGTGGCAGCCGCATCGAACCAATCAAAAGAGCACGTGATGGCGAAGAAGAAGGAAGTACAATCCGTCGGGCGTGCGAGCGAGGTGGCAACAAAGCGCAAAGGCCGCCGACCGACCAAGTCCGCAAAACCGGCAAATGCCGAGGTCGCCGATGACAGGGCCGTGGCGATGGATTGGCAAAATGCGCCGGTCGAGATGCCCCAACCCAAAGCGGTGTTGAACATGCGGGTCGATCGCGACGTGCTGGACCATTTCGTCAAAATGGGCCGCGGCTACCAGACGCGCATCAACGCAGTGCTGCGCACCTTCGTCGAAGCGCAACAACGCCGGCGGCGCTAAATCGTCGGCACCCCCAGCCGTTCTGCCGCGACGCGCAGCGTTTCGTCCTTGGTCACAAGCGGAATGCCCCGGCGGACGGCGAGTTCCAGATAGGCCGCATCGTAGGTCGTCAGTCCCTGGGCTCTGGCGAGAGCCAGCGTCTCGCGCCAGGCATGCGCCGTCGTCTCCTGGTCGACCTCGATCGGCAGCGCCGCGATCAACTCCAGCCGCGCCGCAATTTCGGCCATCGCGATGCGGCTGCGCTTCTCCGCCTGCAAAAGGACATTGCCCAGTTCCAGATGCCACAGCGCGGGAACGATCGCACCGCGGTCGCGCACATGCTCCAGCACAAGATCGGTGCCGGGCGACGCTTCGTCTTCGAAACACCAGGCGAGAGCTATGGAGGCATCGATAACGAAGGCGCTCAACGCCGTCCCTCGTCGCGCAGCGCCTTCCACGAAAGCCCGCCCAATGTCGTTTCCTTGCGCAGGCGTTTGAGTTTTTCGATGGTTTCGTCGACCCGCGCCCGGTCGAAATCCCGGGCGCCGACCAGCCGCGCGACAGGCTTGCCATGTTTGGTGATGACCACTTCCTCGCCGGCTGCGACACGGTCGAGCAACATGGAAAGATTGGTCTTGGCTTCGAAAGTTCCGACTGTGATCATCGTGAGTTCTGGTTTGAGATTTTGACTAGATGAATAATCTAGTCTGATTGCCGCCTCGGCGCAACAAATTTTTCAAACCATTTCGGTTTGACATTTGATCAAAACGGTACTAAATTTTGTCAATGTCGGGCGGGTGCGCCCGCCTCTCCCTAAAACTCCACAGATGGATCGTGACGACGGCAAGCGCGGGGATTCGCGCTTCGCCATCATGTGCGGTCGCAGGAAGGACCCATGACAATGGAAGACGAAGATCGGGTGGGCCATTGCCGTCCGCCCAGACACACACAGTTCAAACCCGGACAGTCGGGGAATCCGAATGGCAGGCCGCCCCGCTTCCCCGGCATGTTCGCCGTGCTCCGGGACGTGCTGGAAGAACCGGCAAAAACGCCCAGGCGCCCGAAACGGAACCAGATGTCGAAATTCGAGGCCGTCGCTCGTCAGACAGTCGCCAAGGCGATCGAAGGCGACGCGCGCGTCCTGCGGCTTCTGTTCAAGGAACTCGGCTCGAAGGAAGCGCGCGAATCGCTGGATGCCAATTTCCTGGAAATGATGGAGGAGTCGCGAAAATCCATCCACATCCAGATCGAAAAGCTGCGACGGGATGCGGAAGCGGAGGAGCGTGAAAAAGAGTTGTGGCAGGCCGGCGCCCTGGCGTCGCTTCAGCTGCCAAGGACACGGCGAAAGACATCGGATTCGCGATTCGAACTCCCTGTTCCGGGATCGGACGATCCCTGTTAATGCCCGGAAAAATCCCTGTTCCGGATTTAACAGCTCCCTGTTAACTCCCTGTTCCGGTCGCCGCTCGCACGCCGCCGACGCACATCAAAGCATTGAGAAGAAAGCGAAATCCTTTGTCACCGAATGGCATGCACCACTTAAAAAAAATAAACGCGCCGTTGGCGTGATTGTCCATCGGGATTTTCTCGCCCACGATGCTGCGCTCAACGATTGGAATCCTTATGCGCGAATTGCTCATCATGTTTGCCACCATTTTCGTCGCAGAATTGGGCGACAAGACGCAGGTCGCGACGCTGTTGTTCGCGTCGGAGGGCAAGGCGCCGCCGCTGCACGTGTTCATGGCGTCGGCGGGCGCACTGGTCCTGGGCGCGGCGATTTCCGTGGCGCTGGGCGCCTTCGGCAGCCGGTTTCTCGCAGGCGTGCCGCTGAAGCTCATCGCGGGACTGGGCTTCGTCGCGATCGGCGGCTGGACGCTGACGGAATATTTTCGGGGCTGACTTCTCTACTTGTAGACGAGCCCGATCGTCTCGGCGATGCAGGCGGGACGCTGCGCGCCTTCGATCTCGATCGTGAACTCGCTCGTCAGCTGCAAGCCGCCGGAACGTGGTTCGACGGAGAGCAGTTTCTGCCGCGCCCGGACGCGGCTGCCGACCGGTACCATGTTGGTGAAGCGCACCTTGTTGGACCCGTAATTGATACCGCGCGAAACGCCGTCCACGCGCAATATGTCGGCGCCCAGTACGGGAATGAGCGACAAAGTGAGAAAGCCGTGCGCGATCGTCTTGCCGCCGGGCATTTCCTTCTTTGCCCGTTCGACATCGACATGGATCCATTGATGGTCGCCCGTCGCATCGGCGAATTTGTCGATCCGATCCTGATCGATCGTCACCCAATCGGAAACGCCGACCTCTTGGCCGGCAAGCGCGGACACGTCGTCGAATGAAACGGTTTTCATGCTTTTCTCCATTGCGTAAGTGGCTTATCCGAAATCGGTTTGCTTGTTATCGATCTGATCCCAATTGCAGAAACGCATTTCACCTCCCCCTGGCGGGGAGGTCAAAATGCGAAGCATTTTGGGTGGGGGGAGCAGCGTGGGGGCGAAAGTCCCCCCACCCGGATCGCTTCGCTCTCCGGCCTCCCCGCGAGGGGGAGGCGAACATATGGTGACAGGACGGGATGTCATGCACTCGAACACCTATCTACACAATTCTGGATTCGCGCTTGCCCCAATAGCGGTCGCGAATGAGACGTTTGTAAAGCTTGCCGGTGGGATGGCGGGGAAGCTCGCGTTCGAAATCGACGCTGCGCGGGCATTTCAGCGGCGACAGGCGCTGGCGGCAATAGGCGATCAACTCCTGCGCGAAATCCGGATTGGCGTCGCGCCAATCGGCGGGTTGCACGACGGCTTTCACTTCCTCGCCGAATTCCTCGTTGGGCACGCCGATGACGGCAACGTCAGCCACCTTCGGATGGGAGATGAGCGTATTCTCGGTTTCCTGCGGATAGATGTTGACGCCGCCGGAAATGATCATGAACGCCTTGCGGTCGGTGAGATAGAGAAAGCCTTCGGCGTCGAGCTTGCCGACATCGCCCAGCGTCGACCAGTCGTCATGTTCGGGGTGGCGCGATTCGCGCGTCTTCTTTTCGTCGTTGTGATACTCGAACAGGGTGGCGCCGGCAAAATAGATCGTGCCTTCATCGCCCGTGGGCAGTTCGCTTCCGTCTTCGCCGCAGATATGGATTTCGCCCAAAAGCGAACGGCCGACCGTACCGGGATGGGCGAGCCAGGCGTTGCTGTCCGTATAACAGAAGCCGTTGCCCTCGGTGCCGGCGTAGTATTCGTGGAGGACGGGACCCCACCATTCGATCATCTTTTTCTTGACATCTATCGGGCAAGGCGCGGCCGCATGGATCGCTGTTTTCATCGACGATATGTCGTATTTGGCGCGCACGTCGTCGGGTAATTTCAGCATACGGACGAACATCGTCGGAACCCACTGGCTCGCATTGGCCTGGTATGTCTCGATCGCGGCAAGCGCCTGCTCCGCGTCGAAATGCTCCATCACGACGACCGTGCCGCCGGCGCGATGGACCGCCATGGAATGTCCCAGGGGTGCGGCGTGATAGAGCGGCGCCGGCGAAAGGTAGATCGTGTCGCCGTTCCAGCCGTAAAGCCCGATCGCGAGCATGGCGAGGCCGGCCGGCGCATCGATCGCCAGGCCTTCGAGCCTGTGCCGCACGCCTTTGGGACGTCCGGTCGTGCCGGATGAATAAAGCATGGAGGCGCCTGCGATTTCGTCGGCGATGCGCTCCGCCGGCATCGCGCTGACGGCGTCTTCATAGGACAGGTAGGACGGGATGGTGCCGCCCACCATGTAAAGCGCAATGTCGGACAGCTTCCCGGCCAGTTCGCCGGCGACGCCAGCCAGGCCATGCGACACGACGAACAGTTTCGCGCCGCAGTCGCGCACGATGTACTCGACCTCGCCGGCGGTGAGTCGCGACGAGATGCAGGTAAAATAAAGTCCCGCGCGCTGCGCGGCCCAGCAGATTTCCAGGAAGCGGAGATTGTTTTCCATGAAGATTGCGATGCCGTCGCCCGGCCTGAGGCCCTTGGCGCGAAAAAGTTGCGCACCCTGGTTGGACCGTTCATCGAGTTCGCGATAGGTAAGTTGCTCGCCCATCGCGGCCATCACGATCGCGGGCTTGTCGGGCGTCTTCTCCGCATGCACGAAGGGATGCACGTTCTCTTCCCTGGAAATATGTTTTGCCGCAACTGTACGGAACGACGCCCCAAAGGCAAACGGAAACCGGCCGCATGATCGAAGTGTTACGGAAATATGCGGCGCTTGCAGAGGGAGCGATGTCCTATCTCGAATGGGAAAATCGGCCCGGCCCTGCTCTCCTGTTCACCCATGCCAACGGCTTCAATGCGGAAACCTATCGGGCGCTCCTCGAGCCGCTGGCGGATCGGTTTCAGGTGTTCGCCTGCGATCAGCGTGGATATGGCTTTTCGACCCTGCCCGCGACGCCGGGACTGATGAAGGGGTGGACGATCTTCCGCGACGACCTTACGGCCTTTCTGGCGCGCGTCACGGACAAGCCCGTCATACTGGCCGGACATTCCATGGGTGCCACCGTCAGCCTCATGGTCGCGGCGGCGCAACCCGCGAAGGTCGCGGCGCTTGTTCTCGTCGAACCGGTTCTCGCGCCATGGTCGGCCGGGTTGGCGAGATTTCTGTCGTATTTTTTTCGCGGCGATCCAAGCCCCAGCCTGGCCCGGCGCGCGCTGCAAAGGCGCAGCGAATTTGCGTCGTTGGCTGCGGCGCTGGAGGCCTATCGCGGCCGCGGCGCGTTCAAGACCTGGCCGGAGGAAATGCTCGTCGACTATTTGAAAGGCGGGCTCCTGCCCGACGGCAAAGGCGCCGTGCGTCTCGCCTGCGCGCCCGCCTGGGAATCTGAAACGTTCCGCACGACGCCGCTTGGTGTGGCGAGCGCGGTTCGGGCGATCCGCTGCCCGCTGACAATTCTCCGCGGCACGATCGCGAGCACGACGTGGGAAAGCGAAATCGCCCGTATCGTGCGGCGCCGGCCGGATACGCGCATCGTCAGGGTGGACGGCGCCAGCCACTTTCTGCCGATGGAAAAACCGGAGATCGTGCGCGCGGAAATCGTGAGAATGGCGGAGCTAGTCGGAACCGCAGCTGTTGGATTCCCCTCCCCCAACGCGGGGAGGGGTTAGGGGTGGGGGGTGGCAAACAAACGCGCGAGACATCTCCGTAAGAACGCGACAAGCGCCGAGCGTGTTCTTTGGATTTCCTTGCGCTTCTCGAAGCATCAGGGCTTGCACTTTCGCCGCCAGACACCGATCGGGCGCTACACTGTGGATTTCGTGTGCCATCGCGCGAGGATTGTCGTTGAACTGGATGGATCGCAGCACGCCGATAAGGCGCAAGCCAAACACGATACGGAACGCAGCGCTTTTTTGAATTCGCGCGGCTATCGCGTCTTACGATTCTGGAATGTAGATATCTTGAAAAATCGAAACGGGGTTGTTGTTGCTATCTTCGCTGCCGCCCAGCCCCCCACCCGGAGCGCGTGGCGCGCTCCGACCTCCCCGCAAGGGGGAGGTGAATGATAGTAGCCGCCCGCGAAGTTCAGACGCCGTCCAAGAAGCGCGCTTCGAGGCGGCCAATAAGTTCCTCCGCTGCGAAACCCAGCGCATCGAGCCGTCCGGAGCGTCCCAGGACGGCGAGGCCGGTCAGCGCCGCTGCGAGCAGGACGACATCGAGTTGCGCCGCACGGCTGTCGGCGCGACGGCCGCCTGTTTCGGAAAGCGCGGTGAGGACCGCGATGAGACGACCGTTGAACAGGCGCTCCGCCTCGCTCGTTCCGGGCGCCATGGGCAACGCCGATGCGACCGATGCCAGCGAATCCGCGTTCTGCAATTGGGCAAGGGCCGCTGCGAGCGGGCTTTCCTTGTTGCCCGCTGCAAGTCGCACAACGCGCGCCAGCCCCGACAGATCGTCGGCCGCCAGGGCGAGCAGGAGTTCGTCCCTGTTGCGGAAATAGCTATAGAGCGCGGCGGGCGCGAAACCGGCTTCCGCAGCCACGGCTCGAAGCGAAAGTGCGCGGACGCCGCCAGGAGCGACCGTCCGCCGTGCCGCGTCGAGGATCGAGGCACGCGTGGCCTGATGCGCTTTCGCGCGGCGTTCGCGTTTCGAATCTGCTGTCGCGGCCATACGGGCGATCATAGACGATTCGCGTCAAAGCCCGATTTGACGAGCGGCGAGATCGCGCAGGATTTCTTCGGAACCGCCGCCAATGGCGTTGACGCGGACCTCGCGATAGATGCGTTCGACGCGATTGCCGCGCATATAGCCCGCGCCGCCCAGAATCTGCATCGCTTCGCGGGCGCAGAATTCCAGCGTGAGCGTGGCCTGCACCTTGAGGAGCGCCAGATCGGCCGCCGGCGTTTCGCCGTTCATCACGCGCCAGGCACAGAGTTCGAGATAGGCGGTCGACGCGTTGATCTGGCGCAGCATCTCCGCGATCTTGTGACGTATCACCTGATGGTCGGCGAGCCTTTTGCCGAACGTCTCGCGCAGCTGCGCCCATTTGACCGCCTCTTCGAGGCACACCCGGGCCGACGCACAGGCGCCCGCCGCCATGCCGAGGCGTTCGCCGTTGAAATTGTGCACGATGCCGGCAAAACCGCGATTTTCGCCGCCGATCAGATTCTCGGCCGGCACGCGCACACCGTCGAAATAGATCGATGCGGTATCCGACGCCCACCAGCCCTGCTTTTTCAAACCGGTGCGCGACACGCCGGAACGGTCGGCTTCGATGAGGATCAGCGACAGGCCATCCATGCCTGGCCCGCCCGTGCGCACCGCCGTCGTGAAATAGTCTGCGCGCAGGCCGCCGGTGATGAAGGTTTTCGAACCGTCGACGATAAAATCCAGACCCTCGCGGCGTGCCCGGGTTCTGATCTGCGCCACATCCGAACCGCCGGCAGGTTCGGTGATGGCGAGGCTGATGTGCTTGTCGCCGGCCAGCACGGCGGGCACGACATGCGCTTTCATCTCGTCGGAGCCGAGCGCGAGAATGGGCGGCAGGCCGATACCATGCACCATCAGGCTGGCGGCAATGCCGCCCGCGCCGATCCGCGCCAGCTCTTCAGAGGTGACGATATTGTGGAACCGATCGAGGCCCTCGGAGATGCCGCCATAGGCTTCCGGATAGCCCATGCGCAGCAGGCCGAAATCGGATGCCTTTTTATAAAGCGAAAGCGGTATCTCGCCCGCTTCTTCCCATTCCTCGACATGGGGCATGATTTCGCGCGCGATGAAGCGGCGCAGCTCGCGCCGCCACGCATGATGCGTGTCCCGCATGAAAGGCGATGGCGGGCGCGTCGAATCGAAATCGATAACGGCGCCTTTGGCCACGGTTTGCGCTTTCGCCTAAAACGGGATCCTACGTCTTCGGACAGCTCGCGCGATCGACATCGTTGCGCAGGCAATAGGCCGTGCGGACCGCGTTGAATTCGTTGACCGTGCGTTCCTCGTCATCGACCGATATGTCATGGGCGTGATTGGCGGCGTCGATCTGCTGCTGCAATTTGGCAATCTTGTCCTTGTCCGGTTTCGAATTCTGCTGCGCTTCCGCAACGAGGCGCGTATTCGTCGTGATCGAGGCGTCCAGACAATCGCGATAGGATTTCAGGGAGCCCTGCCAGTTCTTGATGTCCAGAAACGCCTGATGCTTGGCCTCGGCTGCCGCCTGCGGCGTATCCTTGTTGATATCCGCCGCCGTCGGAATGGCGGGCGCAACGGGAGGATCGCTGCACATATTATCTTGTGCTGCTGCCGAACCGGCCGATGCGATGAGAATCGCCAGTACAAAGCCATATCTGTTGAGCATTCTCGAACCCCTGTTGAACATTTCGCACTCCGCAAAGATCAAAGCACATCTCACGCGGCGGAATAAAGACCGCGTTCAGACCTCCGCGGCGTAGGGCGGCGCGGGATCGTATTCCATGGCGCGCTGGACGGCGCGTGCCGTTTCGGCGCCATGCCATTGGCCGACCAGCCACAGGGCCATATCGATTCCCGCGGAGACGCCCGCGGCCGTAACCAGATTCCCGTCGCGAACGTAGCGCACCCGGTCCAGGACAGCAGCCGCTTCGTTTCGCGCCCTTAGAGTTTCGACAAAGCCCCAATGCGTCGTGACGCGCTTGCCCCTGGCGGGACCGGCCGCAGTGAGGAGCAGCGCGCCGGTGCAGACGCTGGTGACCCAGGTGCAATTTGCGGCTGTATCTCTGATCCAGGCGAGCAGGGTCTGGTTTTCGACTTCGCGGCGCGTGCCCTGGCCGCCCGGAACGAGGACGACATCGAGCGCGGGACAGGTCGCGATGGTGCGATGCGGCAACACACGCATCCCTTTCGCGCATTCGACCGGCCTGTCGTGTTCGGCGACGAGCAGGATTTCGTGGGGACGCGTTTCCCCTCGTCGCTGGAAGACCTCATTCGTCATCGTGAACACTTCATACGGTCCGACAAAATCGAGTTCCTCGGCGCCGTCGAAAACAAGGATTCCGATTTTGCTCAAGCCCAGTCCTCCACACTCGCTGTCAGGCGACGCGCTGCATCGCGACGGCAAACCCTTCGACAGGGATTCCCGCCTCGCTGCGCGGCCGACAATTCATGAACCCGACGACATCCAACCCGGCGCGCACCGCCTCGCTGCGCAGATAGGAGTCCGAATGCCGCCATCTGCGTTTGGGCCCGAGCACAAAGCCTTCGCCGTCCGTCGCTTCGACGGTAAAGAGGAAAAACCCGCCCGGCGCCAGCGTGCGCACGGCGCCATCCATCACTTTCGTGAGATCGCCCAGATAGACCAGCGTGTCCGCCGCCAGGATCAGGTCGTAACCGCCCGCATCCCGCGCCAGTGTCTCTTCGAGATCGCCGACGGAAAGCGCGTTGTAAATGCCCCGCGCGCGGGCCTTCTCGATCATGGCGGGGCTGAGATCGATTCCCTCGAGGCGCGCCACGCGTTCGCGGAACGCTTCGCCGGCGAGCCCCGTTCCGCAACCCAGATCGAGAATGCGCATATGGTCGCCGACGCCGACGAACTCCGCGAGCTGCCGCAGAATGCCGGGCGCCGCATAGCCGAGTTGGCCCAGCATGCGCGAATCGTAATCGGACGAGAATTGATCGAACAGATGACGCACATAGCGCGGGTCGGAACGCTGGGCGGCGCGCATCGCCTGCGCAGCGGCCACCCTGTCGGCAAACTCCTCCGGTGCCGCAGCAGCCGGAATCGTCGCAAACGCATCAAGGGCCTTTTCCGCCTCGCCCGCATCGAGCCACGCGCGCCCAAGTGCGAAACGCGCGTCCCACAGATCCGGATCGAGCCGCAATGCGCGCTGGAACTCGCCGATGGCGGACGGCAATTGACCTGCGGCGAGGAGCGCTTCTCCCAGGCCCAGCGCGGCCGGCGCGGCATTGGGATTGGTATGCGCAGTTTCACGCGCGAGTTCGAGCGCGCCGCTTTTGTCGCCCGACGCGACCAGCATCTTTTGCAGGGTGAGCTGGAGAAGCAGCCCGCCCCCTCTTTCCTGCAGGCGGCGACGCAGGAGGCGTGCCGCGTCTCCCGCGCGGCCTTGCGCCAGCAGACTTTCGGCCGTCGCAATGGGATCGCCGTCAGCCTGCAAGCGTGCACTTGCCATTGTTGATCGCCACGATATCGCGCTCCTTCAGCCGCGCGCGGAACGAGACGATGCTGCCATCGACCCACATTTCGGTCACGATGGTTTCGCCGGGAAAGACAGGCGCGGAAAATCGCACGTCGAATCCCGTGATCTTCGCGGCGTCGTATTTGCAGACCGTTGAGACGATCGCCCGGCAGGCCGTGCCGTAAGAACAAAGCCCATGCAGGATGGGTCGCGGGAAGCCCGCCAGCTTCGCCACTCTCGGATCGCGGTGCAGCGGATTGCGGTCGCCGGACAGTGCGTAGATGAACGCCTGGTCCTGCCGCGTGTCGCATTCGTGCACGAGGTCGGGAGCGCGCGTGGGAATCGGATGCGGTTCGGGCGCACCGTCCTTGGGTCCTCCAAAACCGCCATCGCCGCGCGCGAAAGTCGTACTGCTCAATGTGCAAAGTTTCTCGCCGGTGTCCTTGAGGCGGATGACTTTCTCGATAATGACGGCGGCGCCCTTGTCCTTGCCCTTGTCGAAGGCGCCGGCAACGCGTTCGTCCGATACGATCTCGGCCGCCACCGGCAACGGCCTGTGCAGGGTCAGCCGCTGTTCGCCGTGTACGACCATCAGATAGTTGATGCCGGAGCGCCCCATGATGGAACTGCCCCAGGCGATCACCGTCGCCATGGTCGGCACGGTCCGCAGGCCGTTTTCGTAGACGAAGGGAAGCTCGTCCTCGTTCATCGGATCGCGGCCGAAGCCGATACCCAATGCATAGAGCATGGTTTCGCGGTCGGTATAGCTTGTCTCGTCGCCGCTCGATTTGAGCTGCATGATTGCGTCGTAGTCGATCGCCATTCGCGCTTCCCCATATTTTCCAGACGCGAGTAGAACGCCGAAGACGGCGGCGGGCAAGAGTGCTATGGATTGAAGCAGGACAAAGGAGAGGAAATCTATGACTTATCGCTGTTTCGATGTCGGGATCGCCGACCAGATCGCGCATGTCAGGCTCAAGCGCGGCGACGAACTGAATACGATGGTGCCGGAATTCTGGCGCGAGCTGCCCGCGATCGTGCGCGAGATCGACGACGACGCCAAGGCGCGTGTCATCGTTATTTCGTCGACCGGAAAACATTTCTCCGCCGGCATGGATTTGTCCGTGTTCACCGCTGCGCAGGGCCAGGCGCCGAAGGAAGCGCCGGAGCGCGGCCGGCTCGCCGCCAATATGCGCCGCACCGTGCTCGACATCCAGGAGACGTTCAACATCATCGACCGGGCGCGCATTCCCGTGCTCATCGCCATCCAGGGCGGCTGCATCGGCGGCGCCGTCGATTTCGCCAGCGCCTGCGATTGCCGCTATGCGAGCGAAGACGCGTTTTTCGTCATCCAGGAAATCAATATCGGCATGACGGCCGATGTGGGTACGTTCCCGAGGCTTTGCCATCTGATGCCGCAGGGCGCGGTGCGCGAGCTCGCCTACACGGGCCGCCGCTTGCCGGCGCGCAAAGCCCTCGAACTCGGTCTCGTCAACGAGATGCTGCCGTCGCATGAAGCGCTGCTGGCGCACACGATGGCGGTGGCCAAGGACATCGCGGAGAAATCGCCGCTCGCCGTGCATGGTTCGAAAGTGATGATCAACTACGCGCGCGATCATTCCATCGCCGACGGACTCGACTACATCGCGACCTGGCAGGCCGGCATGTACAATCCGGAAACCGATATGCGCGAAGCATTCGTGGCACGCACGGGGAAGCGCACGCCCGAATTCGGCGATCTGTTGCCGGTGAAGAAGGCGGCGCTTTAGGAAACAGGCTCAGTATCTCGCAATCACGTCGCGGCTGAATTCCTCGATCATTTCGCGGCCGTTGCCCAGAACCTGCAACGCAATCTGCCTGAGGCCCGCCGCTTCGAGGGCCTTCAACCGCGCGATGATGTCATCGGCGTGACCCGTCAGCGTCATCATCTGCACCAGCGTGTCGTCGACGAATTTTTCTTCGCCCGGCCGCATATAGATGAGGTGGCCTTCATGCATGTCGAGATAGCGCTTCTCCGCAGGCGTTGCGATCGTCGCCACATAGTCGTCGCGGTAACGCTTCCAGATGTCGCCCAGATGCGGCGGCAGCCCTTCCGGGTTGGCCGAGCTTTCCCACATCGCGTGGAGAACCACGACCGCGAACGCGCCGACGCGCGCCATTACGCGCGGCGAGGTCGGAGTCTCGCCGTCGCGCAGCACGCATCCCGTTGTCAGGATCGCGGTCGGCATGTCGTCCACGGAGCGGCCCGCGCGCAATGCGCCGCGCCTGACCGCGTCGAATTTCCGCGCGAAGCCGGGCGCGTCGGACATGACCGACATCCAGCCATCGCCGATTTCGCCGGTCAGTTCCAGCGCCTTGGGGCCGTCCGCCGCAATATGGATGGGTATGGGATCCTTGAGATTGATATAGCCGTGGTCGCGGTGAAGAAAGCGGATCGCACGTTCACGCGCGCCTTCGCGGAACATCACTTCCTCGCCGCGCAACAAGCCGCGCACGGTTTCGACATAGGCGCGCAGCTGCGCCAGCGGCACCGCCGGCAGACCCATCGTGTTGCGCCCGGTGAAGCCCGTCCCCAGACCCAGGATCGTGCGGCCTGGCGCCATCTGATTGATGGTGGCGATGGAATGCGCCGTCACCGGTTCGATGCGATTGGACGGAATCGCGACGCCCGTGCCGAGCTTGATATGCCTGGTGTGTTCGGCCGCCAGCGCCATCGAAACATAGACGTCGCTGTAGAGCATCTGCGAATCGTAAAACCATGCCTGGGCAAACCCGCAATCCTCCGCGATCGCGATGTCCTTCCAGGCGTCGGGACGTGCGGGTATTGCCAGCGCAAATTCCATGGTCGATTTCCTCCCCGTTGAAGAACGCGAGTAGCGTTCATTTGTCGGTCTAGGCGGTTACTTTTGCCGGCAATGGAACAGCGGGACCGTCGGTCCACAGATCGGTATGCGGCACGCCTTTTTTCTCGATCACGGATATCGCATGCGCGTAGCCTTCCGCGATGGCGCGGTCGAGCGCTTTCCAATCGCCCAGATTGATCGTGGGCAGAGGCGGTTCGAACAGATAATCGGCCTGCTCGCGCACGACGCGGCGTTGCGCTTCCGAGCCCACCGTGCCCGCGCGCATGAGGATGGAGACAATCGACGGCGAGCCGCGCATGCGTTGCCACAGGAGTTGCCAGATCGGGCGCTCGCCATAGCGATCGTCGGCGACGTGCATGTCGATCTCGCCGGTGACGTCGGAAGCGATGATGGGGCCCGTTGCGTGTTGGGCCATCACGTCGACCGGCAGGTTGTTCATGGCGCCGCCGTCGACGAGCAGATGTCCGTGATGGGTGACGGGCGGCAGAATGCCCGGGAGCGCCACGCTGGCACGCAGCGCGCGCCAAACGGGCCCGGCGCGATGGACGTGGATGCGGCCGGACGTCAGATCCGACGAAACGCAGAAGAACGGCTTGGGCAATTCCTCGATGCGGTCGTCGCCGAAATTTTCGCGCAGCAGCTTTGAGACTTTTTTTCCGCGCACCAGCGCAATCAGAGGCAGCGTGTAGTCGGAAATCGGATCCTGTTCGACGAAGGCGTGGCGCATGCGCTCGGTCAGTTCCTCAAGACTCCATTCCGATGCCATGCCGGCCGCGATGATCGCGCCCATGCTGGTGCCGCCCAGATGGTCGAAGGGAACGCGCGCCTCCAGAAGTGCCTTGATGACGCCGATATGCGCGAAGCCGCGCGCGCCGCCGCCCGCGAGCACGAGGCCGACCGCCCGGCCGGAAACGAATCGCGCCAGCCGACCGATGTCGTCGGACACGCCAGCGCGGACATGGTGATGCGATTCGAAGAGGCCGCTGCGCAGGGAGAAATGTTCCGGCAGGCCCTTGGCAAGACCCGCGGGATGCAAGAGCAGCAATTGCGGCAGGCCCGTCTCGCGTGTCTTCAGCGTCGGCAAATCGAGCGGACGCAGAGGCAGCGGCCGGTCTACCCTGGCCAGGAGAAAAATCCGGTCGGCCTGACGCACGCATTGATGCGTCCAGGGACTATCGGGTGCGTCGCCGCGATAGAAGACGATGTCATGCGCCATCTCGAACGCGTTGAACCAGGCCGCGGACTGATCGGCGGCGCTGACATCGACGACCGCCGCGCGCGACCCCATGTCCACGAGCGCCGCCGCCAGTCTTTGCGCGATCGGCTCGTCACCGAGACCGTCCTGCAGCGGCACGATGGCGAAGGTCCTGGCATTGGCGCTGTCGGCGGGACGGCGCGTCGTTTCCTGCAGCCGGCGCACGAGAATGCGCATCAGGTTCAGCATGACGCGGGGATGACGCGCGATGAGCAGATTGAAGGCCTTGCGGCCTATCCGCAGCAGTTCCGTGTCCCTGAGCGCCACGATCTGCGCGGAATGGGGATCGCCCGAGATGAGCGACATTTCGCCGACGGTTTCACCCGCCGGAACGTGCGCGACGAACCGGCGCCCGCCCTTTTCATCCTCGATGAAAACACCGAGCGAGCCCGTGACGACGATAAACAGCGCCTGGTCGTTTTCGCCATCGCGCTTCAACAACATGCCGCCGGGCAATCCGAACCAATTGGCTTCCGCCAGAAGGCGGCGCAGCGCGGCATCGCCCGCATCCTTCAGCAGCGGAAAATTCCGCAGACGCTCGCGCAGCGAGTCGGGATAGACGATTTCGCGCGCCGCGCGGAAGGAAGACAGGAAAGCCATGCGAATCGATTCTTGCCCGCCCCTATCGGCTACGCAAGCGGGGCAGCTATGACACGTTCGGGCTAGTGTCCCAACTCCGAGATTCGCCTGATCGCTATATAGGGCTCGGGCGAATCTCGGAATTGAAAGGACACTAGGAATTTATTGATTCTAGTGTCGTTTTGGTTCCGAAGTTCGCAAGACGCCCGATATCGGCAATGTAGCGAACTTCGGAACCACGA
>Ga0302324_100001588_pt1 | contig 54672 bp, 43 predicted proteins | sample Palsa_T0_1_FD_201949 | JGI IMG/M metagenome (GOLD analysis project Ga0302324, IMG submission 201949) | Peat permafrost microbial communities from Stordalen Mire near Abisko, Sweden - Palsa_T0_1 | ecosystem: Environmental > Terrestrial > Soil > Palsa > Peat permafrost | place: Sweden: Abisko...
CGCCGGAAGGCGCAGGACTCTTTTGCGAGCACCCCTGGGACGGAAGGAACAATAGGAAAACGAGCAGGGCTGAGAGGAGGGCCGTGGTCGGTGCGGTACGTCGGGCTACCATTTGTTTAGCCTAGGGCGCCAACGTTCAAATAGCTCCCCGACATGACCCCACCGGTGACGCTCCTGCGCTGCCGCGTTCTACTTCCCCGCCCGCATCGCGGCGATGTCCGAATGTACGGACGGCCATTCGGTGCGGACTCGCACTCGCCCGAGTGAAATTCCCCTTACTGACCGGCGGCGCAAATCGATCGAGCCTGGCTCAGCCGCGGCGAAACTTCTTCGGGCGTGTGCCCAAGCGACGAACGTTTCCTTTCGCGTCTGCGAACGCTCTCCCTGGACGACACGTTGATCCCGAACGAGATGCAATCCAAAGCCGAAACAGGCCAATTTCTTATGAGGCAATTGGCCCGTGGCCCAAAAGCAAGATGCCGGTCGATGGCTTGCCCTATTTCCTAAGCCGCGAGGTGCTCTTGTGCAACATTTGCGACTGACGATAAGGCGTCGCGTCCGCCCTCCGGCGCTTGCCCCAAAGAGTCTGGGAGAGGAACACGGGATCGGAGTTGTACTTATAATTATTGACTTCGGAAACTCGACTCCGCCTAGAAGGCATTTGCCTTTCTGATTAGCCACAAGCCATATACAAAGAATGGTTTATGCTCAGGAATCACATTGTTCGCAACCGGACGGAAGGCAAGCGCTATCTCAAGTTCTTTAAACAAGTGGTGATCGTTCAGGTGGGGACCCCACTCCTCACTCAGCTTTTCGCGGTCGCCTCCAAAGCCGCAGTTCATGAGCCCGCTGAGCAGACCCCCAGTGCCAACGTCGAAGCCCAAAAGGATCCAGTCGGGTCCCCGCACAGGAGGCCTCATTGGCTCGTCATATGGACCATAGCTTCGCGGTTCCCGCAACGACGCGGAATCCGCGTGCCAAGTGAACGCAACCAGCCAATACGGGATTGCGATTTTGGCAGTCACCAGATGCACTTCTAGGTTTGTGAAGTCATCCCATAGACTTGCATTAGGCCCGGTCCACCTCGGCGGAATTAACGTTGGCACCCCCGGTCGAAGAATGCCAGAAATTCCATCATCGAATAACGAGAGCCATACCGCGGAATCGGCAGATAGGGGCTTCCGAACGTTGGCGAGCAACAGGGACTGCCTTCGTTCCGCAGGCCAGCCCTCGGCCGTCGGCAGCATTTCACGGGCGTCGAAGCCGAGCAGATGCTCTTCAATTTTCATCGTCGTGCTCACAGTGACGACATCTAACCGAAAAGATGTAGCGAAGCACCACGTGGGCACCACGTAGTACTGGCAACGTCCGTGATGCTGTCCGGTGCGAGGAGGCTACATGCCAGAGGCTCGACTATTCGCAAATACCCTTCCATTGGGAGCGCTGTCTTTCCTCGCAGAGGCTCTGAAACGACGCAAACAAGTGAAAGCCAAGTCGGTTAGTGCTTCATCCTAAGCACGCATACCGGTCCTTAGTGAAGCACGAACAATCAGGTGGTGGCACCTGCTCCCATACAAAATAGTGAACGTGCGACCCACTTCCTGGACACCCGTGTCGCCGGGTCGGAGGTGGATTCATATCTGTCCTTGGGCCCGGAAGTGGCCCGACACAGGGCGGGCACTTATCGCAAGTTCCTCCTCCTCCTCCTCCGCCGCCTTCACCTCCACTCGGACCTGCAGGACTCGGCGTTGGACTCGGTTGGGGCCCCGGAGGTGAACCCGCCCCGGGACCCGGACCGCTGGGTGCTCCAGGAGGGCCTCCAGCCGGTCCGAGACCGGGGATCCAAGTATTTGGGTTGCAGTAGGGGTTTCCGGTGGCTTTGCAAATTGCCCAGCCGATTCCAAAGCCTAGCCCGAAAGCGCCAACGGCGGGTATGGCTTGAGGTAGAGGTATTACGACGGGCGGGGTCGCCCACCTACCTGTTGGATCCTGGTACCCAAGAGGATTGTTCCCGGCGTAACCGTAGGCAGGAGGATTAAAGCCGCCACCGAGACTCGCGCTGAGGTATTCCGGTGTAAGCGATAGGGGCTCCGACTCCAAATATCTTCCGATAGTCGGGTCATAGAAACGATTCCAGTTCTGAAAGAGGTCAGTCTCAGCATCGCGGTATTGCCCAGGAAAGCCGAGTGGAGTCCAAAACGGTTGAGCACCTGTTTGAAAGCGCTGGTACTCATAACCCGCCATAGCAACACCAGTATACGTGTTGCCTGTGGCATCCGACACGAAGGGCACCTGTACGCGACCAGCGGAGGGAATCACCCAAGCCGTCCAGAGTTGCCCGACGTGCGGACCTCCAAGGTGGCCCGTCAGCGCGGTACCGCCATCTGGGTCCTTCAAGTAGAAGTAATCGACCGGATTCCCAGTGGGGCCCTGGGTATCGACCAGGTCGAACACCGCTCGTACGCGCACCTGAGTTGACGGGTTCGAGGTACCGCCCAGCGGCTGAATAAAATCGGCAAGGGTAATATTCGTATTGTTCGCATAAGGGTGCGCGGTCTCCTTATCGAGACTTACGCGATTTGGCAGGCCAAAAATGTCATAGTCAGCAGCGCCCGTTACATTCCGTGACGCGTCGAGCATGAGGACGGGCTTACCGATTCCATCCGTCACTGGGAAGTAGAAGCTACATGGCGCTGGATCCGCATTGCGCGTGCAGTCTCCAGTCAAGTCTGCCTGTCGAATCCAAGAGCTATTGAACTTACTCCGGACGAGCATGACCGGGCGACCACCGAGCCAGACGTACTCGTCCGTCGGGTACCAAGCAGGCGTTGTAACCGAGTCATTACCCTGGTCCACGAGTAGCTCGTTCGCAAGGTCCTGAAAGGCTTCGTCCATGGGACCGGCCGGATACACTTTGAGTCGACGACGATTGAAGGCGTCATAGTAATAGTTGTAGGCGGCGCCGTTTACTGAAACGGCCTTAAAGACGCTGTCCAAGGCGCCATTTGACGCAGCACCTAAATCTCCCGATGCCAGCGCAAATACCGTACCGGCGTCGCCCGACGAGTCGACTGGCCATGTCTTCGTAGAAACGCGTCCGTCCGCGTCGTAAGCGTAGGAGTGCGAGAGCAGCGAGGCGGAGCAACTCGACGATTGACGTGTCAGTAAATCTGGGCGCGTGCTGGAGCCGTAGGTGTCTGCGTAGGCGCAGTCCTCGTGTGTCTCGCCAGTGCGGTTTCCCCGCCCGTCATAAGTGTACGAGCGCGTCCCAAATGCGCCGCCGCTATTGCCGAATGTTGTCGATGAGCCAGTCGCGACCCGCAGGAGCTGGTCATAGGCGTAGGTCACGGTCTTCGCAGTCGTAGCACCGAGCAGACAAGTGTCTTCCTCCTTGAGTTGGTCTCCCTGCCAGGTGAAGGTCCGCTTGTATGTTGCGCCGTTGCCCGACCCGGGACTGAACGTTCCGGTCGAGACCCAAAGAGCCCTCACCCGGCCGGTATTATCGCTCGACGACGAGCTAGGGACACTCGACGGACAGCTAGACGATGGCGCTGCAGCCCCGTCATCGCCGAGCAAGTACTCAACACCGCTCGAATTTCCAGAAGTCGGGTGGTTGATTTGGTAGCCTCGAAGGCCGCCATATGGTTCCCAGACGGCTCCCGAGATGACATTGGATTGCGTGCTCCAAGCGGTCCCACTCCAATTCGTAACGGAGACGCTCGAGACTCGGTCGGCTAAAGCACCGGTACCATATGTATACGTGACAGTCCGGCCGTAGGGGTAAACGACGGACGTCAGGTCTCCATTACTCGAATATGTGTATGTTGTGTGCGGGTTCGCGTGAGGCGTGCTCGTCGAGCACGTCGTAGTGCCCGAGCGCAGGCGGACCTCGCCGGTCGTGTGGCCCCAGACATCATATTGGTACCAAGTTCTTCCAAATGAGTCGCTTCGGTACAGCATTCGTCCCAGCGTGTTTACTGGCTGCGGACAACTGTTGTCCAAGCTGGCAGAGTTGTCGTACGAAAGCGCATAGAGGACTTCGTTGCCAGAGGACGGCTGCGTGTAGTAGTGCGTCAGCGAAAGACTGCGCCCCAAGGAGTCGTAGACGTATTGCAAATAGTCGTTGACGGCTGCCATTGCAGGAGTCTGCTTCGTCACGACGTTCCCGCTCGCGTCATAGGCATAACGCGTAGTGCCTGAGCTTCCCGACCCAGTCCACGGCAGCGTCGCCGAAACCACATTACCGAAGTCGTCATATTGATACATCGAGACTGGCTCCGTACAACTACTGCAATTGCCCGGACCGCCCGAGGCGGCGCAGCCAGTTACGATACTGGCCACGTTCCCTTGCGCGTCATATGTCATGCAAGTGCGCGTCGCGGCACCACTTGACTTGGGGTATTCATCGACGCCAATCAGGCGATTGGCTGCGTCATAACCCAAGCTTACGCAGAGTGCGGATAGTGGACTGTCCAGACCTGTTCCCGAGCCGGACGATGGCCCTCCGCAGAAAGCTGGGGCTCCGTTGTAGCCAAATCCAATACCCGCAAGGTTGTTGGCACGATCGAAGAACGAGACATTTGTGAATCTCCCAGTCGCATTACCAACCTGTTCCCATGTCGGCCGTCGGTGGGCGTCTGCCGCGTGCTCTACCACACGGCGCACGGCACCAGTGCTTGTCTCGTATGTCTCCGTATTGACCGTTCCATCAGGCCAATAGGAGTAAACAATCTTCTCACTCCAGGTGGCGCCAGTGGATGACGAGGACTTAGCCCTCCATTGAAGTTGGCTCGTCAGAGTACCTCCGCTACAGGCTCCAGATGTCCCACTCCGATAGCAGAGGACCTCGTAGTTTCCCGCGGGCAATTGAACATACGTGAGGTTGATTCCGTCATATCCGTAGTTAGTCGTCTCACCGTTGGTCGTCTGGCTCGTGAGACGCGTTTCCTGGTATGCGTACGTCGTCACGACCCCGTTGGGGTCCGTCGACTGCGTTGCATTTCCGAAGCCATCGTACCCACCAAACGTCGTTGTCAGAGCCTTCGCTCCGGAACAGCTGCCGCCGACATACCCGGGAAATTGAGACACTTGTTTCAACCGGTTAGACAGAAAGCCACCCGCGCTCGCCGGATAGTAGGTGTACTGCATAAGGGGCACGTTTCCGCCACCGTCACAGTCCGTCGAACTCGTTCCATTGACCAAACAAGGTCCATGCACTTCAAGAACGCGCTGCAGTGCATCGTTAGCATCACCTAGGCACGCATGGTTTAAGAAATAGAACGTCCCTAGGTATCGCGCCTGCGTCACCCAAGATGCGCCGTTGTAAAGGTTCGTGTATCCGGACCGAATGACGGATTTGAGGCGGTTCGTCGTAGGGTCGTAGGTGTTATTCACCTGCTCCACTGCACCCGAGCCACCAAGCACGCTGGCCTTTTGACTCGTATTCAAAAGCTGTCGCGTGTAAAGCCCATAAATGTAACTATACGCCTCGGTCTCGAGCGCTGACGTCCCGTTTACGTCGATCGCTCCTGTCATTGTTGATGTCTTCTCGGGAATGACAAAAGGAGGGCCCCCGGTTCCGTAAAGGTATTGGTCGTATGTATATGCGGTCCAGTTGCCCCTCTTGTCTTGCGTGCCTTTCTGAAAGGCGACGTAGTAGGTGTTGGCTCCTGCGTAGTTGCTCCACTCGACGTCAATTGTCCCAGGTGAGCAACTCTTGCTATTTGTGCAGCTATCAGTCCTTTGGAAGGCACGCGGAGCGAGGTAGCTTGGATACATGCTTAATGTCAGATAAGCTGCGGTTAACCCTGGATTTCCCGTCGTTCCGTCGCCGATACCAGCGCTGTTGTCTGTCGCAGAGCGCGAGAGCGGGATTTGATTGCCGCAATCCGACCCGGACGGGCAGGTGGCGTTGCTGGTCCCGGAAATGACAAGGTCTTCAGTAGGTGCTTTGGCTTCGACAACTTGCGGCCCACCGGCGTAAGTGTGCGTTATTACGAAGCCGCTTGCGTTTCGAACAAACTCATTCGGCAAGTATCCATATGTTTCGTTGTGTCCGAGGTACGCCGCCTGCGCCACTAGCCCTCCATACTCCTTTCCACCGTCGACAGCGTAGGTGTAGGTGACTAGCGGTCCTGCGTCACTACCCTGCAGAGTGATTCCGCCGATGACGCAGTCCTGGCTTCCTTCGACGTTTGCGACGAGTCGGTATGAGAGGTTGAGGCTGACACCGTCGAGGGTCGTGATGTTCGTGATGTACGGTACACCGGATGCGCATCCCCCATCCGAAGGACTTCCCCCGTCGGGAGTGCTTGGCGCATATGTGAGACTCACTTTTACAACGCCAGATTCATCTTGAATGCTGGTCAAGAAATAGCGGTTGACAATTGTCGTGTCAGTATAAGGAGCCTGGAAGTACAGGAGTTCGCCGTTCCCGCGCTCCATCACATAACCGCCGTCTGCTAAATAGAGGCTGCTAGGCTCCATCGAGGAACTGTTCTCCAATGGGAAGGTACAAGGCGTAACCGCACATGACTCACCGCTGAAGAGTGTTATGTATCCAGAGGTATCCCAAACGGCTAGATATCCTTCGACTTGAAGAAGATCGGTGCGTATAAAACTATATAAATTGTGCCACCATTTCGCTGAGTACGCATCAGTCGGCGAAGAGCCGAATGGGCTCGGAACTTTGACCGCCGGGATGCTGGGGTAGTGTGCTAATCCCTGGAGCGCGAGGTAGTAGTCCCACTGGGCATCAGTTGACGTGAAGTAGCGCTTAAATACGAAGTCCTCGCGCGAGCCTCGAATCCGAATATCCTCGACCATTTCAACGCTGGCTCCTCCGGCGACGTTGACGGGGTGCCCCATGCTGTTGTCCGTGGGGCATGGCGGAAGTGGAGGGTTTCCGGCGTCAGGAGGGCCGGGTGGCGGAAATGGTAATGCTACACACGGGTCCCACATATCTGGTCCGCACTGGTCCCAGGGGGCGCAGCAAAGCGCTACATTGTTCGGGGGTTGGCAAAAGCAAACGAAACTCCCAGGTGGTCCGCTGCCTTGTTCACACTCGTCACACTGAGCGAGAGCCAAGTTCTGCGGCACTAGAAACAGAAGGAGCCCAACGAGAGGGGAAATAGCGGTCAGAGCTTTGAAGGCCTGATGAATGTAGTTTCTAGATCTAGTCATTGCGGGCCTCGTCAATCGTTAGTCTCTTCTGGGAATCCCGAGTTTGAACGGCTACTCTTGCCGCTCTCCTCGGCATCTCCCTCCCAGGGCCTCGCCGGAGTCGCGAAGAAGGATGTAGTCAATTGGGAAGATGTTGGTTCGTGGGGACGCAAAAGGCAGCGTCTTCGCTTGGATACGTATGCGCGCAGCGCCACGAAGCCGGACAGCTCTCGTTCCCGGCGCACGCCTTTGAGCAAACGTAGCCACTAATACGACTGGCAGTTGTGTGCAGACAAAGCCGAGAGGCACACGCGTCCGCTCCATGCTCCGAGCAGTCGGCCCCGATGGGGTTCCCGCTTTCCTTCGCTGACTGGAGCGCCTGGAAGCGATGTTCAGTCACTACCGCTTGCTGTTGGCTGGCACCGTCCTCACTAGCGGCACCGGTCGTTACACCAGCAGGTTGGTTGCAACCGACGCTCAGGACGGCGAGGGCGCAGGCAATGCCCACCCGCACGAGATGACTCACCATGGGACCCCCCCCAAAAAAACGAGGAAACAGTCGCCGAAACCAGGAAATCGGTGATAACCAGTTGGACCTGTTCGACGGGGGAAACGCTCGCAGAGTGAAACTGTTTTGGTCAAGCAACTTCGACGGCCGCTAGTAACTGTGCGCTGTTAGCTGCCGGGAACCATGGTTGGTCACACTTCCCGGCAGCGCTCGGTCTTGCTCGGACGCCGCTTCCTAATCCTGATGTCAGAAACAAAGCATGGAGAAAATCAGGACTAGGTAGCGACGAGGAACCGAGTCATTGCAGCCCATCGGACGATTTCGTGCGGGGTACGTCTTTGACCTCGTACATCTCGCCCTCGCCGAGGGAACGAGCCGCCTTCAACCTGAGGATGCCCAACGCGTAGGGAGCCGCTGGATGCAGGGCGTCCATAAAGAGGCGGCCGTCAATGACAACAAGAGGAAGAGGAATTCCAAGCCGGGAGTCTTTGAGACCCCGCGACCACTCGAACAAACGAACGGAAGCGGACGCCCGGTACAAAAAGAGCGCAGCTATCCCCGCGACCAGAAAGATCGCGATGAGCATCCTGACGACGTCAGATAGCACCGCACTCATGGCTTGCCTCCTTCTCGGGTGTTCCAACGGTGCATGGCGGCTACCTCGCCCGGTCGCCCGGACGGTATCGAGCGTCGCGGAGGGGCGCCGTTTCGGCTCGATTCGTTGCCCATGAACCGGCTCCGTTTCTCCCCGGCCGCGGCGGCCGGGCTCGCAATGAAGCGCTCGTACAACCGAAGGCCCGGGGCGCACGTTTGGTTAGTTTGCCGCAGCGGCTCTAGCGGCGCCGGCAGCTCGGGCATAGGGCCATAGGCGATGGGAATTGCCTTCATGCCCTGAGGTCGCGAGGCAAAGAGATACCCCTGTCTACGAGAAGCCAGCGACTTCAGCTGGTTGGGGTGCAGTCGGTACGCCTCGACGGCACGCGTCGAGAGGACACCCGTGGCCGTCACCGTGGAGAAGAGGCCCGGAGCCTGTTGCAGGGTGTGCTCGAGCCGCGGCAGCGTCCCGAGGCTGCGCGCCATGCGCTCGCAGAGCTCCGGGTTGTCCTGGGCGAGGATGTCCTTCGTCCGCGTGTTGTCCCACACGGCCTGGGCGAATTCCCTGGAGACGAGCTCGAGGTCGGACAACGACTGGTGCGAGAGGGTGAATTGAATGTGCGCATCCCGCAGCTTGTTGAGCGAGTCGATGATGGACATGTCGGCAAATGTCCCGAACTCGTCGACGCAGACGGAGAATGGCCGCTGGTTTCGTCTCGTACGGAAGACTTGCCGCAGCGAGGCCTCCTGCTGAACGTCCATCAGCATGACTTTCCCCAGCACCGGCGCCTGAAGCTTGAAGAGGTTGGAGGGCAGCTGGACATAGACAATGCGGTTCCTCTCCAGGACGTCCTCGAAGCAGATGTCGGGGTCATACGCATTGACGAGAGGGGACTGAAACCTGTCCACCGCCCCCGCGAGTCCCGAAAGGCACTGCGGTAGGTCCTTTCCAAGGGAAAGCGTCTGGGCGTGAAGCTCCTCCGCAGCCTGGCGGTCCAGCGAGGTTTCGAGACAATGCTTGAGTGCCTTGCCCGAATTGGTTTCAGGCGCTGTGAGACCGCGCAGGCAGACCGCCACGTCCTGGAGGTTGAAAGGCAACCCGAAACCAGCGCGGTCCAGCATTCCGAAGAGGAGCCGGCAGATTCGACTGAAGGCCAAATAGGCCTGGGTGTTGTAGTAGCCGTTGTCTCCAAGGCTTAAGACGGAGAAGACGCGCTCCGCCATTGCAACCACGTCGCCGCCCGGGTCCTGGAGAGGCCGCGGTTTGACGTACAGCATGTTGTAGGTGTGCGAGAACAGTTGGGGCCTATTCCACGCGGGCAAAGCGAAGAGCCGCAAGTCGCGCGTCCGCGCGCATGCGTGAGCGATGGCCGCCATTGTTTTCGCGTTCTCGTCCGAGCCCTTCGCGTCAATGACGAGGACACCCTTTCCGTCTCGCACGTCCTGAAACACTTCGGGCCAGAGGATGCTGCTCGTCTTGCCGCAGCCGGTCTTCCCGAGGACGTGCCGGTGCATGCTCCGCTCCTCCTGCGACAGGTACACAGGGCGCCAGGCAGTCCCCCACGGGGGGAAGAGTCGGCGCCTTGGTGTCAACCCAACGAAGGTGCGGCCGGCTCTCCCTTTGTCATCGAAGACGTAGCCGGCGATGTCGACCGAGCGAGCCGGAAATCGCATTGCTTCGAGCTCGCTCGCCATTCCCGAGGTCTTCACGGTGAAGCTCTTGTTCCGGAAGACCACCCAGCTCCGGTACAGGATGAAGACCAGCAAAAGGCCCCCCACAAGGATGGAAACAGCTGCTTCCGGGTACCGCATCGCCAGCCGGTCCACCGCGGCAAACGCCTCGACGTAGTTGCCGAAGGGCCTACCTCGAAATTCCGCGCGCACCCACCTCAGTTGAGCCCTGAGCGTCATGTGCATGACGAAGACGTAGAGGACAACCAGCGCCAGGAGACGGGGAAGGAAATGAGAAGGCTTTGGGGCTTGCATTCCCTGCCGCGTCTGCAAGGAACGTGACGAGGCGGCAGCGTGGGCCATCACCGGCGCACCGAGGGGCCGGGGCAGCGCCAAACGCCTGAGCGCACCCGAGGACGCCGGGGGTGGGTCGCCCAAGGTCGGGCTCAGGGAAAGGCGCAGGGCGCGGGCGACGTCCCTCCCTGTCAGAAGTGCCAGTCACTCCTGACAGGCAGGATTAATGCCGGCGGGAAGGCCTTTCGGTAGAGTCGCGGGGCCAGGAGCTCACCGAGGTCGGCCGCGATGGCCAAAGTCGAAGCCGTAGAGTCCCTCCCCCCGTCCGCCATCCCCACGGCCAGGCCCTGGGACGACGCCACCGGTAAGGCGCTTCGGGTGCCCACTGGAGAGTGGCTGGCCCAGGGGGTCTCGCCCCAGGCCGTCCGAATTGTCCGGCCCGGGAGGACGGCCGTCGTCGTCCCGCTCGTCGCCGACCGATGGTACCTCGTTGGCCGGGCCGAGAAGTCGGACTTGTGGTTCGAGGACGAGACTGTCTCCCGGCAACACGCTTTCCTCTTCTTCGAGGCGGAAGTCTCCGCGTGGGTGCTCCGCGACAACGGAAGCGCCAATGGCACTTTCCTTCCGGGGGTGGATAGCTCCGCTCCGCCCAGGAGGGTCCCGCACGGTATTCCCGTTGGGCTGTCTGTCGGGATGACGGTACAGCTGGGAGACGGCGACAGCCGACTCGAGTTTCTCGAAACGCTGCCAGCAACGCCCGACAACTCGCTTTCAGACAGCGAGTGGAAGTCCGCCGCTGGAATGGAGCTCGACAGGGCCACCCGCCGGGCAAGCCGCCTCCACCGCCCCGTGTTTCTCCTGGGCTCCTCGGGCAGGGGCAAAATGTACGTCGCTCACCGCATCCACGAACTCAGCGCGGCCAAGGGCCGCTTCGTCTACATCAACTGCGGGACCCTCCCAGCGGACCGCACGATGCTGCACAGCGAGCTGCTCGGCCATACCAAGGGCGCGTTCACGGGCGCCCGGGACTCACGAGTCGGGAAACTCTTCGAGGCCGACGGCGGGACTCTCTTCCTGGACGAGGTCGAGTCCCTCGTCCCCGAGGCGCAGGTGTTTCTCTTGGACCTCCTCGAGGACGGCAACGACAACCTGACGCCGCTCGGCGCGCAGTCCGCCCAAGGCCTACGGAGGCCGGCGTTCCGCCTCATCTCCGCCTCGAAGCAGCCCCTGGAGGAGTCGCCGCTGCGGAGGGACCTCTCACAGCGGCTCGCGCTGGGGGAGCTCATCCCTCTTCCCTCTCTCCAAGAGCGTCGCGAGGACATTCCCCTGCTGGTCCCGCATTTCCTCGCGGCCCTGGCAAGGAGGCCGCACCACCCTCTCTTGGCCCAGGTTTCAGAGCAGGCACTCGCATTCCTCATGGAACAGCCCTGGCCCGGCGAGGTGCGTGAGCTCCAGGCCACCGTACAGACGGTCGCGGAGCGCGTCGCTGACGACCTCGGGGAAGCCAGCGAAGGTGCTTGCCTCCTCCTCGGCCTCGAGGACTTCCGAAAGTACCTCGTCACCCGGGCCGTTGCATTTGGCCGTCGGCCTCAAGCCCCCGTCCAGACGGAAACTGTCGTGGCACACAACCGCGCTCCTGGACAGCGGAAGCGCCCCAGCGACCTGACTCGAGAGGACGTCGAAGCGGCGCTTCGAGCGGCCAGCAACAACAAGACGCACGCCGCCCGCGCTCTCGGCATCGCGCTCAACACGCTGAAGCGGAAAATGCTGGAGCTCGGACTGTGACCCAATTCTGGTGGCGCTGTCCAGATGCTCGGATTCACTTGGGTAGCAACTCCAGTGACAACCCATGACCGATACCCAACTGTCGGAGGGCGTACCGTCCGCACCGCTCGAGACTTCAGCTTCGCTCGAGAGTAGCGACAGCACGCCCACAGCTCTTCCCATTGGCGGCTGGCTTTGGCTTCCTGCCCTGAGTCTCGTGCTTGGGGCGGGTGAAGCACTTCTTGAGACTCTACGGAGTTTCAGGAGCCTCCTCGAACGGGAGCATCTAGCTCAGGCCGCATCGGCTCCGGGATTGCCCCATGCTCCAAGGAGCCTCAGCTTGCTGGTTCTCACGATTCTTCACTTCCTTCTTTTTCTTGTAATTGTTTGGATCGGGGTCCGCTTCGCTCGGCGAAGACGCAATGTCCCCACGCTCTTCATTGCCTTATCCCTTTTCAACCTAGCCGCGGTTGGCTGCCTTTATGCGCTCGGGCGCAGCCACTCACTTGCGCCACGGGAATTTGGTGCTGTCGGTGGCGCAGTGCTTTGGGTGTCCTACTTCCTTCTTTCGGACAGGGTGAAGCGAACGTTCCTCTTGTGAGCGACGTCCCAGCCGGTACGTCGAAAACAGAGCCCCACTCCATCGGGGCTTGAAGACAACCTGGGTGCTCCGTCCACTTGGGCTCGGCCTGCGGTTCAGCGGGACGCATCTCCTGAAAGTCGGCCGAGGAGCGCGTAGACGCGCTCGTATGTCGCAGGGTACTCGGGCAAGTCAGGACGTCCGAGGCTCCGGAAGGCCGCTCGCGCACCCTTGATGGAAACGGCTGACTCCTGCACGTACCGCCGGAGCAGCGCGACGTCCTCCGAGCTCAGTCCCGCCTCGTGGCGGAGTGACCCGTCCGGCCCTCCCGCGGCTCCGTCGGCTTCGACGCCTCGAAGCCCAACGACTTGGCGGAGTTCGTCAGCGGCTTCCGTGAAGGTGAGGGCACGCATCGGATTTGCCCTCCGGGCGCCAAGCTCCTTGCGCCAGGAGGCGAGTGCCGCGTTGACGGATGCAGCACGTCCCAACGTCCGCACGAGAAAGAGAACCTCGGGCGCAAACCCATCGGGGTACTGGGCGTCGTAGTGCGCACGCAGCCCAGCGAGGCCGGAGGCATCGCCGAGAAAGCGCTGGTACCGGTCGACTTTCGCAAGCGTCGCGCCCGGATGATTCCCTCCTCGCGGCGTGATGCTGTGCGTCCCCATCTCACATTCGAGAAAGTAGCGACAACGCTGCCTCGGCAGTTCCAGCACCGCGTCAGGCTGGATGACGCGCTGTTGCCTGCGGCCCTCCCGCATTTCCCATTCGCCCCAGACGAGACGCACCCTGTCAGAGGGAATCCAACGGAAGGCTGGGTGCGCCGCTTTCGGGCAGCGACCGCCGCCGCGCCACAACGCGACGAAGAGCTCGTTCAACTGCAGCAGATGCTCGAGAAACTGCGCACCCACATCATGCTTGGGCAGCTCCGGAAGAGGCGCCGAGCGGGACAGCGCCGCCGACATGGCGTGCGCCGTCGGCGCCCACACCGCAAGCCGTTTGCCGTCGTAGTCTCTGAAGAAACGCTGTCGCACGAAAGGTGGCTGCCCATTCGCCCGGGCAAGCAACAGCAGTCGACGGTACGCCAACGAAACGTGCTTTCCCGAAAATGCCAACTGGTGCACCTGCGCCGCCGTCAAATACCTCGCCAACACCAGCAGCCCCAGCACATCCCGGTCTCTGTCCGTCAGCCTCACTCCGCCACCACGCCTCGCGCTGACAGCCCCTTCGCTCGACCACGCCTCCTCGCTCACCCTCTCATCACTCATTCGTCAACACCTCTGCGCTGCGCTGACAGCTCGCTCGGGACCGCCCGTGGCTTCTCTTTGGAGACCTCAGTGTGAACTAGAATTCATTTCTCACTGACTGAGACCTGCTTTGAAAACATTTACTGCCCCGCCCCGTCGCCGAAAAATCGGCCGAAATTAAAGGAGACTGAACCAACCACTCCATCCCTACTTTTGTCGTTGGGAGGGAGTGGTTGGTTCAGTCTTCGCCCCGACTCGCACTGAGGGCCACCTTTCGGCGGCGGGGCGGGCGCCGCGAAGTTCGCGGGTTTCGCGCATGCCTGATGCCGAATGGATCGCCGGTCGCACTGTCTGCTGAGGCGTCGAATTCGGCTCGGCAATCGATTCGGCGGCCTAGCTTGCATCGCGTTCGGCACCCGGAGCAGCGTTGCCCCGATGGCAGCGGCCATTCACGCCGTCAACTCCGCGACGAGTGCTTTCAAGACCTCAACGAGGGCGGCTCGTTCGGCTGGCGTCGCTGTACGCAGCAGACCGCGCCGGATACGAAGCTCTTGTGCATCCGTGAAGAGCATGGTGCGCTCTGTGGGCGACGGGCCCACTCGAGCGCTCCCATCCTGAGACGAGCCGGCTACGGCAGAGCGGCAGAAGCTCTGGACGCGCCGAAAGCTCCAACGCTCGGCCAGAGCGCGCTGGATTGCCTTGGCGGCCCGCTCGTCAGCTTTCTTAGGCGCAGCCTTTTCGATGGCGACGTGGAACTTCGTGAACTCGAGCGCCGCCATGAGCTCCAGCCGGGCACGCTCATGTTTGGCGTTCCCAGATGGAAGGAGCTTAACCGCGCCCTGCTCATCGACCTGGTCGATGAGCACGCCCTCGTGGCACGCATCCTGAACAACCTTTGGCGCACGGGCGAGCCGAAGCAGTCGTTTCACGCGGTCGAGCTCCAAGCCGGTACGCCGACACAGCGCGTCCGTCGACAGCGCGTTCGCCGTCTGAAAACTTGCAAGACCGAGCGCCGCGTCCAAGGGGGATAGGTCGTCTCGCTGGAGGTTCTCGACGAGCGCGAAAAGGGCCATCTCCTCGTCGGTAACGTCGAATTTCTCGTGAGCGGGGATGGTTTCGAATCGTTCCCTGTCCCGGTCGTTGAGGGCACTGGTCAGAAGGCGCTTATAGGCCTCAAGGCGTCGATGCCCAGCGATAAGCTGGTAACGCCCTCCCGGAACTCGTCTTACGGAGATGGGCTGAAGTAGCCCGTGCTCTCGAATGCTGGAGACCAGCTCGGCCAGGGCGGCTTCGTCGATGGTTCGCCGTGGTTGATGGGGGTTCGGATCAAGTAGCGGGAGGGGGATCCGCCAGGTGGGCGGAGGAGCTGTCGGGTCGGAGACTTCGGGGAGGGTGGCCATTGGGGACTCCTTTGGAGGAATCGCCTCGCGGTGCATAAAGCGTGACAGCGCTCGTCCAAACTGGTCCAGCGAAGCGCAGCCTCACGCCATGAACGTGCGATTCCGCGAGCGTTTCGAACGGCTCGGAAGAATTCGGGCTCTGCTTTATGGTAGTGGCAAGGTCGCGGTAGCGCGACTGCCAGGATCGAGGGGCGAGTTCGTGGACAGAGCCATACGAGCGTCGGAGCGGGCTACGCTCGGGTGCTTTATGGATTCTAATCAGGGGCTGTTCGTGGTCGGGCAAGGAGATAGCTTCCCCCGTTTGCACGATTGATTGAGACACCCGACTGGAGGCGAGGCCCCAGATGCCCGTGCAAGAGCGCGCTACGACTCGAGTTCCCACAACGACGTGCCGCGACTTCGACCAAAGGGAGTGTATTGGACCCGATCGCGTCTGCGGCGTTCTGAAACGAGTTCCAACGTGAGTTGCGGCCGGAGCGCTTCGAGCTGTCGTTCGTCGCGCGCCACGACCCACTTTCGCGCCCGCTCTACTGTGAATCGATTCAGCTTCTCCGCGAGATTCGTGCTCATCTCGTCTGCGGTTGCGAACTCAAGCAGGAAACCACCGGAATTTGCGGCGCGTTCGAAAACGAACTGGGAAAAGGGCCCGACTGGGAGGAACGCCTGTTGCCCACCCTCCAGCGCGAGAAGTGGATGGTCGCAGACGAGCAGGGGCGCAACCATCTCGGTCAGCACAGTAAGCTTGCGATAATTCTCCCACTCGCTCCAGATTGAATTGCTCAGATTCTCGATCGCGAGCCGGTGTGCGTCCGCTAGAGGGAAGTCCCCGAAGAGCTTCCGGAAGACGGCATCTTGGGTCAGAAGTCGCGTTATCCCGTGCACATCGAAGCCGCTTCGATATCCGAAGGACACGGCGCAGAGCACAGTCTGCGCGACCTGAAGCGGCGACGGTCGTGCAGCTAACGGACCAGCATCGACGCGCTGTAAAAAGGCTATGAACCCGCCCTCGATGGTCGCGAACCACCGCTCAATACTCGCGTCCCGCCTTCCATTTTGGAGAGGCATGTAGAGGTAGCGCTCCGTTGCGAATGGGTGTCGACTGGCATCCGTAGAGAAGCGGATCTCCTGCCGCTCAATGTCGAAATACCAGAGTCCGCGCCTTCCACTTGCCGCGACACTGGACCAACGACACAAGAACGCGCAGGTGACTTCATGTGCCCTCTTCGTAGCTGGCGGGACTTCGGTCGTCGTCATAACAAGCCCAAGTTAGCAGTTGACGAACGCCGCCGCCGTCAAGCCAAGGAAATTTGCGACGGGTCAATCGCAACGGCACCTCTCTGCGCACTTCACGGGTTACCTTACCAGCTTTCTTGACTCGGTGGAGCGCGGAGACGACTCGACCGCACCTTACGGCGAGTGTCGTCGCCGTCTTACGGCCGAAGGGCGCCAGACCGAGAACGCTGGGCGGCGCCGACACAATCAGCGACGGCGCGTTCGAGCGAAGCTGCCCAAAGAGTTCATTGGTGAAGCGGCTATCCGAGGGGACCAGGGTATCAGTCCAAATCGATCGATCCAGTGTGCATCTCAAGCCGATAGAATCGGGAGGTCAGTGGTTTCGAGTATATTTCCGGCCTCGACGCAACGTCTCTCGTGTCCCAAACACCACGTAATGAACGAGTTCATGACCTTCTGCGTCGTCTGGTCTCGGAAGGTGCGGCCTCGTTCTTCGCCGATGCCTGCCATTTGATGCAGGAAGAATTACCTAACGGGTCGACGACGCACGTTGTCGGGCACCTCCTTCGGGAAGTCGAGAGTGCCGCTCGCGACGTTCTCGTGCGATCGCCGGCAGTGGCCGCCGAGCTCAGCCGTTTGACGAGGAAGAAACAGGGAAAGAAGCGACGACACACCTTCGAGATCTCGGCGATCCTTGTGGGCTTTGGACTAGTCACGGACGACAAAGCGAGGGCCTGGATTGAATTCGCCGATGATGGGAGTTGGGCGACGGCGTCGCACCGAGATGCCCTGCGGTCGCCTCGAAAACCCACGGATGAGTTCGTCGCGCGCTTCGACCTCTTCGTTGACGTCTTAGGGTCGGTTCTCGATGCCGCCGAAAGTCAATATGCACGAGTGTTACACCACCTCGAAGAGATCCTCATTGAGTCGGAGCCAACTGCTGAAGACCTAGACTTGGTCGCGACGCATCTCGGGACTGGCGTGACCGCTTTGGCACCAGTGTTCAACCAGCTCTCTCACACGTGGCTAGTGCCGCTCCGAGACAGAGGGCTGTTTAGAGATCCGCCATCGGTGCGGACTTATCAGGACGGGTCCTTCTCTCTCCCGAGGTGGCCGCAAGTAGATTATTTGGCGCGCATCGCGCCGGCGGCCCCAGAGGAGGTTCTAGCCACAATTGAGAGCCTACCTCCGACCGACAACGACTCGATTCATGTCGGCTTGCTTGATGCCGTGACGAGACTGCCAGCACCATTCTCGAGTCGAGTCGCTCTCCTCGAAATACCGTGGATCGAATCGCACCGTTGGCGCCATGGGCTCCTCGCAGACAAGATTATTGAAGTCATCGAGTCGTTGATCGCGCAAGGCGAAAGCGGAACAGCTCTCGCACTGCTCCAAGTGGCGCTATCTTTTCCGACAGAGCCCACGCGTCTTCGGACTCCAATCGCTCCGCATTCGCGAATGCCTGAGTGGACGTACAAGAGGATGCTTCAGAATCTAGTTCCTACGCTGAGCGACCAGGATCCGGGCCTGACGCGTACAATCCTAATAGGTCTACTAGGAGCCGGCGCCGAGCAGGCCTCTCCCTATTGGCGAACATCGATCGAGGACCACGAGCAAAACCTCGTTACGAGTTCGCTCGACGCGCTGTTGGCGACAGTCCGTTCCCTCTATGAGGATCAGGTGTCGAAAGGCATTATCGGCCTTGAGGCTGCAGTGGAGGAACTTGAGCGCTCAGACAAGATGGTTCATCGTCGGTTAGCGCTTCATTTGCTCCGCCTATTTGGAGACAGCACCCCCGCTTTGGTCGAAGCGCGGTTGACTGATCAGACGCTCTTGGAGACGCTGCCTGCCTATCATGAGGTGCGCATCTTGTTGCGTGACCGGTTTGGTACACTGACTCAGGCAGCTCAGGCGGCGGTGATCAAATCGCTCCGCGAGAATGCTTCGGCCTTGCACATTCGCGCCGCGCAGCTACGCGAGGGGATGAACCTGGAAGAGATCGAACGTAGGAGTGAGTCCCGATGGTTGCACTGGCTTGCCGTCCTTGGCCGGTCTCGACCACCCGAACTAGAAGCAGAATACACCTCTCTCGCTAGGGTACATGGAACGCCGGCCCATCCGTCTCATTATGCCTGGGTCGAGCACGTCCGGCCGCCCTTGAGCGCGGGCAAGACAGCAACAGAACTGCTCGCTCTATCGGATACGGAATTGGTTCAATGCCTCATATCCAGCAGTCCAGGCAAATCCCTCTGGGAGGGAGAAGCGCGCGATATTCACACTGCAGTGGTCCGGGACCCTATCCGCATGGCGCAATTGGCATGGCAACTCAACGAGATTCATCCTAGCTTCGCTGCCGAGCTGCTCCGTGGCGTCCACGAAAGTGCAGGTTCGATGCCGGAACTGCGAGAATCGTTCGATTGGCCCTCACTTCTTCAACTCGCAGAGGCCCAAACAGCAGCAGCCGGCAACGACGGCGCAAACCGCTCTTGGGCTTGCATGTGCGCGGCTGAAATAACGGCCGACATAGCAAAGTACTGTGATTCGATGGACGTAGTGCGTCGGGCATGGACGACTCTGAGTAAATTGCTAGCTCATGTGGATCCTGACAACGAGCGTTCGCACGCGGAATCGAGCGATGCTGACACGCTCTCGCTCAACTCAACACGCGGCATTGCGTTATATTCAGCCATAGAATTCCTCCATGCTTTAGGAAAACGGCCGCTTCCGGGTGAGGACTTTGTCAAACGCGTCTCGTTAGAGGTGGCGGCTCGGGCCTCGCCCGAGGTAGAGCCGTCCTCAGCAATTCGGGCGGTGCTCTCACGCCATCTGAGCCTATTCTTCACCCTAGATTCGGCGATGGCCTCGCACGTCGCTGCAACGCTGTTCGGCCCCACCGCACCTGGTCGCGCCGACGCGTGGCGAGCTTTCATTCTATGGAACAACCCCTCAGAGGCAACGTATCGCTTGCTCAAGGACGAATACTCGGCTGCTTCTGCTCGCTCGGGTGAGGACGATCTCGACGTCGTAGAGGCACTCGGAGTGCACTTACTAACCCTAGCAGCTTGGGACGTGATCGCGCTCGATGCTGATCATAGTCCGTTGGAGATCTTCTGTCGGCGCGCGAATGCTCGGGCCCGCCGCCATGCCTTGGGAGTGCTCGGGCGAGACCTCCACGGCCCGGTCAAGCTTCCGGCTGCGCACATCGAGAGGCTCAAAGTCGTCTTCGACTGGTGGTTGAAGCAGTCCGCGCAGAATCGTGAACCTGGCGAGGACCTCCCTGCGTTTGGGTGGTGGTTTTCGAGTAATGTATTTGACTCGACTTGGGCGCTCTCGACCTTGGCCAAGGTGCTCAAACTGACCCATGGCACGATCGAGTTCGAGCACAAAGTCTGCGAAATGCTCCAGGACTTTGCTGTTAGCCATCCTCAAGTCGTAATCCAATGTCTCGGCCGGGCCGTCCGGAACGGAGGTCCGCTCATTCATCGATGCGAAGCGGCAATTCGTGCCACCCTTGTCGCCCTCGCCGCTACGGTTGAGGCAGGCGCTGCCAAAGATCTCGCTTCTCGCCTTGTCGCACATGGATACTTGAGTTTTCGCGACATCGCATAGCCCTGACTTCTGGTGGGACTGGAGTGAGACTCTTGCCCGATACACTGTTGCTTCAGTCTTGGACTGCACCGTTCTGGTCACTCGAAGCGTACACCCGTGCGTTCCAGGGTGGCTGGGAGCTCCTCTTCTTCCGGCCACAGCGTTTCAGGGCGGAGGCGAGCAAGAGTGGAACCGCGGAGGCTACTTGGCAGAGGCGCTCGGTGATTGTTCCCGCAGTCATTCGCCGGGTAACGCGCTCGGCGGCGAGCAACGGAACCACGGAACCGCCGCTACGCAGGAAACCTGATCGACGCCTGGATCGTCCCCCGGATGGTCAAATGATCTCATTTTGTTGACTGAAAATGTGCTCGTTGTGAGGCCGGAGCTCTCGCACACGGGCCTTCTCACCGCGGCCGAGGGGCTCGTCTGGAGAACCCTAGAGGATAGCCATCGAGATTTGGATACGGTGCCACGGCCGCGTTAGTTGTTTGTCGAGTCGAAGACGTGAACGCTATCCTCAAACTCCACTGCGAAGATGTCGCCGTTCCGCTCGGTGTCGTCGGCCCAGCTCTCCAAGTCGAGGTAGCGGCGGAGCGACTCGGGCACTTGGTGTAGAAGCCCAGCGTCCTCGAGGTATTGCTCGGCCCAGTCTTCGAGAGACTTGTACGCGCCTCGGTACGACTCGGTGAAGCCCGCCATCAGGTTGGCGACGCTCTCGGTCTCCGTCGGGAAGCCGAGATGCTCACGGTAAGCGGTGAAGACTGTGCCATGCTCCACGATAGAGGCGCCGATGGCGCAGACGAGCTCCAGGTTCACGAGCTCTGACGGCAGGTAGCGGCTGAAGCCCTCGAAGTCGTGGACGGCGTACTCCTCCGCGCGCCCACCCGGGGAGGCCTTCAACATGGCGTCGACTCCCGCGCGTACCTCTTGAATGTCGGTCGCCTTCAGCCACACGCCGTGAAGCCGGCCGGCGTTGTAGTCCGACAATTCCAGGTGCCCGGTGGCTTCGAGCCGATTGTGCCGATGCGGCAAGTACCCTCGATGCAGCGCCAGACTCCCTCGCCCACGGGCACGCTGCGCTCGACGCCTGTCTTCTGCCCATCGATTCTCAGTACGGACGCGTCGCGGTCCCAGTCGGCCACGTCGAGCCGCTCGAGCTCTCCACGACGCAGTCCGGCGCCATATAGAATTGCCAGCACACACACCGCCTGGTATCGCGCGTACTCTTGTCTCAGGCCTTCCGCCGCGGCCCACAACGCTTGCTGGTTTGCCGTGTCGATGCACCGAGGCAGCGGCCGATGGAGATGCATCTTGGGGCCGCGCATCCACCGCAACGGACTTGAACGCCAGATTCCTTCACGAACGAGCCCTCCCATCGAGCGCAGCGTCGATACGACGGTCGCCACGAGAGAGCGTGAGTGAAACGCGCTTCGTGACTCAAGGTACCGAACAATGTGCTCCGAATTGACCGCTTCGAGTGCAGGTCTCGGCTTGCGCGCTTTGAGCCAAACGCCAAACCGACTCACGTTCGGTGAGACACCTTCAGAAGAAAGTGTGACAGCGATTGTACGACGCTTCCTCAAGGATACTCAGCCTCTCGACCAGCACCGAAACCGAGTCAGTGCGCACGCCTTCGAGAAGAGCGTTGACCCGAAGCTGTTCCTCGACCTGCCGAAGCTGAAAGAGCAAATGTAAAATCTTCGAGCGCTACTTAAGCGACTTGCGACTCGTGTTGCTCCGGGAGGCCACCAACTACGACCTGCGCTACGCGAACTCAGCGCCAGACGTCGCCGCCGATGACCTCGCGGATATCATCGTTCACGGGTCAATCAATCGGGCCGTCAGGGTCTACGGCATGCCGTCGCCCGATGGCGCCCCAACTATCTACCACTATCGGCAAGCGCGGCAGTTGTATGTGAAGCCCGAGTAAGAGCTGCGCCACAGCTAGGACGGCGAAATCCTCGCTGGCCCGTGCCAGGTGAACGCATCAAGCGCTCTCTGCATGGCCGCCTGAGCCACTTTCAACGTGTCAACGCACACGCGGACCTGTCCCTGAGTGCCGTCCTCGGTCGTGTACGTTAGGGCATCGTTTACGAGCCCAGACATGATGACCGCGACGCCAGGTTGAACAACGCCATGAAGGCCACCCGGCGTGATGGCGTTGCCCTTTCTGTCGAGACCCTGGATACGCTGGTCGTCATGATGGGCTGAGTCTCGCACGCCCTTCAGATGCGGGAGGGCCGCCCGAAAGTCCGCGAGGGTTTGCGCCACACCTGGTCTGTTCTCAAGTTGCATCAGCACTCGCGCAATGCCGTCGATGGCGAAGACGAAGGACCGTGCGAATATGAAGGCAGGGCGGCGCTCAGTACCCATCGGCGGAGCAGCCGAGGCCCACGCGGCCTCCCAAGCTGCGATGGGAATGTCAGCATCACTTCTCCGCAATGCCCAGCGGTCGTCAGGCAGGCCGGCGATGTGCGCGGCGGCCTCTCGAACCTGTCGCGAGTTTTCAACGCGGGCCCGCCACTGCTCTTTGGTTTGCTTCCCCTTAGGGTTTTGCAGGAAGAGCTCCAGCGCGACCGCGGCTTCCGTCAGCTGAGTCTCTCCGTGCAGCAGCAACGTCCACGCGGCTGGGTCGGCTGGCATCAGAGACATGCCGGGGATGCGGAGTACGGGGACGAACATGGGCTGTCATCCTCCCTACCCCCGAAGGCCGACGTCCTGTTTCTTCAGCGAGGCCCTTGCGAGCCCCGTCCACTATGCGCTCTAGGATGCTCGCAGCGCATGGGACGATCGAGCGCTCCCCGCGACCCCCGATTGGCTATACGGCTGCTGCCACGCTCGGTGATCTCCTCCCCTCCGCTTCAGAAGCGGACGACCTTGGCCGCGAGCAGCAAACGGGCGGGGCGAGCCGTTTGCAGCGACCGTTCGCATCGACCCTTGAATGGTTGAGTTGTTTGTGCGACCTTTATCGGTCTCACTTACGTCCACGCAAGAGGCCCACCATGGCCGCGAGATCTTCGAATGCTCCACCGGAGGGGAAGTCAGACGCTGAGTCTTCAGGGAATGGCCCAGGCGTTGCGCGGCCATTCCCTCCTCGCCGCGGTGAACAAACTCCGGAACCCTCGGAGCTTGCGCCGGAGATGCTCACGCCGGACGAAGCCGCGCAGTTGCTGCGAGTGAACCGGAAAACAATCTACGCGGCGATTCGTGCCAAGACGCTGCCTGGTGTCTTGCATCTCGGTCCTCGAGCTGTCCGGATTCGTCGCTCGGCCCTGCTAGGGTCCGTCCTCGGACAACCCGTCGGCTCGCTCAACAGGAGTGGAGTGTGAGCGTCCGGCAACGCAGGTGGAAGGACAAGAAGGGTCGAATGCAGAGCTCGTGGCAAGTGCACGTGTGTTTCCCAAGGCCTGACGGCGAGGTGCGGGAAATCCGGCGGACCTCGCCCGTCAACACCCGTCGTGGCGCTGAGGAATACGAGCGCCAGCTACGGACTCGCCTGCTCAACGGAAGCTTCGACAAGGCGAGCAAACCGAAGGAGTCGACAACGGTGGCGAAGTTTGCGGACCGGTTCCTGGACTGGTCCGAGGTCAACAACAAACCGTCTACCGTCTACGCGAAGCGCATCGTCGTCCGAGAGCACCTGCTCCCGACCTTCGGTGCGCTCCGCCTCGAGGCAGTCCGCTTCGCAGCAATCGAGTCCTACAAGGCGAAGAAGCTGCACGAAAAATTCTCAGCGAAGTCCATCAACAACCACCTCGCGGTCCTCCGGAAACTCCTCAACCTCGCCGCCGAGATGGGCGAGGTGGAACACATCTCCCGCGTCAAGGGCCTCCGGGTGGAGAAGTCTGGCTTCAGTTTCTTGGACTTCGAGGAAGCAGAGCGGTTCCTCGGAGCGGCAGAACCCGAATGGTGTGTGCTTCTCCTGGTCGCACTCCGTACTGGGCTTCGGGTCGGTGAGCTCCTGGCGCTGAAATGGGAGGACGTGGACCTGAAAGTTGGGCGCCTCGTCGTTCGGCGCACGCTCTGGAATGGCCAGGAGGGCTCGCCGAAGAGTGGCCGAGCGCGTGAGGTGCCGCTTGGAGATGAGGTTCTCAGGGCGCTTCTGGGGCATCGCCACCTTCGTGCTCGCGTCTTCTGTCACGAGGATGGTTCCCCCTTCACGCATTCGGAGCTGAAGGACATCGTGCCGCGCACCTGCCGCAGAGCGGGGCTGGCGAAGCGGCTGACGATGCATGACTTGCGTCACACTTTCGCGAGCCATCTGACGATGCGCGGGGTGACGCCAGTTGCCGTGAAGGAGCTTCTAGGGCACGCGGACCTGACCACCACAATGCGCTATGCGCATCTCGCGCCGAGCATCACGCGAGACGCGGTGCAGCTGCTCAATAGCCGCCGCACAGCACATGGACAGCACATGGACCCTAGAAACGAAAAAAACCTCGGCATTACAGAGGCTTAGAGGAGCGGGAAAAGGGATTTGAACCCTCGACCCTCGCCTTGGCAAGGCGATGCTCTACCACTGAGCTATTCCCGCACGGTGCTGCGTGTGCACTGCTTGTAAGGCTTGTTGTGCCGAGCCTTGTATCGGCCGGGTGACGCGGACGTCAAGCGCCCTCTGCCCTGTCCGTGCCGCCACGGTGAGACAGCATCTGCCCAAAAGCTCGGAAGTAACCCACGCCGCTCCAGACGCTGAAGAAGACGGAGATGTAGAGGAGCACCTGACCGACCGCGTTGTAGTTGACGGGCACCGTCCACCAGATGAGGTCGAGCGGATGCGTGTAGTGCACGCAGAGCGCGATGATGCCGGTCAGCTGAAGGCTCGTCTTCCACTTTCCTTCCTGGCCCGCGGCAATCACCATCCCCTCGGAGGCGGCGATGCTCCTCAGGCCAGTCACGAGGAACTCGCGCGCCAGAAGGACAATCACCACCCACGCCGGTACGCGGCCGAGTCGCACCAGCATCACCAGTGCCGCCATGACGATAAGCTTGTCGGCGAGCGGGTCGAGGAATTTTCCCAGCACCGTCACCAGGTGCATCCGGCGCGCAAGCACCCCATCGATGACGTCGGTGACGGCCGCCACCGTGAAGAGGAAGGCGGCGAGAAAGCTGTCCAGCGGGTCGGCCTTGTAGGTGAGCCAGATGAAGAAGGGGATGATGACAATCCGCCCCAGCGTGAGCATGTTGGGGAGGGTCCACAGCTCCTTCAACAGCACGCTGGGGTTCCGCGCCGCCTTGCGCGCCCGGCGCGCCTCGCGCCGGCGCAGTTTCCGCGTCCGCCGGTCCACGACCGAAGCTTTAACCCATTCCGACGCAGAGCAGCGCGAAACCTTCGCCCGTCAACTCGACCGCCAAGGCCGGTCCGCCGCGAGGATGGTCCCAGGGCATGGCCAGGACGCGCGGCGCAATCTGGCCCTGCCAGCCCACCCAGTGCTCGAGCGGGACTGTCACCGATGCGTCGGGCCGTACCTCGAGCGAGCGAAGCGCACCGGGGAGGCTGAGCAGCACCTGCCCCAGGCCGGCCAGGTGGACGAGGTCCAGGTCCGGCGCCACGTCGGACGGGACGCGGCCATTCTCGAAATTCACCTGCTCCTCGAAGCCAAAGACCATCGGCTCCCGCAGGTAGGCGCCCTCGTCGCCGAGGCTGACCGCGAGGAAGCGCCGGCCCTCGCGCGACACCCAGGCCGCGCCCGTGCCGATGACACGTTGCACGCGGTCGGCGCCATCGCCGAAGGGACGGTCGGTCACCCGCCCGCGGAAGCGCTTGAACTCTGGACGAAAGTCCAGGGCGCCGGTGAAGCCAATCATCCCGGCTGTCCGGACGATGAGCTCGCCCCGCACCGTCACCAGCACCGAGTCCTCGGTCACCGCGAAGGGCGAGGCCTCTCCCTCGCCCACCAGCCGCAGGCTTGCCGCCAGCTGCGAGAGCTCGGCGCTGGTCGAATGCGCGGGAGGCGCCCGTCGGTATTCGGACACCGGCGCCTCGAAACCACCTGGGGCGGACGCGACGAGCGGCTCATCGTTGTCGGCGGGGGCACTCTGCTCCACCACCAGCGGGATGGGGGCCGGGGCGGCGGGGGGCGGCCGGGAGGCCGCCGGAGCGCCGTTGCCGCTCCACGCCTGGGACAGCATGGCGTCGTAGGGCTTGGGTTCAGGCGTCGAGTCGGGGGCGGACGTCTCTGGCACGGCCGGGGCGGCCGCGGCCACCATGCCGACGAACGTCGTCGAGGCGGCAAGCGTCAGAGCGGCCGGCCCGGGTCCGGTTGCCGGACGCGGGGCGCGGTCGGTGGCCAGTGCACGCGCCATCTTCTCGGCCATGACGTCCGAGCCGGCACGGAGGAAAGCCTCCCGCGCCCGCGCGTATTCCCCGGCCTGCGCCAGGGCGAGTCCCAGGTAGTTGTGGGCCTTGGCATGGTCCGGCGCCAGCTCCACCGCCTGCTCGAATTCCCGGATGGCCCGCGGGAGCTGCCCGGACTTCAGGTAGACGAGCCCGAGGTTGACGCGCAGGGTGGGGTCCGAGGCGTTCTCGCGGACCAGCCCCTCGTAAATTTCCGCGGCCCGGTCGAAATGCCCGAGCTTGAAGTAGGCCAGACCGAGCAGGTTCTGGCCCTTCTCGTTGTCCGGTTGGAGCTGGTAGGCAGCCTCGAGCTGGGCGCGGGCATCCTCCAGCTGGCCGGCCTGCAGGAGCTCGCCGCCACGGTAGAGCAGCGTGAGGAAGGCATCGTCTCCCCCCGTCCCCGGAATCACTGCCATGAGGAGTGCCCAGCCGAGTTGGAGCCGGCCGAGGCCTGCTCCTGCTCTTTGTACTTGTAGTAGAGGGCCAGCACCTTGCGAACGTAGGCTTGCGTCTCCTCGTAGGGAGGAACGCTGTCGTCGAAGCGGTGCACGGCGTCCGGGCCGGCGTTGTAGGCGGCGATGATTTTCTCCATCTGCCCGCCGAACTCGTTGGCCAGCACCCGCAGGTAGCGCACGCCGCCGTCGATGTTGTCGCGCACGTCGAAAATATCATGCACGTACATGTCGCGCGCAGTCCCCGGCATGAGCTGCATGAGGCCCCGCGCGCCCTTGGAGGAGACGGCGAAGCGGTCGTAGTGGCTTTCGGCGTGGACGACGGCGCGCACCAAGGGAAGCGGAATCTTGTACTTGTCCGAGGCGCGCGTCATCCACTCCTCGATGAGCGAATCGGCGATGAAGACGGGCGTCGGCCCGTTGTCGGCTTTCGGCGCGGCGGAGGAGCCGCGACTGGGGACGGCAGACGACTGCCGCCCGAGCCGGCGCGCCTTCACGCCCGCGGGCGGGACGTTGGTGTAGACGATGGTCCCGTCCTTCAGGGTGTAGGTGTAGATGGCGCTCGCGCGAGCGGGGGCCGCCGCGCAGACAACGAGGAGAAGAAGCAGGGGACGCACAGAGGACAGGCTTAGCAACTTACCGCCCCCGCTCGGGGCCCTCAAGAAACGTCCTTGTTTCCAGGACTTGTGAAGATTAAGCGCCCTGGTGCATGCCCCAGCGCTTCGACTTCCTCGTCGTCGGCGGCGGAGTGGCCGGGCTCTCCTTCGCCCTGGAGGCCTCCAAGCATGGCTCGGTCTGCGTCCTGACCAAGCGGAGCCGGAGCGAGTCGAACACCGTCTACGCCCAAGGGGGCATCGCCTCGGTCCTCTCGGCGCGGGACTCGTTTGCGCAGCACGAGGAGGACACCTTCACCGCCGGCAGCGGCCTCAACCACCGGGACGCGGTCGAGGTCACCGTCCGGGAGGGCCCGGAGCGGGTGCGCGAGCTGGCAGCGCTGGGAGCGGACTTCAACCGTCGCCCGGACGGGGAGTGGGACCTCACCCGGGAGGGGGGCCATTCCCGCCGACGCATCGTCCACAGCGGGGACATCACCGGCCGCGAGGTGGAGCGCGTCCTTCTCTCGGCCTGCGACGACCGGCCCAACATCCACTTCGACTCCGACAGCGCCGCCATTGACTTGGTGCTCAGCCGGCGCGCCGGGCCCGGGGGCTCCGCCCGGGCACTGGGCGTCTACGTCCTCCTACCCACCGGCGAGATTGAAACCTTCCTCGGCCGGGCGGTGGTGCTCGCCACCGGCGGGGCGGGGAAAGTTTACCTGTACACCACCAACCCTGACGTCGCGACGGGGGACGGGGTGGCGATGGCCTACCGGGCCGGGGCGCACATCGCCAACATGGAATTCTACCAGTTCCACCCCACCTGCCTCTTCAGTCCCGAGGCGAAGAATTTCCTCATCAGCGAGGCGCTCCGGGGGGAAGGCGGGAAGCTCCGGCTACGAAACGGCTCGCAATTCATGGACCTCTACAGTCCACTCAAGGAACTCGCACCGAGGGACGTGGTGGCCAAGGCCATCGACAGCGAGCTGAAGCGCACCGGGGATGACTTCGTCCTCCTCGACATGACGCACCTCGGTCGCGCCTTCCTCATCGAGCGCTTCCCGAACATCTATGAGGTCTGCAAGCAATTCGGCGTGGACATGGCCGTCCAGCCCATCCCCGTCGTCCCGGCGGCGCACTACCAGTGCGGAGGCACGGTGACGGACCTCCACGGGCGCACCACGCTGCCCGGCCTCTACGCGGTGGGCGAGGTGGCGCACACCGGGCTGCACGGCGCGAACCGCCTCGCGTCCAACTCGCTTCTGGAGGGGCTCGTCTTCGGGCACCGCGCGGCCCGCGCCGCGGCTGAGGAGATGAAAGGCACATCCCTCCCGGACACCGACGTCCCGGCCTGGGACCCGGGGGCGGCGGTGGACCCCAACGAGAGCGTCATCGTCACCCACAACTGGGAGGAAGTCCGCAGGCTGATGTGGAATTACGTGGGCATCGTCCGAAGCGACAAGCGGCTGATGCGCGCCCGCCGGCGCCTGGACCTCTTGCGCGAGGAGATTCGCGACTACTACTGGAACTTCAAAATCACCCGCGACATCATCGAGCTGCGCAACATCGCCGACGTCGCCCACCTCATCGTGGAATGCGCCACGCGGCGCAAGGAGAGTCGAGGGCTGCACTACAACCTCGACTACCCGAATCGCGACGACCACAACTGGAACAAGGACACTGTCGTCTTCCGCGAGACCTGAAAACCGCCCATGGTGCTCCGCCGCGACGACGCCTTCGGGCCTGCCCCCGCCTCGCTTCCCACCGAGACCGCGCCAACGCCCGTCGCCAGGCCGCGCGCTCCCCTTCCGCCCTTCTGCACCGGCCTCATCGCCGTCTGCGTGGCCATCTTCTTGGCCCAGGCCGTCGGCTTCGAGCCGGACTTCTTTCGCCTCCAGAACTGGGCTCTCTACGGGCCGGCGGTGCAGGCCGGCGAGTGGTGGCGCGTCCTGACGACGGTGCTGGTGCACGCCAACGTCCTGCACATTTTCTTCAACATGATGGTGGTGGTGAACCTCGGCTTCGCGGTGGAGAGGCTTCTCGGCACGCCGCGGATGCTGGCCGTCTCCCTCGTCTCGGCTCTGGGGAGCGCGGCGATGGTGCTGGCCTTCGCCTTCCGGCTGCCCACGGTGGGCGCCTCGGGGATGATTCTCGGCTGGGCCGGGGCCCTCCTCCCCGTCGTCAACCGCCAGGGACGGCAAAGCCTGGCCTGGCTTCTGGTGCAGGTGGCCGTCCTCAGCCTCCTGTCCTGGGTGAGCTGGCAGGCCCACCTCGGGGGCTTCCTCGCCGGCCTGGCCTGCGGCGGGCTTCTCTATATCGGCCGCGCGCGCTTCAACCTCCTCTGGCCCCCGCTGGCACTTCTGCTGGCGCTGGCCATCGTCTGGCTCGCGCACCCGGCCTTCCTCTCCCTCCCGTGAGGAAGCGCTTCACGGTGTGCGTCTTCTGCGGCGCGAAGACGGGCACTGACGCTCGCTACCGCGCCGAGGCCCGGCACTTCGGAGAGCGCCTCGGGGCGCGCGGACTTGCCCTCGTCTACGGTGGGGCACAGGTGGGGTTGATGGGCGTCCTGGCCGACGCCGCTCTGGCCACCGGCGCGCCGGTGACGGGCGTCCTTCCCCACGCGCTCTCCAGCGCGGAGGTGGCGCACACTGGCCTCACGGAGCTGCGCCTCACGGAGGGGCTTCATGTGCGCAAGGCGGAGATGACGGCCCGGGCCGATGCCTTCGTGGCCCTCCCCGGTGGCTTCGGGACGCTGGACGAGCTCTTCGAGGCCCTCAGCTGGCAGCAGCTCGGCCTGCATCAGAAGCCCGTGGGACTCCTCGACGACGGCTACTTCGCATCGCTGCTGGCCTTTCTGGACGGGGCGGTGAAGGCCGGCCTCCTGGCCGCGGAGGACAGGGCCCGTCTCGTGACGCACAGGGATGCGGACACACTCCTCGACGCCCTCGGGGCGCCGCGGGCCTGACTTTTCTCCGTCGTGACGGACAGAAAGAGGAGTCCCCTTTGCGGACGCAGCGCAGCCGGGCTATTCCAGCGGGCCACGCCAGCATGCGCCGCAGGCTCTCCCTCGCCGCTGCACTCTCGCTCGGCCTTCACCTTCTCGTCTTTTTTCTCGTGGTGAGGCTTTCCATGAGGCCCGCGACGACGCCTCCTCCCCGGCCGCTGGTGGTGGAGGTGCTGGAGCGCCCGGCGCGCAGGACACCGAGGCCAAGCCAGACGCGCCCCCTTCCGGGGCGCCCGAATGGCGCTGCCGAAGCACAGGCCGCGCAACAGGCCCCGCCGTCCGCGGCCCGGGGCCGGGGCGTGGAGGACGCGCCACGCATGCCGTTGGACCTCTTTCCCGAAGGTGCGCTGGCCCTGGCCGCCCCGGCCCGGCCGCCTCCCGAAGCACCAGACGCGGGAAGCCCCGCCGAAGTCATCGCCGCTCGCGTTCAAGGCTGGCGCCTGGGCGCCCTGGCCGAGAACCGGGTGGCGGTGGGGGTGGACAGCTACTTCTCGACGCTGGCCCACGCCCTCCGCGACGGCCTGGGCCCCGCGCCCGAGCGCGGTACCGCAAGTCATGGCACCCCGTCCGCCGGGCAGCGCTTCCTTCAGGGTTGGCTGGACGCGCTGGCCGAGGCCAACGGCCCGCCGGATAGCGCGCGCGGCGAGCGCGGCCCCACCCAGCCCCAGCACGACGCCGACGGACGCGAGGCCGAAGCGCTACGCCGCCAGCTGGGCCCCATGGCGCCCACCGCCGAGTCCCTGGTGGCGCCTTTCCAGCTCCTCAAGCGGACGCAGATGCCGCCGGCCGCCGTGCTGCGCCTGGAACAGGACGCCGAGGGCCACCTGACGCGGGCCGCCCTCGTCGCCTCCTCGGGAGACTCTGGCTTCGACGCCTGGGTGCAGAAGTCAGCAGCCCTGGCCCTCGCCGCCGTGCCCAAGCCGCCGGCCTACGGCGCGGGCCTGCACCCGGACGGCACGCGCAGCGAGTGGGCCTTCTACCGCTCCGGCGACTCCGTCACCGTCCTCTTGCTGCGCGTCTACTGAGTGGGCAGAGGAAACTCGGCCCGGCCCAAAGAGGAGGCCAGGACGATGGTGAAGGTTTGCTGCTCGGGGCCCACCAGTGGCCGGGCGTCCACCGACTTGGGGAAGCGCACCCGGTACACCGTCCAGAAGTCCCCCATGTAGGGGTAGTAGGCGCGGGTGTTGATGTTGGCCTTGCCCAGCCGCTTCACCTGCGCCGGCGAGACTTCTCCGGTGGGCGTCAGCAAGGCCAGGTGCCAGATGCTACTCGGGTAGTCGATGTCGTCGAACCGCGGGTTCTGCATGTAGACGCCCAGGGTGAACTCGTAGAAGTCCGCCCCCTCCAGCTGGGCCGACTGCAAGTCCGTGGCGAGCTGCGTGGCGCTCTGCGCCTGGAAGGCGTCGCGCCGACGGATGCGCGCCTCGCGGAAGGAGGGGCTCTCGTACGTCACGCCTCCGAAGAGGATGGTGTCGAAGCCGATGAAGAGTTGCCGACGGGCGCTGTAGTGCTCGACGAGCGCATGGTAGCTGGCGTTGGCCGGGCCGTCGTCGAGCTCCGGCCCTGGCGTTCCCACCATGGGGGGCGGCATGCCGCTGCACCCCAGGGCCACCGCCACCGCCAGCACAGGAGCGAGGCGCTGCGGCAACGCACTCACGGCAGAAAGTCCTTGCGGGTGAAGAGGGTGGAGAGCCCGTAGCCCTTTTCGGTGATGGCCGCCCTCCCCCCCTCCATCCTGTCCACGAGGCCGAAGGCGCAGCGCACGACGAGCCCCTCGGCCTCGGCCCGCTCGATGGCCTTGAGGGTGGAGGCCCCAGTGGTGACGACGTCCTCGACGATGGCCACCTCGGCGCCGTCGGCGATGAGGGTGCGGCCCTCCATCCACTGGCCGGTGCCATGGCCCTTGGGCTCCTTCCGGACGATGAAGGCCGGCAGCGGCGTCCCGGCCAGGTAGCTCATGAGGCTCACCGCGGAGGCCAGCGGGTCCGCGCCCAGCGTCAGCCCGCCCACCGCAGCCGCCGCCGGCGCCAGGCGCTGGATGTCGCGCAACAGCAGCCGGCCGATGAGGAAATGGCCCTCGGCGGTGAGCGCCGTGCGCTTGCAGTCGATGTAGAAGTCGCTCTCCAGGCCCGAGGACAGCGTCACCCGCCGCTTCTCGAAGGACAGCCGGGTGAGCATCTCCAACAGTCGTGCACGGTCCCGCGCCAGCGCGCCTTCCATGGGCCTAGCTTTCCTCGAGGTAGGCCACCAGCTCGGCGGCGTAGCGAAGCTGCGTCAGGAGCTCCGCCTTGCGGTCCTCGTCGAGCGCCCCAAACACCGGCACGAGAAGCGCCAGGTCCTGGTTGGCGTCGCCGAGAAGCTGCGTCAGCGTGAAGGCCAGCTCGTCCGCATCAATCTCCTGCTCCGGGCTCTCGGGGGAAAGCCCGCCGTCGGAGAGGGCCTGCTCCAGCATGTCCCGCGCCGCGGGCCCGAGTCGGCCTTCCTCCTCGAGCCGCTCGCGCAGCGCGACCAGCTCCTCGGCCGACGCCGCCTGGCCGTGCAGGGAGTCAGCGAGAGCCACCAGGAGGGCATCCTCGTCGGAGAGCTCGGTGTGGATGCGGGCCAGGACTTTGTCCCGCTGCAGAAAGCGCAACGCTGCCACCCGGCGGAAACCACACACCAGCTGGAAGGAGTCTCCGCGGGCGCGCACGTCCACGGGGAATAGCTGCCCGAGGCGCGCCACGTCCTGCGCCAGGCGGCTCACGTCGCCCTCCGGCCGGAGGCGAAACGTGTCGTCCCCGTCGAGCTGGTCCAGCGAGAGCAGGCCCTGCTCGACGTGGATGGGACGCGCCAGGATGGGCTCGGCCAGGTACACCCGGGGCGGCAGCACCTCTTCCTCCACCACCGTCTCTTCCACCACTGTCTCTCCCACCACTGCCTCTTCCACCTGGACGTCAGGCAAGAGCTCCGCCGGCGGGCCCTGCGCGGTGTCCGCGGCGGCGGCCTCACTCGACTCCTCGGCGCTCTTGGGCGCCGGCGTCTGATGCTCGGGCGTCTCCATCGCCTCCGCCATACCACACCGGCGTGGCGACGCCGGGGTTGGGCTCCCGAGGGCTTTACCGCTTCTTCTTCACGACGACTTTTTTCTTCGCACCGGCGGCCACCGTGGGGGGGACGGGCGGGGGCGCAGGGGGCGCCTTGCCGACCTCCGAGGGACGGGAGGAGGCAAAGCTTGGCAGGGTGGACCGGGCGGGAGGACGCGGCGGGACGGCGGGAGGGCGAGCCGCCGGCAGCGCGGCGCGCACCGCGGGGCGAACCTGCGCCCGGGGTCGGTCCGGCAGCGGGCGGCCGGGGGCGAGCTCGCCCATGTCCACCCGTCCGCGGAAGCTGGCTCCGTCGACGATGATGACGCGCGGGGAGCGGATGTCGCCCACCATCCGTCCGTCGCGGGTGAGCTCGACGCTCTCCGTGGCGGCGATGTTGCCCACCACCACGCCGCTCACCACTGCATTCTTGACGGAGACGTTGGCCTTCACCACGCCACTCGGCTCGACGATGAGGGTGCGGGTGAGCGCCAGCTCTCCCTCCACCCGGCCGCGCACGGTGAGGTCCTCGTCGCCGGTGAGCCTCCCGTTGATGAGGATGGACGGACCGATGACGGTGTTTCCGGCTGGACCGGAGAGTTCCTTGGGACTGGCCATGGCGCGCTAGCCCTTCACGTCCATGTCGACGTTGCCCTTGAAGGAGGCACCATCGGCAATGAGGATTCGGGGAGCCTTGATGTCGCCGACCACTCGGCAGTCACTCTTCAGCTCCACCTTGTCGGTGGCGGCGATGTTGCCGGTGACCCGGCCGGCGATTTCGACATTCTGTGTCTCGATGTCGGCCTCCACCACGCCGGAACTCTCCACGAAGAGGCTCTCCTTGAGGGAGATTTTCCCCTTCACCGTGCCCTGGATGACCAAGTCCTCGTCGCCGGAAATCTCTCCGTCGATGATGAGGCTCGAACCGATGACTGTATTTGCCACGTGGGCGTCCCCTCCAAAGGGATGGGTAGGTACCGCTTCTAGATGTCGTCCGGAAGCTTCACATCCATCTCGATGGAGCCGTTGAAGACCGCTCCATCCTCAATCACCACCCGGGGCGCCTTGATGTCGCCAGCCACCTTGGCCGACGTGTTGATGGCCACCCGGGAGGAGGCATCGATGTTGCCGCTCGCCTCCCCGTTGATGGTGAGCTCCTCGGCACGGATGTCGGCCTCCACCTTGCCGGTGGTCTCGATGGTGAGGTGATTCTTGAGGGCGATTTGGCCCTCCACCCGGCCCTCGATGACGAGGTTTCCCCCGCCGCTGAGGCTGCCCTTGATGATGATGCCCTTGCCGATGATTCCGACCTGGTCGGCTTGTGCCATCCCTTGCCCTCTCATCGAAAACGTACGCTACAGATGCTCGGCGATCCAGCGGCAGATGTCGCGAAAAACCTCTTCCTTGCCCAGCTCGTTGAGGAGCTCGTGTCGCATCCCCGGGTATTCACGCAAGGTTCGGTCCTTCGTCCCCAGGGTGTCGAAGAATTGCCGCGCAACCGCCGCCGAGGCGATGCGGTCATCCGTCCCGAGAAGCAGGAGGACTTGAGTGTGGACGTTGCCTCCGTGGGCCAGGACGTCGGCCTGGGCCTTGGTCGACTCGACGAACCAGCGCGGCGTTCCGACCCGGTTGTAGAGCGGGTCGGCGGCCGTGGTGCGTACCCACGCCTCGTCCCGGCTGAGCGCGGTGAGGGGCAGGTCGAGCGGGATGCGCAAGGCGGGGAAGAGCCCCTCCAGCGCCCGCGCCAGGCCCGACTTCCATGCCGGCGGCTTGAAGGCCAGGGCCAGGTAGGGAGAGGAGAGCACCAGGCCGTCGACGAGCGGCGTGGCCCGCCGCTGGAGCGCGGCCAGCGCCTCGAGGCCCCCGTGGCTGTGGGCGACGACGAAGGCGCGGGTGTTTCCGCCCTGGGCCCGCATGCGCGCCAGGCACTTGTCGAAGTCGTCGAGGTAGTCCGAGAAACGCCGCACGTGCCCGCGCGGTCCGGGGCTCTTCCCGTGTCCACGCTGGTCATAGGTGTGCACACCGAGCCCCTCGGCCAGGAGCGCGTCGCGGAAGGCGCGATAGCGTCCGAGGTGGTCGGCATAGCCGTGCACCACGAGGACGTGGGCCCGTGCCCCGGAGGGCACGTCGTCCTCGGTCCACAGACGCGCACCGTCGACGTCGAGGAAGGCTTCCTCGTGATGGACCATGTTGGAGGCCTTGTAACTTAGCGGTCCGCCACGTCGGAGGACAGCCCCTTCAGCTTCCCTTCCACCCGGGGCCGAAGCGCGGCGGCGTCGGGGTCGGTGGAGGTACGAGCCGCCTCCAGCGCCCGGCGGTAGGCGCCGGCAGCATCCCGCTTTCGCTGGACCCCGAGGTAGGCGTCCCCCAGGTGCTCGGCGATGACGGGCTCGTCCGGGTCAAGCGCCGCGGCATGCTCCAGCGTGGAGACGGCGCGTCCGAAGTCATGGCGACGGAAGAAGAGCCACCCCAGGCTGTCGAGGAAGGCTCCCGTCTCCGGGCGTAGCTCGAGGGCGCGGTGCAAGAGGCGCTCCGCCTCGTCGAGGTCCAGGTTCTGTTCGGTGAGGGTGTAGCCGATGAAGTTGAGGGCCGAGGCGTTGTCCGGGTTGATGGCCAGCACCTCGCGCATGCGGGCGATGCCCTCGGCGTGGTCCCCGGCCCGCTCGTAGGCTGCGGCCAGGTTGAAGAGAAGCGACTCCTGGCCGGGACGCAAGTCCACCGCGCGGCGCAGAAGGGCGATGGCCTCCTTGGGCCGCCCCTGCCGCTCGAGCAAGAGGGCCAGGGCCAGGGTGAGCTCCTGGGAAGGGCGGGCGCTGGCCGCCTCGCGCAGGAAGCGCTCGGCCTCGGCGGGCTTGCCGCTCACCTCGAGTGCCTCGGCGTAGGCCGGGTACAGCGCCAAGTCCTCCGGCGTCAGGACGAGCGCCGCGCGCAGAAGGGCCACGCCCTCGCCTGGACGGCCAGCACGGCCGAGGGCGGTCGCCCGACGCAGCCGCGCGTCCCGGTAAAGCTCCGAGGCCGCGCCCACCTCGGCGTAGGCCCGCACCGCCTCCTCCCAGCGCGCGCCGCGCTCGTGCAGAAGGCCGGCATAGAAGGACACCCGCGCGTCGGCCGTCCCCGCGCGTCGGGCGCCGTCCAGGACGGCGCTGGCCTCGGCCGGGCGCTGGGCGGAAAGCCAGGTGAAGGCGACGCGGAGGATGACGTCCGGGTCCTCGGAGAGGGCGAGCGCCCTGTCCAGGTAAGCGCGGGCCCTTCCCGGCGCGGAGGCGCGCAGCGCGAGGCGGCCCGCGTCCAGGAGGGCGTCGCGGTTGTCCGGGTCGACTTCCAGGGCACGGGCGAGGCTTTCCTCGGCCTGTGCCGGCGTCCCGCCGGCCTCCTGCACCCCGGCCAGCGCCACCCAGGCCTCCACGTCTCCCGGGTCCAGCCGCGTCGCCCGGGAGAGGAGCGCGTCCGCCCGGCTCGCGTCCCCCTTCTCGGCCAGCGCCTGGCCGAGGCGCTTCAGGCCGAGGGGCTCCCCGGCGACGTCCGCCAGCGCATTCACGGCATGCACCGCCTCGTCCACCTGGCCTGACTCGAGCGCCATCTCGGCCTGGAGGAGGTAGGGGTCCGCCTCCTTCGGGCGCTGCGTCTGCGCCCGCTTCAGCACCGCCTTGGCGCGCGGAAACTGCCGCGTCTCGTAGAGGACGCGCGCCAGAAGAAGCTCCGCCGCGAAATCATCCGGGTGCCTCTCCAGAACGCCGCGGGCCTGCGCCTCGGCGTGCGCCCAGTCCTGCAGCCGGCCGTAGGCCTCTCCCAGCGCCACCTGGAGGTAGGCGTCCTTCTCGTCGGTGGCCAGGGCCAGCCGGAGCTCGTCCACCACGCGCCGCTCATCGCCCGCGTGGTGGGCAATGCGGGCCAGAAGAAAGTGGGCGTAGGCCGCCGCGGAGGCAAACGTCCCGGGCTCGGCGTCCATGGCCTCGCGCATGGCCGAGACGTCGACCGCGGGGCGGTGGCTGTCGGAAAGCCACTGCGCCGGCGTGGCGGACAGAAGGACGGCACAGGCGAGAAGAGGAGAAACCACTGTCAGGAAAGGCCGAGGCCTTACACCGCCTCGGAGTCTACCAGGCCGGGCCTCGTGACGTGTCGCCCCACGTCCCCACGGGGGCCTGGACGGCTTCGGCTTCAGCCGTGCGAGGCACCAAGCAGGCGTTCGAGGACGGCCTCCGGCATCTCCCTCGGGGGCACCTCGGCCACATGCACCTCGCAGTGCTCCGTCCCCTGGCGCCGCAAGTCCGACTCCACCCGTCCGAAGACGCTCTGCGCCTGGGCCGGGGTGCACTCGGGCAGCAGCGCGGCGAAGGTGCCACCGCCGAGGTGGGCGAGGACGTCCGGCGCCCGGAGGCGCTCGCGCATGCGCGCCGCACAGCCGCGCAGGGCCTCGGTGCCGTTGGCGCCGGTGCGGGCCACGGCCAGGGAGAGGGGACGCCCGTAGCGCCTGGCGCGGGCGGCCTCCTGGGTGAGGCGGATGACGAGGCCACGCCGGTCCAGAAGCCCGGTGGCGGCGTCCGTCGGGCCGGCCGCGGCCGAGGGCACCGGGAGCGAGACGCCGGTGGTCTTGAGGGAGAGGGAGAGCGCGCGCTCGGTGCGCTCGAGAAGCTCGGAGGAGCGAAAGGGCTTGGCCAGGTAGTCCACGGCGCCGAGGTTGAGGGCGCGCACGCGGTCCGCCACGCCCACCTGGGCCGAGACGAGGATGATGGGGATGTTGGCCGTGTCCGAGGAGGCCTTCAGGGACAGCACCGCGTCGAGCCCGTCCATGTGCGGCAGAAACACGTCCATCACCACCAAGTCCGGGTGGAGGGCGCGGGCCTTGGCCACGCCCTCGGCGCCGTCGCGCGCCAGCTCCACGCGGTAGCGCTTGCGGAGGATGCCCTCCAGCACTGCGGCGATGTCCGGCTCGTCCTCCACCACCAGCACCCGGGGCTTCTCGCCCACCGGCAGCACCGAGGGCCGCCGCCGCGGGACGTCCTGGGAGGCCAAAGGCAGGGTGAAGACGAAGGCACAGCCGCCCTCGGGCGGGCGTTCGGCCCAGATTTCGCCACCGTGCAGCTCGACGAAGTCCTTGCAGATGGCCAGGCCCAGCCCGGTACCGCCCGGGCCGTGACGGTAGCGGTCAAAGACTAAGTGCAGCTGGTCCTCGGCCAGTCCCTTCCCGTCGTCCTGGACCACCATCTTTGCCACCGCCCCGTCGGGGCGGGCCAGGACGCGGCCGTCCACCCGCACCACCGCGCTCGCGTGCTCGAGCGCGTTGGAGATGAGGTTTTGCAGAATCTCCCTCAGCTTCTGCTCGTCCCCCATCACCGGCAGGTGCTCATCCGCCAAGAGCTGGAGGTCCACCGAGCGCTCGCGGGCGAGGATGTCCATCTCCGCGACGCAGTCGCTCACCACCTGGCGCACGTCCACCATCTGGACGTCGAGGGCCACGCGGGAATGCTCGCCCTTGCCCTTCTCCAGGAGGGACTCCACCAGCTTGAGGATTTTTCGCGCCTGGCGCACCACCGCGCCGGCCGACTCGTGCTGCTCCTTCTCCAGCCCCGCGTCCTCGAGGAGGCGCCCATGCCCGATGACCACCTGCAAGGGGGAGCGCAGGTCATGGCTGGCGATGGCGATGAGCTCGTCCTTGAAGCGCGCCAGCTCGCGCAGCCGGCGGTTGGCCTCGGTGAGCTCGCGGTAGCGGTCGACGTACTTCAATTCCAAGTCCTCGCGCTTCTTCTGGAGCGCGGCGTGCAGCCGAGCGTTGCGGACGGAGTTGGCGAGAGCGGCCGCCACGGCCCGGGCGAACTCCTGCTCCTCGCGGCCGAAGGCGCCGCTCCTTCGTGCGAGCCGCAAGAAGAGCGCGCCCACCAGGTCGTCCTGGCTGATGAGGGGCTGGACGAGGATGCTCTTCACGCCGAGCGGTGCGATGTAGGGGCGCACCTCCTCCATCAGCGGGTCGCTGAGCGCGTCGGCGACGTAGGTGGCCTCGCGGGTGCGCAGCGACTGGCGCAGCTCCGGGTAGCGCGCCAGGTCGATGGCCAGCGGTTGCAGGTCCGGCCGCTCGAAGGTGGCCATCACCGTGGCGTTGCTGGCTGCGTCGCCACTGCCGTCGACGAGGACGATGGAGCAGCGGTCCATGGGCAGCACCCGCCCCACCTTCTCCACCGCAATCTTCAAAATCTGTCCGAGCTCAAGCGAGCTCGTCGCCGCCTGGGTAATCTCGAGGAGCATCGCCATGCGCTCGGCGAGGCGCTCCTTGGCCCCTTTGCGACCATGGACCGGCCCATCCAGCACTGGGCCGGTCGTCGTAGTCTCCCCTTTCATCCTCGCTTCATCTTTCCGCACTTCCCCAAACGGTACCAGCCGTCCTCGCTCCACGACGGGTTCGTTGTGACCCGCACCAGCGCGCATATACTCGCGTGAGGCCTGACGTTTCCCTTCATGCTCCGTCACCTCGTCCTCGTCAGCGTGGGGCTGCTGCTCGGCGCTTCCGCGGCCGCGCAGACGCCCGACGACGACTTCAACACGTTTCCGCCTGGCGCCTCGGCACCGCCGAAGCCGCCGCCGGCCGCCTCAACCGCCGCCCCGCAGCCGCTGCCACCTTCAGCACAGCCAGCGCCGCCGCCACCTTCAGCACAGCCAGCGCCGCCCTCGCAACAACCAGACGGCCCCGCGCCACCACCACAGCCGATGCCCGCCATCGCGGTGCCGCCTTCCGCTGCTGCCATCCCGCCGAGCGGACCGACGCCAAGTGCCGGAAACGGCGCCGTCGTCGAAGCGCCGGTGTCGGGCGAGGTACGCGTGCTTCCAGGCAGCGCGCCGCCCGGCCCGTCCACCCTCGGCGTCCCCCTCGTTGACGAGCGCAACACGCGGCTCTCGCAGGGACTCTTCGGCGGCCTGGCCATGGCCCTCAACGTCTCCTCCGCCGACATCGGAAGGCCTGGCGTGCTGCGCTTCGCGGCCTTCGGCGAGTACTACAACAACACCGGCTGGCCGCGTGCGAGTGACGAGGCGACGGGCACCGCCGGGCACTTCGCCGTGGACTTCGTCCCCTTGAGCTGGCTCGAGCTCTACGCGAGCTACTCGGCCAGCGGCACCAGCAACACCGGCTCCAACCCCCACTTCATCTCCGCGGTGGGAGACTTCACCCTCGGCGCCAAGGCCGCCTGGCGTCTCTCGCCGTCCTTCGCGCTGGCCCTGGACGTGCGGGCCACGCGGCTTCCCGGTGTTGGCACCCAGGACTTCGATTCCGCCGGCTACACCCTCGCGCCCTACCTCCTCCTCGCCTGGACGCCGCCCATTCCGCTGCACCTCGGCTTTCAGCTGGGGGCGCAGTTCCAGTGGAATGGCGTGCTTCTCCAGCAGCCCGGAGGCGTGGAGGACGACATCGCCCTGGGACTGACGACGTACAAGCTCATCCTTCTCGGCCTCTCCCTCGAATTCCCCATCCCCATCGTCACCCCCTTCGTCGAATTCACCACCGCCATTCCCCTGGCGGTGAAGGACGACAGCCTCATCGGCGCCTCCGGAAACGCGCTTCCCATCCACGCCGCGCTCCCGCACCAGCTGAATGTCGGCCTGAAGTTTTCCCTCATCCAAAACCTCACCCTTCTCTTCGCCGGCCAATTCTCCCTGCAAGGCAACGCCGCCCTCGGCGTCCCGGCCATTCCCCCGTGGAATCTCGTCTTCGCCGCCACCTTCGCCGTGGACCTCTTCCCCACCCCGGCCACGCGGCTTCTGCCGGCGCCCGCGGCCCCGGCGCCGGTACTCCCGCCCACCGGGACGGTGGTGGGCCTCGTCACCGACGCGTCCACCTCCCAGCCGCTCGGCGCGGTGGTGGTCAGCGTGGAAGGCGATGCGGCGGGCCCGGTGGCCACCGACGCCGCCGGCCAATTCACCACTCGCCCCCTGCCCCCCGGGCCGGCCAAGCTGCGGCTGGAGCGCTCGGGCTACCAGGAAGTCCTCCTCGACGTGGTGGTGGAGGCGGGCCAGGCGAAGAGCGCGCAGGCCGCGCTGACGCCGGCGGCGCGGAGCTCGCGCTTCCTCGTCACCACCACCGCCCGCAGAAAGCCCGTCGCGGCGACGGTGAAATTCACCGGCGCCGAGACGAAGGTGGTGGACACCAAGGCCGATGCCACCGGCCCGGCGGAGGTGGCTGCCGTCGCCGGCACCTACGAGGCCGAGGTGACGGCACAGGGCTACCTCGCCCAGCTGCGGGAGGTGGAGCTGGCTCCAGGCGCCGAGCTCCAGCTGGCCTTCGAGATGCAGCCCGAGCCGAAGAAGAAGCGCGTCCTCTTCCGCGACGACAGGCTGGAGCTCCTGGTGCAGGTGCACTTCGCCAGGGGGCGCGCCACCATCCTCGCCGACAGTGACCCGCTCCTCGACGAGGTGGTGGACGCCATGGTGCGCTTCGGCATCAAGCGGGTGCGGGTGGAGGGCTACTCGGACTCCTCCGGCTCGCGCGCCGCCAACCTGCGCCTCTCCGGGGCGCGGGCCGAGGCGGTGGCCGAGTACCTGGCGCAGAAGGGCGTGGCCCGAAGCAGGCTGGAGGCCAAGGGCTTCGGGGACGCGCGCCCCATTGCCCCCAACCTCACCGCCCGGGGCCGGGAGCTCAACCGGCGCGTGGAGATTGTCGTCCTGGAGAAGTGACGCCTCTAGGGTTTCTTCGCGGCCAGGAGCGCCTCGCGGTTTCCGGCCGGCCCGAGGATGGGCGAGTCCGTCACCCCCTGCACGAGAAGGCCTAAGCCCGCGGCCAGCGCCCGCACCGCCTCCACTGCCTCCTGCCGACGGGCCTCGTCGCGCACCACGCCGCCCTTCTCCACAAAGCCCTTCCCCACCTCGAATTGCGGCTTGATGAGAGCCACCAGCTGGCCGCCTGGGCGCAAGAGCGGCAGCACCGCCGGCAGCACCAGGGCCAGCGAGATGAAGGAGACGTCCACCACCAGGACGTCCACCTCCTCGCCGAGAGCGTCTGGCCGGAGGTGGCGCGCATTCTGGCGCTCGTGCACCACCACCCGGGCGTCGGTGCGCAGCTTCTCGTGCAGCTGCCCGTAGCCGACGTCCAGGGCGTGGACGCGCACGCTTCCGGCCTGCAGGAGGCAGTCGGTGAAGCCGCCGGTGCTGGCGCCGATGTCCGCCGCCACCGTGCCCTTCACCTCCAGCCCGAAGTGGTGAAGCGCATGGGCCAGCTTGAGGCCTCCGCGCGAGACGTAGGGCAGCACCTCGCCCTTGAGCCGCAGCGGGGCGTCGAGAGGGACGCGCGTCCCGGGCTTGTCCACCCGGGCCTCGCCCACCACCACCTGCCCGCCAAGGACGAGGGCCTGGGCCCGCGCCCGGGTGGGGGCCAGCCCCGCCTGCACGAGGAGGACGTCCAGGCGCTCCTTGCGCACGGGCGTCATTTCAGCGCGAAGAGTGCCCCGAGGGCCCGGGTGATGCCGGCCGCGTCCAGGCCGAGGGCCCGGCGCTGGGCACGCGCGTCCCCGTGGCGGACGAAGGCGTCGGGAAGGCCGAGAAGCATGAAGCGCGGGCGCCGGCCGGTGCGCGCCGCCTGCTCCAGCACCGCGCTGCCGAGGCCGCCACGGGTGGTGCCCTCCTCGAGGGTGAGGACGCGCCCCGTCTCCAGCGCCCTGTCCACGGCCTCGGCGTCCAGCGGTGACACCACCCGGACGTCCAGCACCGCCACGCCCTCGAGGCCACTCGCCGCCTCGAGGGCCGAAAGCGCCAGGGGGCCGGCGGCCACCACCGCACCCCGCGCCTCCTTCGGGAAGAGAAGCCACCGGCCGCCCACCACCGGCGCTACGGAGGCTACAAACGCCTCCGGGACGGCCGGAAGCGTGCCGCGCGGAAAGCGCAGCGCGGCGGGGCCCTGCCCGGACAGCGCCGTGGCCAGCATGGGCTCCACGTCCGCGCCCACCACCGGCGCGTAGAGCCGCAAGCCGGGGAGGGCCCGAAGCCACGCCATGTCGTAGGCGCCCTGGTGGGTAGCGCCGTCGGCGCCGACGAGGCCCGCCCTGTCGATGGCCAGGGTGACGGGAAGCCGCGGAAGGACGACGTCGTGCACCAGCTGGTCCATCGCCCGCTGGAGGAAGGTGCTGTAGAGGAGGCACACCGGCCGGGCGCCGCGGGCGGCCAGCCCGGCGGAAAAGGCCACCGCGTGCTGCTCGGCGATGCCGACGTCATAGACACGCGTGCCGAAGCGGGTCTTGAGGCCGACGAGGGCCGAACCCTCCAGCATGGCCGGGCTCACCGCCACCACCCGGGCGTCGGCCTCCATGGCCCGGCCCAGCGCCTCGGCGAAGGCCTCGCTGAAGGTGGCGCGGCCGCCGCGGCTGCGGACGAGTTTCCCGTCCCGCCACTCGTAGGGGCCCATGGCGTGCCCCCGCGTCGCCGCGTCGGACTCGGCGGGCGAGAAGCCCCGTCCCTTCTCGGTGCGCACGTGCACCAGCACCGGACGCCGCGCGCGGCGGGCCTCGGCCAGCGCCGGCAGCAGCTCACTGAGGGCATGCCCATCCACCGGCCCCAAATAGGTGAAGCCCATCGACTCGAAGAAGGCGCGCGCCGAGGCGGACTTGAGGAGGTGGGCCACGGCGCCGACGTTGGAGGAGATGGACATGCCGTTGTCGTTGAGCACCACCACCAGCGGGTGGGGCGAGGCCCCGGCATTGTTGAGGCCCTCGAAAGTGAGGCCTCCGGTGAGGCCTCCGTCGCCCACCACGGCCACGGCGCGGAAGAGGCCGCCTTCCCTGGCCATGGCCTCGGCCATGCCCAGGGCCACCGACACCGCGGTGCAGGCGTGCCCGGCCCCGAAGGCGTCGTGCGGGCTCTCGGTGGGCTCGAGGAAGGGCGCCACCCCGCCCTCCTGCCGCAGGGTGTGCATGCGCGCCCGCCGGCCGGTGAGCAGCTTGTGGGCATAGGCCTGGTGCCCGACGTCGAAGACGAGGGCATCCTTCGGCGAGTGGAAGACGCGGTGCAGGGCCACCACCAGCTCCACCGCGCCCAGCGAGGCGCCGAGGTGGCCCCCGACGCGGCCGCACACCGAGACAATCTCCTCGCGCAGCGCCGCGCACACGCCATCCAGCGCCTCCTCGGGCAGCGCGCGCAGCGCCTCCGGCGAGTCCACACTCCCAGGCGGCGTCAAGCCCCTCGCTCCACGCTGTAGCGCGCCAGCGCCTGCAGCGGCCCTGGGACGGGCTCGAGACTCTGGACGCTGGCGACGGCCTGTTGCACGAGGGCCAGGGCCTTGGCCCTCGAGGCCTCGAGTCCCAGCACCGCCGGGTAGGTGGCCCGGCCAGCTTCGGCGTCCGCCTGGGTGGGCTTCCCCAGCGCCGCGGCGGAGGCGGTGACGTCCAGGACGTCATCGGCAATTTGAAAGGCCAGGCCCACCGCGTCCCCGTACACCTCGGCCGCCGACAGCTGGGCGGCCGTGCCGCCGGCGGCGACGACGCCCAGCGCGCAGGCGGCCCGGAGGAGTGCGCCCGTCTTCATGGCATGCAGCCGGCTGAGGTAGCCCTCCTCAGCGGGCCGGTCCACGGCGATGTCCAGCACCTGTCCGCCCACCATGCCCCGGGCCCCGGCGGCCTGGGCCAAAAGACGGACGAGGGTGGCGCGGGCCGCCTCGGGCCCACGGGTGAGGAGGGCGAAGGCCTCGGTGAGAAGCGCGTCGCCGGCGAGAATGGCCAGCGCCTCGCCGTGGACGACGTGGCTGGTGGGCCGGCCACGCCGCAACTCGTCGTCGTCCATGGAGGGCAAGTCGTCGTGGACGAGGGAATAGGTGTGCACGTACTCGAGCGCGCAGGCCGCGTCCTCGGCCATGCGCGGAGCGGGCCCTTTGGCCACGGCCTCGGCGAAGGCCAGACAGAGAAGCGGCCGCAGGCGCTTGCCTCCGGCGAGCAGCGAGTAGGCCATGGCCTCGCGCAGGCGCGCCGGCGCGCCCTCGAGAAGCAGGAGGCTCTGGCCGAGGAGGACTTCCACCCGGGGAGTCCTTTCGGCGAGGTAGGCCCCAAGCGAGAAGGGTGCGTCCATGAGAGGCGCTAGAAGGGGATGTCCTCGTCGTCCCCGGCCGCCGGCGCAGGGCGGCCGGTGGCGGCCTTCGTCTCCAGCGGCACCACCTTGTCCTGCCCCTGGTGCTCGAGCAGCTCCTGGACGCGCTTGTCGGCCTGGGCCAGGAGCTCCTCTCCGCGCTGCACGAGGCGGATGCCCTTCTCGAATTCGGCCAGCGTGTCCTCGAGGCTGAGCTGCCCCGTCTCCAGCTTCTTCACCACGTCCTCGAGGCGCTCCACCACCTCGCTGTAGGGCTGCGCCTTCTCCGTGCTGGTTGCCACCGTCGCCACCTCACTTCCCTTGCCCGAGGAATGGAGGCTGTCCTACCGGAGGGCCCACGCCGCGCGCAAACCCTGAAAGCGGACGGCCTGCCGCCGCCCCCACCCTGCTTCAGGAAGGCTTGGGCGGCCGCACGGCGGTGACGGTGGCGTCCGCCTCGCCGCAGTCGGCCAGCGAGCGGCTCGTCGGGCTCGCCCAGCGAAGCAAAAGGGCCATCCCCACCTCCGCCTCCTCGGCCCTTGCCACGAGGGCGCCCGTGTCCCGGCGGTAGGCGACGGCGTAGCCGCGGCTCATGACTTTGAGCGGGCTGAGCGCATCCAGGGTGGCCGTGGCGCCGTACAGCCGCCGGCGCTCGGCGGCCACCCGGGCCCGTCCGGCCGCCTCCAGCTGGCCCCGGAGTCCGAGGAGGCGCTGTCGTGCCTGGGCGATGGCACCGCCCGGCGCCCTTCTCTCCAGGCCTCGCCTGGCGCGCACCAGCGCCTCGCGCTCGGCGACGAGGCGCCGGTGCATGGCCTCCGACAGCCTCGTGCGCAGGGCCTGCACCACCCGTCGCCGCTGCGACAGGAGGGACTCCGGACGGAAGCGGTCCAGGCGCTCGCGCAGCCGCCGCACACCCTCGCCATGGGCCCGGACGGCCTTGCGCGTGGCGGCCTCCAGGCGGTCCTCCAGCGTCACCAACTCCTGGCGCAAGTCGGCCACCGCATGCCGCGGGCTCTCCAGCCGGCGGCGCAACTCGGCCAGGGCATGCCGGCATTCTCCGAGGGCGGTGCGCGCCGCGCGCCCGAGGCGCAACGCCTGCTGGGCGAGGTCCCCCTCCAGCTCGGCCAGCACCGGCACCACCAGCTCCGCGGCGGCGCTGGGCGTCGGCGCCCGGACGTCGGCCACGAAGTCCGAGATGGTGACGTCCGTCTCGTGCCCCACTGCGGAAACCACCGGCACCGGGAAGGCGGAGATGGCCCGGGCCACCGCCTCCTCGTTGAAAGTCCACAAGTCCTCGGCCGACCCCCCGCCACGGGCCACCACCACCACCTCCACGTCGGTGCGGGCCAGGCGACGCAGGGCAGCCACCACCTCCTCGGCCGCGCCCGGCCCCTGCACCCGGGCATGGGCCAGGAGAATGGAGGCCCGCGGGTGGCGACGAAGGACGATGCGCAAAAAGTCCTGCAGCACCGCGCCGGTGCGGCTCGTGACGATGCCGATGCGCCTCGGGACGAGGGGCAAGGGCCGCGGAGGCCGGAGCCGGCGCTCGCCCATGAGGCCCTCGGCGGTGAGCTTCTCCTTCAGCTGGGCGAAGGCCAGCGCCAGCGCGCCGGCCCCGGCGGGCTCGATGCGCTGGACGATGAGGCTGTACCTCCCGGCGCGGGCGTAGACGTCGAGGTAGCCCTCGGCGATGACTTCCAGCCCCTCCTCCAGACGGAAGCGCACGTTGCGGACGAAGGAGGCCCACACCTTCACCTCCAGCGTCGCCCCGCTGTCCTTGAGGGAGAAGTAGAGGTGGCCGGTGGCGTTGGGCCCACGGAAGCCGGACACCTCTCCGCGCACCACCACCCGCCGGAAGCTTTCCTCGAGGGTGCCCTTCACGAGCTCCGTCAACTCGCTGACGGTGAAGACGACGGGCTCCAGCGGCCGGACGCGCGAGGGCTCGAGGTCCACGCGCGACAGGCCTGCCGGCTGCACCTTGGGGGCCGCCTCCACCCGGACGACGGCGGGCGGCGCCGGCGAGGCGCGCGGCGGCGGCTGGGCCTCCTCCTTCGCCCCGACGGCCGGGGCGGCACGCGCCGGAGGAGGCCTGGCCTCGGGGGCGGGGCGCACGGGCGAGGGCTGTGGGGCCTCGGCGGCGGCCGGCGGCGCGGGCTCCGCCTCACGCCTCGCAAAGAGGTCTCCCTGGGCCTCGTGCAACAGCGAGGCGCTGGCTGGACGTCCCTTCTTCACCCTCTGTCCCTCACGTGACGGCCCTTGTAGCCAGGGCCCCCGACGCCTGGCCAGGGGCACACCGCCTTCGGCTTGCCCCGGGGGTGGCGACGCGTCGAAAGCGGCGTCTCAATGGGCGCGCAGCTGCGCGAGGATTTTCTGGGCCACCTCGGCCTCGGACGTCCCCGGGTAGTCCTGCACCAGCCGTCCGCAACTGAGCGTGGCCTCCGCCTTGAGGCCGAGACCCACCTCGAGGACGCACAACTCCGTGAGGAGGGGGAGGGCCTCCACCAGGGAGGCGGAGGGAAGCCGCGCCAGCAGCACCGCGCGCCGGGCTGCGTCGCGCGAGTGCGCCGTCTCGTCCGCGGCGGCCTTGGCCGCGGCCGACGGAGCCTCCCTGAAGGAGCCCGCGCGTTTCGTCAACGGCGCCTCTGCCACCGCCGCCTGCCCGGCGCCCGCGCCACCCACGGCCGCGGGCGCGGGAGGGACGTCGTCTGCGCGCTTCTTCTCGGCGGAGGCGGAGGACAGCGGGGCGGCCTTGGCCCGGGCCGCGCTGCCAAAGGCCGGCGGGGCGGCCGCGGGCCTTTGCGCGCGCTGGGAGGCACCTTCTGCGGGCGCCTCCTGCTTGTCGAGCTCGTTACTGCCCGTCTCCTTTTTCGGGACGTCGGCCTGGGCCAGGGGGCCGACGGCCGAGGGCGCCGAGTCCGCCAGGCCACCTGGGCCAGGACTCTTGTGGAAGACGAGGAGGAGGAGAAGAAGCGCTGCGGTGGCGCCCCCGCTGAGAAGGGCACTGGCCCGGAAGGCGGCCCTTCGCCGACGGCCGCGGGTGGCCGCCGCCCCGGCCTGAAGCAGCGCCTCGAGGCCCGTTGTTGGTTCGAGCGCACGCGGAAGCACCGCGGCCGCCGTCTGGACGGCGCGGTAGCCGGCCACGGTGGACGCGCACTCGGGGCAGCTCTCGACGTGGGCCTGGACGGCCCGTGCCTCGGCCAGGGGGAGCTCACCGTAGACGAGGGACAGGAGCGCGTCGGTGGGGTGGGCGGGTTGACTCATGAGGCCGTCCTCCCCACCGACGCCCCGTCGACGCCGGCGGCCAGGAGGTGCTGCCGCAACGCCTCGAGGGCATAGCGCATGCGGCTCTTCACCGTGGGCTCGGGGGCTCCCGTCATGCGGGCGATGTCCGCGAAGGGGACGCCGGCCAGCTCGCGCAACAGAAACACCTCGCGCTGCTCCTCAGGGAGCGCGGCCACGGCGGCCTCGAGAAGGGGACGCAGCTCCGCCGAGCCAGCGCCGCGTTCCGGGTCATTCCAGGGCGTGCCTGTATCCGCCGGCTCCTCGAGAAGTGGTGCAGAAGCCCGGTGCGACTCGCGCCGGGCGGCGTCCACGCAGAGGTTTCGGGCGATGGTGTACACCCAGGTGGTGAATCTCGCCGCCGGCGAGTAGCCCTGTGCGCCGCGCGCCACCCGTAGCCAGGTTTCCTGCAACACGTCCTCCGCTCGGGAGTGGTTCTGCGTGAGGCGGAGCACGAAGGCGAAGACGCGGGCCCGGTGCCGCTCCACCAGGACGGGGAAGGCTCCGCCCTCCCCCGCCCGGAAACGCCGCATCAACTCTTCGTCCGAGGGCTCCAAGCGTAGGTACGCACCGGGGTGAAGAAAGCTCTGCGGCGGCCTGCCCCTCTTCGAGAAAGAAGCATGTCAGCTGAGCCACCGGGCTGCCATCGGCCCCCAGAAAAGCGTGCCCCTCTACCCGGCCCCCGGGGGTACACCGTCCACCTCCACGCTGCGGACGCCAGGGGGCGGCGTGGGGGTGAAGAGGGCCCCGTCCAGCCTCCCCTCCAGGGACACCTCCTCGTCGCTCCAGCGAACCACCACCGTGCCGCTCGCGTCCTCGAATGTCACCTTGCGCGCGAAGGGCACGCCGCCCGTCGAGACGGGCCGCTCGAAGGTGAGGGTGTAGCCGCCGGGCCCGGTGAGGACGCTCTTCAGCACCCGCTTGCTTCGGGGGTGAATCCACAGCGTCTGGTGGCGCGGGCCCAGAGTGAGGGTGAGGCGGTAGGCCTCGGCCTCGGTGTCCACCTCGACGGGGCCCACCGTCCCGGAAAGGCGCGGCGTGCGGCCGAGGAGAATGGCCACCAAGTCCTCCCCCGAGACGTCCACCGGCAGGACGCGGGAGATGGCCGAGGCGGTGACTGGCCCGTGGAGGTAGGTGCCCTTGTCGCGCTGGTAGAGCCCGAAGCTGCGCCCGTCGGAGGCGAGGACTTGTACCGGGGAGCCGAAGAAGTCGAGCAGCTCCAGGTGGACGTCGCCCGGGGCGCGCGCGGCGATGAAGGCGCCGACCTCGCCCCCGCCTTGCGAGGATTGCACCTGGACGCGCGCCTCCCCCTTCACCTGGCTCACCAGGCCCTGGAGGTCATCGACGTCCCTGAGGAGCTCCGCGGCGCTGGGCGGCGGAAGGCGGGTCAGGTCGAGGTGCGCGCACCCCAGGGTGGCCAGGAGGAGCACGGTGAAGAACGAGCGGGCAGGCGTCGTCATACGCGAGGCTTCAAAAAGCACGTACTCTCACGCCTCCACAAGGGTTAGAGAATGAATTCATGAGCCCGAGCGAGCTGCTCCACTACTTCCGCCTTGGCGGACTCACCCTCATCCTCATCCTGCTCGCCTCGGTGCTGAGCCTGGGCGTGGCGGTGGAGCGGTGGATGGCCCTGTGGAATGTCAGCGCCGAGAGCCGCGCGCTCAGCGACACCATCGGCCGGCACCTCCTGCGCGGGGACCTGGCCTCGGCGCGGGGCGCGGCCGAGCGCTCGCCGGCCCTCATCGCCGACCTCTTCCGGGTGGCCTTCGAGCGGCTGGAGCACACCCGCGCCGTGACGCCGGCCCTGGAGGCGGCGGTGGAGCGCGAGCGCGCGCAGCTCGGGCTACGGCTGAAGAAGAACCTCTGGATTCTGGGGACGGTGGGGGCCACCACCCCCTTCGTCGGCCTCTTCGGCACGGTGGCCGGCATCATGCGCAGCTTCCGGGACCTCGGCCTGGACGTCTCGGCCGGCGGCACGGGTGGCAGCGCGGCGGTGATGACCGGCATCTCCGAGGCCCTGGTGTCCACCGCCGCCGGCATCCTCGTCGCGGTGCTGGCGGTGGTGCTCTACAACTACTTCCAGTCGCGCATCGGCCGCATCACCATCGAGATTCGCCTCCTCACCGAGGAATTCGTCGAGACGCTGCGCGAGCGGCCAACCAGCCCGGTGGCGCTGCAGCCGGAAGGCCTGAGCGCCCAGGCCGAGGCCAGCTGACGCCATGGCCATGGGAAAAATTCCGGGGACGGAGGGCGACGAGGCGGATGCCGTCTTCTCCGACATCAACATCACCCCCCTCACCGACATCTTCCTCGTCCTCCTCATCATCTTCATGGTGACGAGCTCGGTCATCGTCAACCAGGGCCAGGGGGCGGCCAAGGCCGGCCTCAAGGTCAACCTGCCCAAGGGCAGCGCCGCCGACGTGACGCCGGCCACCACCGACCTCTCGGTGGCCGTCCTCGCCGACGGCCGGCTGGTGCTGGCCGGGGACGTGGTGACGCAGGACGAGCTGAAGAAGGCCCTCGTCGACGCCCAGGCGAAGAATGCCTCCACCCTCGTCGTCATCCAGGCCGACGAGGGCGTGCCCCACGGCAAGGTGGTGGAGGTGATGGAGATGGCCAAGGGGGCAGGCCTCGCCCAGCTGGCCATCGGCGTGCGCGAGGCGCCGCAGAAGTAGCCCCTTTGGGGGCCGCGGCTTGTCCTTCCGTCAGCTGGCGCTGAAGCCCGCGTCCGGGATGTCCATCGCCGAGCTGTCTTCCTGCAGCATGAGCTTCGCCTCGGCTTCCACCTTGGGGAGCTCGTTGCGCGCAAACCACAGCCCGGCCTGCTTCTTTCCCTCGTAGAAGGCCCGGTCCGCCTCGGACACCCCGGGCTTGCCCTGGGCAGCCTCCGCGGTGACGGCCGCCTCGAGGAGGAGCCAGCCAACGCTGAGGCGCGCCATCATGGTCAGGAAGCGGTTGGCGTTGAGGGCCACCAGTCCGAGCTGCGCCGACTGGCTCCAGCCGAGGAGGCCGAGGGCCGCGGACATGAGGTGCTCCTGGCCCGAGGCGAGCATCTCCACCGCCTTTCCGAGGACGGCGTGGCCACGGTGTGCCTCGACGAAGGCGCCGACGTCGGCGAGGAAGGCCTGGAAGTAGGTGCCGCCGGCCTGGCCCAGCTTGCGTCCGACGAGGTCCATGGCCTGGACGTGGTTGGTGCCCTCGTAGATGCTCGTAATTTTCACGTCACGGACGGACTGCTCCACCGGGTGGTCCTTGAGGTAGCCCGCGCCGCCGTAGACTTGCAGGGCGGTGGCGCAGACACGGAAGCCCTCGTCGGAGGCGAAGGCCTTCACCAGGGGGGTGAGGAGCTCTACCTGGCCGTGGTGGTAGCTCGCCTTCTCGTCGTCCTTGCCCCGCAGGACGCGGGAGAAGTCCACGTGGCGGGCGAGCTTCATCACCAGCGCGCGCGTGCCCTCCACGTGGGCCTTCATGTCGAGCAGCATCCGCCGCACGTCCGGGTGCTCGAGGATGGGCACCCGGGGCACGGTGGGGTCCTTCCACTGGGTGAAGTGGGGGCCCTGCTTTCGGTCCTTCGCGTACTCGAGGGCGTTGAGGTAGGCGGTGCTGGCCGCGGCCAGGCCCTGGATGCCGACGGCGATGCGGGCGCCATTCATCATCCGGAACATCTGGGACATGCCGGCATTCTCGACGCCCCCGACGAGCTCCCCCAGGCAGCCGTCGGCGTCCCCGAAGTTGAGGACGCAGGTGGCGGACCCATTGATGCCCATCTTGTGCTCGATGGAGGCCACCTGGACGTCGTTGGGCTCTCCGACGGAGCCGTCGGCCTTGACGCGGTTACGCGGGACGATGAAGAGCGAGAGCCCCTTCGTCCCCGGCGGAGCTCCCTCCACCCGCGCCAGCACGAGGTGGATGATGTTCTCCGCCAAGTCGTGGTCCCCGCCGGAGATGAAGACTTTCGTCCCCTTCAGCTTGTAGGTGCCATCGGGCTGCTTCTTGGCGCTCGTCTTGGCCGCGCCGACGTCGGTACCGGCGTGAGGCTCGGTGAGGCACATGGTCCCGCCCCACGTCCCGTCGAACATGCGGTCGACGTAGCGCCGCACCTGGGCCTCGGTGGCGCACTCGAGGATGAGGCCCGCCGCGCCGTAGGCCAGGCCGGGGTACATGGCAAAGGCCGGGTTACTGCCGCTCAGCATCTCCTCCACGAGGACGCTCAGCATCGTGGGCGCACCCTGCCCGCCGTGCTCCGGCGCGACGCCCAGGGACTTGAAGCCATTCTCGTAGAGCTGCTTCCAGGCCGCGGGAAACCCTGAAGGCGTCAGGACGTGCCCATTCTCCAGGCGGCAGCCCGTCCTGTCCGCGCTGGCATTGAGCGGCCCGAGCACGTCCTTGGCGAAGCGGTCCGTCTCGTTGAGGACGCTCTTCACCTCGTCGGCGCCCCAGGCCTCGAAGGGCGGCTGTCCAAGGAGCTCCCCCAGCTTGAATTGCTCGAAGAGGAGGAAGGCGAGCTCGCGCATGTCCGAGCGGTACCAATTCAGAGCAGCGGCCAAGAAGTCCTCCGAAAGCCCAAGGAAAGGGGGACGGCCCCTTCCCTTTGACGCCTGGGCAAGGGGGAGTGTGTCGGCAGTTGATTCAAGAGTCAATCGAGAATAACGCTTCGCGTTACACGCTGCCTGGAACGCCCTGACACCGGCTACTTCCGCGCCGACTTCTTCTGCGCGCTCTTGCGGCTACTGGCCGCGGGCTTCTTGGGGAGCGCCGCCGGGTGGGGGTGGGCGTGCGGGTGGGGCAACGGCCGTGGCTCCGGCGGCTTCGGTGCTGGCGCGTGCAGGCTTTCCCTGGCCGCCGGGACGACGAGGGGCGGCTGCCCGGAGCGCTGACGGTTCTCGTCGTCGAGCGAGTAGAAGAGCTGCACCAGGGCGGACCCGCGGAGGACAAGCTCCCCCTTCTGGTTTTCCGCCCAGAGGTCGACCTCGGCGAAGTACCGCCCGTTGTCGCCCCAGCGCTCCATCACCCGGCCCTTGGCCACCACCGTGTCGCCGGGCCAGACAATTTTCGAGAAGCGCACCTGGTACTTGCGCAGCTGCGCCCCCCGCGACCAGTCCGAGAGCAGCTGGCCCAAAATTCCCATCACCAGCATCCCCGGCGCGTACACGGAAGGCATGCCCAACGAGCGCGCGTACACCTCGTCCACGTGCACCGGGTTGAAGTCGCCCGAGGCGCCGGCGTAGCGGGCCAGCTGGACGCGGTCCACCGGGCCCTTGGTGAGGGCCGGCAGCTCCTCGCCCAGCCGCACCGCCTCGAAGTAGAGCTTGCGCGCCGCCATGTCCGTCCTCAGGCCTCCTTGGCCGCGCGTACCACCAGCGTGCGACGGGCCCGGAAGACGAGCGCCCCCTCCTCGTCCCGGCCCTCGTCCTCCAGCACCGCCACGTCCATGCGTCCGGCAGGGCCAGTGCGCTCCTGGACGTCCGCCACGCGGGTGGCGACGAAAATTCTGTCCCCGGCCAAGAGCGGGCGCTCGTACTCGAAGCTTTGCTCCGCATGAAGGAGGCTCTTGATGCCCACCCCCAGCAGCTCCCGCAAGTCCGCCGAGGAGTGGAAGCACGCCGGGAAGGTGGGCGGCGCCACCACCGTCGGGTAGCCGGCGGCCCTGGCGTACTCCTCGTCGTAGTAGATGGGATTGAAGTCACCGATGGCCTCGGCGAAGCGCCGGATGGCCCCCTTCTCCACCTCATTCAGGGTGGGGGGCGAGGTGCGTCCAACCGCATTCTTGTCGAGCATGGAAATGGCGGCGGTCTCCTCTTGTTTCAAAAACCAGGACGGCGCCCTAGCGGCCGGCGGGCAAGTCGAGCACCGTGAGCAGCCCCGGACTGGCGGCGGTGAG
>Ga0302324_100001589_pt1 | contig 54646 bp, 72 predicted proteins | sample Palsa_T0_1_FD_201949 | JGI IMG/M metagenome (GOLD analysis project Ga0302324, IMG submission 201949) | Peat permafrost microbial communities from Stordalen Mire near Abisko, Sweden - Palsa_T0_1 | ecosystem: Environmental > Terrestrial > Soil > Palsa > Peat permafrost | place: Sweden: Abisko...
TCGGCGGGCTTACGGCAACGATGCCGGAGATCTGGCAAGCTGCCCTGGCTGCATAACGGGAACCATTCTCCAACCCACAGAGCAAGACCCATCGAATCTGGCTCACTTCCAAATTCGCACCAGAGCCCCCTAACGATCGCGTCCATACCCGCGATCACCCGCCGGCGTGGCGCAGCCGAATGTAAGCTTTTGAAAGGGTTTTGAAGATTCTTGGGCTGACAAGTTTTTATGAATTCAATATTCCCCGGCGGCCAGGCCGAGCAGATGATATTCTCGTCGCTCGTCGGTTATGACATCAAACCGAGCGCCGGTGGCCTGTCTTCACTGGTCACATCGCTCTGGCCACTGCCAGAATCTCACCGCTCGGTCGAGCCAGTCAAGGGAGGGGCTTCCTCGCGTAAGAGCCGTCCATGGTGCCTACCAGTCAATCTGACCTTTAAAATGCTCCCGTCACTAATGGACAAAGAGGCGCTAGCGCTAGTAAATCACTAACATCTGAGGAGTGATCACTGTCTTGACGCTGACTACGTCGCCACGCTGTTCGCTAACCGAAATGGACTTAATCACAACTTCCGGCAGAGAGCCGTAATCGCAAAGATTGAACCATGGGCCAATTGTCATCAACGCGCCTGGAAACAGCAGGCTTGGAGCGGCAAATGCATCCGGCCTGCCAACCGTTTTGGTTACCGTCGCGGGCTTGCCGTTCAGTGTATACATCACCGTGACATCCACAGCATCAGCGGCGATGACGTCTTCACCCGGCATCATGACCAACATGCCATCCAACTTACCGAAGATGGGAATATTCGTGCTTAAACCCATCGAATAATAAAATGTCACGTCTGCGGCGTTACCCATGCCCACAATGAACGTCAGTCCTAACAATAGTTTGCTAATCATCGTCACTACTCCTTATCTCGATGTCGCTCCGTTACATGTGTTACCTACCACTCCGTTGATCCATTTACACAAAGTCTTCTCTGCCATGGCAAGGTCCAGGACGCAAATTGAACCTGGCAGTACGGACGGTGACCTTTTCAGGAAGTAGAAATCGATCAGCAGCCCGGCCGCATCTCCCGAATGGCCTTCAGGCCTCCTCTAAGCGGGCGAGGGCGCGGCCTGCTGCACCCAGGAGGTCCGACCCACGTCGTGGGACCGGAACACCCGTGGTGAACGGTGCGACCAAGGCAACGAGTACGAGACCAGCTTGGCGAGCCGGACGCATGGCGGGACGCCTTACCTGTCGGCGGCCGCTTGACCCAGCGTGGTGTCGGCGGAGCCGCACTGTCCGAGGGGACCGCGATGGAGCACGGTGGCGGGAAGACCTGGCATCCGTTCGAGCGCCAGCTCGCGAACACCCGCGGGCGAACGGCGCGAACGGGGACGCGCACGCGCGTCGACGGCCTACCGGCCGACTGGGCATCACTGGCGAGAGGCGTTTCGCGGCCGCACGTCGCCCGCAACGATGCATCGCATCACCGAACGCGCGGGCAGCGCAGCGAAAGGCGGCGGTGCGGGCGCCGGTACGAGGAGCTTTATTGGTTGGGCTCCAGCCGCGAACGCCCGCGGCGAACGACAAGACCAAGGACGCGCACGCTCGTCAGTAACCTGCCGGGTGACGTGGGATTTCATCACTGCCGAGAGGGCGTTTCGCGTCCGCACTCGCCGCCCGTCGCCGCCCGTCGCCGCTCGTCGGCGAACGCGCTGCGACGCGCGCGCACAGCGCAACGGAAAGTGGCGATGAGTACGCCGGTGGGAGGCGCATGCTATCGGTCGAGCTCCAGCTCTCGACCGACCGAAGCGCGTTGGCCCATTCCCCCTTCGTTGTAGCCGCAGTTGCACCCCCAACGCTTCAACCGCAACGCCCGCGGCGAACGACGCAACCGGGGACGCGCACGCGCGTCGACGGCCTACCGGCCGAGGTGCGATGATGTACACGCAGCGACCTCTGTCGACGCCAACGACGCGCCGCGCATCGGCGAGCGTGCCGCAACGCACAGGCGAAGCGCTAGTGGCGATGAGCGCGCCGGTGTGAAGAGCAGGCCGCGGACGCAAACACACCGCAACGCCCGCGGCGAACGACGCGACCGGGGACGCGCACTTTCGTCGGTGACCTACGACCTTGGGAATTGGATGAGCGTCCACCCCCGTCCGCCTTCGTCGCCCACCACGATCCGCCGCTCATCGCCGAACGGGCCGCAACGCGTGGGCGCATCGCAACGGAAAGTGGCGATGAGCGCGCCGGTTGAAGCACGCGCGTTATCCGTTTGAGCGCGCTCCGGCCTCGCGAACCGGATCGGACGGCGAGTGCCCTGCCCGTCGGCGGCCCTCGACCAACTTGAGGGCGTAGGCCAAACCCAGCACGGAGAACTTTGCCGCCGCTGCGCCCCCAACGTTTCAGAAACGGAACGCCCGCGGCTTACGGCGCTACCAGGGAAGCGCACGCTCGTCGATGATGTACTCGCCTGTCTTCGTCGCCATCACGATGCGCCGCTCATCGACGAACGCGCCGCGACGCGCGGGCGAAGCGCAACGGCAGGTGGCGATAAGCACACCGGTGTGAAGATGGCGGTCCGTTCGCGATCAAGCTTCGCGCACCGTTGCGCCCGGATGGAGCGGCAGGAACCTTGACCCGTTTGGCGGCCACGCGACCGCGGAAGCGCGTTGGCACATTTGCCCTGCGAGCAGCCGTCGTGGCGCCCGCCAACACTCCACTGCGCAACGCCCGCAGCGAACGACGCGACCAGGGACGCGAAACTGATAGTGGAGGGGCGGCCGGCTTGGATGGCAGGCCCGGGTGGCGGCTCCGGTTGCGGCACATGGGCACCGCACGACCGCATTGCCGCGTTTCCCACTATCGCAGCTTTCGCGATTGCGTTTTTTGTGAACATTGTGTGCCGAAGCCGCTGGGCGCCGCGAAAAGAGCAATCAAGGCCGCATGCCCTGCCGTCATAGTTCCCTTGCGGAACTCCGCGGCGGCTTTGTCAATCAGGGTCGTCAGCACAAGGCGGCCGCGCACATATGTTTTTGACTTGCCCACCTTAGCCGCAATCGCCTCGATATCGTATCCATCGTTGGCCACCATCAGCTGTCGGTACGCCTCACCTTCTTCGAGAGGGTGGACGTCCTGCCGTTGGAGGTTCTCGACGATTTGCGCTTCACGCGCCTCGCCGTCCGTCATTTCAACGAGCTGGGCAGGAATCTCTTTCAGCCCTGCTTGCTTCGCCGCGCGGAGCCGCCGATTGCCTGCGATGACTTCATACTTTTGCTCCAACTCTCTCTTCGTAAGCGTATTACTCTGAAACTTGGCGCGCGCAAGCACTGGCACAAGCACGTCCTTTTCTTCGATGCTCGCGACTAACTCGTCAAACTGCTTTCCCGCGAAGTCCGTGCCGCGCGGATTGGTTTCCGATTCATAGCACTCGGATACCTTGAGTGTTTGTAACATGTTTAGATTTCATTGGTTTATATTTCGACGTACTACTTCAACTTCTTTAACTTCTCCAAAAACGCTGTGGAGATGCTTCGACGGCCTAGCTCGATGTCCGAGAGATACGCTGCCGAGATACCGAGGGTCTTTGCCATAGCCCGCACCGATATCCGTTTGCACTGACGTTCCGTGCGGAGCATCTGGGCAATCTCCTTACGACCTGCCACGAGGAATGAGGCAAGCTGTCGTGCGCGTTTCTCATACTCCTCGATTGCCTTGATGATTTGTTTCATGTGAACGTGATGCTTACTTCGACCTTTGAGATTAAGTGTAAGCGGATATGGTGGTTAGTCAAGCCCCCCGATATGCACAAGCTATCGGGGGCTCGGAAATCCGCATTACTCCTCGACTTCCTCGACAAGCGTCACATGCGTTTCGCTGTCGTCATTCCAGTCCACTCCTGCCGAGTTCATCGCGGCGAGCTCCGCATCGGCCTCATTGTCCGCTTCGACAATGACATCGCCGCACTTCTCCTCGCACAAGTGGACACGATACTTTTTCATTGGTTTGTAATTGGTTTGTTTCGACCTTTGGCGAGCGGCAACTTTCGTTTTCGCTCATTACGGGCCCGGCACTCAGCCGTCCGAAGCGGGTCAAGGTGGAGTTGAGTCCGCGAAAATCACCTTGAGGCGCGAGGCGGTTGAGTATAATTGCTGACCGGTGAGCGAAAACGATTAGCCAACGGTGATACACTTGCTTACGAATGAAGGGCAAAACGACGATCATCGTCGGCGCTTCACAGGCAGAAAAGTCAAAAGCTCTGGAGCGTGCCGTGCGGGCTCACGTCATAAAGAGTGCATCCGCGATACCACTACCGGTAAAAACATCGAAGAATCCAGGAGCTGAAAAACCCGAAGGGTGATCCCCACGCGAAGCGGTGGGTGGGTGGCGGGATATTTAGGGGGCGTAGGTGAAGCCCTGTAGCGGCGAGAGCGTTACTGCGCTCGAAGCGCGAAGGGCTAGCCGGGCCCACCGAACGGTGCTAGAATCGCGACGATGGATACCCACTTCCACACCCGGATACCGTCATGGCAACAGATAGGATGGTTGGCGGCCGGCATCATCATCGGCTTGATCGCCGCAAGTATCGTTTACCACTTTTACAAAAATAGTTTGCTCACCCAACAACGGGAGCAGGCTCATAAGCTCCTGGATGAAATAGAAAAGTTAAAATCTAGGAACAAAGGACTTTCAACACCTCCGCCTCCACGTCCGCGCGCTTAATTCCCCACCGCATGAGGGATTGGTTTACCACTTTGTCGAACGTGGCCCGGCGGGTGGTTTCGTTCTTGAAGCGGAGCTGGAGATGGGCCGGCGCTTTGATCTTCCGCACGATGGGCTGGTCGTCCTCGAACGTGCGGGCATAGAACTCGTATCGTGAAAGCTCGCTGATATGGATGGGCAGAACATCGGGGTCGTTCCAGTTCCTGCTCATGGTTTCCGCGTCGTCGCCAGATGAACGACGCGCCGCTCATCGGCGAACGCGCCGCAAGGCGCGGGCGCAACGCGATGGAACGTGGCGATTAGAGCGCCGGTGTGACGAGGCGCTATCCGTCGAGCTCCAGCTTTGTGGCAGCCGCGAAGCCGTGCAGCCCAAGGGGGCTGAATGAGCGTTTGGCGTCCGCGCCCGGCCGCCTTCGTCGCCGGCAACGATGCGCCGCTCATCGGCGAACGCGCCACAGCGCGCGGGCGCAGCGCGATGGAAGCTGCGAGGAGCACGCCGGCGTGAAAAGGCTCGTGATCCGTTCGCACTCGGCCTCTCGAAGCGGATCTTACGGCGGGGACCTGGACGAACGCGTCGGCGGCCATGCCGCCGAGTGAGGCGCGTACGCCAGACCCGTCACGCAGAAGCCGATGTTGCGACCCGCATTGCGTGCAGAATTATACGCGGGAGCGCCAGATTTTTTAGAGATTTCCTCAACCGCCGCACTATGCATTCAGCAGTTGGGCGCGACCACAGGAGCGGTAGGCATTTCGGAGGGCTACCGCTCCCGGCTCCTCCAGCCTTGGCACGCCCCGGAGCCGCGCTGCCCGGCGGGCCTGGATGAGCGTTTCGCATCCGCACTTCGCCCGCCTTCGTCGCCCACCATGATGCGACCCTCCTCGGCGAACGCGCCGCCACGCGCGGGCGCAACGAAGCGGAGCGTCGCGATGAGCACGCCTTGCGTGAGAGCGCACGCTCCGCCCCGCGAACCGGATCGAACGGCAGGAGTCTCGAGGCGGAACGCCGGCGCTGCGAGCAGGCGCGCCAGTCGTTCGAACGCGAAGAAGCCGCCATGGGCGAAGAGCATGAAGCCGTGCGCCGCCAACGCGGAAGCGGAGACAGGCCAACGCCGAATACCGCTACGGGCGCGACCAAGCCGAGACGCGCCGGTAAACCCGTGCGTTGGCATGAAGCACGAGTGACCGATCGTCCTTGAACTGTTTCTTCGGTCTTAGCCGCCATAATACCGTTTTCCCGGGAGCCCGAAGGTAAGGACAAGGTGGGACAGTTGCGTTTAAAAACGAACGCGCGGAGTTTGGTGAGTTGGATTCCGCGCTTCTGCTTCCAGGCACCCGAGGCGCCACCTATTATGCGGCTCGGGTGTTCCGACAGCGCCGGGCACTACGGTCGGAAATGGTGCGGCTATTTGACGGTAAACGTCGCCTTGCCGGTCTCCGTCAGCGGACTTGAAGTGCCGTTGAAGGTTACCGTGTATGTGCCGGGCTTCGTGCTGGTGGGGAAGAAGATTCCCGATACTGCGAGGGCTTGGCCATGGAGAAGGATCGTTTCCGGCAGGTCCCCGCAATAGGAGCCGGCCGGACCGCCGGAGCAACTCAGTTTCACATTGCCTTGGAACCCGTTCAAAGATTTCAACTGTAGCGCAAACGCCGCAAGGAGCCCTCGGAGATGGTTTCCGAGGACGGATTTGGCGTAATGGTGAAGGCATCGAAAGTCACGGTGTAGGTGGCGTTCGCCGATGCGGTGATCTGGTGAGAGAGCGCGCCGCGATCGGACCAGTTTACAAACGCATATTGCACCCCGGTCAACGTTTGGGGCGAGGTAGTTGCGATGGTGTGCTCGCTGTTCTGGACCCAGGTGAAAGTCTGCGGCGAGGAGTATGTTTGACCGTCCACCGTAATGGAGAGTCCGCTCGGGTTGCTCGCCACCGTCACTTTCACCTGTGCAACGGAGGTGAAGTTGGCCGTTTCGGAGGCCGGGGAGGTGATGTCAAATATGAGGGGATTGGTGGTGCTAGATGTCGTGCCAGTCCAGTTTGCGAATGCGTAGCCGGAATTAGAACTGGCTGTCAGCGTGATCGCCGTGCCCGCTGCATAATAGCCGTTCGTGCTCGTTGGCGAGACTCCCACTGAGCCGCTGCCGGAGGGATTGACGGCAGTGGTCAGCAAATACTGGGTTTGGAAATCGGCGGTATAACTTGCTGGACCGGATGGAATGGTAATTGAATGCGATTGGGCGCCGTCATCGGACCAGGTCTGCCACATGTATTGGGTACCGGTCCCGCCAGATTGCGGCGAAGTCGTGCCGATGGTATATTGGGCGCCCACGATGAGGAAGGGCGCTCCTGCAGCAGTGTAGTTGGCGGAGCCAACCGTATAAAACAAATTCGGCGGATTCGTAGCGAAGCTCACCGGGATCTGGTTGGCTTCATAGGCTCCGATATCGCAGGCTGTGCCTTGCGGACGGAAGACGCCGCGCTGATCGGGTGACATGCCGCATCCGCTCATGCCGAGCGGAATGAAGTCAATGGCATCGCTGGGATACTGAAGCGGGATCGTTTGGGTGGGACCGCCTTTGCTCGACAGCGAGCCGAGGTTGGCGTTCTTGTCATTGCTGAGGGAGAGGTTGGCGGAACTGAAGCCGCAGGTACCGTCGTCGTCCAGGTTGTAGCCGGCATCAATGAGCGTGCCGCTGTCATTGGTACAGTTCCCGCCGGCGTTGTTTGCCAGGACGGTGTTTTGAAATGTGACCGGTGTATCTGCCGTATAGATAGCACCGCCGGTCGCGGCGCTGTTGCCGGAGATGGTGCTGTTGGTAAGAACTAAGTCTCCGTCGCTAAAGATGGCGCCTCCGTATGTATTGGCGCTGTTGCCGGAGAAGGTGCTGTTGGAGATAATCAGCGTACCGCCGTCGTTCCAAATGGCGCCCGCGAAAGAATTGCTGCCGCCGTTATTCAGAAAAGTGCTGTTGGTTATGATCGTCTGGTCAAAGCAGTAAATCGCGCCTCCATCGGAGTCATTCGCCCCGTTGGCTACAGTCAAGTTATTGAGTATTAGGCTGGGGGGACCAGAGAAGCTGCCGACAAACACCTCGTAAGTGTGAGTTCCATCCAAGGTCACCTGGAAGCCAGTCGCATCTAACGCCGTATTGCCCGGTTGGAAGACCAGTGTCTGGGTGAGCTTGATATCGCCACTGCAGGCGAAGACGATGCGTCCGCCGGCGCTCATGGCCGCTTGCAGTTGGCTGTCGTCCGCGCAGTTAGTGATGGTAGAAGTGACCGGCGCGACGTATTCCCATGCGCCGATGCTGCAGTTGCCGTTCAGACTGCCCGGGCGCGCCTGGCCGATCTGATCGGTGAGAATCGTTGTGGCGCATCCATTTACGCCCGGAGGAATGGCGGCAACGGCGTTGCTGCCGGAACTGAGCGGAAACACGCCGTTGCTGAATGAGCCGAGGTTAATGCTGGTATCGCCGTTTGTGGAGCCGGTGGCTGTGAAATTACACGAGGTATCGTCAGAGAGGTTGTAGCCGCTATCGGTGATTGTGCCGCTGCAGTTTTGGCCGGTTGTGCTGTTCGCAAGAATGGTGTTCGTAAGCGTCACGCTTGCTGTGTTTAAAATGGCGCCTCCCCCTGAGTCATTGCTAGTCGTGTTGCCGGAGAAAGTGCTGCTATTGATGGTGAGCGTCCCCAAGTTGTAGATGGCCCCGGCATCGACGCTAGCGTTGTTGCCCGAAAAGGTGCTGTTGTTCACGTAGCCGACCGCTCCGTTGTTAACCCAAATGGCGCCGGCATCGAAGCCGGAAGTGTTTCCAGAAAACGTGGTGCTATTGACGATCAGCGTTCCGTTGCTCCAGATGGCGCCGCCAAGATTAGTAACATTGTTGCCCGTAAATGTGCTTTTGTTGACGATTAGCGTTCCATTGTTCGAGACGGCACCCCCTTGGGAGCTGGACCCGCTCGCAAGGGTTAGATTATTGACCGTCAACGCTACTCCGGAGTTGATGCTGAGTACCTGAATGCTGTGTTGGCCGTCGAGCGTTACGGTTTGACCTGTCGCGTCTACGGTTGTATTGAGGGAGATGATGAGCGTGCTCGTGAGAGCGATATCGCCGCCACAGGTGAACGTCACCAGCCCGCCGCCCGAAAGCGCCGTCTGCAGGTGTGTCTGGTCGCACGTGCTGACGACACCGGCCGCCTGAGCGGGGTGGACCGCGGCGATCCCCACAAGCAGCAACGCGGCGGTCAGAATTTTCCGCTCTGCGCCGGGCAGCGGGCGAAGAAACATAGGTCGAATCATGGTTTTTTCAAGCTCCCATTTTGTAAATCGCGCGATTTGCGTCGTGCGGCTTTAGCTGTCTTACCCAGTCGGTTGACGTATGAGGAATGGTTTCCCAGCGTTCGGATGGCTTCGGCGTCTGCGGATAGATGTGTTCGACGTGAACCCGGTCCGCCCGGGCGACCGGTCGTGGAAGGCGTGCACTGGCTCCAGGCGCATGCTGGAACCAACAGGGCCAGACCGGCCAAGGAACGGACGAACAGGAACGAAAGTCGCGATTTCATGAATTGCCCTCTGTCAGAGAATGCGTGAAATGAGCACGTGGGCTATCACAGGATGTCAATTAATTACCAATACTCGGCAAATAGGCTATACGGAATGTTCCAAAAAAAACTCGCTCATTGAAGCAATGGAGCAGCCGCGACGCTTGCGCTTTTGAGCGGCGACGTCCGGGGTGCCTTCGCACTGCAGCGCACGGAGGGTTGCGACGAGCGGGCCGGTGCGAGATAGGCGTCATCAGTTCGAACTCCCGCCTCACGAACCGGATCGACCGGCGAGAAACCTGGACCCGTGGTGGTGGCGGAAGCTGTTCAACTCCTGGCCGTGCACCCGAATATTGTAGCCCAAATCGCCGTTCCAGCCCAGAATGAATGGCCGGAAGATGTCGTGGAAATCGGGTTGCATGTGATCGGAAACCGAGATGAAGCAGATGACGATCAGGCTCCACATGTCGTAGAACTACCCGCAGAATCAAGCGTTTGAAGGAAACTGTGTCAGCCATCTTTCCAGCCTACGACAGACCGCCCGCCCCCGATCTGCTTACGCTCTTCGATAACTAGGATAAGGCCCCTCAATCTTTTGCCGGTATCTCGCGTCAGCTGTGACCATCTACCGGGCCATCAAGGCCTGAGCTTGAACACCACCCCGCAGCCAGGCTCGCTGTCGCAAGTGGGAAGATCGCCGCCGTCCTGCGTGGTACCGTAAAGGTTGCCGGCCGCGTCCCGAATCAAACCGGCGACGGGATTGGCTCCGTCCGACCCAGTGAAGCTGTGCAGGACCGTCTCTTTGCCGGTCGTGTCCAGCTTGAACACCGTTCCGCACCCGGCGATGCCCAGTATGGAGCAAGACATGTCGCCACCGAACTCAGTGGTTCCGTAAAAGTTGCCCGCCGCGTCCCGGATCAAACCGGCGAAGGGACCAGCCCCGTCCGACCCGCGGAAGCTGTACAGCACCGTCTCTTTGCCGGTCGTGTCCAGCTTGAACACCGTTCCGCAACCCCCGCCCCCATAGATGCAGGACGACTCGTCGCCACCCGAGGAGGTGGTGCCGTAAAGGTTGCCTGCGGCGTCCAGGATCAAAGCGTCGAAGGGATTCGACCCGTCCCCTCCCGTCCCCGTGAAGCTGTGCAGCACCGTCTCTTTGCCGGTCGTATCCAACTTGAAAACAATTCCGCAACCGTTCCCTGCGCCGCAGAAAAGATCACCGCCCCCCGCGGTGGTACCGTAAAGGTTGCCTGCCGCGTCCAGGACCAACCCGCCGTAGGCTAGCGCCCCGTCACCCCCAATCCCGGTGAAGCTGTACAGCACCGTCTCGGCGCCGGCTGCATCCAGCTTGAATACCGTTCCGCAACCATAGGGGGGATGGCAGGCGAGATCGCCGGCGTAGATGGTGGTGCCGTAAAGGTTGCCGGCCGCGTCCCGAATCAAACCGGCATAGGGTTCCGCCCCGTCCCCTCCCGTGCCGGTGAAGCTGTGGATTACCGTCTCGGTACCGGCGGTATCTAGCTTGAACACCGTTCCAGACTTCGCAGCGCCGCCCTCGAGGGTAGTGCCGTAAAGGTTGCCGGCTGCGTCCCGGACTAAGCCCCCGTCTGGAGTGGCCCCGTTCTTATACACGTCACAGCACCCACTGAAACTGTAGAGCGCGCTCTCCGTGCCGGTCTTATCTATCTTGTATACCGTTCCGATGTCGGAAGCGCCGCCGCGGTAGGTGGTGCCGTAAAGGTTGCCGGCCCCGTCGCGGAGCAAACCAGCGTAGGGGCTTGCACCGTCGGTCCTGGCAGTGAAGGTGTGAAGTACTTTGTAAGTCTGCGCTTCGGCTGGTGGGATCGCCACAGCACTAGCCACCAGCACAATTGCCAAGACCAACGCGGTCGTAGCCGCCCGCGGACACCTCCCCAAAATCGCGATCGTAATGTACGTTGCTTGCGTGCGTGTCATCTCGTTTTTCCCCTTTCAACCGCCAATCGCCGCCGGTGCCCTACGGGACAGGATAATCGGAGCGAATGGCGCCGCTCAATAGGGTATGCTTTGCAGATTAAACAGCAGTACCCACTAAGCTGGAATTCGCTTTTGGCGTTCCGACCTTTTAGAGTATACATCGGGTAGTGGGGATCAATGGAAACGCCATGCCCGGCTGGCTATTGGCCTGCAATCCCAGGAGCATGGCAATCCGATCGCGCGGTAATGCTGAGCTTGCCGCAAATGGGTGCAACCGCATGAGAAAGGATGGCAAGGAACATGAAGCACCGTGCATCACCAAGCTGGAAACCTACATCGATAAATACATCGCGGCGGCGGCATCGCGGGCGATAACGAAGGGCCGCTGTTCCGCACCACGGGGCGCTCGACCGGCACACCGCACCGGATGACGCAGCAGGACGCCTACCGGCTGATACGGCGCTATGCGAAGCGGGCGGACGTCATGACGCGCGTCGGCAACTACAGCTGCGAGCCACAGGCATCACCGACTATCTGTGGGCCCAGATAGAAGTACCTGCCCTAGTGCCGCACGATTTGCGGCGAGAGCGAAGTGCGCGCAACGCTACAACCACACCTTTTCATGTACCCTTTGCCTGAGCCGCACGCGCAATTCGTATAATTTCTTGAGCGATGTCCTCAGGTGAAAGAACAAAATCTATACACCCGCTTGCTATTGCGCTTTCAGGCATATCTGGCTGGCCGGCTGTGTCAAGCTTTTGCGCGATGGTAATGCCTCCCACTTCTTTTATGGCGCACAGCGCGGCTGCCCCATCCCCATCGTAGCCAGAGACAATGACCGCGATAAGCTTCCCGCCCCAGTGCAGCGTTAGAGAACGCAGAAAAACCGTAATCACGTCGGGCCATCCCCTAGGCTTTGAGATCGGCTTCAGACGGAACTCTCCATCAAGCATGTGCAAATCACGCTGTCCCGGGATGATGAACACACGGTTGGGCTGGATGAGTAATCTTTCTGTGATCAGTTCAACCGGCATCCCTGTATGGCGCGGGAGAATTTCATGAAGCAGCGTGGCTACGGTTCTCAGGTGATTTACGATGACGACGGCAACACCCATATCGGCCGGCAGATGCCGTAGTAACCGGATGTAGGCGTCGAGGCCACCGGCCGAACCGCCCACGCAAACGACTGGAAAGTCTCTTGCAACATTCATAGCTTTCATTGACAATTCACTCTGCTTCGGATCGTTCATTCCAGTATGCAACGTCACGAGCCGACCCTTTCCTTCCTGCTGCTCGCCTGCCGCATGCGGGGAGGAAAGGGTGCGCGGCCCTGCGATACTGAGCCAATGGATGGAGAAAACGCAAAGCTGCTGGAGCTTTTGGGGCTGACCCAAGAAGATCTGGAATACTGGCGACAGCACACCCTGCTGACCCAGCACGACCTAGATGGCTGGCGAGACAATCTCCTGGAGGCGCTGGAGAGCGAGGATGGCCTCAATAGAGTTCTGGATCGTCTCTATCCAGCACTCGAAAGTCGAATAAGCCTGCGGCGGTCCCCGGGACATAAGCGTTCGCGCTCCCGCGCCTGGCGGTAGGTCATCGACGCGTGCGCGTCCCTGGTCGCGTCGTTCGCAGCGGGCGTTAGGGGGACGCTGGCCGGCGGTACGGCGGCTGGATTCTGCGCGATGGCTTTTGGCGTACGCTTCGGCGGTCGAGTGGCTGCCGCCGGCTCAGGACTCCCGCCGCTCGACCCGGTTCGAGAGGCTGGCGCCGGCGACTCGCGCTTCACACCGACCCGCTCATCGCCACTTTCCTCGCGCCGCGCCCGCGCGTTGCGGCGCGTTCGCCGATGAGCGGCGCGTCGTGGTGGGCGACGAAAGGGAGGACCCGCGTTGCCCTGCTCACGTGCCGCCCACCCGTCATGTCTTCCCACGTCGTCCAGTGGGCCTTCGGCGAGCGTGCGCGTCCCTAGTCGCATCGGACGCCGCGGGCGTTCCGGTTTGGGACGACGCCGAAGGCGGTGCACAAAACACGATTACTGGCCAATGCCAAATGCTGGCGGCCAAGGCGAGTGCGAGGCTAAAGTGTGGTCAGAGGTCTCTTGAAGATATACCTGAAAGCTTGCATCGATACGACTTCCGCGACTTCATCTGTATTGCGCGCCTGGGTAGTAGCGAGCGGGTCAATAACCTCTACTGGCAGATGATCAGAGACTGCAATTACCGTCACAAGCTCCCAGCCCTCACGTCCGGACTCGTCTAAAAGAACAACGAGTTCCGCAGGGTCCAGATGACTTGCAAATACTTTGTATTCCCACTCTTCCATAGGACCAGCATGGCATAGATAAACGAGCTTGATCGGGTCCGTGCGCGTACTGAGCCGAATCGGAACGCGCTAACGAGATGCACGAACGTCCCCTTTTCATGGCTCGACCAGATAGCGTGCTCCGCGAAGTTGTGGCGGATACGGCCGGGGCTCGTCGCCATATTCCGTTGCGCTGCGCCCCCGGCGGTACGGCGCGTTCGTCGATGAGCGGCGCATCGTTGCCGGCGAGGGAGGCGGATGAGTGTACGGACGAGCGTGCGCGTTTCCTGGTCGCGCCGTTCGCCGCGGGCGGTCGCGATTTGCGAGCCTGGAGCTGGCGACTCCCTCTTCACGCCGGCGCGCTCATCGCCGCCTTCCATCGTGCTGCGGCGGCGCGTCGGTGGCTCCGACGGAGGCGCCGCACAAAACAGGGGCGGCGAAAGAGGGGGATCCAGTTTCCGGGCGACGCGTTTTGGCATACGCTTCAGTCGGTCGAGCGGGCCGCCAACACGTCCGGTCCCCGCCGTTCGATCCGGTTCGCGAGGCCGGAGCTCGAACGGATAACGCGCTCTTCAGACACCGGCGCGCGCATCGCCACCTTCCGTTGCGCTGCGCCGGCGTTGGCGCGTTCGTCGATGCGCGTCGCATCGCGGCCGACGACGAAGGGGGAAGGATGTACTGAAGCGCGCGCGTCCCTGGTCGCGTCGTTCGCCGCGGGCGTTCCCGGGAACGTTGGCGCAGGCGCGCCACGGCAGCTCACGGCCGGCCATGCCACGGGTTCAAATCAGGAAACCTGCTAGACCCTGCTTCGATACTTCGATAAGCCTCGCGTATTGCTCGTTTGCTCGTTTTCTTAAGTTTCCCGGCAATGCAGCGATGGATCGTCAAGGACTTTCTTCAGCCTGGGCCCCTCCAGCGCGCCGGACTCGATATCGATATGCCAATCCTCTGTCAGGACCCGCGATTGATTCAAATCGTAATATGCGATGTGCAGCGCCGGACCATTAAATGAAAGGTTTGCGTACCCGTTGTAGCCAACATCGAGTTGCTCGTCGCTGGGATAACGCCGGTTATCCCAGGCGAGCCATCTAGAATCCGGAATGTCCGGAGCCGCGCCGCGTCCGACGGGCATACCGCCGTGGCCTATACATCGCCCATACGCTTCGATGCCCTCCTTGACGCTGAACTTCTCATAAATCGCCAGCCTGTGCTCGTGGCCCCAAAACCAGATGACCGGCCGATGAATCAGCTTCGCCAGTTGCTTCGCCGGAATTGGATACCAACCCTCAAACGCGGAGTGCGGCCCGTGATGCGACAGCAGAATCAATCCGCGTTTGTCTCCGTCCGGATTCACGGAGGATTTCAGCCAGGCGAGCAGGGGCTCGGGCATAGCGCACCCCGGCTTGAACGAGGTCGTCTTGCGAAGCCATTGGCTCCGCTGCAGCACCGGCACTTTATCCCATTCAAAACGAGTGGAATTGTAGCCTGTGTCCAGTCCGATGATGCGCCAGTGCTTGTTTTCGAGGCAAAAGAAGCTCGCCCACTGTCCCGCTCCCCATTCGCTGCCGCGTTCTTTCAATCCCATCCTCGGCAGAACAATTCTCCAGTAGCCGTTTCCGTCAGCGTACATTTCGTGATTGCCATTGAGTGCGAAGCTGCCTTTCGCGCCCATCGGCCACTTTACCGGTGCATAGGGACTCGTCTTCTCCCCAAGGAAGTTTTCCCGCACCTCACTGGCGTCGCCTACGTAATACACATCTCCCAGGTGAATCGTGAAACCCGGATCGGATGTTTCCATTGCTGCCGCAACTATTCTCGCTTCATCCGTCCCTGTGCCCCAATCGCCCGCCATGCTGATCTTCACGCGGTCATCGATCGGATAAATGCCTGTTCCTTTTCCGCGCGTCGTGTAATCTCTGAACGCGTGCTTCTTGTGAAACCAGTATTTCGCAACCTGTGATATCCACGTGAAAAGCCTGCTCGGAAGGAAAGCCGCGATGGGATCGTAGGTAGTGGTTGAATACCCGGTCCGCGCCGCATGGAAATGAGCCGAGATTCTGGAATGGGCGAACCCTGTAAAGTTTCCGAGGTCCTTGCCGGAACCTGTCTCGTCGAGCGTCCCGCGGTGGGCCCTCTTCTTGGACCTGACACGCATCTTGGATAAGGTGATCCTATCATGCGCGGTCTGGCCGGTCCATCGCTACGCAACGCGAGTTCGGGCAGCGCTACTGCCAGTTGCATGACCCTTACGGTCGACCTCGTTCCCGCCGTTCGATCCGATTCGCGAGACCGAGCGCAAACTGATAGCGCACTCTTCAAGCCGACGTCCTCATCGCCTCACTCAATTGCGACACGCCGGGCTCGAACGGGGTAGCGCCTCTTTACACTGGCGCGCTTTGGGAAGACATGCCACCGAGCGCACGGCACCGCTCGAACGCGCTTCCTCTCACCAGCCCGCTCATCGCCAACTTCCGTTGCGATGCGCTGCGAGTTACGGCGCGTCCTGCCGGCGACGAAGGCGGCCGAATGCGGACGCCAAACGCTCATCCCGCTCCCTCGGGACGCACGGCTCCGCGGCTGCCACAAAGCTGGAGTTCGACGGATAGCACCTCGTCACACCGGCGTGGGCGTCGCCGCCTTCCGTACGCTGCGCCAGCGGGTGGCGGCGCGTTCGCCGACGATCGGCGCGTCGTGGCCAGCGACGCAAGCGCCGAGTGCGTCATCGATGAGCGTGCGCGTTCCGGATTGCGTCGCACGCCGCGGGCGTCGCGTTGGCGGGCGAGACTGTTCGCGAGGCTGGTGCGCAAAATGGGTAATACCCGCTTCACCCGCGCTTATCGCCACGTTCCATCGCGCCGCGCCCGCGCTGGGGCGCGTTCGCCGATGAGCGTTGCCGGCGACGAGGGCGGGTGAGTGTACCGACGAGTCCTTGTCGCGTCGTTCGCCGCGAGCGTGCCGATTGAACCCACGAACGTCAATCCTCCATCGCCGCTCGCACTCGCTCAGTCACCTCAGCCGCAGTCGCATTCCATCCAAATGGCACGGAAATATCCACCTCTGGGTATGATGTGATCCGCACAGTAAACTCTCGGCGGTCTGGCGCGGCGACCATCCAACCCTCGAATCGTTTGCTCAAGTGTTTGCCAGCAGCAACCACAGCCGCTTCCAACTCAGCCCTGGGCTCTCGCGGGATTGTGGCGGAATCGAAGATCGCGATGGGCATAAATAGTATTATCGCGATTGCGTCGCTGGCGCTCGAACGGATAGCGCTTGCACCGGCGTGCGCATCGTCATCTTCCATTGCGACGCCCCCGCGTTTCGGCGAGTTCGACGATAAAACGGCTTGGCATCAACCGCGGCGGCCGTTTTCACCAGCCTTGACCCATTTGGAGAATCTGAGAAACGCGGCCGGGCGGGCAAGGGTCTCGACCCATATCGAACAGTGGCCAGGGCCGGTCATCGCGGAAGGCCAGATTGGGGCCACAATAGGATGTTGTGGACCTCAGTAGCGAACTTCAGAAGATGTACGACAGCGAAATCAACCTAAGGATTGGCTGGCTTTGGGATGGCGGAATCGAAGTGCGGCTTGGCGATGAAGCGAACGGTTTCTTGGCGGAAGAGAACGTGAGGTCGGTGGCCGAGATTGTACCGTGGCTCCAAGAGGCCATCGCTCATTTTTACCCGACCTCATCCTACGCCGAATCCTTAAGCCTTGAAGTCAGGGAGCGCGCCGCGAATCGCCTCTTCCTGCCTCCCAAAATTGGCGCGTCGGTAGTCTGCCCGCATTGCGGCGCGCCTCACGCGGCGCCGCCGGGCATGGATGAACTTCTCTGGTTCTTTTGCGCCCGCTGCGGCAACTCCGTAGAGGTGAAACCGCCAAGGGTCCAATAAGAATAGTGAATCGTGAAGAGAGGGCGATCGGTATTTCGCCCTAGCTTTCGCGGCGGGTCGCGCGCGTCCTTGGTCGCGTCGTTCGCCGCGGGCGTCGGTGGGTTAGCGCTCGAACGAATGACCGCACTTCACGCCGGCGCGCTCATCGCCACCTTCGGTGCGATGCGCCCGCGCGTTGCGGCGCGTTCATCGGTGAGCAATGCGTCGCTGGCGGCCATGGAGGCGGCCGCCTGCCGACGCGAAGGGCTCGTCCCCGTCCGGGCAGTGGCTTCGAGGGGTGCCGTGCCCACGTGCCGCCACTCGTCATTCCCCTACGTCGGGCGGCCGGTCACCGTCGAGCGCGCGCGTTCCTGGTCGCGGCGTTCGCCGCGAGCGTTTGCGAGGTTGGCGACCGAGATCTCAGGCACTCTTGGCGTCAATAGGGGCATATTCTGGTTCAGCTCCTACCAGTCGGCCGAGCGGGCGCTCCAAGGCAATTTTCCTCCTGCTTGCCTGCTGCACCCAGGAGGACGTGGCGGACGGCGTCCGCCGGCCTATACTGAAAGGACTCCCATGAGCGAACCTTACCTGGGTCTTTTGATTGGCGCCGCGCCCGACCTGCCCCAGCTCTTTGAGAGCCAGTCGGAGGATCTCGAATGGATGGTCATGCAGACATCTAGTCTTACTGTCGCACTGAACTGTCTGCGCAGGCGCCCGTTCCACGTCGTTATCGCCGAACATCATCAAGCTTCCGGCGCCGGTAATGAACTAGTCGCTGCCATTCGTGAAGTCCAACCCGGCGTGAAGGTCATTGTGATCGAATCCGTTCCGAGTGATGCCGATGTCATCGAGGCCATGCAGCAGAAGGCATTCAGCTACTTCAGCAGGCCCTTTGACCCAACCGCAGTCCGAGACGTGATATACAGCGCCGTCACCGATCTCGGCTGCGACGATGGAATTACGGTTCTGTCTGCGGAGCCAGATTTTCTTACTCTTAGAATCCGCTGCAACATTCCGACGGCCGACCGCTTGCAACATTTTTTCGAGGAACTGAAAAGCGACCTCGATCCGGAGGAGCGCGGCGGCGTCGCCATGGCGTTTCGCGAGATGCTCCTCAACGCCATAGAGCATGGTGGCAAACTCGATCCTAATGAGTGGGTTCGTGTCTCGCGCGTTCGCAGCCACCGTTCGCTGGTCTATCACATGGAAGACCCCGGAGCGGGGTTCTCTCGTTCGGCGCTTGAGCACGCCGCGGTTGCCAACTCCGACGAGTCGCCTCTCGATCACGTCAAAATCCGCGAGGAAAAAGGAATGCGAATGGGCGGGTTCGGGATGCTCATCGCGCAAAGACTCTTCGACGAAGTCATCTATAACCAAAAGGGCAACGAGGTCTTTCTGGTCAAGCACCTAGATTAATTGTTGGGGTGCGACTCTGCTGCAAGCAATCGGGACACGGTGGAGGCAAGCAGGGCTTCCCCACTTGCGTCACAGCCAAAAACAGGAAGACCCCGGGCGTTGACCCGGGGCCTTCACCTGCCTTGCTACGCCGAACCGAGCCTGCTACACAAAGCCGGTCCCGCCGCGCCAAGCCTGTTCACGCCCCTGCACGTTGCGCGCATCGCAACCCAGGCAATGGAGAGCGCAATATGTCCAACGCCAGTCGCGTGTCGTGGGACTAGAGCTGGCTCCCACTGTTTGAGATCTTAGCGCTTGGTCGGCCGCCGAGCATATACCCCAACCGGGGAAGCAAGGTGCTTGTCCGTACAAGTTCGCACACAGCGAACGAAGGGCCACGACACTGGCCAGATCAAAGCCACGGCCGCGTCCTCATGGTAGAACCGGGCAACCAGCCCGTTCTGCCGCCCGCTCTTTGGGGCGGTCGAGCGGCCACCAAACGCGCCGAGGTTCCCGCCATTCGATCCGGTTCGCGAGGCTGAAGCGCGAACGGATAGCGCTCGCCTCGCACTGGCGTGATCATCGCCGCATTCCAATTGGCCGTGCTCGCGCGTCGCGGCGCGTTCGGCGATGAGCGGAGCGTCGCGGCCGGCGACGAGGGGGACGTGTGCGGACGCGAAACGCCTGCTGCTACCAGGATGGACTGCGCGTCGGTGGTTACTCGGTGCTTTTGTCGTCCGGCAGCTCACTCTGCCAGCCCGCAATCCCGGTCATCAGTTCATCCACGATCGCCGGGTTGGCGCGCCGCAGATTCCGGCTCTCCCCCGGATCGGCATTCAGGTCGCTGAGAAAGACTGCGTCCTCCCCCTCGAAATGCTCAAACTGCCGGGGGCTTCCGTCCGCCGTGAAGCCTCTCACTACCAGCTTCCAATTCCGCCGCCGGGCGGCCGTCTGTCCGCCGGATTTCCAGTACAGTGCCGGATGGTCGATAGCGCGTCCGATGCGAAGATGATCCAGGATGCTGATGCCATCGATTTTCGGTTCATTCGCGGCGGAAAATCCGGCAGCTTCCAGAAACGTCGGCAGCACGTCGAAATGCGCCCCTACTTGGCTGCTGACTTGCCCCTCGCGGACCACTCCCGGCCACGACCAGATGGCCGGCACATGCACACCGCCGTCAAACAGGCTGAATTTGAATCCGCGGAGTGGGCCGTTGTGGCCGGCCTTGGCCGCTTGATCGTGCAATCCGGCGCGCGCTTCGCGGGTGGCTCCATTGTCCGACGCAAAGAAGATCATGGTTTTCGCATCCAATTTCAGTTTTTCGAGAAGCGCGCGGACTTCCCCCACGCCGTCGTCCATAGCCGCGATCATGGCGGCATACACCTGCCGCTCCGAATCGAGGCCCGCGAAACGCTCCGTATACTCCCGCGGAGCGTGCATCGGATAGTGCGGCGCGTTGTAGGTTAGGTAGAGGAAGAACGGTTTGGCCTGATTTTCTGCGATGAACCGCTTGGCTTCCGATGTCAGGCGGGTGGTCAGATATTCGCCGTTGTAGAAGACTTCCTGCTCGTTCCGCCAGAGATCGTGATAATTGGGATGCTTCGGCTCGCCCCAGTAATAGCGATGCGAGTAGTAATCCACACAGCCGGCGTGAAACCCGAAGAAGCTGTCGAAGCCAAGCTTCCCCGGATAGGAGTCATGTTCGTCGCCCAGATGCCACTTGCCCACTGCTCCCGTGGCGTAGCCGCGTTGCTTCAGCACGCTGGCGATGGTGGCACGATCCTCCGGCAGAAAGCGGCCGTTCACCGGTACGCCCACTCTTTGCGGCCAGCAACCGGAAAGCAGGCCCGCGCGCGCAGGAGCGCACATGGGCGCGTTGGCGTACCAGTTGGTGAAGCGCGTTCCAGAGGCGGCCAGACGGTCGAGATGGGGAGTGCGCGAGTCCCGCGCGCCTTGGCACCCCAGATCGCCGAAGCCATGATCGTCGGTCAGAATTACGATGAAGTTCGGAGAGCGTTGTTGGGCTTGTGCCGGGAGCATGGCCGCGGCGGCCGCCCCCAGGAATTCGCGCCGGCGCAGAACGTCTATGGACATAGTAGATTATAGTTTAACCGCAGGATCTCTGGGCCCAACCGACGACCCTGGAAATTAATGGAGAACGCGTCGAACGCGAACGCATCCGCCGGGAGACTGCGCTGCTGCGCCAGGAATCCGGATCAGCCGGAAGACTCGAAGAGGAGATGCAACTAGCTGCGAAAGCCGAGCGGATCGTAATCGATCACCGTACTGATCGAAGTGTCCATCCTTGTCCTTACCTGCGGCCTCCAGAAAAGCGCTATTAATAGACACTCTCCACTCCGACGTGCCGATCGCCACGGTCCGCTTCGATGCGCGCGCGCGTGGCGGCGCGCTCGCCGATGAGCGTCGCGTCGTTGAGGCGACGAAGGCGGCCGAGTAAATCATCGACGAGCGTGCGCGTCCTGCTCGCGTCGTTCGTCGCGGCTCGTTCGACGATGCACGGCGCCTTGCGGTGGACGATGGAGGCGGGCAAGCCAGACGGCATGGCACCTATAGCGATGCGCAATCCTCTGCGCATGCGTCCCGGGGGCATACGCAAGATCCACCGCTGTTGTTGCCTGCAGTTCTCGGTGGTGACTGCGCCAGAGTACCGGTCAGTATGCCGCCTGGCGGTACGCAATCCCTTTGCGCAGCGCGGAGTCACCAAGCGAGCCACAATCTTCTTGTCAAAACTCGTCAGAGTCCTTTTGCACTATTTAAGCCCTGTAATCGCCCCGTTTGAACCGACATCCGTGCCTGCAGGCATTGACGGCCGCTTGCGACGCGTTACGGTCGACAGCAAATCCGCTGCCTGCAACGATGTTCACTAATACTGCTCCAGCAATGCTAGAATCTGGCCGGATGCGCCGAAGCTGGAACTCTTTGATCTGGGGGTTTCGCACTCACTCTGGGGTGGGTGCCTTATCGCGGCCGGACTAAAGAGAGCGTACGGCGAGCCCCACCGCTATGGCGGCAAAATCAGCTGTGCAGTGATTGGCGTGTTGATACGGCATCCGGGTTACGCGGCACCACGCTTCGGCCCTAAAACTGCTCCGGAATGAACGGTTTTCGTACCAGGAGCATCGTATGAAGGACAGCACCAAAGACAAGGCCGAAGGCACCGCGCACGAGGTCAAAGGCACCGTAAAAGAGAAGCTTGGGCGCGTCACAAACAAGCCCGATCTCGAAACCGAAGGAACGGACGAGAAGGTCGCCGGCAAGATTCAGAAGAAGGTCGGCGACGTTAAAAAGGTCTTCGAAAAGTAGGCCGTGGGGGCCGGAGTTCTGAACGGCTCCTGCCCCTACTCAACCCATTTCAGCGCATTTAAACCCCCGGCCGGAGACACGAACGGGCGCTCCCTGAGGGTTGGATTCGCGGTATATTGATTGTCGCACCTTACGGAAGGCATTCGCTTATGAGCACAATCCTGATCATTTTAATCCTGCTGATTCTTCTTGGCGGTGGTGGCGGCTACTATTATGGCGGCCCCGCAGTCGGAGGCGGGATTGGCGGCTTGGTTGTCCTAATCCTCATTCTCTGGCTCATCTTTGGACGCGGTAGGTAATCCTCAGGCCTACGCGTCTACGCCCTGCTGAGCTGGCGAGAGCGGCTGCTGGGTCTCGGCGCACGCGCTTTCATTGGTCGAGCGGCCGCCATCGCGTCGAGGTTCCCGCCGTCCGATGCGATGCGCGAGCGCTGAACTCGAGCTGATAACGCCTTTCCACGCCCGCGCGTTCATCGCCCACCTTCCGTTACGCTGGCGCCCGCGCCTTGCCGCGTTCGTCGATGCGCGGCGCGTCGTGGTCGGCGACGAAGGCCCCTATCGAACTGGCAAATCCTTTTCGTCAGCGAGCGTGCGCGTCCCTGGTCGGGTCGTACGCCGCGGGCGTTGCGGTGCGGATGTTGGCGACACCGGCGTGCGCATCACCACCCTCAGTCGCGCTGCGCCCGCACGTTGCGAGCGTTCGCAGCAGTTCGAATCGGTTCACGAGGCTGGCGCACGAACTAATCACGCTTCTCGCACCGTCGTGCTCATCGCCATCTTCCGTTGCGGCGCGTTCGCCGATGAGCGGTGCCTCGTTGCCGGCGCCGAGGGCGGCTATCGAACTGGCTACTCCTTTTCGTCGGCGACCGCGCGGGTACCTGGTCGCGTCGTTCGTGGCAGGCCCCCGGTATGGAACGCGCCTGAGGTTGCCCGTTTTCATGGAACGGCGTTTCCGGGGGAGTAATCCTGCAGCCTCTGGGCCGGGCTTGCGAAGCGTGATTTGCACGTTCTTAATGGAGAGTTCCGTCTAAAGCCGCTATCAAAGTCCAGGGGATGGCCCGACGTAATTACGGTTTTCTGCGTTCCCTAACGCAGCACTGGGCCGGCAAACTTATCGCTGTTATTGTCTCTGGCTATGGTGGTGATGGGACGGCAGCGCTGTGTGGCATAAAAGAGGTGGGGGGCATTACTATCGGGCAGAAGCTCGATACAGCCGGGCAGCCAGACATGCCTGAGAGCGGAATAGCAAGCAGGTGTATAGATTTTGTCCTTTCACCTGAGGATATCGCTCAAGAAATTGCACGAATTGCGCACGCGGCGCCTGACACTGTCTGCACCTGATTCGGGCCAGAGGGCGGAGGCCCGTAGTCGGCCGCTAAGGGAACAGATGACGGGCATAAGATCCTCGTAGTGACGATGCTAGTCGAGGGAAACCCTTTTCCGTTGGCTTGATATGATGAAGGTTTTTATGACCAACACTACTGAAACCGTTCTTAGGCGAACTCTCTTCGACGTTTTCGGCGAGCGCGACGCCTCGAAACGACGCGCCACCATCGCTGGCATTTGGGCAGATGATGACCTTTTCGTCGATCCACAGGCACGCTTAGTTGGACATGAAGCCGTGAACTAGGCAATTGTGCAGCTACACAGAAGATTCCCCAACTTCGTGTGCTCGGCCATTGGCCCTTCGCAGGCTTTCCATGATATCGGCCTGGGGTTTTGGCGAAGCGGAGAAGGCCCCGCAGGTCACCGGAGTGGATATCGTCACCCGTGCGGGAGGGCCGCATCGGGGCTCTCTATGCTTTCATCGATCCACCCGGAACTCAGGGATAAAAACGTATCGCACGTTAACATCAACCGCCGAATTGTCGGCCACTGGCATCTGAGAAAGGAATGGAATCGGGCAACGCCAGAATCGCAGGAGGAAGCGCCGACGTAGTGGTCTGCTTTAGGCGAGCCTCGGTATGAATTACAGAACAATCTGGTCCATGTTCCGTCAAACGTACTCCGGGTGGAACGAGCATGAAGCTCCGCGCATGGGCGCCGCCCTTGCTTTTTACACAATCTTGTCACTGGCGCCGTTATTTATTCTGTCGATTGCCCTCGCTGCGTTAATCTTCGGACATTCGACGGCTCAGAATCAACTCCTCGGCCAAGTCGAGAGTATGATCGGCCGCCCGGGATCGGACACCCTGAAGGGAATGATCGAACATGCGCAAAAACCTGCAACCGGGACGTTCGCTTCCATCATCGGCGTGATCACTTTACTGTTTGGTGCCTCCGGTGTTTTCGGCGAGCTCCGCTCCGCGCTTGATAGGATGTGGGACGTCAAGTCCGAGAGTGAGGGCGTCTGGGCGACAATCACACAACGCTTCTTTTCTTTCGCGATGGTCTTGGCCGTTGGATTTCTCCTCCTGGTCTCATTAGTGATCAGCGCTGCTTTGGTGGCGTTCGGCAAGCTTTTTTCCGGATTCCTACCCATGCCCCAGTTTGTGCTGGGCGCGCTCAATTTTGTCGTTTCGATGGCCGGCGTAGTCGTGTTATTCGCGCTTATCTTCAGGTATGTGCCGGGAACGAAGATCGCTTGGAAAAATGTTTGGATCGGAGCGACCGTTACGGCCTTGCTGTTCACGATCGGTAAGCTCCTCACTGGCCTCTACCTAGGCAAGGCTGCTGCCGGTTCCGCCTATGGCGCTGCGGGATCACTGGTCGTGGTCATTGTCTGGGTCTACTATTCGGCGATGATTTTTCTCTTTGGCGCCGAGTTCACCCATGTGCTGGACTTCGGTAGCCACAGCCAGAATGCGCGAACCAAGTTGGACGCCTCCACCAGTATCCTTTTACGGGACCAGCCGCCGCCTTTTGAAATAATAGACAAAAGCCCTCGCTAGAGCAGGATATAATCTTCTGGTTAACGAGTGCGCGAAGGTCGATTGCAGTTCTTTGGAGCACCGGAGAATTAAGGTCGCGTCGAGGCCAGCTGAGCTTCGCGGGTGGAACCGGTTTTCTGCGCCGGGACTGCCAATACCTTTTTAGTCTTGCGTTATACGCTCATGTAGGCTGTGGGCATTTGCCTTTTGATCTTGGATGTCCGGCGTCCACGTAAAATCACAATAATCGCAATGGAGGGTGAGCTGCCCAGCTTCCGCAAGTTCCAGCAACGCGGCATAGTCGGTGCTTTGTAAGAGTTGACTGCCGCACTTCGGACATTGGGATAGCATAAGGCTAAATTAACATAGTTCGGATGGGGTAGTGCACTGGCCCGTGTATGAGTGTCCTAAAAGACCCGGTTCAGGGTATTACTCAAGCGAGAAAATCCAGGTTTGTGGAATACATCGTACGAAAGGATGGCGGAGTCGGCGTTTCAAATACCGCCCGGTAACCTGCAGATTCTCCGCACACACCGAAACGGGCGAGCGCCGCATTGGTTGGCATGATCCTGCCGGTACCCGCATAGGCCGCCTGGACGGCCTATACCGGTTCTGACCAGACCCAGGTTATTCGGGCAATGCGACCTCGTTCACAGCCAACTCCGGCGATTTGCTCGGCGCCACAATGGCACGAGCCACTCCGAACGGGACATCAGTGTCATGTGATCTGTGTCGGGCGGTGCTGCTTACGCATTTTGCTCCTGTGCAGCAGGCGAGGAGGGAAACGGCCTCGGGGCATCCGGTGGCCGACCGGCTATCTCGCGTGTCGCCCCAGGACCGATGCGCAGAGGATTGCGCACCGCCCCGCCTGTTCCCGACCTGCCAACGCGTGGAGGCGGGTGGCTGGCTCGGGATGGCCAGAAGCCCTCAGCCCTGCCGCGGGCTCTTAAGCCTCACCCCATGAACGGATTCGGGCTCGGCCCACCTCGACCATAATCACACCTGCGTGGAGTTTCGCCGGCATGTGCTCCCCACTCATTACCTCAGCGATCTGCACCGGCACCAACCGGGCTGTCGGAGGGGCCACATCCAGCCGCCCTTCGCGATAGAGTTTCCGCCAATGGAACACCTGGTTCGCATTGACTCCATGACGGCGCGCAATGACGGCGACCGAAGCGCCCGGTTGCAGCGTTTCTTCCACCACCTGACGCCGTTCCTGCTTAGAACGAAATCGCCGTTTGCATTTTGCTTCAACGGCTAAGACCTCCGCACTCCGGGACGCTCCCACGGTTTAAGGATTACAGCGTCAGGCACAGCGAGGGAAGGCGGTACTCACCGGACGCTTACCTTCAAGTCGAGCCTCAGTGAACACCCAAAACCGGCCATAGATGATCACCTGAAAACCGGCCAACGATAAACCACGGTCCAGGACGTTGATTACGATGCGAGGGCGATAGCCTCGGTCGATGTGAGTAACGTCTTGAACGAAGAGAAGAAACAACAAGTCATTGCCTTGGGGCGTCTGGGCTGGTCGCTGCGGCGAATCCAGTGGAATACGGGAGTGCGTCGCGAAACGGCGGCCGTTTATCTGAAGTCCGCCGGCATCGCCATTCGGCCACCCGGCGCATGGGGACGGCAGTTGCCGGCAAAACCGGCCAACGAGGTGATCACCGACCCCGCACCCGTAGAGTCGTTAAGCGAGGCTAAGCCTGGGCCGGATCTTGCAAAACCGGCCAACGAGGTGATCACCGACTCTGTCGCCGAGTTGAGCACCACGGCGGCCAAGCGGTCCGAACCGCAGCCGGGACACAGCCCATCGGCCAGCGCCTGCACCGCATATCGCGAGCTGATCGAAGGCGGCCTTTCCCGGAGCCGAAACGCAATGGCGATCTGGCAGGACTTGGTGGATACGTGCGGCTTCACCGCCGGGTACCAGAGTGTCCGTCGGTTTATCTGCAAGCTGTATCCCAGCCCATCGCCGGAGGCGCGGGTGGTTATCGAGACCGCGCCGGGCGAGGAACTTCAAGTCGATTTCGGCTCTGGCCCGATGGTGCGCGACGCCTCCACCGGCAAGTACCGACGCTCACGGTTGTTTGTGCTCACGCTGGGCTACAGCCGCAAGTCCATTCGCTTGCTGTTGTTCCGTTCCAGTTCCAGATCTGGGCAGAGTTGCACGAAAAGGCCTTCCGCCGGCTCGGTGGGGTGAGCCGGGTAATTGTCCTCGATAATCTGCGCGAGCGTGTGCTCGCGCCCGACATTTACGATCCCACCATCAATCCTCTGTACCGCGACGTGCTGCAGCACTATAAGGTTGTTCCCCTGCCGTGCCGCGTTGCCGATCCTGATCGCAAACACTACAACCCATGCCGGCAAGATGATCATGACGGTTTTTGCCGGTATTGCTGAGTTCGAACGAGATCTCATTCGCGAACGAACTGGCGCCGGTCGGGAAGCCGCCAAACAGCGGGGTATGCGCTTTGGACGGCCGCGAAAGCTTAATACTGATCAAACGCAAGTTGCCATGCAGTTGCTCGCTGACGGCAAGGCGGTTCGGGACATCGCAAGGACGTTCAACGTACACGAGGCCACGATTTACCGCTTGGCTGCAGCATCGTGACTTAGCGGAAAGAGCGCCCATTGTATTGCGCAACGATCATGGCTACTCTGGAGCCGTGCCACACAAAATGAGCTTCTTCATCGCGACAGTGGCCCTCAGAGTCCTGGAGCGCCGAGCGAGACGAGTAGGCTATTTATGCTCAATCCCCTTCGCCATTTTCGCAACCCCGTTATTATACGCGTCCACGCCTCCACCAATAAGCGTCTGCAACAGTCTGGAATGGCTGACCCGTACGAACGAGTTGATTGTTATCGGGCGGCCGATCAGCGTTTCGCCAGATGTGGTCCGAACAGACGATGTGCGCTTCGATGAGGATGCCACGATTAAAATCGAAAGGGTCCTCGCTGGCGACCTCAGTGAGCAGACTCTGACGTTCCGGTGGCGGCCTGATCGGCGAATCTATATGAAGTACTGGCTGGAGCAGGAAAAGCAACAGCCGAACGTCAGATTCGATTTCCACATGGTTTTCTTTCTGGATCGTGCATCCAACGTAGACGGCAATTCTCCCATGTGGAGCATGCGAGCTGATCTGCAGGATTGCGGTAACTGGAAAACCGCGATTGGGAATTGGGCGCGGAGCATCGAAGTAATAGTAGCCGCGATCGGGAGCGAACTGGCCTATATGCGGGAACACCGTATCGCTCCCCTGCAATTAAAGCCGGAAAGCTTCGAGCGCACGAAGACGCTCGCAATGTCCGGCGCGATTATTCCACCAGCCGGATCAATCCTGCTCAAGATCTCCGAGCGCGATTATGTAATCGTCCCTGCCTACCCGCAATTTCAGCAGCAAGCGTTGGATTTGTGCCGATCGAGCGACCTAGGGGAGCGCCAACGGGGCGTTTTTATGTTGCGGAGTTATCCCGACAAGGCCAGCCTTGAAATGCTCATGTCTCTTCTGAACGACGAAGGTGCCTATCGGTGGAACATGTCGAGCAAAACCTCGTGTGCCACCTACATGGTGCGAGCTGCCGCCTATGACGTGCTGCGCGATAGGGGAATCTCGGTTCCTAAGCCCGTGCTGGACGATTGCCACAGCCAATAGTTGTGGAACGGGGCGAGTCATGGAATCTGCACAACTCGCGTAACCTTAACCCGGTTTTCCATTGATTCCCAACACCCGCGTACCTGCCCGCGCGCCGCGCGGCGCGACTCGACCCGATGGCGGCCTTGCGGGAGGAGTGACGCGCTGGCAGGTGCAAGATGAATTGGCCCGGCGAGCTGCTGGAGGATTGGGGCACTGCCGGACAGCCTCGCGGGGGCGAACAACCATGTCTCTCGCGATAAGACTTCCGCGACATAATGCGACATTAAACACGTCTCTGAAACGCGGTCTAGCGGTTCCGTGTGATGGGTCTTGCCGATCCGCTTCAGTCGGTCGCGTGAGGTTGCCGGCGTTCGGTCAGTTCGCGCGCTGCCGGAGCTCACGATCGTCCGTGGACGGCTGCCCGCGTGCCGCCATCCCAACCACGTCGGGCGGGAGGTCATCGATGAGCTGCGCGTCCCTGGTCGCGTCGTTCGCTGCGGGCGTTGCGCAGTGGAGTGTTGGCGGGCGCCACGACGGCTGCTCGCAGGGCAAATGTGCCAACGCGCTTCGGCGGTCGCGTGGCCGCCAAACGGGTCGAGGTTCCTGCCGCTCGATCCGGGCGCAACGGTGCGCGAAGCTTGATCGCGAACGGATTACCGCTATCTTCACACCGGTGTGCTTATCGCCACCTGCCATTGCGCTTCGCCCGCGCGTCGCGGCGCGTTCGTCGCAATGCGCAATCCTCTGCGCATCGGTCCCGGGGCGACGCTCAAGATCGTGCCGCCAGTGGAGACGGCGCCGGGGCAGTGGCGGCACGCCGCCTGGCGACGCGCAATCCTTTGCGCATCAGTCCTGAGGCGACACGCCAGCCCGCCGGTCGACCACCGGACGCACAGAGGCCGGTTTCCTCGCCTGCCGCACCCAGGCGGACGCGAAGCCGCCCCGGGGGCCGGTACTCGGAGACCTTGCGCTGACCCAGAAAGAGAACTATCGTGAAAAGGCAGGCCAACTTTATGCCCAACTCGAACGCCGCCGCCCCGAACTCCCCGAATCCGTCTACCAAGCCGCCAAAGGCTCCGGGCCTGGAAGAGTGGGCGGACGAGATGGCAGCCCGGACAATTCGCAACCTCACCCGAGCAGCCCAGGAGCAGGCAGCGCGTGACGCCATCAAGAACGATCCCGCAGTACAGAATCTGATGAAGCGTTGGGAGCGGGATGATCCGGAAGCCTTCGTGAAATTGCGCAAGACTGGCAGGATCGAGATGCTGGCGAACGCGGCCCTGGAACGACACGCGGAAGTAATGGAAAGCCTCTTTCAGCAAGGACTGCCAGAGAACCAGGCGGGAGAGATCGCCGACCAGGAACTGCAACTCCCTCGCGCCGGCAACGCAACGGAGTGACCAGGCCGGCAGTGTAACCCATCTCTGCCAGCAGAACCCGACCGGCCGGCAACCGCACCCCAGCCATAAGCACCTCGCGCGATTGAAGGCTTCTCAAAGCTCACAAAGGGCTTGGCATCTAACGTCCTGGAGTGAGCTGATCGCAGCCTTACTGCGCAAAGAGCAACTCACACCAGAACTAACGACCAGGTCCCAGGCTCCGGCACGAAACACCCCTCCGTTCGTGATCTGCACGCCCGCGTCGCCTTCGCCGCTGGTCTCGAGTAGCGCACTCATCCCTTGACCGGCCGTCACGTCGACAGTGGCGGAAATGTATTGGCGATTGCCGACCTCCCAGCTTTGGTCGCCGACCGACAGGATGACCAAGCTGTCTCCCCATCTCCACCGAAGACGTTTCCATAGACTCCCAGGGCGTAAGATCCGGAAAATACCCCGCTGATCGTAGCCGTGCCTCCTACTTCCGCCCACCCGTCCGGACCGGCATCGGTGGCGATATCGATGTCATCCTGACCATCCACGGAAATGCTCGCATCCGCCTGTCCGGAGGAATCGAGCAGGGAGCAAGAAGTGGGATCGCTCGAAGTCGTTCCATCCGGTAAAGAGCAGGTGGTCATGCTGGGTGAAAGTGCTGGCGCAGGCCAATCCGAAAGAGCAAGCGAATCGGGCGATTGTTCCCACTTCTGGGTAGTGGGTCAGTCAACCTGACCCACTACCCACTTCTGCATGCGCGGCACAGGGCTTCACGCTCTTTGGCCAAGGCAGCTTCTTCGCGTTCGAACGACTGGCGCGCCTGCTCGTAGCGGCGGCGTTCCGCCTCGAGGCCCGCCGAGCGATCCGGTTCGCGAGGCTGGCGCGCGACCGGTTTACGCACCATTCAAACCGGCGCGCCCATCGCCACATTCCGCTGCGCGCCCGCGCGTTGCGGCGCGTTCGCCGAGGAGGGTCGCTGCCGGCTACGGAGGCGCCGGACAAGACACGGGCGGCGAAAGGCGGGTCATGGGTTCCCTCACGCGTTTTGGCATACGCGCCTCCGTCGGCCGAGCGGCCGCCACATGCATCGCGTTCCCACCGTGCGATCCGGTTCGGGAGGCTGGAGCTCGAACGGATAACGCGCTCTTCACCAAGGCCCGCTCATCGGCCACGCTCCGTTTCGTTGCGCCCGCGCGTTGCGGCGCTCGCCGATGTGCGGCGCGTCGTGGCCGGCGACGAAGGCGGACGGGTGTAGTGACCAGCGTGCGCGTCCCTGGTCGCGTCGCTCGCCTCGGGGGGGCGCGAGCTGGAGCTCGAACGGATGACGGTTATTCACACCGCCGTGCCCATCGCCACCTTCCATCGCGTTCGCCCGCGCGTGCGCCGCGTTCGCCGATGAGCGGCGCGTGGGGCCTCGATGAAAGCCGGCGGCTGTGGATTCGCAACGCTCATCCAGTGCCATTGGCCACGCGGCTGCGCCGAGTACGCGGTTCGGTCGGTCGAGCCCGCGAAAAGCGCGATAATGCCATCGCCCGACGTGCGTTTTGCGCTGACGCGTTTACCGATCAACGGCGCTGGTACAGGCGATGGCGGCGAACGGGCGCGGGCGTGGGACGACAATCCCGTCGCCTCGGGCAGCCCGGCTTCGCCGGCTCATCCCGGCGTGCTCAGCCTTCCGTTGCGCTGCGCTCGCGCGACGCGGCGCGTTCGCCGATGAGCGGCGCGTCGTTGCCGGCGACGGAGGTGGCTGAGTGCAAATCCGAAATACTTATTCAGGCCCTCGGGCAGTAGGCACTTCGACGAGCGCGCGTCCCTGGTCGCGTCGTTCGGCGCGGGCGTCTTGGTGTGGACGTTGGCGACACCGACGCGCTCATCGCCACCTTCCATTGCGCAGCGCCAGCGCGTTGCGGCGCATTCGCCGATGCGCGGCGCAGCGTGGCCGGCGGGGAGCCGGGTGGTGGGCCTTGCCCGACGCGCCCCAGTCGGTCGCGTCGCCGCCAAACGCGTCGGGGTTCCCGCCGTTCGATCCGGTTCGCGAAGCCGGAGCGCGAACGGATGACGAGCGCTGCACACCGTCGCGCTTGCCGCCACCTGCACCCGCGCAATGCGGCACGTTCGTCAATCGGAGGAACCTGCGTCGAATCGACTGACGGTGGAACGCTGCTCATGTCACCCCGCCTTACTCCTGCAAGCGGCCGTTAAACGTCCGCTTCCATTCGTGAATCTCAAGCACGATGGCGGGATCACCGATCTGAACCACTCGGCGCAATTTCAACGTGTAGACGTTGCCTCTCGGCCCCTCCAAACGTCGGGCATCATCTTCGTCGGCTACGATGAAAAGCCGGCCGGCAGTATCGCTCCACAGTTCGATGGCCAAGCCTTTGAGCACGTCCTTAAGGGCCCCGACTTGCCGCGGTTCCTTCGGTCGCTCCAAGGCGCGCCTCGCAATGCTCAGGTAGTCAGGCATGGTGTTTCCCTCCGGTTAGAGAGCGGCGCGAACCAGCGCTCGACCGGTCGTCCGCCAGTCTCTTTCCTCTCGCACTCCGCCAAATTGCGGTCGGCCAGGATTTGTAGCGCTGCACCGATCTCCTCCGATAAGCGATGCCTACCGAATAAATCACGGAGATCATTTCTCGTCAGACCCTCCGGCGCTTTCCGAATTGCCTTCAAAATCTGGTCCGCGGCCCGCCGCGCGATCTCCTGGTAGCAGCAGGCGAGCAGGAGGAACTTCGCACGTTCTCCGCCTCACGACAGCCGAGGGCAGGCTCGCCTGTTCCGTTATCCCAAAAGTTCACCTTTTGGGGCATGACTCTCTCTCTCTCGTGGGTACAATTCCTCGCCGGTCCGCCAGCGGACGCTCCAAGGCCGTTTCCCTCCTGCTCGCCTGCTGCACCCAGGAGGCTTGACAGCCGCGGTGCCCGGTGCTCGTGTTTTCCTCCTCCGAAGCTGACAGGGATATCGAGGCTGCGTATGATAATCACGCGAATGGGGTATGTCACGAAGCCTGGCAGCGGCGCTGCGTTGGCGGCCATCATGAAAACAATCGAGCGGTTCTGGATTGCGGTCGCGCAGCTTCCCAGGGTCCTGCGCTAGGAAATTTCTGCGGGCGCGATCTGTCAGGCGCTTCTTGGTGCACCGAACGCTCGACGGGCGGTTTAAAATCGGTCGGTCTTAGTGCGCGTGACAGGCGGGCGCCCTAATAGGCTTCTGCATTGGGATGGCACCGGCTGTTAGAGCGGCTAGCGGCAGCCTGCCGATTCGCCCTTCGCAGCAATCGCGAGGATGCTGTACTCAAGCGCTGCCCTGCGCCAGTGTGATGAAAATCACTCTCACCGCGTACCTGTCGCTTTCTCCGCCGAGTAACTCGGCTGCCTACCAATTCGGCCATAGACCTGCTAGCCCTTCCGAGGTGCTTGAGCACCAAAAGGAGATCCCATGAAGGACAGCACGAAAGACAAGGTCCAGGGCGCCGTCCACGAGGCCAAAGGCGCAGTGAAAGAAAAGCTGGGGCACGCGACGAATGACCCCGCTCTCGAAGACGAAGGAACTGACGAGAAGGTGGCCGGCAAAGTTCAAAAGAAGGTCGGGGACGTGGAAAAGGTCTTCGAGAAATAGTCCGTTGAGGGCGGCTTCACCACCAACCATTTCGTTTCTATCAAGGGGCTTCGACGGCAATCGACGCGGAGCCCCGTCCACCCAAAACCTCACACTAAACAAAAGGATAGTCTATGGCTGACAAGAAAACGATTAAGGATCTGCTCGCTGACGAAATCAAGGACCTGTACTCCGCCGAGAGGCAATTGACAAAGGCGATCCCGAAGATGGCCAAGGGATCGAGCGATGCAGCTCTGAAAGAGGCCTTCACGTCCCATCTGCAAGAAACCCACGGGCAGGTAAAACGGCTGGAGGAAATCGCCGGCTTGCTTGAGATCAAGCCAAGTGGGAAAAAGTGCGTGGGCATGGAAGGCGTGATCGGGGAAGGCGCCGAAGCTCTCGAAGAGGAGGGCGATGAAACGGTCCTGGATCTCGGTCTGATCGGGGCCGGAAGCCGCGTTGAGCATTACGAGATGGCCGGGTACTTGACTGCCATCAGCCTGGCGAAACGCATAGGCCAGTCCGAGGTCGCGAATCTGTTGCAGCAAACCCTCGCCGAGGAGCAGGGCGCGGAGAAAAAGCTTCGGACAATCGCGTCCGGGCTGATGAAACGCGCGCCGGTCGAAAGCTCGGAATGAAGGCGCTGTCGGCAGAAGATGGCGCGATCTGCCCACGCCTATGTCCGCGGCAATACGTCACAATTTTACGAATGGCTAGCGTCAACTCCAGGACATGCTTTGCCGCGCGGACCCGGAGTATAGATATGCGGGGATTGCCATCTCGGGAACCTCGGCCCGGTCGCTAACGCAAAGGCCGCGTTCAAATTCAAAATCCGCGACCTGGATCAAACCGTGATTGGCAATCCAGCTCATGATTTGGTGCGTGTGGGGTTGTCGCTGGCAATGGCGGCACGAGGCTCGAATCTGCCCGGAATCACGACCGCCTACATGCTTGAAAACATGATCAAGGGTTATGAGGCCAAGCTTTCTCAAGGCGTTCCCGACGACGTTGATATTCCCGAAGCTATCGATAGGATTCTGCAACAAGCCTTTAAACGCGTTGGCGGAACCTGGCGGAGGAGCGGATCAAGGACGTTACCCCAGAATTCCGCTGGGTCGCCGATTCTGGGCGCTGACGGTTGCCGAAGATAAAGAGATCGCCCGTCTTGTTGCCTTGCCCGAAACGCAAGAGCTGATTACCTGAATGCGCGACCGGCACAAGAAAGACGAATTAGCGGTCCTCGATGCCGCGTACTGGGTCAAAGGATGCAGTTCGCTGGGCCGCTTGCGCTACGCGGTTCTGATCGGGATCGGCAAGCATTCGAATTTTGGCAAGTTTTGTCTGGTCGATATCAAAGAGGCAGTGGTTGCCGCCGCTCCCCGCTATGCGAAAAGCACCATGCCGCGCGATACCGGCAAACGGGTTGTTGAGGGCGCCCGCAACCTTTCACCGTTCCTGGGGGAACGCATGCTGGCCGCGCGCTTTTTGGATAAATCGGTCGTCATTCGCGAACTCTTGCCGCAGGAAATGAAGCTTGAAATGGAGCGATTGACGCAGGAAGAGGCCATCGCGGCGGCTCACTTCCTGGCCGCCGTAGTGGGCAAAGCGCATGCGCGTCAAATGGGAGCATCGATTCGGCGTGAATGGCGGCGGGACTTGAATCTCTGCCGAACAAAGACGCTGGACGCTCCGTCATGGGCTCTGGACCAGCGTGGTCGAACTGGTCTCCAGCCATGAACCGCATATCTGGAGCACTGCAGAAGAGGCACCGTGCCCGCGAAATATAGAGCAGTATACGCACGGAGGGCATTGGTTCGCCCATCGCATTATCCCGCTCTTCCAAGACCCCCCGTGTTATTGCACGGCTTGGTACCGGTTCCCTGACCTCGATTGGACCGTCGCGTGCTCAGCATAGCGCGTCGGACGCGTTTTCTGCGTGAACCTGCGAGATATGGTTTCCGACCATCGGTCAAACTCAAGAAAAGGAATCGAATGCAAGCACCGACGCCATCGACGCCCGCCGGCTATCAAGGCAGCGCCACCGAAGCAATCAACACTGAATCCAATTCCGCCGGGGTGTCTTGGCCGGCAGTAATTGGCGGCGGCTTTGTGATAGCGGCGTTGTCGCTGATCTTGCTCGCGTTAGGCGCCGGTTTGGGCCTGTCCTCCGTCTCGGTCTGGTCGAGCGAGGGCGTGTCGAGCTCGATGATCGGCACCGGCGCAATCGTCTGGCTGATTCTCATGCAAATCATGAGTTCCTCGCTGGGCGGATATTTGGCGGGCCGACTACGCACCAAGTGGGCAAGTATTCACACGGACGAGGTGTATTTTCGCGACACGGCGCATGGCTTTCTGGCGTGGTGCGTCTCCCTCGTCGTCACCGCGGCGTTCTTGGCTTCCGCTGCCGCCTCAATGGCTGGCGTTACGTTGTCCGCCGGCAAGACGGGGGCAGATTCTCAAGCGGGGCGCTTCGAGCCCAATGCCTACTTCGTCGACACCTTGCTGCGCGCGGATAGCGCAAAGACCGATTCGAATAGCCCGGCTGTGCGCAACGAGGTGGACCACATCCTGACGAATGCGCTTCGGCAGAGAGAAATGCCACCGGCGGATAAGAGCTATCTCGGGCAATTGATAGCCGCACGAACCGGAATTAACCAAGCCGACGCGGACAGTCGAGTATCCGATGTCTTTGGCAGGGCGCAACAAGCGGCGGACGCGGCCCGCAAGGCAGTGGCGCACTCTTTGTTGTGGATCTTCCTTGCTCTTCTGATCGGCGCGTTTTGCGCGAGCTTCGCCGCGACCATCGGCGGGAGGCAACGAGATCATGTTGTGAGCATCTAACCGCCGCTGCGGCACGTTGAGAGCGACATTACAAGCATTCGTTTTGATTCAGACTATTGGATTGTCATCTAAGGTTTCAGAAGGCGTTATCTCATGCGTTCGATTTTGTTACTGCTGCTTGGAGTTCCGATTCCCATCATCCTCTTAATCGCGATCCTCAGCCACTGAGGGGAGGCCAGAGCACGTCAACGCGAATCCGCAGGACTGGTTCGTGCAATTCCTGCTGCCCGTTCGGCCGTGACCTAAGCACAGAACGCCGGTGCGTCTCTAAACGGCTATCGCCATTAGCGGGTTCGGGAAACCTCCATGGCTGAGGCGCGCGTCATTCGGTTACTGGTGGTGGAAGATAATGCAGAGGCTTGTATCCGGAGCGCTCCGGCGCGGAGAAGCCCGTTCGCGCTGAAATGTACGGGCCGGAGCGCTTCGGATACAAGCCATTGAACTGAGCCGTTTACACTATGGGTTTTGAATCGTATCCTGTTGGTCTGGTGTCGGCGATGATGGGTGCGCGGAGGGCGGAATAGGCGGGCGGCTGCGTGTGGTGACGCCGATGATGCCCAGAATGGCGGGATGGGCGGGTAGAGAAGGCGACTCGGGGACCGGGGGTCGCATAGGTATCTTGTCCGGACAGGAGTCTCCTGTCACTCCCAGGAGCGGAGGTGGGTCCGGCGAGCGCTGCGACGACGGGTGCGATCATCATGAGGTGTCGTGTAGCTGAGGCGTCCTGCAAAAATTGAGCATCCGGTGCGCGATTCTATCCGGCGGGATCATCTCGGCAAGCAGTAACCGGCCGAGCTTGCAGATGGGGCAGCGATGTGACTCCGGATCTGGAACCTTCGAATCAGCGTCAGGTGCTGCCGGTGTGCTTGGGTTAGCAACCGGTGATTGAGCGTTCAGCAAGGAACGACACAGGACCAGTTTCTTTTTGCGGACGCGATTGGCGAGGAAACCGAATTGGCGAATGCGCACAAAGCCCCGCGGTAAGACATGCAGCAGGAAGCGGCGCATGAACTCGACCGCGTCCAGCTTCATTGTCTTGGTTCGGTTTTGGTCCGCGTAATCTTTCCATTGAACAGTAACTTTGCCATCCTCCAACGACAACAGACGGCTGAGGTTCGAACCTTCGGACCTCCTGGGTGCAGCAGGCGAGCAGGAGGGAAATCGGCATTGCACTTTCCGCTCGCCGACCGGCGAGAATGATCTCCAAACGGGACCTCTCAGGGGCGCATCATGTCCCACGAGGTGAGCTTTTGGGACAACGAAACAGGCTTGCCTGCCCTCGGCCTTTGGGACCTCACGAAATGGTGAAGTCCTCCTGCTCGCCTGCTGTCAGATCCCACATTAAATGCGACTGGAGGTGATTTACGCCAGATTCAATGCAACTGAATCTCCCACGTTATTTGCGAATGGGCCCCAGGATGCCCTAAAAAGGCCTGCTTGGGGTTGCGCCAGGAGTCGGTTATGATCGGCCAGTGGGGAATGCTATTTACGCCATCGACGCCTTTCCTGATGACGACCTGCTTTGGCGTATCGAATGGATCGGCGGCATTCGCTACAACACGAGCGTTCCGAGCGATCCCCTGATCGACATTTGTCTGGCGCAGCTCCCCGGTGGCGAGATAAATCCGCTTAGCGCAAGATCGCGTTCCTGTGAAACGAAAACAATGGTGAAGATCGGCGTGGGCCTCCTGCCCTACATTTCAATTGCTTCAGTCTGGCAGAACCGCCGGCCGGTGATGACGGATTGTGCCGCTTACCGTCATCGGCTGAGGCTCAATACGAAGTTGTGTAGCACGGTAGCGCTCGGCGATTTAACGGCCAGCCACAATGGCATTCCTAGACGCTATTACCGTTTCGGGGCTTCCTGGCCCCATGTCCGCCGGACCCTCCTGCTGGCTCTAGAACAGGACGGCGATCCCTTTGCGGTGATGGTACCGACTGCGGAAATAATTCGGTTTTACTACGCGCCATCGACGCGACTGGCTCAAGCGCTCTTCTGGGGGGAATACAATCAGACGTTCAACGCCGAGCGAAGCGGCATCTTCGACCAAGGTGTAGTAAGGGTCCATCTACGACGTTGGCTGGAAGATCAAGATGCGTGGACGTTAGGCCGTTACATGTGCTCGCCCGTGATGCAGCGCGAAGCGAGCAGGCTTTATAAAGGCCTTCAGCTCTATCACCTCAACTCCACTAATTTGATCACGGAGCCTGACCAAAGCCTGCCGTGCGGGTTTCCGTTCGAAGGTTCGACAACCGTACAGGGCATCTGTCTTGCTTTGCCAGGTCCAACACCGAACAGTCGGCCGCGTTGGCTAATCCTTCGAATCGAGCGGTGTTCTGGGCCGTTCCCCTTCGACGGAGTGATCGTCGACCGGGATAACAACAGCGCACCTGGAGAAAACACGGAGGACGAGAATCTGGCGCCGGCCTGGGCGAAGGCCGAGAAAGCTGAAGGCGAGGTGGAGATGCCGGCGCCAGACATGTTCCGGTCGAACGAGGAACCACGGCGCGGCCTTGATCCCTTGAAGATCGATCTGGTTGAAGATCGCTTCGAAGATCTGAGGAGCAAGAAACTCGTGAAAGAAGAGAAAATTGTCCAACGCTTCCGTCATTCCCCGATGAAGATGGCAGCTGGCGAAATGCTGACAGGCCTCGGTACGGGACAGGGGACGTGGGGTACGAGCAACCTGCAACTCACGAAGCTGACGACGATCCAATCGCGTGAATCGAAACGGCGGGATTTGCCCGTGTTGCCTGCCAGCATGGAGACTTTTGTGCGGGCCATCGAATTGTTGGCAGAGAAAAGGCATCAGCTGTGGGAAGTCGGATTCGTCGGCACAGGCGAAGGGGACACAAGTTTGGGGACGCATACTTTGGCGAGTTTCCCGACTCACGATCCGCGCAAGAGGAAGAGAATCGGGTGGGCCTGGATCAAAACGGAAAACCGCCCAAGGCGTGTGGCTATTGCCGAGATCCGCGCGGAAAACCGGGTTGCATACACGCTCGAAATCGAGCGCACCAACCAGGAGCACGCGATTCTAATCCTGGCGCGCAACGACTTGCAAAAGGTCACCGCCGCCGAATTGCATGCATTCCTGCTGATGTGCGCTATCAGACGTGGGTGGGTTCCGGAAGATCAGATGCCGGGCTATCGACGCAAGACCACAACCCACCGCCAACTGGTTGGCATTTCCGTTTTGGAAGCGCGCATCTGCAGAAAGATTGAGGAGGTGTTTAAGAACGTCGCAATCGCGCGTTAGCCACAAACGGGCCGCTGTCTTCGGGCGGATGGTGACATATAGTTGCATGCGTCGATAATCTCTTCGGTAATGCGCTCCGTTCCGTTGCGCATGGCATCCGTGGCAGCGGTGGCGAGGAGCATCTTCAGTTCGCCAATCGTGCCCTCCGAGCGCGTCAGAAGCTTCGCGGTCAGAGTGCTGCTGTCTTGCAGATCCGATGGGTACTTCAGCGGAATGATCTTTTCGAACGAAGCCAGCAGCTTTCGAGATTCGTGATCAGTTTGCCATTGCGGAAGAACCATCGGCGGGAATCGATTCTCCACGGAGGAAACTGAGCGGATGACCCGCATCATTTCCTCGGTGCCGAGGCAGACGATGGAGATTCGAAGCTCATTGGCGAGATACCGAAGCGCGTTGAGGAAGCGCTTCTGTTTGGCGGCGGTGCCGACTTCGGTGAAATTCACTTCATCGATCGCGAGGATGCGGACCTCGATCTTCGACAGCGCGTCCAACACGAGTACGAGCTTTTCTTGGGTCGAAGCGGTGGGGCGAAATTTCTTGCATAGTTTCAGCAAGATGGCGCCGTACAATCGCGATTCTTCCGGAATGCTGGGACATTGCAAATAGAAGACCGGCACCGCTATCATCCCGCCGCTGGTCTCGCTGGCCTGGTGCAGTGATAAGAAATGTTTCATGAGCCGCGTCTTCCCATTGTTGGTCTGAGCCGAGATCGCCAAGTTCGGCATGCGGTCGCACTTGGGATGCTCCAACAAATCTTCCAGCTGTTGCAGAATCTTGTTGGCTTGCGAGTACGGTATCCAGCTGTCCTTCTGGATATGGGCGATGCGCTCTTCAATCGACCGGTCCAGCAGCTCACGTGTTTTTGGGGAGAGATGGTCACTATTCATATCAATCCGGCTCGATAATGCCCTCGAAGGCTTCGACTCTGTCCGCATATCGATCGGTCCCGGGAATCGTAACCGCACTGGGGCCGGGTTTCGCGGGGCCGGGTTTCGCCGGAGTCGCGGTGGGATGGCGCGGCGGCTGGTGGCGCATTTCCCGAGCGCGCCGTGCTTTCTTGGTCTTGTGTTCGGATTCTTGTTCCAGCCGGCGCATTTCCTCGACGGCCTGGAAAATCAGGGCCTCGTCGACTCGGGCATAGCCGGCCTCCCGCAAACGCTTCTCGGCCGCTTGAATCTCCCAACGACTCACTGGCGGCCGAGTGCGATCGCGGTACGGAATAGCGATGTAGGTGTTGCTGGAGGGATCACGGAAATAGATTTCCCGCATGTCGCGCGGAATGATTCGGAATGTGAACTTGCGAGGGCGTCTGGAGTCTTCCGGGTCGCGGGCGTGAATCCAGGGTCGTAACGCATCGTCCCAGTAGTAAATGTGGCCGATCGCGACGCCGTATTCCTGAATGGTGCGCTCCTCGAACGGCATGAAGTCGAGCATGAAGGCAGTCGGCTCGGCAACTCGATCCGGCAGGCCGATGCCGGGACGATTACCGGTTCCAAGTATTCCCTCCTGGTACTTGGCCAGCGGCGTTGTTTTAATGCCTTTATGGAACGTGTTGGCGTAGACCTTGGCGACGTAGATCGTGAACCATTTTTCCAGTTCGGCGCGGGTCATGATAGCGCGGCCTTCCGAATCGTAGTCACCCTTCTGTACAACATTGGAGAACGTGGTCCCTTTGAGCCGGCGGGCCCGAGTTAACCACGTCCCGAATCCTCGTTCGATATGACCGCCATAGCGCGGCTCTCGCGGCGGGCGGTGCTCGACGGCGATATCGTGATCCTGGCACGCACGACCGATCACGGTGCCGCGAAACTCCTTCGCATTGTCGCAGTGGATTGTTCGCACTTTCCCCCAGCAAGGCCACTCAGCCTGCACGCCGACGCCGGTGAGCCAATTCTCCTTGGGCAATACCGCGTGCGCAACTGCAAGCCCAGCCGTAAAGGCGCTCGGCTTCTCCAGATAGATAGCGAACCCGAGCACCATACGGCTGTAAACATCGATGACGACGGTCAGCCACGGTCGCTGGATTGGCTGACGATGCTCTTCGTCGACCACGATAACGTCCATGGGAGTATGGTCGATTTGGGCGACAGCTAACGGATAGTCTGCACCTGGGAAGTGGCCCTTGATGGGCTCGTACTTCTCAGCTGCGGCCTTCCTGCCCTTGCGTTTCTCTAATTTGAGGCGGTCCGATAGCATCGCGACCCGCCGCCGGACGGTGTTAGCGCCCGGCTTTTTGAGCTTGGCTTTGAAGCATTGCAAATCGACCTCTTCGATGACCGCCGTGACGTGGGGTTGTTCCGCGGTGAGGTAGATCCTCTTAATCGCGGCTTCGATGATCGTGTCGACGCTATTTGAAAGTCGGCTCCTGCCCCGATCGGAGCGACCCTTGCGTAGCAACGCCGAGAGACGCTCGGAGCGATTGTAAGAGTCGATCCATCGATAGATCGTAGCCGGATGCCTATCGAGGATCCCGGCGACCTTTTCCACATCGGCCCGCGTTCGGTCCATCGCATCCATCTCCAAGAGCGATTTGAGGATCGTGAATTGCTGGACAGCTGTCTGCCATTCCTCCTCCGCGACGGTCACGAGGTTCGTTACAAAAGTAGCGCGCTGGTTAATAGAATGATCGGGTTGCGCTTCCGCAACAGGGATACGTTCGAGCCTCCGCTTCCCAACTTCCCGCGCGATGATCGTGTCGAACCCCGTGCAGTCAACGACAACAAAGCGTCGCTTCCGCCAACGAATGGTTCTGCCCGGGGTGAAGCCGACCGAGACCGCCATCACATTCTCTCCCGTATGCGCAGCCCAAAAGAAACGCTCACCGCCAATATATCACGAGGGTTTTACAGTCGCAGATAATGTGGGAGATTCAGTCGCACGCAATTTGGAATCTGACATTCGCTCTGAGACTATAGGGAATAATGGTGAGGTGAATTCGGCCGGGCACCTGCAACAGAGATATCCGGCCGCGTTCCCCGCCATTTTTGGCTCCTCGCCATTAGCCAAATGGAATATTCCCGACCACCGCATCGAAGAAATTGTCGGGCAGAGGCGTTTCTTCAAACCCCTTGGCAAAAATCGTCGTATCCGGGTAGAGCTGCTGCGCGATTCGCGCCGTCAGGCAATCGAGCTCGACGCCGGTTCTGCGGCTCCCAGGGGTGAGCGCCTCCGGCATGAGTCCGAAGAAATGTCCGACACCCATGGACGGCTCCAGAACTTTCGCGCCGGCTGTCAGGCCGAGGCGTTGTAGAGCGTCCCACATTGCGGAGATCACCTGGGGTGAGGTGAAATGAGCATTCGGAGTCGAGGCGCGCGCCGAAGCGTATTCGTCTGCGGTGAGAAGCTGGCGTAGCTCGCGGGCAGTCTCGTCCCACTCCCGCGGCGGCTCGGGCAGAAAGGCATTCGCTAGCGCTCCCCACCCGCTGTAGCGCGCCAGAATGGCTTTTTCCAGATCGGTGGCGTCCCGGTCATCGGCTTCGATTTGTTTGAGCGTGCGGATGGCGGCGAGGTTGGCGAGGGCTTTTTCCCGAAGACTGCCTTCACCGATCCGGTGCGCCTGCGTGATTCGGAAATCGCGGGAGGGGGCGGTTAGCGGCTCGTCGGCGTCGAGGCCACGGAGGATGACTGCGGTCGGTTCTGGCTCGGCAGGAAAGCCACTCCTGCGTCGCCACCTCCCAGGCCCCCTGGTAGTCCATCTTTTGGATCGATACTAGTTCGTACAGCAGATCGCCGGTCCTCTCCTGCACTTCGTAGATCGCCTGATCCAACTGGTTCGCCCTCTGGAGATCCTCGACCATTTGCGGCCTGTACTTCTTCCAGTGTTCGAGAATCATCTGTCCGAGCCGGTTTCTGTCGTACACTTGCGGCCTCCGCGTTTTCTGGGGCCCCCGCAGGCACCGTATCTTCTGCTATCGAGTCTAAGTCGATGCCTGCGAAAAGGTCAAGCTGATTCGAGTAGTCAGTAGTCCGGCGCGTACCCATGCGAGGCTCTGCCCTTCCCGTGCGATGTTATGTCCCAACGTCTGGCGTCCGTTCCCCTTCTCTTTGCGGTGACGGCCAGACTTTCAAATCCTCCTGCAAACCCTGGATGGTCAGTTCTCAGAATAGAATCCTTCCATCAGTGCATTGCGCCAATAGCTTGGCAGCGCCATTGCAAATCTCTCCGTAGACCAGCAACAGCTCACCCAGTGCGGGCTGTAATTTCGGCAACGCCAGGGCCCGGCCCAATAAATCTTGGAGGGATTGCTCTACCGATGGCAGCGTTATCCCATCACGTGGAGCGACGCCTGGCAGCGAAACCCGCCAGATGGCGGCCTCTGTAATTTGCTGATGCTCGCATTGTGTATCGTTTACCCTGCCGTAATCATCGGAGTTGCGCGACACAGTACAGCAGAAAGCACAAAAAGGCCAACGACAACAGCACGAAGGAGCGGTTGCCGCGTTGCCACTGAAACGCGAGAAAAAGTAGATTCCACATGTCTTTTCCAACCTCCTCATTCAAGTGTTCACTGCCAGTAAATAGGGGACCCCAAATAGCCGGCTCCAGGCGTGCAGGCAAAGCGCCTGCCACTGGGGGATGGGCGTGCCGGTAGCCCAATGATCATTGGACATCCCCACCAGCACGGTGGGGCGGGCCAGCGCAGCAGTCCATACCGTCCAGGGGATGATTTGTTCGTAACAGATCAGCAGGGCCGCCCGCTGCCCGGCCAGGTCGAGCACGGCCGGACCGGTCAGATCGAGGGGCGCGCCGCCGCGCCCAAACGGCTTCCACACGGCCACTGGGACTGGTAACCGCTGCAGAAAAATGCCCGTCTGAGCGCCCCGGATGATGACCGCGTTCCGGTAGGCATAGGGGATATCAGGCTGCGGAGAGACCGGTAAGCGGCGGCCGGTGTCCGGTTCATGCGCCGTTCGCAGCAGATCCACGGCAGCGCGGAGGTCTCGCTCCTTGGGAGGTCGCGATTGCGGAATCAACGTTCCAATCAGAACGATCTTTCCCTCTCGCCGGAAGGCTTCGATAGATGGCTTCCAGAACAGATCGGTGGATGCGGTCCAGCGGGGCACCACGCTTTCCGGGAAGATCACCACTCTGGCGGAAGAGGCGCAAGCCTGCTGCTGAATGGTTTGCGCAGCGAGATATTCGCGGAGCGGGCTGACCGGTCCGTGACTGATGGCGCCCAAGTACGTATCCACGGTTTGCCAGCTTGCGGGGCGCGGCGGATCGCCGCCGTACGAAATGTTGGCGATCAAGGCCAGGGCCGCGAGGAAGGGGATGCCGGCTCTTGGGTGCGCCGCGATGAAGCCGCAGCCGGCCGTGGATAAGGCGAGGCCAACCCAGGACCAGGCCGGAAACAGAAACCCGGAGGCGGTTAAAGGCGAAGCGAAGCCGATGAGTCCGAGCGGAGGGATGACTCCCAGCAGGAGTGCCAGCGGCACGCGCCACAGTAGGTGCCTGGTTCTATCCGTCCAAAGCATTGCGAAAGGTAGGGCCAATATCACGGTGCAGAGCGCCCAGAAGGCTATCGCTACAGGCACGGAGACATGTGGGCCGAAGAAGTTCTTGGCGCCTACGGCGAGCGGCCAGAGCGCGCCCAGGTAATAGCAGGCCGCCGCCGCGTAGCAGCTCCGACGGGAAGCTTGCCGAAATACGAAGACGGGCAGCAGGAAAAAAGCGGCGATGATACCGTGCGGATGGGCGCTGGAGACGGCTACGCCAGCGATGGCCGCCGGGGTAGTGAGCAGGATAGGCTTGGTCTTCATCGCTTCGTCCGAGGTTTCACCGGGTTAAAAGAGTCCGCAGCCTGGCGCGCACCGCGCTTTGCGGGATGGGTCCCAGATAGCGGCTGTCATAACTGCGCGGGTTGTAGGAACTGACTACCCACAGGGTTCCAGATACGGCACGGTAATGGCCGAAGGGCCAGTGCGTAAGGGGCCGCCCGGCGCTGTCTTGTGCGAGGGGCTCCGAATGGGGGAGTAGCCTGCCGTTCACCGTAATGCCCCTAGGGCTCAGGACGATCTCATCGGCGGCCTTGCCGATCACGGGCTTCAGCAGCGGCGCGGCCCCGTCCGGACAGACCCCCTTGGCCGAGGGAATGAAGAGCGGAGTGTGCCGGTAACCCCGTTGCGACGACAAACCATGATCGTCTGGACAGAACTCGACGAACGCTCCTTCGGAACTCGCGATGTACAAACCGGCGGGCAGGGAAGCAGAGTTATTGATACGCAACCCGGCGATGCCGAACAGGGCAAACGCGCCCCACAGGGGAGTCAGTCCGAGAAACAGCATTCGCGCACGCATTTCGTTCACCCTACCGGCCAGTCGTCGGAAACTGGCCCGTTGGTTGCGGCTGCATTTTGCGGCGGCAAGGTGGTGGTTCTCGGTCTGGGATCGCTGATCAGATGACAGGCGTGCACGATCAACTCCCAGATGATCCGTTTGCTGCCGTCGGCCGGCGTGAATTGTCTTTGTTCCATGCAGCCCTCGACAAACAGGTGGTCGCCTTTGTCGAAGGTCAGCGCCAGGCTGGCCAGGTCCCCGTAAAAGGAGAGCGAGTGCCAATTAGTGTGCTGCTCGACCTTGCCTTGCGAGAGGTACGGATAAGTCTCACCCAGGCGCGCGTTGGCCACCGCTGTCCCGGAGGGAAGATGGCGCAGGGATGGTCGTGCGGTGAGATAGCCAGTGACTTCAATGCGGTTCTTCTGCGGCTGCATGAGATTCCTCCAACTCGTCGAATACTTCGGACTCCTCTAACTCTTCCTGGTCGTCGAGGCCATCCAGGAAGGCTTGCTCGGCGTGCGACAGATCTTGCGGGGGGGCCTCCGGCGGGCTGATGAGACGCTGCCGTTGATCGACCGGACTCTGCGGCACAATCGCGCTGCTCTTCAGACTCAGAAAGGTGGTCGGCGGCGGGATTTCGGAGCGGACCTTGAAAGTTGGATCCAGGAAGTAGAGCATCTGCGTTCCGAGAATGGCGTGGTGTCCACTGATGAAGATGAGCATCTGGCCGGGGGCCACGATCCGCTCGTGAATCCCATGTCCGGCCTTTTCGGGGGGCTTCAGCCGGAGCACTTCATCCGGCGTCATGAGCGGCCGTTGAATGTTTTCCACTGACGCATTGAGGTGGCCCATGACCGGCGAGAGTCGCTGGCCGCTGAAATTGTAAGTGGCTTTCTGCACGGTGGTGGTGCCGGTCATGTCGCTGATGAGTTTGGCGGTCTCGAACTGATTGGGGGCGAAGGCAATGCGGACATGGCAGTTCGAGACGATGCTTTCGTTGTTGCCGTATGCGTCCACGATTTGGCGGATATCCTGAGTGATTAGATAGGCTTTGAGTCCATATCCGGCCATGTAGGAAAGGGCGTCAGCGAAGATTTCCATGCGGTTGAGCGATGGGAACTCGTCGATAAGGAACAGCAGCCGGTGGCGGTTATGCTGCGGTTCGGCGCCGGCGTACAGCGTACGTTCCGTCAGGCGGTTGACAGTCATCGTGAGAATGAGGCGGATCAGTGGGCGCAGCCGGATCTTATCGCTGGGAGGGACTACCAGGTAGAGCGAGACTGGGCGCTCGTGATTGACGAGGTCGTCGATGGAGAAGTCGCTGGCGGAGATGTTATTGGCAACGAGCGGATCGCTGTAGAGAGTCAGCGCGGTCTTGGCGGTGGAGAGTACGCCGCCGAAATCCTTTTCCTCCTTATCCATCATTTCCTGGACTTTCTCGCGGACCACCGGGTGCGTTGAGGTCCGGGAACCGTCCGGCATGCGCCACTGATGTCGAAAACCAGGGTCATGCTCGAAGTTGAGCAGCTCGTCGAGAGTGTCGTGGAAGCTCGATCCGGGGCGGGTGAACAGGTGCGAGAGGTCTGCCAGGCTGGCCTGGCGGTTTTCGCGCGCCGCGGCGTAGCACACGTGCAGGATCATGCCGGTGGTTATGGAGGTGGAAGCTTCCTGCCAGTAGCGTTCCTGCGGGCTGTCTTCACCGGTTCGGACAATCATACTGGCAATGTTTTGCGCGTCGCTCACATCGCGGGGAGTAAACAGACGGACCTCGCTCAGCGGGTTGAAGCGGGAGGTGGCTTGCGGTTCGACGGGCGAGAATTTGAAGCAAAGGTGGCCGGCTTGAGCGCGGAAGCCGGCGGTTTTCGCCCAGTTCTCACCCTTGATGTCGTAGACGATGGCGGATTCCGACCAAGCCAGTAAGGTGGGAATCACTAGGCCCACGCCTTTGCCGCTGCGCGTGGGAGCGAAGGCGAGTATGTGCTCAGGGCCATTGTGGCGCAGGTAGTGCAGGCGCTTGCCGGCGGGCGACCAGCCTCCCACGAAAACACCATCATTGGCGGTGAGCAAGCCACTGGCGCGGATGTCGGACTCTTCGGCCCAGCAGGCCGAGCCATGCAAATCTTCAGCGTTCATGGAGAGGCGTCGGGCGCGGCGGTTAGTCATGGCGAAGAAGACACCCATGGAGAGAAAGCTACCGGCGAGCAGGATGAGCATGCCCAACAGAAAAGGAGTGCGGATAGCGGGGTCGCGCTCGGCCATATGCTGCCAGCCCCAGATGACCCAAGCGAAGGGTTGATAAATGGCGCCGGCGCGCAAGCGCAGCAGAGGGGTGCCCAAGGCGGGTTGATACTGGAAGCGATTGGCGATGTATTGGGTACAGAAGAAATTGGCCAGTACGAGCACCAGTAGGCCGAGGGCGACGGCTGGCCAATTATATCCGCCGAGATAACCAGGCTTGGCGGGCTTCCGATAAAGCTGAGGTTGACTCATCGGGTGTGTCCTTGTTCGCGCAATCTTTCGCGCACTTCCCGCGCTACAGCGCGGGATTGAGAGTAATGGATGGAGACGTGGTGGCCCACTTCGGGGCACGGAAATTGGTCGGGGTGCTCGGGAGCGGGGAACCGGTCCTTTGCATGGATCACGGCGGCCGCCCGATTGCTGATTTGCTGGATGACATGATCGCGGGTGTGCCCGATGATCAGGCCCCGGTAAATGCCGCTGTGGCGTTCCGCGACTTTGACGCCGGATTCCCTGCCCAAAGCCATCTTGGCGACTGCGCGAGCTTCGAGGAGGGACTGTTGCCAGGGTGCGAGCGCGGCGGCCTTGGTTGGAGTGTTGAGAGTGGGTGGCTGCTGCATAAGTTTGTCCGAAAGCTCAGGCTTTGGGGATGTTCGGGGGAGGCGGCTGCCCTGTGCCTGCATTCGTGGCGAACAGTGGCGGGGGTCCCGGTTGGCCGGACGACCCATTGGAGATATCCGCCGGTCCGGAGGGCCCGGGTGGCGCAATGCTGGCGGTGAGAGCACTGCCCCCAGCCGAGCCGGCACCGGCGAGTGCGCTGTAGCCACTAGTGGCCAGGCTCACGGCGGCCTTGCCCGCCATGACCGAGCCGTACACGATGGGAGTAGCGACGGCGATGATTTCGCCGCCGGTAAACGCTGGCGCCCCACCAAGGACGCCTGCAACGATCTTCGGCACGAACCAGCACAACGCCAGAAAGATCAGTGACTCGCCGAAGATATCGAGCGCGCCCATGGCGGGATTGGGAGAGGTGGCCACGGCCTGGGCCACCGCCACCCAGCCGGACGAGAGCGCCATGCCTACGCCGATCAGCAAGTACAGGATCATGATCTTCACTCCGACACCTACCGCCAGCGCAATGTATTTCTCCACGTAGGGAGCACTCCAGCGGGAGCCGCCGAACCCCAGGAAGAAGAAGGCGGCGGCCACTACGATGTAGGATTCCACCAAGGCCGCAACCAATTGAATGCTGATGAAGCAAAAAGCCACGAAGGTCAAGATGGCGGCGAACACCATAGCCATGGCGGTGCCGAAATTGGCGAGAAAGCCGGCGTTGGAGGCGCCCCCGAACAATGCACCGCCAAGATCCAAACCGCGCTGGAACACCGCTCCCGGCTGCAGGGGGCCGACGCCGCTGGCTTGTTGGCCAAGCTGAGTAAAGCTGTCGACGATGGCGGGAATCCAAGTCGGGCCGAAGACCAGCAGCGCATAGAACGCGCCGATCCACATGAGCTTGCGGATGAGGCCCGCAGTCCAGGATTGCAGGTCGGTGCGTTCCAGGGCCAGTACGGCTGCGCTCCAGGCGAATTCGATGAGGGCCAGCAGGCCGAATAAGGTCTGGGCCGGCCCTTGCACGGCGGCGAACCATTGGCCGCGCATCTGTTGGAAGGTTTGGAGAAACTGGGTGGGAGGGCTGACTTGCATGGTCGATTACCTGCTGGCGCTGAATGCGGAGCGCTGGGGCTGAGGGTCTGGTGTCTGCGGCCGGGCTGGTTGGTAAGGCGCTTCGAACAGGATGTCGCGATTAACGCGCACGGTGAAACGGTACCCGGCGGCGACCTTGATGGTGGGCTGAACGTTCATGTTGCGACGGGCCATCTGGGCGCCGGTCATGCTCAGCTCCTGGCCCACCGCGGTTTCGGCGGCCTGAGATGGAGTAGGGTAAGCGAGGATGGTCTGCGTGCGGTTCTGCGAGATGGCAAAGGCCGCCATAAACATGGAGGTGAGCACTGACATGCCGATGAGCCGTTTATAGTGGTGGTCCACTTGGTCGCGCAGGCCAGCGTTACCGTGGGAGTCGAGGCCCAGCATGCCGTCGAGGTCGATGGAGGAGGCGTCCGGAAAAATGATCCGGCTCCAGGCGACTTGTACGCCGTCCTGGCCATAAGAGACACGGGAGTCGTATTTGCCGACCAGCCGGGCGCCTTGCGGTATCAGCAGGTACTGACCGGTGGCGGTGTCGTAGACGTTGGAGGTGACCAGGGCCTTGAGCTCGCCGGGCAGGTCGGAGTTCAAGCTTTGCTCTAAAACGGCGGGGATCTCCCATCCGGCCTTGATCTCGTAGCGGGACAGCGGCGCATCTCTGGTATAGCGAAGGTAGTCTTCCGCGGCTCCCCGGTTTTGGGCGTTCTTCAGGAAGGCGTCTTTGCGGCTTTGGGCATTTTGGGCATCGTACTCGGTCTCAGTGACGGTAGCGCTCGAACCGGAAGTGGGATTCTGAGACAAACCGAGGGCTTTGCCTACGGCGGCCAGGTTAGTGGCCGGATCCCCAGAGGACGCGATCTGGGGGAGTGAGGCCGGTTTCAAGCTGGCCCCGAGGCCTGAACTAGTGCGAGTGGCAGTGGGCGCCAGCATGGCTTCGTGTTCGAGTTGCCAGGCAGTCTCGATGGAATGATCCTCCGGCGGCGTAACGGGCGGATGCGGGATCGCTCCGCGAGGAGTTCTAGCAGGTGCCTGGCGCACCACCACACGCTCCACCGGAAGATCGCAGGGCTGGCCGGTCTGCGGATTAAAGCGCATGGGTATGCCAGTCACGTCGGTGCCACAGGGGGCAGCCGCGTGGAAAGCAGCGGTTGTTCCAACATTCGGGGGACCGTTTAGGTTGGGACCTTGGAGTGGGTTGAGCTTTTGGGTAGGTATGAGGCCGTTCTGCAGGTGCACGACCGAGGCATCCGCGGGCGGGATGGCGTGCATCAACTGGTCGTCGGCGTGGGCCGGGATAACGGTGCGGGGCAGGCCGGCCTGGCGGGCAGAAGCCTGGTTCTGTTGGCTGCGGCGGTAACCGCCCCAGGCGAAACCGGCCAGGAGTAACACGAGCACGCCGATGATGGCGATGCCGGCGCGCCGGCTGATGTGTACCGTGCGGCGCGGCGCAGGATGCAGATCGATGCCGGTAGGCGCGGTGATCGGCGGAACTGCCGGTTTGCTGGTACTGGGGTCGCTGACTGGCTCCATGTTGGTTATCCCTTGCCGGCCCGGCTGATCTCCACCTTCTGCGCCTTCTTGCCATTGCCGAGCACCAGGCGGGCGCGGTCAAAGAGTCGGTCGACAATGTAGGTCTGCTGTTGGACCCGGTAATTGGTCATGGTGCCCTTGCCGTCGGTGCCGATGACCAGTAACACGGGGGCTTCCATGTGCTCCATAGCTGGAGGCATCTGCAGGTAGGTCTTGGCGCCGTCGTCAAAGACTCGTAACGGACGGATATGCTCGTTGCCGCCGGTGACCCGGTAATCGAAGCGCATCTTCTCGGCAGTAATCATGGCGGGCAGGACTTCAGCGCGGCTCTGTTCAGTGGTAGCTCGCTGTTCGAGCAGGTGCTGCTGCCAACGATGCTGGTCGTCGTCGGGGTAGGCAAAAGCAATCCGCGCGACGTAGTCGGCAGGTTTGGAGATCAGCCGTAGATAGTATGCCCGGCGGTCGGTAGTGATGAGCATGTTGGTGTCGAGGCCGGGGGATTGTGGCTTCAGTACAATCAGCGCGGTGGCCTGCGAGCCTTCTCCGTAAAGCGCCGGGGCGACATTCCAGCGCACGGCGTCGCCGATGTGCGGCTCGCCCACGATCTTTTCGCCGGGCTCCATCTCGACAATGCAAACGCGCAGTGGCGCGCAGACGACGGTGGGCATGCCAGCGCCGAAGGAGTACAGGACGCGGCCATCCGGACCGGCGGCGGGAATGTTGCTCTGCGAGCCCCACTGCTGGCTGGCGAGCACGGCCGCCGCGGCGGTTGGAGAGAGTGGCAGATCCGTGCGCAGTTTGAAGTCTTTGGGAATCGGTCCCGCCGACTTGCCGATGCCGGCAGATTGTTCGGCTTGTTCGAGAGCCTGGACACCAGCGGTGATGTCCTCCAGATTAGGGAGGGCCTGAGGGGCCGGGGTACGGGTGAGCGGGATGGTTTGGGCAAGCAAGATCGTGCCGGCACACAACGGTAGGAATAATAAGAGTGGCTTCATGCGTTTGTCCTCACAAGACTTTGGTCCAACTGGCGCTGATGATGTACAGACCCAGCGGGTTGATGCGAATGATGCGTTCGTCCTTCGGTGGGTTCAGGACGATGGTGAATGAGCCCTTCCAGTGCTCGGCGGATTTGATCGCGCCATAGAGATCGCGGGTGGTTTCATCCCACTCGATCTCGTAAGTGCGATCGCTGGTGGCCAGCACGGATTTGACCTCTACGGCCACGGTCTCGGTCTGGGCGCGCTGGAAGGGCGGGTCGGCCCGATAGAACTCGGTGACAAAAGTGTGTGCGGGGGTGGCATTGGCGATCTGCGCATAGACCCGGTCGATGGCCTTGCGCTGGGCGACGCCATCGGTAGTGACCAGACGCAAGTTTTCGATCCAGCCAAATAACGCGGCGCGTTTTAGGCGATCATCGTTTGCGGTGGTTTCGTCGGCTACGCCGGCGGCAATCGGCCGGGCCAGCTGATCGACCAACACGACGAAGGGAACTACGTGGGAGTGTGCCGCGGACCAGAGCAAGCCGGCCACTGCTAGCAAGGCTGTGACACCAGTCAGCAGCGCGGCGATGCGCCAGTTACGGGCACGTGTAATCAGCCCACCATAGCGCTCGTCCCATTCGTGGCGCGCAGCGGTGTAGGGATGTTCGAGCGGAATCGAAGTGTGGTCCATAGTCACTTCCATCCAGGGAGAAAGCCGGCGTCGTCCGGGCTACGCCGCGGATGACGCTGGGCCTCGATCTGGCTTGCTGAAACTCTGGCGGCAGCGCAGAGCCGGCCTTCGGTAGTCTGCGGCCACGCAGCCGTAGGATTAGTGCGCAGGGGAGCACACAGGGCATCCACGCGTACCGCGACCTGCGGATGACCGTTCAGCCACACACGCATATCGACAGTGCTGACCTCAGAAAGCGGGCCGGCCCCGGATTCCTCGGCAAGCTGAGCGATATGGCTGGGCCGCTCACGCGTACAGGCGCACAGCATCAGCAGCAACATGGAACTTAGAATTATGGGTGTTCGCATCGGTTCTCCCTCAGTGCCAGCCCGGCAGGAAACCGCTTCCATCTGGGGCCGCTGGCGTGTATTGAAAGAAAGTCTGGGCGGCTGCGGTTTGGTCCGCCTGCTGCTGGATCACGGTACCGTAGAAGGCGGCCTTGCTCTGCATGTCTGCCAGCATAATTTCGCGGAGCTTCTGCATCTGTTGAGCTTCCTGATCTGCCATCTGGGTGGCGACGTTGAGCGCGAGCAGGCGGCCGTCGGCGCTTGAAGATTGGGCTTCCAGGTTCTGGATCAGAGAGACCTCGCCGTTGAGTTGCTGGCCTTGCAATCCGGCGGCGCGCATCGCGCCGATGGCTGTGTCGAGAGTGGTTTGTGCCCAGGATTGGTAGCGGTTGTAGTAACCAGTACGCGCGTAGCCGCCGTAACCGGGATAGGTCTGATGCCAGAGAGCATCCAGATTGCCGAGTGAGTAAGCGAGCGACCTCCCGCCTTGCACCACTCCGGCCAGCGCGTTCAGGTCTGACTGGATATTCCAGAACACCTGGTTGGGATTACGCTTAGTGTTCTTCACCGCATCGGCCAGCATTTTGATTTGCGTGGCGAGCTGGTTCGCTTGCACGGCATACATCAGGATGAGCTGCACGTGATTGAGAACCTGGGTGACCTCAGTGGCGTAGGGGCCCGCCAGGGCGGGGCCAGGCGGAGAGCAGAACAAAAGCAAGAGCAACAGCATGACTAGAGACTTGCGCATAACGATGCTTCCTTCTCCTTGGGAGTGTCCAGTGTGCGAAAGTAATCGGACCAGGTAGGGACTCTCAAACGGAGCCATTCGGCGCGCCAGGTCGCCGGATATTCGTCGATGACGCTCTGCACCATCTGGCGCTCCTCTCGTCCGCTAACGCCGAGCCATGCCAGTGCCACCTTGCCCAGCCGGAGATCGACCAGGCGCCGGCCCAGCTTGCTGACCACGTAATAGTGCTGCTTGGGAACGCTCACCTGCAACAGTTCGAGCTCACGTTCGTTGAGGCCAAGGCGACCATAGAATTCGCGTGAGCCGGGGTTCCGTGCCTCCGCATTGGGCAACAAGATTTTGGTCGGGCAATTCTCCAGGATCACGTCGGCAATCTCGGAATTGGCGATGTCACTGACCTGCTGCGTGGCCATGACGACTACGGCATTGTTGCGGCGCATGGTCTTGAGCCATTCCTTCAGCCGGTTGCGGAAGGT
>Ga0302324_100001590_pt1 | contig 54639 bp, 54 predicted proteins | sample Palsa_T0_1_FD_201949 | JGI IMG/M metagenome (GOLD analysis project Ga0302324, IMG submission 201949) | Peat permafrost microbial communities from Stordalen Mire near Abisko, Sweden - Palsa_T0_1 | ecosystem: Environmental > Terrestrial > Soil > Palsa > Peat permafrost | place: Sweden: Abisko...
GCAGATACGGATGAGGCAGGTCCAGCACGTGCGGCCTCTGCAATTCGCGCTTTGTCTTCATTGCTATGGCGGCGCTTAAAACTTCGCGGACAGCGTCACGCCTATGGTTCGCGGTTGAATGATGGTCGCCTCGCCCGCCAAGCCCGGGGCACCGCTGCTGAAGTACCCGGTAATTCCTCGTGAGTCACTCAGATTCTTCCCGTACAGGGTCACGCGGTAGCGATCGTTGTCGAGGCCGAAGCGGGCCTCGTAAGTATTGTAGCTCGGCAAGGCCACTTGCTCGGTGAGGCTCACCGAACTGCCGAAGTCCGTTCTCCTCGTGCCGACGTAGCTCCACATCGCGCCGGCAAACCACTTGTAGTCGGCAAACGCGGCCCAGTCGTACTCGCCGTCCAGCGAGGTGCCCCACTTGGGGGCATAGGGCAGCGGGTCGCCTGAAACGCCGTTGACGGCCGGCGCCGGCGAGGTCAGATACGCATCCGTATAAGCGCCAACCCAGGTGAACTTCAGGCCAGTCACCGGCACGTAGCCGAAAGTCCACTCGACGCCCTGACTCTTGGCCGTGCCGCCGTTGCCGTTGATGCCGGTGTTATCCACCTGTTCCAAGAGCTGAATATCCTTCCAACTCACATGGAACACCGCCAGGTCGATGGACAGGTGGTTATCGAGCAGCGTCGATCGGATGCCGAGTTCGGTATTCACGGTCTTGTCCGCGCCATACTCTCGCGGCACTGCAGGCGGGGCGACCGGCGGCAAGGCATTCGGTCCTCCCGGACGATAGCCGGTCGCCAAACGCGCATAGATCATATTGTCCGCATCGATATGCCAGGTCGGGGCCACCGAGTACGTAAAGACATCGCCGCTCGAGGGAACGCTGAAGGCTTGGGGAGGGCCCACGAGAAGACCGCTGAGGCCTTCAAAGACAGTCTGCTCGTTCTTGGAGTAGCGGCCGCCCAACTGCAGGTCGAATTGCGGAATGATGTGATAGGTCAGGTTGGCAAATCCCGCGGTCTCCTTGTAGGTGGAATCCAACGCGACCGTTTCAAGGGAAGGCAGTCCGGGCACCGCTGCGCCGCCCGGCAGCGACACGGCGTTCAAATACTGCGAGAGATTGCCGATCTCGCGGGTAAAATAACCGCCCACTTGCCACTCGAGCACATTTGAAGACGGCGATGCCAGACGGATCTCCTGGGTGACCTTGCTCAAGTCGACGTTATTGTCGAGGTAGCCGCCGAGCCCCGGGGCAACATATGCGGTGAGAAGATCTGCGAGCGTCGTGCCAGGAGCGACGAGCGTCGAGGTATAGTCGGTAAATACTTTAGAATTGAGAACTCCATAGCTCGTGGTCGAGAGAATGCTGAACGGTCCGACATTCCAGTCGATGGTGGCGTTGTAGTTGTTGTAGACAAAATTGCTGGGCTCGCCGAGAAAACGTTCTTGTGTGAGGTCCCCGTGCACAGGCTGGAAGGTGACCGGGTTGATATCGACGGCATTGGTGCCCGAATAGTTGGACTCTTGGGTTGCGGCAGTCAATCGAATGGACAAATCATCGGTGGGGTCGACCAGAAGCGATACCCGCCCGCCGTACTTGTGGCCGTCGTTCACATTGGTCTTGCCGGTCGAGGGATCGTCGATGTAGCCCGCCACCTCGTCGTCGTAGCCTGAGATCCGCAAAGCCGCCTTGTCGCCCAGAGGAAGATTCAGCATGACACGCAAGTCGCCGCTCAATCCGCCGTGATCCACGCCCTCGCCGGTGGTTTCGACGGCGCCTGAAAAGACGCCCAGTTCGGGCGCATTGGTGACGAATTTCAACAGACCGCCTTCGCTGTTGGAGCCGTACAAAGTGCCCTGGGGTCCGCGCAATACCTCGATGCGCTGCAGGTCCCAGGTATCAAAATCGCCGCTTAAGATCGAGCCGTCGAGCAAGGCGCTGCTCGAGCCAAAGGGCGATTCGTCCACGTAAACAGCCACCGTCGAGCCGACGCCGCCGGCATTCTGGCCGCGCAAGGTCAGACGCGTGTACCCCGGCTGAGTGCTTTGCAGCGACAGGCCCGGCACCATCGACATGTAATCGCTGAAATCCCGGGCCTGAAGGTTATCGAGAGTGCTACCGCCCAACGCGGTGACGCTCATGGGCACGTTCTGCAGGGACTCCGCGCGCTTTTCCGCCGTGACCACAATGGTTTCGATCTCGTCCGACGGCGCAGCGGCATCGAGCGCCAAGCTCTGTCGCGCAAGCAATGGTCCGGCAATGCCTAACGCAGCGAGAACGGCGAGCTTGAGTGTCGTATTCATGATCTATCCCCTGTCTTGTTTTGGGCAAAGCACGGCTCGGGGGACTAAAGTCCCTAACCTCGTGTCGTGATTGAGCCAGTATGATCCTGATCAGAGAATTGTCAATATTAGTTCTCCAATCAGGTTTATCATAACCCGAGCTCGCGTTGGGGATTAAGAAGGCGGTCCGAATCGCTTTGGCTGGCGGATATCGGATGACATCATTTCTGTTCTAGGATGCCGAATGGGTTCTTTCACGAGACTGACGATCGCGCGAATGAGGATTTGATATGGACGTGAAGGCGCGACATTCGACACTGGGGGAGCTGCTGCGCTCGCTGCGGCTGCGCAACAACTGGACGCTGAAGGAAATGAGTCAGCGCACCGAGATTCCCGTCTCGACGCTGTCGAAGATCGAACACGATCGGCTGACCTTGAGCTACGACAAACTGATGCAGTTGAGCCAGCGGCTCAACATGCGCATTTCAGAATTGTTCGCCGATGATCCCATCGAGCCTGCGGTCACCGCGCGGCGCAGCATTGGCCGCACCGACGATGCGGTGCGCGTCAACACCAAGAATTACGACTATTACTATCTGTGCCCGGAGTTGCGCCGCAAACGCATGATTCCGATCTTGACGCGTATTCGCGCCAAAAGCGCGGAAGAGTTCGGCGAACTCGTGCACCACTCCGGTGAAGAGTACATCTACGTCGTGAAGGGAGGCATCAAGGTGCTCACCGAATTTTACGATCCGGTCACCCTCAATGTGGGCGAGTCCATTTATATCGACAGCAACATGGGTCATGCCTACGTCACTGCGGAGGGATGCGAGGAGGCAATCGTGCTCGGCGTTTGCTCGAGCACGGATGAGAGCCTGTTCGAATCGCTGCTATCGCTACACGGTGAACCGACGACCGCAACTCCCAAGCTGTCGGAATCTGCGCGTCCCGCAAGCAAACCCGCCAGGGGCCGCAAACACTAAGCGCGCCGGTCCGCAATCTCCGGGCGAATTCAGGCCGGCGCGGAAGAACTTTGCATTCGCGCCGGAGCCCGGCCTGGGCGCGGCACGAGAAAGATCGCCAGCGCCGCCAGGATGCAGGCCACACCTGCCGCATACAGCGCCGGGCTGTAGGTGAGCAAGAGAGTGCGCGTCAGCCCTGCGCCATAGGCTGCGGCCGCGCCGCCCAATTGGTGGCCGGCGAAGATCCAGCCGAAAATCATCGCACCTCGCTGTTTATCGAAGGCCGCGTTCGCCAGCTTGACGGTGGGCGGCACGGTGGCGACCCAGTCGAGTCCGTAAAACATCGCGAACAGCGTGAGACCGTACAGCGTGAAATCCGAGTGAGGCAGCCACAGCAGCGATACGCCGCGAAGGCCGTAGTACCAAAACAGCAGCTTGCGATTGTCGAATCGATCCGAGAGCCAACCCGAGCCGATCGTGCCGGCGAAATCGAAGGCGCCAATCATGGCGAGCACCGAGGCGGCGGGAACAGCCGCCAGTCCGTAATCGCCGCATAACGAGATGAAGTGTGTTTGGATCAGCCCGCTGGTGCTCAACCCGCAGACGAAGAAGGTGCCGAGCAGCACCCAGAAGGTGGGGTTGCGCGAAACTTGGAACAGCGCCAACAGCGGTTCGGCAAAGCTCGGCTTCCAGGGACTTGCGGCGCTTTCGCGCACCCGCGGGTCTGCACCAAAGGCTCTAAGTCCGAGATCGGAAGGACGATCGCGCAGAAAACAAAATGCCAGCGCGGCAATGCTCAGGCAGCCCGCCACGATGGGCGCGACTCCCACGCGCCACCCATGACGTTGAATCAGCATCGCGGCGAACGGCAGGAAAATCAGTTGTCCGGTCGCTGAACTCGCCGTGAGAATGCCGATCACCAGGCCGCGGCGGCGGTCGAACCAGCGGTTTGCCACGGTGGCGCCGAGCACCAGCGCCGTGAGTCCCGAGCCGATCCCCAGCACCAGGCCCCAGAGCACGAACAGTTGCCACAATGCGCTCATCCGGGTGGCCAGCAACAAACCGGCGGCGATCAGCACCAGCGCGGTACAGACTATGCGGCGCAGCCCAAAGCGTTCGATCAAATTGGCGGCGAAAGGGCCCATCAAGCCGTACAGCGCGAAGCGCACCGCCAGCGCCGAGGAAATCTGCCCGGTGCTCCAGCCAAACTCCTTGCTCAAGGGCGGCATGAAGACACCCGGAAGTCCGAGCGCCGAAGATGAAATGAGCATGGTCAGGAAGGCGATGCCCATCATGACCCAGCCGTAGTGAATGCCCCTGCGATCGAGCCACCGGGATGAGGCTTCGGCAAACATCTCAGCGCCGCAAGCGGCGCGAAGCCTTGCGCGGCGGCGGATTGGGCGGCGAAATCAGGCGCTGGCGCGCGGCATCCAGAATCTCGTCGGAGATGCCCTGGCCCGAAGTGGCTCTGGCCAGCATCAAAGCGCCGACCATGGTCGAGAAATCGGCCAACGCCGCGCGCCGATCAGCGGCCCCGCCGCCCGTTTGCTCCAATGACTCGAGAATTCGCATCAATCCTTCAATGCCTGAGGCAAATGCGGCGCGAACCGGCGCATCGGGATTCTCGCGCGCCACATCGCCTGCGAGCGCGGCGGTGGGACAGGAGGTGCCGGGACTCGCGCGCGACTTTGCAGAGAGATACCCCTGCACCAATGCCGTCCTTGCTGAATTCGTGCTGTGCTGCTCGGCCACGCGCTTGTTCCAGCGCTGCATGGAGTGTTGAAACGCCAGCGTGCAGGCCTCGGCGGCAAGCGCATCTTTCGACTCGAAGTGCCCGTAAAAGCCGCCGTGCGTGAGGCCGGCGGCAGCCATCAAATCGCTGACGCTGATGCCCTTGATGCCGTGCTCGCGAAACAGCCGCGCCGAGGCTTCGGCGATCGATGCGCGGTTGCTCTCGCTTTGTTCCCTGGAGACTCTCGGCATATACCCTCTGCTGCACTTCGGTTCTATACATGATATCCATCATGTATAATAGATGTCCAGCATCATGTATATCAGTTCATGTGCCAGCCGTGGCTGACCACCAAAGACTGGCCGGTGAGCGCATTCGATTCAAAGGCGGCAAAGAACAGCGCAGCTTCGGCGACATCATGAACCGTCGTGAATTGGCCATCGACGGTTTCCTTGAGCATGACATCGCGAATCACCGCCTCCGCCGATATCCCGAGCGTCGCCGCCTGTTCGGGGATTTGTCGGTCGACCAGCGGAGTGCGGACGAAACCGGGGCAGATGACGTTGGCGCGAACACCGTGTTTCGCGCCTTCCTTGGCCACGACTTTTGCGAGGCCCATGAGACCGTGCTTGGCGGTGACGTACGGCGCTTTGAGAATCGAAGCCTCCTTCGAATGCACCGAGCCCATATAGATGATGCTGCCGCTGCCCTGCTCGTACATCTGCGGCAGCACCGCCCGCGTGCTCAAGAATGCGCCATCCAGGTGTATGGCAAGCAGCCGCTTCCAATCCGCAAACGCCAGGCTCTCGACGGGCGCGATGATTTGATTGCCGGCGTTGCTGACGAGAATGTCGATTCGTCCGAAAGCCTTGATCACCGTGGCGATGGCGGCGCCGACCTGCGTTTCGCTGGTCACGTCCACGGCCGCGGCCATTGCCTGTCCTCCCTCGCGATTCAACTGTGCTGCGACCCGCTCGGCTCCCGCAGCGTCGATGTCGACTATGACGAGCTTGGCGCCGGCGCTTGCGAAGGCGCGGGCTATTGCATGGCCGATGCCGCTGGCGGCACCCGTGACGACCGCGATCTTCTCATCGAGGCGCACTCAAGAGCCCGCAATCCGCCCATGCTGCGCGATGAACGCGTCGATGGCGGGCAGACAATCCGGTTCGTTGAGCAAGGGTGCATGTCCGCGGTTTGCAACGGTGACCTGTTGCAGGTCGGGCTTCTCGCGCGCCATGCGCGCCAGCGTCGCGGCGCTCAAGATATCGGAGGTGGCGCCGCGAATGACCAGCATGGGCACGCCGGCGATATGCGAATAGATCGGCCACATATCGGCGGGAGCCGTAGATACAGTCTTGAATGCTTCGCTTATTTTTGGATCCATGTCGGGCACCGGGAAGCCCTTAGCATTCTCCCGGTAGCCGTTGCGCGCATACTCGAGCCATTCCTGATCCGAGAGGCTGGGCAGCGCCAGGCCATAGATTTTTTTGGCCTGTTCGGCCGCTTCGGTCCATGAGGTCACGGGCGGCAACTTGCCCGCGTAGCCGGCAATGCGGCGCAGCCCAGCGGGGTCGATCTCCGGACCCGCATCGTTGAGCACCAGTCCGGCGATCCGATGCGGCTGCATCGCCGCCATGGCCATCCCCACCAGCGCACCGAGCGATGTGCCGACAACCAAGGCGCGGTCGAGCCCGCGAGCATCCATCAAGGACCAGGTGTCTTGCACGTAGAAGGCCGGTTGATAGTGGGACGGATCCGGGTCCCAAGCCGATCTGCCCCGGCCGCGCAGATCGGCGGTCAGCACTTCGCGGTGCACGCTCAAGTGCTGCGCAAGCGCGCTGAAATCGCGGCTGTTGCGCGTCAGGCCGGGCAGGCAGATGACGGGCACGCCGCCCGAGCGCTGCGCGGGATAGACGCGGCTGTACAGACGAAGACCATCGGCGCTGTCGTACAGAAAATCGCCGGCGTTCATAGTCATGGCGCTTCTAAAAGTGGTATTGCAGCGTCGCAGTCACCGTGCGCGGGGGCCCATAGAAGCCGATCTGACTGACGCTGGCAAGCAGACCGGTGCCCGGACCGCCGAAGTCATAGCCCGCGACGCGGTAGTATCGGTCGGTCAGATTCTTGCCGTCAATGGAGAAGCGCCAAGCGTTGCCCGCGGTGGTGTACGCAATGCCGGCATTCAGCACTCCATACGCCGGTTGGTCGGTCGCGCTCGGGGTGGTGTTCGCCACCTTGGTGAAGCTGCGCCAATCGTAGCCGACGCGCGCCAGCATGGAGCCTGAGAACATATCCCAGGTGTAGATGGCGTTCCCGGAAGCGTTCCACATCGGCGCGTTGATCGGGCGGTTCTGATTGGCGACGTTTACCGGCGGCGCCCCTGGAGTGCAACCCGGCGTAAGCGCAGTACAACCGATCAAATAGTCCTCGTAATAGGAATCAAGATAGCCGACATTGAGAGCGAGAGTCAGCGCCTTGATCGGCTTCCACACCGACTCGAGCTCGGCGCCCTGGTTGATCTGTTTGCCGGCGTTCAATACCGCCGTGACATTCTCAGGGACACCGTCGACCTCGACGAATTGCTGCACACCGATTTGTGCGTCAGTGTAAGGATCGTAGAACACTGTCAGGTTCAGGAGCAGCGTGTCGTCGAGCAGCGTCGACTTGATGCCGACTTCGTAATTGTTCGCGGTTTCCGGACCGTAGCCGTTGCGCGTCTCGGGGTAGACGGCCTCGTTGCCGCGCATGTCGAAGCCGCCGCTCTTGAAGCCTCTGCTCCAGCTTGCATAGGTCATGAGCTGCGGGGTCCAGTGATAGTCGAGGCCAAGGCGCGGCGAGAAATTCACGAATGATCGGCTGTTGGTGTAGTCGGTCAACACGCCGGCCGCGGGAGTCGGGAACAGGAAAAATCCTGGGGGGACGACCGCGGGATTGAAGAATTGCTGGCCGGGTTGCAATTGGGTCGGTGCAAGACTCGCATACTGGGCTTGATACACACTCGCGGTCTTGTCGTCGTCGTTCCAGCGTACGCCGGCATCCAGGTTCAGCCGGTCGGTCAGCTTCCAAGCCGAGTCCGCGAAAATCGCCTCGCTGGTCGTTTGCTGGCAGCCGGTGACAATCGAAGTGAGGTACAGATCGTCCGCGGCGGCCAGTACACCGACCGACGCGTTGTAGGCGCCGCACGCCGTGCTGGCCATGTAGAACACGCCGCCGACGGCTTTGACCACATCGTTGGTGAAAATCAGCTGTCCCTCGCCCGAGGCTTGTTGATCGTGATATTCGCCCGGTACCTGAAACAGATTCTCGTCGAGTTCCTCGAAATCGATGAACTGCTGGCTCTTGCCGTGAATGTAGGCGCCGATGATCTTCATGCTGAGCTCATCGGTGAGGTTCTGCGTGTACACCGCCGATGCGCCACTGCGGTGCGAGTAGTCATTGTCGACCGGCATGTCGGTGCGTGTATCGAAGGGATTGCTCAACTCCGGGGCTAACACGTCGTTCAGGCGCTGGCCGCCGGAGGCGTTGGAATTATCGAGGATGTCGTCCGCGGTGATCTTGAGTTTGGAACTCTCGCCCCACTTGATGGTGAGATTGGCACGGCCCGCCAGCACATCCTTGTTGGACACGGACTCGCCGATGGAGTTGTAGGGGCTTGCCGGAAATCCTGATTGTGCAACCACCTCGCCGTAGCCGCTGTGCTGCAGGTCCGCGAGCGCCACGCCGAAATACACATGATCTTCGATGACCGGCGTCGAGAAATTGACCCGTTCGTCATGCTCGCCGTAGTTGCCGCCGGTCACCGACGCGGTGAGCGTCGCGGGCCCGTCGATGTCGCGGGTGACGTACTTGATCGCGCCGGCAATGGTATTCTTGCCATAGAGCGTGCCTTGCGGACCGCGCAGGATTTCCAGGTCTTGCACGTCGATCACATCGAGCAGAGCTGTCTGCGGCCGCGCCAGATACACATCGTCGACGTACACGCCGACGCCCGGCTCGAACCCCCACAGAGGGTCGCTCTGGCCGACGCCGCGAATATAGACGTTGATGGTGCTGCTGGTGGCGCGGTCGGCGGCGATCTTCATGTTGGGCACGAAGCTGTTCAAGTCCTGAAGGTTGGTAACATCCTGGACCATCAAGGTATTGGCGCTTAGCGCGGTGACAGCGAGCGGTACGCTCTGCAGGTCCTCGGAAAATCGCCGCGCCGTGACCACCACCTCTTGAATCGTACCTGTATCGGCCGGCGCGGAGGCGCCGGTTGCGGCATCCGGATCGGCCGCAACGGCAGAACCCGCGGCAATCAGGGCAGACAAGATCAACGCGGTGCGCAAGCTGCTATTCATGGCTGTCCTCCCCTCAAACAATTAGTAGTTATCAGCGGCCGTCATATTTCAACGGCCGTTTAATATTATTGCAACGGTCGTTTAATTTCAAGTTGGGGGAAACGAGCCGCGCCCGCAGGCGGCGCCGATCGGCGCGCAACCGCGCGCGCGCCGGGCTAGAATCGCGCTTTTCAAGAAATCAAAATGGCCCGGACGAAGCGCACCACCAAAGACAAGCTCATGGACGCCGCTGAGAAGCTGTTCGCCAAAAGGGGCTTTCACGGGGCATCGCTGCGCGACATCACGACCGCGGCCGGGGTAGACCTGGCCCTGGTCAACTATCATTTTGGCAGCAAAAACGAGCTTCTCGGCGCTGTGCTCGAGCGGCGCGGCGGAATCTTGAACGAGGAACGGCTGCGGCGCTTGGCAGCGGTGCGCTTGAGCGCATCGCCCGACCCGCCCAGCACCGAGGCGGTCGTCGACGCGTTTTTTGACCCGATTCTGGAGCGTCTGGCGCATGCCGGGCCGGGCTGGCACAACTACTTTTCATTGCTCGCTTTCGTCAACAACTCGCCCGAGTGGGGCCGGAAACTCATGGGAAAAACCTTCGACGGCGTGGTGCGCGAGTTCATCCAGGCGGTGATGGATTCGCTGCCCGGATCCGCGCCGGAGGATATTTTCTGGGGATACAATTTCCTCACCGGAGCGCTCACGCTCTCACTCGCCGAGACGGGCCGTCTCGACGCCCTATCGGACGGCCGCTGCCGCTCCGATGATGTCGCCGCGCTCAAGGCGCGGTTGGGTCCTTACGTGAGCGCCGGACTTCGCGGGCTCGCACAAGGCTCCAAGGAGCGAGCCGCGCGATCCCGCGGCTAGGAGCTAAGGCTCAGCTCTTGCTCTCGTACTTGAATGAGACGCTGATTCGCGAACGATAGGCTTCGACCTTGCCATTCTTGAGCTGCACATCGAGTTTTACGACCTCTGCGACCCTCAAGTCTCTCAAGGTCTTTGCGGCTCGATGGATCGCGGCAGCGGTCGCTTTCTCCCACGACTCCGCGCTGGTCCCGACGAGTTCGATGACTTTATAAACATTCTCCGCCATGACAGTTTTCCCCTTCGTGTTATGAAAGCTAACACTCAGCCCGCGGGGTTATAGTATTCCAATCCGCGAAGGGTCGGTACCGCGCCCGCGCGCTAATCCTAAGGAGCCTCATGCCGAACTACATTCCTGACGGTTGGCACAGTGTGACGCCTCGGCTGGTCGCAAAGGATCCGGCCAAGCTGGTCGAATTCCTCAACAGGACCTTTGACGCGCAAGGTGGATTTTCGGGCGATGCCCCGGCATTGATGCGAATCGGTGATTCCATCGTCATGGTGAGCGGCGCCGGTCCCCGCGAACCCAAGCCGGCATTTCTGTATGTCTACGTCAAAGACGTTGACGAAACCTACCGGCGCGCACTAAAAGCGGGCGCGGTATCTCTCGAGGAGCCAACCGACCTGCCCTACGGAGACCGTCGCGCGATGGTGAAGGATGCTTGGGGCAATGATTGGCAAATCGCGACCCACCAGGGCGGCTCCTAGAGGACCATCCTGCGTCGCTTTATCGATCCGCCCAGTGCCAGCGGCGTCGCAATTGCGGCATACTAAAGTAGAAATGCGCCGCGCCGGCCGCGCCGTCGCTACACCAACAAACGAGAGGGCTAGTCATGGCCAGAACCATATCGTTCGCGGATTCGTTTCCCCGGCTGCTGCAAGAGATGCCCGACAATTTGACGCTGCCGCAGTGGCAGTATCTTTACCGCGAGGTCATTTTGTTGATGGGCATGCGAATCCTCGAGCTGTTCCCGGAGGATGCGCTGGGAGCGAATCCTTTCACGGTCGCCCCACCGCCGCCTCCTCCACCTCCATCGCCACCGCCAACGACGACGGTACACCCTGTGACCACGCGGCCGGCCGGCGGATCCCATGGACCCGGATATGAGCCGAGTATCGCCGTTGCAGTCGCTGCGTTGGGCCTGCAGACCCCGACCACTGGAAAACAGTCCTAGTCAAGGACGCGATCGGCTGTGAGTTTCTCAATCAGCTGATCGTTCGACCGGCTGACTTGGGCCATGAGCGCCTGAAAATCGCTCCTGCCGCGCAGTGAGGCAAAGTAGGGTTCATGCGTTGCCCACCATGCGCGACGCCAGCCGAGTTTGACCGCCGCGTTCAGGTCTCGCATGGCCTCGTCGCTCAGTCCCTTGAGCGCATAGACTTTGGCACGCAGCTCGTAGGTTGCGTAGCGCTCGACGCCCGCGCCGATCATTCGATTTGCCATGGCAAGAACAGCGTTCAGTTCCCGCTCGGCGGATGGCCGATCGCCGAGCTGAATTTCCGCCGCGGCGAGATCAAGGCGGTAGGAGGTTACAGTGCCCTCGCCTCTCGCGTACCAAGTCTCGGCCAGTGAGGGCCGATCGGGCGCGGCCAAGGCTCGTGCAATAAGCTCCTTGACCGCAGACGCATTTCCCAGCAGCAGCCGCGAGTACGCCGCCTCGAGCAACACTGGAGCATGCGGCGACCGATCGAGACGCGCCGAGTCGAGATAACCTCGCAATGCCTGCGATCCACCCTCGAGATAGACTACCCGGACCATCGCGGCATCGGCGTCGGCGTCTTCCTTGGTGGCGCTGCGGCCGAGATCCACTGCCGCACGCGCGGGAGCCGCGAGCCCAACCGTCAGGAATAGCAATGCTCGCGTTCCGTAGAACTGAAAGTCATCGTTGGGCTCGATTTTCAAGGCCTCGGCATTCCAGCGCAGCGCTTCATCGATCCGGCCGCGCGACTCGGCAAGCCACGACAGATCGTCGACAGACGCTGCACTGCCGGGTTGCAGAATATGGGCCCGCTCGCAGGCCGCTGCAGCCTCATCGTAACGCGCCAGATCCCCCAAAACCACGCATCGCTGCGTCTGCAGCGTCGAATTCAGCGGATCGAGAATCGCCGCGCTGTCATAGTTCTTCAACGCTTCTCTGGGCTGGCCGTCGATGAGATGAATCCGGCCAAGCGCCGCAAAGGCGCTCATGTCGTTGGAGTCCAACGAAATCGCATGATGTAGATCGTCGAGAGCCTCTTTCTCACGCGACTGGGAGGCTCGCAGCGCTCCTCTTATCGCGTAAACGCCCGACAACCGATCATCGATGCGCAGGGCCGAAGCAATCAGCGGCTCCGCCGCCGCAGTCGTATCGGCAATGGGAATATCGCGAAAGTGGCCCTGATTCAACAGCGCTCTTGCGAGCCTGACATAAGCCAGCGCGAACTTTGGATCGGCACTTAGAACCTGCCGATAAATATCGACCGCGCGGTCGGTTGCCTGCGGTGTCGCCTGTTGATCGTAATACCGGCCGAGCAAGTACAGTTGATAGGCTTGAGAATCCCCGGTGCGGCGCGCGGCGAACTGCCGCTCGGATTCGACGGTCAGACGAACCTTCAGCGTCTGCGCTACCGACCGCGAAATGTCTTCCTGAATACTGATCGCATCGTCCACAGATTTGTCGAAATTTTCGGACCACAGGTGATAGCCGTTGCGGGCGTCGATGAGCTGCACCGTAACCCGCATATGATCGCCGGAGCGGCGCATCGAGCCTTCCAGAATGTGATTGGTGTTCAGCGCCTTGCCGATCTTGCGCACATCCTCACCCTGCCCTCGAAACGCAAATGCCGATGTGCGTGCGACCACGCGTAATGTTGGAATCTGCGCGAGCCAGTTGGACAGTTCCTCGGTGAGGCCGTCGCAAAACGATTGGTCGTTTTTTTCCGCGGTCAAGTCAATGAAAGGCAGAACCACGATCGAAGCGATGGAATCGGCGGCTGAACTGCTCGGCTGCCACTTCTTCCAAACGAATGAGCCTGTCAAGATGAGCGCGATCAGAGCCGCGGCGCCGACAGCAACAGGCGTGAGGCGTATCTTGCTGACCGCCGGGGGAGCGGCGCCCATATCGGCTACGGTGCCGGCGGTAGTCTCGCCGGCGGCTGCAAGGCGCCGTACCGGGGCGATCAGCCGATACCCTTTGCGAGGGATGGTTGCGATGTAGGTCGGTTCCGGCTCGACATCGCCGAGAAGCTTGCGCAGTTGAGATACCGCTTGGTAGACCGAGGCTGACCCTACCACCACGCCGGACCATACTTCGTTGAGCAATCGGTCCAAACTGACGACGGCGCCCGCGGAGTTGGCCAGGCACAGAAGCAGCTGCATGGTCCGAGGCTCGAGTTTGTGGGTCTCGGCGCCTCGCGAAATGGTATCGAGCGCGGGAGTGACGATCCACTCGCCGATCTGCAGCGTCTCGCCTAATGTCCCAGTCGGCATCGAACAGCCTCCTGAACATGAGTATAGGGCTTGTCATCCCAGTCGTACGATTGCCGGCTGGCGTGTTGGTCTGCAGTGAGCAAAAAAACGGCGATTTGACCCAGAAAGGCGCAAATCGCCGCGTAGCCGATCGAGCGGTTTCTCTAATGAACTGCGTTTGCCACCAACACCAGATTTTGAATCTTTCCCACCGCGGCGGCCGTCGTCTCATCGATGCAACGCATTAAATCCTCATGAGGAGCCAAGCCCCAAGGATTGACGATCTTTCGGCATAGGCGCCGAGCCGTTTGATGGAGTCGCTCACGGGCCGCTTGCATGCCCGTGTCCGTCGAAAGGTCGAGATCCGCCAGTGATACCGTCATGCTCGCACCCGCGGCGTGCGCCGGCAGTTGCTTGACGATGGCTGCGGTCAAAAAGACGATGCAGGTGCTCATCAATAGCAGCTTGCTGCGGTTGTGCTCGCCCCGAGCGCGATCGACGAAATGATTTGCTACGTTCATTGGGATCTCTCCTGTCACTTTTTGCATCACTTGCTGGCAAGCCGGACTGGGGTGCCAAAGCGAAGTTGGGTCAGGGCCACGACGTTGACGCTATTCACGGCCTCGTCGATGGCGTGGCCGACGCAGGCTTGCTGCAGCGAGAGCATGTGCAGATCCATGCTATTGCTGATGGGACACACATCTCGCGCCGCCGCCTGGATGCGGCGGTAGAGAACCTGCACCCCTTCGGCGTTGGCAAGGTTAAGATCGCCGTATTTGACGACTTTGGTCGGCGGATCTTGTTCGTCAGCCTCTGCCGGGCTCAACAGCACATTTCCCACTGCCCCCAGGGTGCAGTAGATGGCAGCGCATATTCTGATACGGGTATTCGTGTTCATGGTCGATTCCTCAAGTGTTGGATCGGATTGTTAGGGCCCGCCAGCGGATTGCACCGATGGCGTAGCGACGGTGTACGGGTCGCACCGATCGAAGTCCTAAAGCGTTGCTGAGGAATTCTTAAAGGATTTCTAAGCTAGGCGAATCAATCGCTTAGCAAGGGCCGCAGCGGCCATGAGGCTGACGCGTCCCGCACAAACGCCGCTCGTAAAGCGTGCGACACAGATCCTGCCACTCGAACACGCACAGCAGAACTGATTGGTTTTCCGGGCCTGCGTCACAACTCTTCTCCATCAGGCATGAGAAGAATTGCGGCGTAAGAGACTCTTTGTCAGCTGACATCCGTCGTGGATTGCTTGATCATGGCGACAGGAGACCCGTCGCCCCCATGATTGAAACACCGCTGAAACATTACCTGCTTGCCTCGGATTTTGACCAGACCCTGAGCTTCAACGATTCCGGGCTCGTATTGAGCGAATTGCTTGGCATCCGCGGTTTTGAGGACCGCGTTGCCGGGCTCGCCCGCAGCAATCTCGTGCAGCAAGGCGGCGAACTCGCTTACTTGATCCGCCACGATCCAGAGTTTCGAGGTGTCCGGCGCGAACACCTCGTGGAGGCCGGGCGCCGCGTTCGGCTCAAGAACGCAATACCGTCGCTCATCGATTTCATGGAACGAGGTACGGCGGGTTATCGCTTTTCATTCTTCGTCATCTCGGCGGCGCCGCGCGAAATCGTCATCTCCGCGCTCGCCGGCGTGGTTCCTCCCGAGCACATTTACGGCACCGAGCTTGAATTCGATGCACGTTCGGGCGAGGTTCGCGCAATCAAACGAGTGCCCGCCGGTTACGGCAAGGTGGCGGTCATCGAGGAACTCGAGCATCGTTTGGGAATTACCCCCGACCGGATGATCTATGTCGGCGATGGAAGTTCCGACGTGCATGTGATGCTGCACGTCAACAACCATGACGGATTCACAATTTCCGTCTCCGAGAACAAACAGCTCGCGCGAATCGCCAAGAGCACCGTACTGAGCGAGAGCGCGTTCAGCATCCTGGTACCGATTCTCGATCAACTTCTTCACTGGCGAACCGGCGATATCAGGGAATTGTTTGAATCCTACGGGTTGGCGCTGAACGAGTGGGAGAAGGATCGAACCGATCGGGTGAAGATCGGTGAGATTCAACGCATCGACGCGCGAACGGAGAGCGCAGAGGTATGACCGCTCATGTCGGGATCGAGACCCTGGGCTGGGCGGCGACCGCGGTATTTGTAGCATCGTATTTTTTCGCCCGGCCGTCGTTGCTGCGGGGCGTGCAAATGGTGGGAGCCCTGCTGTGGGTAGGTTATGGCGTGTTGATCGGCGCAACGCCGGTTATTGTCGCCAATGTGCTGGTGTTCTCCGCGGCAGCATGGACCGTGCTGCGCAAAGCTTCTAGCCAACCCGGCTGAGAAGACATGTCCTCACGCGCGTAATCAGCGGCAGCGCGCGTAATTAGCGGCAGCGGGTGTAATCAGCGGTGAAACTGGTCAATCCGCTCCAACAAGGCGACTGCCGCTGGCAAGCATTGCGGCGTACGCATCTGCCACCTGCTGCATCATGCCTTCCTGAGCCAGCACGCGAGCGAGGGAGGCACGGCGATAGCTCCAGTGCTTCCAGGCATCCTCCGGCCAATCTTCCTCGTGCGCGCGCTCGGCAGCGGCCGCGTAGAGAACGAAGGCTTGCAAGAGCAGTGAATTTCTTTTCGGCGGTTCTGTCGCGGCGATCGCGGTTTTCTCATCGCGCTCCGCAAACCGCGCCAGCGCATTGGGTTCGCCGGCGTCGGCGCCCTGCTGATACCAATCCCATGCTTGGGACAGATCAGGCCGCACTTCGGATTCGTAGAGATGACCGAGCCTGAACGCCGCAATCGGCACTCCATCTTGCCACGCCTTCTTGTAGCGCGAGACGGCGCTGGCAGGATCGCTCAGGTCAGCCAGGTCCACGCCGGCGGCGCGATACCCCTTCGCCGCTGCCTTCTCGAACTGGAGGCGCGCGCCGGTCGCGTCGCCCTTGGCCGCTAGCGTGCGTCCCATCTGATAGTCCAAGCGCGCCGAATGGTCCGATTTAGCGATCTCCGCGGAGCAGGATGGGCCAGCGATATCGATGGTGATATCACCCGGCAAGACCCCGGGGGTGAGGCGGTCTGGGTCATAGAGCGCGGCAGCGCTTTGGTCGCAGGCAGATCGTTTCGCCGGCCAGGTTCGTACCCGCGCCTCGGGCGGCAATCCCAATTCGGCTCGATCAGCCTGAGGAAGCGGATCGCTGACCGCCGACGCTTCCCATAAGATCTGCGCGCGAAGATTGGCCGGAATGCGCGCATCCCAGATGCGCGCCGTCTTGTCCAGCGAGGCCGTGACAATCTGGGCTCCGTCAGGAGAATACGCTGCCGATTGGACGGAATCGTCATGTCCCGACAGCACGATGAGTTGCTCGCCGGTGCGCGCGTCCCAGATGCGCGCGGTCTTGTCCGACGATGCCGTGATGATGTTCATGCCGTCCGGAGAATAACCGGCGGATTGCAGCGGTCCTGCATGGCCGGAGAGCACGAGGATTTGCTCGCCGGTACGGGCATCCCAAATGCGCGCGGTCGCATCGAACGAGCCTGTAACGACATGTCTCCCATCCGGCGAATAGGCCGCGGCGCTGACGACTTGATTGTGCCCCGAAAGCACCAAAAGCTGCGCGCCTGTAGTGGCATCCCAAACACGCGCAGTCTTGTCGAACGACGCGGTCACGAGTTGCCTGCCATCCGGCGAATAAGCCGCCGAGAGGACCCTGCCGCCATGTCCCGAGAGAACGGCGAGTTGCGCTCCGCTGCGCGCATCCCAGAGGCGCGCGGTTTGGTCCAATGATGCGGTCGCGAGCTGCCTGCCATCGGGCGAATAAGCGGTAGATTCGACCGGGCCGTCATGTCCCACGAGAACGGCGAGCGGCGCGCCGGTGCGCGCATCCCAGATCCGCGCGGCGTTGTCCGATCCTGCGGTAGCGATGCGTGAGCCGTCGGGTGAATACGACGCGGCGAGGATGAATTCGCCGGAACCTGGAAACACCGCCAGCGGCGCCGCGCTGCCCGCCTCCCAAATCCGTATGGTCTTGTCCAAGGACGCAGTGACTACGTGAGTGCTGTCCGGCGAATAATTCGCAAACGCGACCCCGTCACTATGTCCCTTCAGGACCGCGCGCTGCGTATCGCCGCTCGCATTCCAGATGCGCGCAGTATTGTCGTCCGATGCGGTCACGATATGTGCGCCGTCAGGCGAGTAGTCGGCAGACCTGACGAAACCGCCGTGGCCCGATAGCACGCCGAGCAGTGCGCCGTTGCGTGAATCCCAAATGCGCGCGGTCTTGTCGTCCGATGCGGTGACCACACGTGTACCGTCGCGTGAATATGTAGCGGAATAGACTCGATCGGCATGCCCTGAGAGCAGCAGGAGTTGTGCACTGCTGTGTGAATCCCAGATGCGCGCCGTCTTGTCAGCGGAGGCCGTGACGATCTGCGCGCCATCCGGCGAGTATCGAGCGGACAAAATCATCCCGGCATGCCCATAGAGCACCGCGAGCGGAACACCGGTACGCGCATCCCATATGCGCGCCGTCTTATCGCGAGACGCCGTGACGATCCGGGTGCCATCGGGCGAGTAGACGGCGGTTTGCAGCGCCTCCCCGTGGCCGGCGAGCCGGAGCAGCTCATCGCCCGTACGTGCATCCCAGATGCGCGCGGTTTTGTCCATCGAGGCGGCGACTATTCGTTCGCCATCGGGCGAAAAGGCGGCGAACACCGGGCGAAAGCTGTTGCCTGAAAACACAGCCAGTTGAGTGCCCGATCGCGCGTCCCAAATGCGCGCGGTTTTGTCTGAAGACGCGGTGACGATTCGCGAGCCATCCCGGGAATAGCCGACCGAAAAAATATTGGATTGATGACCCGAGATCGCCGCGAGCTGAGCGCCGGTGCGCGCATCCCAGATGCGCACGGTTTTGTCCGTCGATGCGGTGGCGATACGTGTGCCATCCGGCGAGTAGACGGCCGCACCGACGCGATCCCCATGACCCGATAGCACCGCGAGCTGCCTGTCGGCCGCGCGGATGTTCTGAAACACACTGATGGCGGCCGGCGTATGGACCGGTGCGAATGCGGGATTCGTGAGTACCTCGAGAATGATGCCCTGGGCACCCACGACATCCCAATCCTTGAGATGTTGCGCTGCTGCCTGGGTTAGAAGTCTCGACTGGGCTTGCAGTGCCTGAGCCGCCTGGTATTCAGCCTCGTGCTGTCTGCGAACGGCCAACAATCCAGCACCCGAAGCCGCCACCGCGAGTACCGTGACGATGGCAGTGACACCCGCGGCAAGGCGATGGCGCCGTATGAATTTGCCGATCTGATATGCGCTGCTGGCGGGACGCGCTGCGACCGGTTCATCGCTGAGATAGCGCCTCAGGTCGGCGGCAAACTCCGCGGGGGTGCCGTAGCGGCGCTCGCGATCCCGCTCCAGCGCCTTCATCGCGATCCAATCGAGGTCTCCGCGCAGCAGGCTCATCAGTTGCTTCGGCTCGGTACTGCGCTCGCTCGCGGTCAGCGACGAGGTCTCCCGGTCCGCGCTGACCTTGCTGCTCGGCAAGCGCGGGTCATCCTCCCGCAGCTGGCGCAGCCATTCTTCGAGCGAGGGCTGCTGTTGCCGCTTGAGCTCAAAAGGCTGCATGCCGATCAGCAATACATAGAGAATCACGCCGAGCGAGTACACATCGCTGCGCGTATCGATGTCTTGTCTGTCTGAAAGCACCTGTTCCGGACTCATGTAGCCCGGGGTTCCCAAAAGCTGTCCGAACCTCGTGTACATCGTGTGTTCCGCGAGGCGCGGCGTCGCGGCCTTGGCGAGGCCGAAATCGATGATCCGCGGAACTGGCTTGCGGTCCACCTCGATGACCAAAATGTTGGCTGGTTTCAGATCGCGATGGATGATCGCTTTCTGGTGCGCGTGCTGCACGCCGTCGCAGACCTGAATGAAAAGTTCCACACGCTCTCTGATCCGCAGTTTGTGCTGATCGCAGTATTCGGTGATCGGCAGTCCGGGCACATACTCCATGACCAAGTATGGTTGCCCCTGCGGTGTCGTACCCGCATCGAAAACCTTGGCGATGGCTGGATGATCCATCATCGCGAGCGATTGACGCTCCCCTTGGAATCGGTGCACGATCGTCTCGTCGTACATCCCTGCCTTGATCAGCTTCAGGGCTACTCGCCGCCGCACCGGCTCGTTTTGTTCGGCGAGCCAGACTTGCCCCATCCCGCCTTCGCCCAGCATGCGGATGAGTTGAAACCGCTGCGCAAAAAGCTGCCCCTCGGCCAGGCGGCCGGGGGCGGCAAATTCTTCGCAGTCGGCGCGAAGATTGCCGCTCATCGGCGCCTGCAGAAATTCGCTGCTCATGCCTTCATCGACGGACAACAGCGATTCCAGCTCGGTGCGCAGTGCCGCGTCCGACCCGCAGACCTCGTCGAGATACTGCGCGCGCAATTCCGGGCTCAAAGCGAGGGCTTGAAGCAATAATTCCTTGACTCGTCCCCAACTGGGCACAGTCATAGTGACGCCGCTCTGCCCATTTCGCGGCGCAGCCATATCCTCGCCGTTGACCACTCTCGACCGACCGTTGCCTTTGAAATCCCCAGCGTCTCGGCAATTTCCGGCTCCGACAACCCACCGAAGAACTTCATCTGCACGATTTTGGCCTGTCGATCATCGATCCGCGTCAGCTCCTCCAAGGCATCATCCAACGCGACCAGCTCATCATCCCCTGCGATGGACAAGTCCGCGGAATCCTCCAAGACCATCCGCTTTCCGCCATCGCGCTTGCTGGCGCGGCGCTTGCGGGCGTACTGCACCAGAATTTGACGCATCAAGCGCGAAGCGATTGCGACGAAGTGCGCGCGATCCTGAAGCTGCGCCGGTTGACTCCCCATCAACCGAATGAAGGCTTCATTGACCAGAGCTGTGCTCTGCAGCGTGTGACCGGGCCGTTCCGCTCTCAGGTAATAGTGCGCGAGACGCCGCAATTCCTGGTAAATCACGGGAGTCACGGCATCGAGAGCTCCATGATTCCCTTTGACCCATTGCTGCAACAGCTCGCTGACCTGCCCGGAGCGTTCAGACATGGGGAACCCCTGACCTTGGTGCTCGACGGATTGAGACTATTCGTACTGCTGCTAGCCGTCAATTGCGGTGGCCGTGTGTTGCGGCGTCCAAATCTCGTCAACGCATGGCAAGCGCCGGAGTTCTTGCTTGAGAGTCGCCAGCATTTTTTGCATGGATTGATTTTGTCATAACCTGCTGAAGCACATGGGCCCGTAAGTCCGTTGCATGGTTTCTTAATCTGAGCGACATGGAGGGGTGATGGTCAATGTGGGATGATGTGGACCGGCAATGGTTTATCGAGGGAGTCCGCCGATGGACAAGGATAGAGATCTACTGCCCTGGATTTTAGGCGGGTTGTCGATGGCCTCAGTCGCGCTGGCGGTAGCTGTGGCTGCCTCAAACCGAACACCGCCCGGCCTTGCCGCGGCACCGAATCCACCGACCGCTCTGGCGTTGCCCGCGGTTGCACTGGCATCCGCGGCGGCGCTGCCGGCTCCACCGCAATCCTCAGCCGTGCCGGAGCCTCTGCCAATGCCCGCCGCCGCTCCTGCGATACCCACGACCGGGCAGATCTGGGAATGTACGACGAACGGCCAAAAAACCTTTTCCAACAACCCTTGCGGCGACAAATCCTCGCTTCTCGACCTGGGCCCGATAAACACCATGGATCGAGCGCCCGTTTATCGCACCGCTCGCGCCTACCCGCCGGGGCCGGACTACTCCCCGGGCTACAGCGATCCCGATTCGCAGGACTCGGCGGACAATGGCTATCCATCGATGGTTGCGGTTCCCGTGTTCGTGCAGAGAAATACGCCGCGCACGCATCGGCCTTTCAATCGCGAACACTCGCCGGCACCGCGAAAATACTAGAGACGGCGTCCCTCCTGCGATGCCTTGATGAGCGCGGCAAGACGGCTCTCCCGGGTGGCGGCTCGCTTGGCGCTGACAATTCGCCACAGCACCAATTTGCGATAACCCGGCGGCTGCGCCTGAAAGAACTTCCACGCAGATTTCGCCTTGCGAAACCGCGCCAGTTCGCCGCGCTCCAGCGCGGCGGTGTTTACCTGCTCGTAGGAATAGATCCTGGACTTCTGTTCAAGGCGGCGAGCGAATGCCTGCGAACCGGCTTCCCGCATGCGTCCCTGCGCGCGAATCACGCGCACTCGCTCGATATTGATCGCGCTCCACACCGATCGCGCCTTGCGGGGAGTGAAGCGGATTTGATAGGAATGCTCGTCGATCCGTCTGCGCACACCGTCGATCCAACCAAAACAAAGCGCCGCATCCACCGACTCGGGCCAGCTCATGCTCGCACGCGATGTCCCGCGCTTGTAATAGCCGACGATGAGTTCTGTCTGCTTCGCGCCATGCTTCTCCAACCATAGCGCAAATTTCTCCGCAGTTTCGAAAAAAGTCGTCACGCCATCGGCCCTCCGGTTACTGAACTGCGCGGTTCTCGGCTACTATAAGCTGCGATTTTGCGCCAGCGTCACAAGAGTCATGGGGTGATTCCAAACATGGCGGCCGCTTGAAGTATTTCACGCTCGTGTGGGCCGGTCTGTGGCGCAAGAAAGTGCGCACGATCCTGACCGTGCTTTCCATTGTAACGGCGTTTTTTCTGTTTGGAATGCTGCAGGGGATCAACCTCGGCATCACCTCCATCACGGACAAGCTGACCGATACGACGCGACTTCGGGTCTCCAATCGCATCAACCGGCAAGGCACGCTGCCGCTCTCGCATGTCGGCCGAATAGCGAGCCTGCCCGGCGTCGCGGAAGTAACGCCGATCGCGGCGCTCATTGGCACTTATCAAAAGCCCTCCAATTTGGTCGTCGTCATCGGCACGGACGTGCAGGCGTGGCACCTCATTTATCCCGAATTCAAAACCCTGCCTGATGACTTACTGGCAATGGCGCGGACCCGAGACGGTGCGCTCATCGGTGCCGTCATTGCCAAAAGGTACGGCTGGAAAGTCGGGGACCGAATTCCCTTGCAATCGCTCAACATGGCCAAAAGCGACGGCTCGAAGAACTGGGATTTCAGCGTCGTCGGCCTCTACGACATCGATCCGGGCCATGACTTCGCGACCAACGTGCTGGTGAACTACGACTACCTCAATGAGGCTCGGGTCGCGGACAAGAATACCGCCATGCAAATCGTCGTCAGACTGAAAGATCCCAATGCCTTCACCAAGATTGCTCCCGAAATCGACGACCTATTCGTCAATTCGGCCAATCAGACGATGACGCAGAACGAAAAGGACTTTCTGCAATCCACGTTGAGCCAGATCGGCGACATCGGCTTCTTTGTCAATGGGATTGTGGGCGCGGTGCTGTTCACGCTGTTGTTCTTAACGGCCAATACCATGATGCAGTCGGTGCGCGAGCGGATACCGGAGATCGGCGTGCTCAAGGCGCTGGGCTATTCCGACGCGACCATGCTGTGGCTGATTCTGGTCGAAGCGCTGATCTTGAGCCTGGTGGCCGCTGCTCTCGGGCTATTCGCGTCGGCCTCTATTTTCCCCATCTTGATGGGCCGCCTTCCGACCGGAGGTCTCGAAGGCCTGCGCATACCCCCCGTGGTCTACGGCTGGGGCGCCCTCATGGCGGTGCTGCTGGCGCTCGCCAGCGGCGTGCCGCCGGCGTGGCGGGCCAGGCGGCTCAAAATCGTCGATGCGCTCGCGGGAAGGTAAAGGAATCCGATGACGATTTTCAAACAAGTAGTCGCGGTCACCGCGATGAATTTGCGCAGTCTTCCCGCGCGTGCCCAATCCTCATTGGTGATCGTGGTGGGGATTGCCGGCGTCGTTGCGGTGCTCATCTCGGTGCTGTCGCTGTCCACCGGACTCACGAAAACTCTTTCCAACACCGGCCGCGCCGAACGCGCCATCATCCTCTACGCGGGCGCGCAATCCGAGGTGGAGAGCAATTTATCGCGCGATGCGGTGCTGACGCTGATGGACTTGCCGGGAATCAAGAAGGATGCCGGCGGGAAGGCGATCGCATCCGCCGACGCGCTGGCTTCGATGTGGCTCGCCAAGAGCGGAACGGGTGAGCTTGGCAGCGTGACGTTTCGCGGCGTATCGGGCAATTCCTTTGCGGTGCGGCCGGAAATAACAATCGTGGAGGGCCGGGTCTTTCAAGCCGGCCTGCGCGAGCTCATCGTCGGCAAGTCGGCACAATCGAAATTCAAAGGACTCGGGCTGGGAAGCCGTGTCAGGTCGAGCGACAGTGAATGGTTGGTCGTTGGTGTCTTTGAGAGTAACGGCGATGCCCATGAATCTGAACTCCTGGCCGACGCCGACACGCTACTATCGGCCTTTCATCGCATCGCGTTCAACTCGGTAACGGCGTGGCTGGAATCTGCGGCGGCGTTCGACACGCTGAAAGCCAGTGTGACGACCAACCCCACTCTTTCCATGGATGTCCAGCAGGAGGTTGCCTACTATGAACAGCAATCAAAAAGATTCGGCTCCTTCCTGTCGATCGTGGCCAATGTCATCGGCGTCGTGATGGCCATTGGCGCCATTTTCGGCGCTCTCAACACCATGTACTCGGCGGTCAGTGCACGTGCCGTGGAAATCGCGACGCTTCGTGCCATCGGATTCGGCAGCGCCGGTGTGGTCGTATCGGTATTGGTGGAAGCGCTGATATTGGCCATTGTCGGCGCGCTCGCCGGTGCCGCCATCGCGTGGTTTTTCTTCAACGGAAATACGGTCAGTACCATCTCCGGCGGCGCCGGGTTTTCGCAGGTGGCCTTTCATCTGCACATCGGCTGGACCTTGGTCGCCGTCGGCATCGCCTGGGCGGCCGTGGTCGGACTTTTGGGCGGTTTGTTTCCCGCGGTTCGCGCCGCGCGGCTGCCCGTTGCAACGGCGCTACGTGCGATTTGACCCCTTCGCGATCAACTCCGCGACCACCTGCAGCGCAAACGCATAGCCTTCCGCCCAGCCGCTCATTCGCGGTCCCGCGACATTCAACACTGAAATCCGATTTTCAGCGATGAAGCTCAAGGCCAGCGCAGCGGCCGCAGTCGGCTCCTGGACGCGCCTCGCATCCAGCGTCATGAACGGCTTTTTCTCCAGCGCGCAAAGATTGCGCGTGAGCCGTGTGCCGCCGGTGAGGGACTCATAGAACAAGATGACGGTGCCATCGCTATCAATTACATTCTGTCGTGTGCGGCGCCGATGGCCGATCCCGGGCAGCGGCGTCACGGGATAGCGTTCCGGAATTGGCCCATCCTCGGCGCTGCGGTCCGCAGGACACCATCCACCGCTTGGAAAGGCCGCCGCCAGCGCCGCATCGAGCGCTGCGCGGTCGACGCCGGTCTGCCCGCCGGACACGATTTTGCTGAGTGTCATCGCACCGACCCTACCATCTTGAAACGTCGAGTGCAGTGCTAGGCGTACCGTATTGGCTCGAGCGCCGCCGCGCGCGGCCGCGCCGTCAGCAGCATTTTCATCCCGTGGCGGGCGCGCAGCGTGATCAGACCCTGTGGTTCGACCGGGTGCCCGGGCACGAGCCGCAGCCGGAAGCGCTGCGCCAGGGTGGCCAGAAGTATCGTCGCCTCCGCCAAGGAAAATGCGGCGCCGATGCAGATACGCCGGCCGCCGCCGAAGGGGAGATACGTGAAGCGCGCACGAGCCGCAGAATTCTCGGGCGAAAACCGCTCTGGATCAAATCTTCCAGGATTTGACCATAGCTTCACGTGGCGGTGTAGCACCCACGGCAGGATCATGACCGTCGAGCCTTTGGGAATGCGTCTGCCGACCAAGGTGTCCTCGGCGAGGGCTTCACGCTCCATCGCAGGCACCGTCGGATAAATGCGCATCGTTTCTTCGATGATCATGCGCGCGTACGTAAGCTTGGCCAAATCGTCGTGGCTGGGCGCGCGTCCGCCGAGCACCGCATCCAATTCGGCGTGCAGTTTGGTTTCCACGGCCGGATGTTGCGACACCAGATACCAAGCCCAGGTCATGGCCATGGCGGTGGTCTCGTGACCCGCCATGAATATCGTGATGACGTGGTCGCGCACTTCCTGTGCCGTCATGCCGCCGCCCGTTTGCTCATCGCGCGCGGCAATGAGTCGCGCGAGCAAATCCTTGGGGCCGTTGTTCGGATCACGCGCCCGAGTCTCGATCAGACGGTCGATGAGCGTATCGAATTCATCGAAAACGCGGTCGGCGGCTTTTTTTCGCCCCAGCCCCGCGAGCCAGAGCGGCCAGCCGAGCAAGTCCAAAAGATTCGGACGGATCTCTGACTGGTAGCGGCCGGCCGCACCGCCCATGATGGTCATGATGTCGTCCGAGTCCGACGAGAACATCGTGCGCGAAATGATCTTGAGCGTCACTTCCATCATATCGTGGGCAACATCGGTGCTGCCGCCCTCGCCGAGTGCGCTCCAGTGCTTCAGCAATTCCTCCGCGGCCCCGGTCATGATCGGCGTAAAGGAGGCGATGCTGCGGTGGTCAAAGGCAGGCGCCATGGTGCGCCGATGGCGCCGCCAAGTTTCTCCTTCCAGCGTGATCAACCCCTTGCCGAGCCCGGGCTCGAGTACTCGGCGCGTGAGCTCGGTCTTTTCATAGTTTGCGACGTTGTCGAGCAGTATTTGTTTGATGGCGGCCGGGTCGTTGACGATGAATTGCTTACGTCCGAACAGTTTCCGCTCGATGATATCGAGCTCATAGGCTTCCTGCGGAAAGGTCGCGACGGTGTTGTCGGGCAGCGTGCGGATGAGCTTGAGAAACGGCAGGCCGCCGCGCGGCGGCACGGGCGCCGGCAATTCGGGAGCGACCGCTGAATCCTCGAGACTCTTCATATCTTCACTTCTCCGCCATTGATGCCCTCTGATTATAGGAGCAACGCCCGGATTTCGTTACTCGTTGATGCGAGCAGCGAATGGGCCGGCGCCGAGAGCGGGGAAAGCCGGCCTGACCGGCTAGGGGCGTCGAACGGCGGCAAATGCCGCGTTCACGGTTTGATAGCTGACGGCTTCATCGGCGAATTCAAACGTGCCGAGCGCTCGCATTTCCTCCACAGCACGCAGAAACGCGCCCAAGGCCGCCCGTGCCAGTGCACTGCCGACGCTGACTCTCTTGACGCCGATGCCGGAGAGAACCGACATGCTCAAGCCCGCACCTTGAGATAAGCCCATGACGGCATTCACGGGCCGGTCAACCGATCTCACGACGGCCGCTATGTCCTCCTTTCTTGTCAGGCCGGGTGCATAGAGAACATCGGCGCCGGCACTCTGGTACGCCTGCAAGCGCTTGATGGTCTCCGCAAGATTCGGCTGACCGACCAGATAATTCTCCGCGCGCGCCGTCAGCGTAAAGGTGAAGGGAAGGGAACGTGCGGCCTCCGCGGCCGCGCGAATGCGATCCGCGCCATGCTCGAGCTCGTAGAGAGGCTGGCCGGGCCGTTGCGTAGCATCCTCGATGGAGCCGCCAACGACGCCGGACTCCGCCGCGAGCCGAATCGCTTTCTGCACCGACTCGGGACTATCGCCGTAACCGTTCTCAAGATCTGCGCTGACGGGCAGATCGGTGGCCGATGCAATGCAAGAGAGATGTTCCATCATTGCGTCGCGGCCGACGGCGTTGTCCGACACGCCGCGCGAAAACGCAAATCCGGCGCTGGTGGTGGCCAGCGCGGCAAAGCCGAGCTGCGCCAGCAGCCGAGCCGTCCCGCCGTCCCAGGGATTCGGGATGATGAAGGCCATCGGGCCTTCGTGCAGAGCGCGAAATGCGCGCCCCTTGTCAGCTTGGCTGGGCATGTCCTCGTTCCGATCCGCGGGTAAAGTCGGTACAGCTCCAAGCATTATGAATCGCCCGAATTCCGCATTGCAACGCTCCTGGAATTGGTGTCATACGAGCGTAACGTTTGCCGTGCGATCTCGCTTCGTCTATGATGCAATTATGATTGCTGAATCGAAAGTCGATGTGGGCGCCGCCAGCATTGCGGCGGCCATCGGCGAGCCGGCGCGAGCGCGGATGCTTTATTGCTTGGTGGACGGTCACGCGCGAACCAGTTCGGAATTGGCGACCGTCGCAGCCGTGAGCCCGTCAACCGCCAGCGTGCACCTGGCTCGCCTCAAGGAACAGCGCCTGGTCAAGGTGCTCTGCCAGGGAAAGCATCGCTATTACAGCCTGGAAGGCGCGAGCGTCGCCAGGGCACTGGAGGCATTGAGCGTCGTCGCGGGAACGGCGGGCGACAAATTCGTGCCCGGCACGCCGACGCATTTGCGCTGCGCGCGGACTTGCTACGATCACATGGCGGGCCGCATTGCGGTATTGTTGCGTGATCGATTTGAAAGTCTGAAATTCTTGAGCGCGAACAAGTACGGCGGCGATGACTATGATCTGACCGCAGAGGGCTGCAAAGCCCTGGCGGCGATCGGGATCGATGTCGCCGCGATTCGGTCGCTCCGCCGGCGATTCGCCTATGGCTGCGTCGACTGGAGCGAGCGCCGTCCACATATCGGCGGCGCGCTCGGCAGCGCCATTCTGGAATCCGCACTCAAGCGCAAGTGGTTCGTGCAGGATCTGGACAGCCGGGCTTTGAGGTTTACCGCGCTCGGCCGGCGGCAGCTGCAATCACGCTTCGGGCTCGATGCTCAGATGGATCGGTGAGAATACGTCGTCGAACTGCGGGCGCTTCTTTTTTCTCGACCGTTGCCACACGACTCCTGGAAAACCCTTGAGCGGCACCAGCGGCTCGCCGCCATAGGCCCACTCCGGCGTCTGCTCGATGGCGATGTGATAGAGAGGCTGGCGTCCGGTACGGGTTTTGAAAAGTGCCCGCGGCACATTGACCATGTGCGGCGACCGTCTTCGCTCGTAATAGAGCGGCGTACCACATCTGCAGCAAAAGCTGCGCGCCGTTCCCGCGCTCGGATCTTCGTACCGGGTAATCTGTGCGTCGCCCTGCGTTACGCGAAAGCGTTTGCGCCAGCTCCCCACGTAAGTTGCGTAAGCAGCCCCATGCGCGTGGCGGCTGGCAACCGAATGATCGTGCCACGCCCAGCGAGCAGGAAAATCGATCTCGATGCGCACGCTGCCGCAGAGGCAGACACCCGCCACCGCGGTTTTCGTTTCCTTGTGTATCTTCACGGACATGATTCTGTTCATGACGGCCTCAATCGCGGTTTTTTTCGCATTCTACGCGCCTGCGAATGCGTCAGTGCTCGAAGTCAGCCAGGCTGACCGGCCGGAAAAATAATCCTTGGGGCCGCCGCACCCACCACTGACCAGTCTGCGCGCGTGTGCCCGGATCGGCAAAGCGATAGTCGTAGAGTTGCGCGCGCACATATTTCGGCGGAGCTTCGAGGAAGGGATTGGAATCGAACAATGCCAACACCGGCGGACTTGCCTCGAGCAGGCGCTGCACCAGCCGCACGAGCCATGGGCTGTCTCTGACGCTGCCAAGAGCGGCGAACCACATTTGCCAGTCGAGCCGCGGTTGGTGCGGGATGTTCCACGTGAGCGGTCTGGACAACGGACCGGGCTTGTAGCGGAACACATATTCGCGCCACAGCTGACCGTCGCTCGAACCCTCGATCACGATCTCCGGCCGGGTGGTCGTCATCATGGCGAACAAGCCATAGGGATTGACGATGGACAATGGCGCAACAGCGCGGGTAAGAGCTCCGAGCACGGGCAGATCCGCATGCCTGAAGGTCTCCCAGATCCGGTTCAGCCCGACCGGCACGATGATCACTGCGAGCAGCACTGCAACCACGGTTGCGGCGCGAGTGGGCAGCGGCGCACGCCGCCTTGCGCGCGTCTGCAGCCGCTGCGGGATCACGCGGCGCAGCGCCGCATCGTCGAACAGCAACAGGCACAGCAGCATGGTGAGCAGGTTGAAGAAGTTATAGTTGCCGGTCAGCACGATGAGCAGCTGCAGCAGCAGCACGCAGCAGGCGGCAGCGGCCCGCGGGCGTCGCGGCAGAAAAATCAGAAATACGCATCCTAACTCGATGATCAATGTGGCGGCTGTGCCGGCCGTGAGCAGCCAGTTGGGCAGCCGCGCGGCATACCAGGCGAGCGGAGTCGGCAGCGGTTGAGTCCAGAAATGGTACTGCAGTGCCGTCAGGCCATGCCAGGTAGCATCGCCGTACAGCAGCTTCACGATGCCCGCCAGAAACACATAGCGGAAGACCAGCCAGCGAAACAGCCAGATGACGATCTTCGATCCGCCGGTCAGAAAAATGGCCAGGAACCCGACCTCGAGCAGCAGCGAGTCCCACTGGAAACTCATGAAATCCTGCCCGGCAGAGACGTAGGAGAGGTACAGGGCGAACAGGGCAATGAGCGCGGGCCGCGTCCAGCGGTCGGCGAGTACCAGTAATCCCAACGACACCCCGGCGATCGTACCTATCAGCAACGCGGAATCGCTCGAGTTCAGCCAGAACAGCGACGGCAGTATGCGATACGCCGGGTTGCCGTACGCCTGGTGTGCCGCGGCGAGGTATTCGCCCACGGGTAGAATTCCCTGGTGGCCAAAAAGGCCGAGTACCTGCACGCCCAGCGAAGCGAATGCGGCAACGTAGATCGCAGCGAAAAGCCGCAAGAAAACCCAGCTTACGAGTTCGTAGCATTCCGCGTGAAGTTCAGGTCCCCATAGGAGCTTGGTGAGGCCGCTCAACAGGTTGCGGCGCCGGGCGAAAAACTCATACGACGATTCGCTGATCGCCGCGACAATGCTCGAGTGCGAATAAAGCCACCACCAAGCGGAGCGCCCGGATGCATATCGCAGCACGCGAAATGCCGCAGCGGCGCCTGCATAGACGTGCCCGTCGGGTTCAATCAATTGAATGGAGTGCTCAAAAGCCTCGCGGGAAATCGACGGGAAATCCGCCGCAGCTTCTTGGTAGGGACGGTAAGCAACGAGCTCCTGCGTCAGCTCACGCCAATAGCCGGCCCAGCAGCGGCAGATCGCGCAATCGCCGTCATAGACCAGTGAGGGAAGCCCCATTCTCGCGTCAGCGCCTTCAGGATTCCTTTCCGTACGCCAGGTTATCCATCATTTCTGCGAATCGGCCCCAATGAATTCGTTTTGCCGACTGCCGTCTCGCCCCGGCCCAGAACAATGATCCCCGGCCGATCTGAATTTCGCCGAGTTTTACATGCCTGCGGTAAATCTCAAGGGTGAGCGCCGACTTTGCCTTGGCGAGTGTGGCGTTGGAAATCTCCGCCTTCACCTCGTAAGTTCGCATCAGCGGCTTGATTCGGCGTCTCGGCTTTTTCCTTGGCACGTTACACCTCGCTGGTTGGCGGCCCGGCGTTTATCCGCCCAGCGCGTCTGCTGAACCCACCTTGGGTACTTCGGCGGATTGACGCGAATCTGGCCGCATCATGGGTACCTCGTCAAAGTATCGCACGCTGATTGCCTCGGTCAGAAATTCTTCGATGTCGTGGGTAACGCCATTTTTCTTGCGCCAGGTCCGGTAGGCATCGTAGTGGCGGCGCGACGCCCACTTTTGTACCGATATGACATCGTTGGGGTCGTCCTGATTTTGCTGGATACACACCTCCAAGCAGCCGTCGTGATCGAGGCTTTCCGGGAGCAGCCGAGCAATCAGTGCGATGAGATCGTTGAAACGGCCCGGCTTGGTCCTGAACTGAGTGATGATATAGACGTGCATGACATCGCCCGTGGCCATTCGTAAGCATAAGCGGATCTGCTCATGCCATCGAGTAGGCGGCCGTCGCGAGATGGCGTCGGTGATTACCGACTGGGTGTGTCCCGCCTATCCTTCCTTGAACACCGAATTTTCGGTGCTCATTGGCGCAGCCCTTGGTAGCCGTCGAGAAACAGCGCGACGACCTGATTTGCCCACGCATCCAGTTCGGGGTCGCTCATGGGCGAGCCATAGCCCATGGCGCGCCGCCGCGGCACGGTGGCGACCATGTGGATAAACTGCTCCGCGGCGAAGCGGCGAGCCTCGACGCTAATCTTGGCATTCGGCAGTTCACGCGCCAGAAGATCGCCGATCAGACCGGTGGCTTCGCTCTGGCTGGCATCGCTGTCGACGGCAAATGCAAGCTCTGGAAAGCGCACCGACTCCGCGGTGATGAGGCGATGCAGCGCAATCCCTTGTGGCGACAATGCCGCGTGAAGGATCAGACCCGCAAGACGTCGCAACATCATCGGCAGTGTCCCGCCCGCGAGAAGAGGAACCTCCGGCGGGGGGCGAATTTGCCCGATGATGCGATGAACCACCGCGGCGAATAAATCCGCTTTATCGTCGAAGCGGTCATAGAAAGTACGCTTCGAAATTCCCGCACTGGCGGCCACCGCTTCGATGGTGGTCGAGCCGTAGCCTTCGTTGAGAAATAATTCCGTCGCGACTTTTAGGATTCGTTCCCGCAGCAGCAACGCATCGGCGCGAGAAGGACGGCCGCTTCTTCTGACGGCCTTGCTCCCCTTCACTTCTTCTCTTCGACTAATGCCTGTACGCGGGTCCACCCGAGCGATAATAACCCGGGGCTGCATGGGCTGGACGCGGTGCGTAGTACGGTCGCGGCGCAGCGTATGCGCGCGGCGGCGGGTAGTAGCCCGGACGTCCGCCATAGTAAGCGGGTGGTGGATACACGGCCCGAGGTGCGTAACTGTAACCGCCGCCAACCCCAGAGGCAGGATAGGGAGCCGCCGCCGGGGCGCTCGACACGACGGCCGAGGCGATGGCCAGCGGCAGCGTCGCTAGCGCCACGGCTGCGCCGAAGATGCCGCGGCCCAGGCCCCAAGGATACAGCTGGGCAAACCCGTGACCCGCCGCCATCGCCGGCGTCAATGGAAGGAACGCGATGACCGCCGCCGCAGCGGCACCCACGATCGCCGGTTTGAATTTCACCATTGCTCGCTCCTGGTTAGGTAGAAAACGCTCGAATTAGCCGCAGGGTACACCTGCCGTTAATGCAACGCAACGGTACCGTTTCATAGAGCAATCGAGCTAGAAAAAATACTTGGCGGACTCGTCGGTAGGAAACTCCCTGTTCCAGCAGAATCTAGTTCACTCGCTGTGGCGCGGGGGACGTCAAAAAGATTTCCGGGAGGGTCCGGTCAGTGAGGGAGCCTAGTTCCTCCAAGGCGTGAGCGAGCAACGTGCCGGTAGCTCCGCCTATTCCTATGTTGCCAGTCTTGATTGCAGCGAGCGACTGGGTGGCGATATCGATTAGCCGTCGGTGTTCGGCGGCAAAAATAAACAGGCGTTGTTGCAAGGTTTCCGCTTGGCGGTCGAGCGATGTCTGGCGGGCAGACCCATACGCCGCGACCGCGTCCGCAATCGCGTTGTCGAGACAACGATTTAGCGTCCGGAACTCGTCCGCGGTGATGGCTACCGCCTGTTCTACCGCTAACGCTGTAACGGATTGGCATACATCCCCGTAGTCGTGCACCACTTGGTCGACGCTGAAACCGCGACGCAGCAATTCAGCGCCGTGCAAGGCCGCCGCGCGACCGATCTCCGTAGGCGCTGGCGTCGGCTCTGAATCGCCGCTCCGAACGTCCGTGTTTTGCTCGCTTCGAAGGGTTTCGACAAGCTGTTGCAGAAATAGCGGCACGCCGTGATCTATCGTTCCCGGACTCTCGCTGGGCTCGAACCTTTTGGCGCCCTTTTCCTTACAACGACTGATTAGTAGCTGACGATTCGACGTCAAAAATTCGTGGAGCATTGCGGCAGGTTATCCCGTCCTCCACCGGCCGTCCGTGCGACAACGTACATGTCCAGCGGCAGACTTCTATTGCGCAAATGCAAACCCGGATTTGTTCTCTTTGGCCGCGTACATGGCTTCGTCCGCGCGTTTGATCAACGCAGCCGCGGTGGCGCCGTCTCGCGGAAACACCGAGATTCCAATACTGGCTTCAAGATGTAGATTGACGATAACATCACCCACACGCACATCGCATGGCGCTTGAATCGCCTTGAGGATCTTTGCGGCAATCATCGCAGTGTCCTTTTGCTCTTGCAGCGGAGTCAGCAGGTACAAGAACTCGTCGCCGCCATAGCGGCTGACCGTGTCGTCATTGCGCGTATTGTGCGCGAGCCGCGTTGCGATCGTCTGCAGAACGGCATCGCCTGCCTGATGTCCATGCGTATCGTTAATGCTCTTGAAATTGTCCAGATCCAGAAACATGACAGCAAGAATCCACCGATGCCGTTTCGCCTGAGCAATTCCATGTTCCAGCCGATCCCTGAAAAGCGAGCGGTTCGGCAGACCGGTCAAGTTGTCATGCAAGGCCGCATTGCGAGCACCTTCCTCCTGTTCCACCGCCGCGGCCAATTGATGATCCACCATGGTCCGATCTCTGATTTCAATCTGCAGCGCCTGATTCATCGCCGTCAGGTTTTCGGATGCTTCTTGCAGTCTTCTTCTAACGGCCTCATTTTTATCGAGAACGCTATTTATCAATCCCGGCAGTGGGAGGCTGTTTGCACGTTCGCGCGCGACGCCGGTATTGGGCGAGGATAGCTCTTCGGCGGATTGCTTTATCAGCTCAAGGACATGCTCGCTCTTCCCAAGCGCTTGCGTGAGGAACTTACTCAACACGGTTGCGAGTTCCGCGTTCAGATTTGATCGTCATTCAATGTCCAGGTATCGGTGATGGCTATCCAGACGGCGAACCTTGCAGGTACGAGAATCCGCCAGCGGGTCGCCAAAGCCACCTGCCCTAGATTCTCCGCCTGCCTTGCATGCCGTTCCGTGCCTTAACGTACATAGCAGCTGAATACGCGCCCTTGCCCCGCGCGGAGGCGCCAATGATCCGCGCAACCCTGCTCAGTTGGCTGCCGGCGTGGGGAGGCCGTTGAGCCTGTAGACCGTCCCGCCCTTCATGACGAAGTTGACGTGCTCCAACGCATCGGATGCAGTGAGGGGGTCAGCGCTGACTGCGATGATATCCGCCAAATAGCCGGCTCGAAGCGAGCCGACCTGATCGGAAACGCCGAGCAAGTCCGCAGCATTTCGCGTGGCGGCGAAGAGCGCGTCCATCGGCTTCATTCCGTTCTCTACGAGCAGGCGAAATTCCATGGCGTGTTCACCTTCTCCAAGATCTGTTCCGTAGGCAATCTTCACCCCGGACTTGACCGCCAGCGCCAGGTTTTTCTTCGGTAGAAGATCATTTGCGAGCTCCTTCGCAGCGGTGCCGGGCGCGAGCAGCTCGGGGTGATCGCGAGCCACCGTATAGAACACATCGTAGACGCTCAAGGTAGGCACGAGATAGGTGCCGTGCGCGCGCATGAGTGCAAAGGTCTGCGCGGTGGCGAATGAACCATGTTCAACGGAGTCCACGCCAGCGCGCACCGCATTTTCGATCGCAGTCGCAGGATAGATATGTGCCGCCACCTTCATACCCAACGAATGCGCCGTTTCGACCGCAACCCTTATTTCCTCATTCGTCATCAATTGTTGCCGCGGGTCATCGCCAGTCGAGGCCATGCCGCCGGAAGGAATCAGCTTGATGAGATCGGCGCCGCGGCGCTTGTGTTCCCGCACCCGCCTGCGCGCCTCATCGGCAGAGTCGACGATGCCGTTGTCCCAGCCTGGATGCATGAGCTTGGAATCCAGACCGCTGCGCGGATCACCGTGACCGGCCGTGGGACTCAGTGGCTCGAGTGATACCAACAGACGTGGACCGACAGTCTTGCCGTCATTGATGGCGTTGCGCAAAGCCACGGTTTCATCCCCGCCGCCCACATCGCGCGCACTGGTGAACCCCTGCTGCAATAAGCGGCGCGCAAACAGCGCGCCGTCGAACGCGCGGTCGATATCCGAATGTGTTAGTTCATATTCCGTCGCGTTCGTGCGGCTCGGCAGGAGGGCGGAGATATGAATGTGACAATCAATGAGCCCGGGAAGGACGGTCGCATTGGACAAGTCGATCACATCTGCCCCGGCCGGTGAGATGAATCCCTCTTGGATCGAGACGATCCTGGCATCACGAATGACAAGGGAGACATGTGAGCGCGGCGTATCCGCCATTCCGTCAATCAGCACTCCCGCGTGAATGACGATGTCCTTGCCACACACCACGCCAGCCACCAGCGCAGCAGCCAGCGCCAAAGCGCTACGTACAATTAACCGTCGCATCAATGGATTCACCCCTAGGAGGAAGGCGAGGCGCGAGTATACTTTCGACGCCGGGTCTGGTCGAATCGCGTCCCGGGTCCGTCAGGTTGAAAGCTCATCAATCATGGAGATGATGCCTGTCAGAACTGCGCCGCCCACTCGAAGGCGGCACCCTTCAATATCTTGCCGGCTAAATGATCTGCCTACGGTGCGGCCCTTGACCGCGATTTCGATCTTCGAGCCGGTCGGGACATGATCCACAAGCTCAGCGTCGATGAACGAGACGCTGCCGAAGAAACCATGCGGCACCAGTCGGCTCTTGATTTCATGACGGATCTTGCTGAGCCCGGTATCGAAATGCTCTCTCATTTGCTTCTCTTCCACGGAATCCTCACCGATCAATGGGTGCGGGAGGAATGGTACGCGCTATTGATGCGCAGCAGGCGCACACTTGACCATGGGCGCCGATCGAGCCGATGATCCACGGCAAACCAAAATTCGTGCCCGTCGAGGAAGCACCGCGTGAAATACCTTCGGACCCCCGATCAGCGGTTTGCTGCGCTGCCGGACTATCCCTTCAAGCCGCATTACTTGATGGTCGATGACACCGAAGGCGGTGAGTTGCGCATGCACTATGTCGATGAGGGTGCGCGATCGGCCGCAGCCGTTCTCATGCTGCACGGCGAGCCTTCCTGGTCGTATCTGTATCGCAAGATGATTCCCCCGATCGCGGCGGCAGGCTTGCGTGTGATTGCGCCTGATCTGATTGGATTCGGGCGATCCGACAAGCCCACTCGGCGCGGCGATTACACCTATCAGCGCCATGTCGATTGGGTGCGTTCTCTCATCGCACAGCTCGCCCTCACCGACATCACTCTGGTCTGTCAGGATTGGGGCGGCCTGATCGGACTTCGGCTCGTGGGTGAGAATCCTGAATTGTTTGCACGAGTCGTCGCTGCCAATACCATGCTGCCCACGGGAGATCACCCGCCGGGCGAAGCGTTTCTCAAATGGCGGGCCTATTCGCAGTCCACTCCGGCTCTGAATGTTGGCAAGATCATTCAAAACTCAACCACCAGGCATCTGACGCCGGAAGTTGTGGCCGCCTATGACGCGCCCTTTCCAGACGACAGCTACAAGGAAGGGGCGCGCCAGTTTCCCCTGCTGGTGCCCATTTGGCCGGACGATCCCGCGGCTGCGGCCAACCGCAAAGCTTGGGAGACGCTGCGCGAATGGCGCAAGCCATTTCTCACTGCCTTCAGCGACAAGGATCCCATCACGGTGGACGGCGGACCACTGCTGCGCAAATTGATCCCCGGTGCGCAAGGACAGCCTCATACCACCATCGAGAATGGCGGCCATTTCTTGCAGGAGGATCAGGGCGAGGAATTGGCGCGGGTTGTCATAGGTTTCACACGTCCGCAGGCTTGAGATCAAGGAGTCCGATATGTCCGTGCTCGATGTTCCACCACCCGCCTTCATGAACGATCCGGATATTCAGATGTTCTCCGACGCCGCAGGCCGTTTTTTTGAGCGCGAAGCTCCGCCGGAGCGCGTCGCCCGCTGGCGCAAGGAGGGACAGGTGGAGCGCGAGTTCTGGACGCAGGCTGGACAGGCCGGACTCTTGGGCGTGAGCGTGCCCGTGGAATACGGCGGCTTGGGCGGAGATTTCCGGCACGATATCGTGCTCGTCGAGCAAACGATTCGCCAAGGCATCGAAGGCTTTGCGATCAGCCTGCACAATGTGATCGTGACACCCTACATTCAGGCCCATGGCAGCGAGGAACAAAAGCGGCGCTGGCTGCCGAAGCTCACGAACGGAGAGCGCGTCGCGGCCATCGCCATGAGCGAACCCGGGGCAGGGTCGGACTTGCAGGCGATCCGCACGACGGCAACGCGGGACGGGGATGGCTACCGCATCAACGGCAGCAAGACCTTCATCTCGAATGGGCAAATCGCCGACTTGATCGTCGTGGTTGCGAAGACAGATCCCACTCTGGGTCATAAGGGCGTGTCGTTGATGGTATTGGAGACCGATGGCGCTAAAGGTTTCGAGCGCGGCAAGAAGCTCGACAAGATCGGACTGGAAGCGCAGGACACCTCCGAGCTCTTCTTCAACGATGTCTGGGTTCCCCAGGAGAACCTGCTCGGGATGCAGGAGGGCAAGGGATTTTATCAATTGATGGCTGAGCTGCCGCGCGAGCGGCTATTGCTGGCGATCGGCGGCGTGCTCAGCATGGAACTCGCGCTCGAGACGACCATCCAGTACGTCAAGGACCGAAAAGCGTTTGGCCAACGCATCATGGATTTTCAGAATACACAGTTCAAGCTCGCCGAGTGCAAGGCTCAGGCAACCGTGGCGAAAGTATTCGTCAATGACTGCATCGAAAAGGTTTTGCAGGGCAAGCTCGACACCACCACGTCGGCAATCGCAAAGATGTGGGTGACGGACACGCAATGGAAAATCATCGATGAGTGCCTACAGCTGCACGGCGGCTACGGCTACATCAATGACTATCCGATCGCTCACATGTTTCGCAACGCCCGTATTCAGCGCATCTACGGCGGCTCGAACGAAATCATGAAGGTCTTGATCGCGCGCTCGCTATGATCCGGAGGCTTTGAGGTAGCGCTCTCGGATTTCACGCTTGAGCATTTTGCCGTTCGGCAGCCGCGGCAGCGCCGCGAAGTCGACGCTCTTTGGACACTTATAGGCCGCGATTCGCGCGCGGCAGAAGGCCATCATGTCAGCCGCCAGTTCGCCCCCGCCTTTGATCCCTGGGTGCAGTTCGACGACGGCCTTCACCTCATGTCCGAATTCCAGGTTCGGCACGCCGATCACGGCGACGTCTTGCACGGAAGGGTGTTGGATGAGGACGTCCTCGATTTCCTTGGGATAAATATTCACGCCGCCGGAAATGATGAGATCGGTGCGCCGGTCCGATAGGTAGAGATATCCTTCCTCATCCAAGTGTCCAATGTCGCCGAGCGTGCTCCAGCCGAGCGCATTGACTGCCGTCGCCGTTTTCAAAGGATCCTGGAAGTACTCGAAACTCGAGCCGCCGCTGAAATAGACCATGCCATCCTCGCCTGCGGGAAGCTCCTGACCGTCCTCATCCACCATATGGATCTGGCCAAACACCGCTTTACCCACAGTGCCGGGATGCGCGCACCAGGCTGCCGAATCGACGGCGGTGAGACCATTGCCTTCGCTGCCCGCGTAGTACTCATGGACGATCGGGCCCAGCCAATCGATGATCTGGCGCTTGGTCTGCGTCGGACAGGGCGCCGCCGCGTGGATGACAACCCGTAAGCTGGAAAGATCGTGCTTGCTGCGTTCCTGTTGCGATAGGCGAAGCATACGGACGAACATAGTCGGCACGAATTGCGCATGAGTCACGCGATGCGCCTCGACCAGCCTAAGCGCCTCGAGCGCATCGAACTTCTCCATGACAACCACCGTACCGCCGCTGCGCAGTACCAGCATGGTCCAGGAGAGGCCGGCCGCATGGTAAAGCGGGGCCGGAACCAGGTAGATCGTATCTTGCTGTATTGCGTACATGGCGCGCATATAGGCGCCGAGCGGCGTCAATTGACCCCAGTCAAGCTCGCCGACCTTGTGCACGATGCCTTTTGGCCGCCCGGTCGTCCCCGAAGAATAGAACATCACGCTGCCTTCTTGGGGGCCGACATCGGCTCCGTCCTCAGTGGCCTCGATGATGCGATCGAGGCTCTCAAATTTTCCGAACGCCGGCCCTGCGGTAAGCGCAATGGAAACACCTCGAAGATGGCCCGAAATCGCTTCTGCGACGGCGCGCGTGTGCGTCGAGACGATGAGCACCTTGGCCCCGCAGTTCTCGACGATGTAGGCGGTCTCGCTTGCCGCCAGATGCCAATTGATGGGAGTGTAGATGAGCCCGAGCCGCTGGGCGGCCCAGCACACCATGAAATAATCCGCGTTGTTCTCCATCATGATGGCAAGGCGATCGCCCTTCGCAATGCCGTTGGCATGCATGTAGCGCGCGAGCTTGCGCGAGCGCGCATCCAGTTCGCCGTAGGTAATTACCTCGCCCGCACCCATGATGACCGCCGGGCGTTGCGGTGATTCCGCGGCGAATCGCGCGATGTGATATGGCCCTTGTAGGTCAGCCGTCATATTTTGATTGTTCGCCCGTGCCGCGGCGAGCGCGTCTGCGGCGGCCAGCCATGATGCTTCCGCGGGCGAACGCGCGTCAACTACGGATGGCGCCTTGCCGCCGCGGCGGCGTAAGCTGAACTCATGCTGCGGCTGAGACAGATTTGCTTGATCGTCCGCGACCTTGAAGGTGCGATCGAACAGGTGCATGCGGAATTGGGGGCACAGCCTCTGCACGGCTGCGCCGATCTGAGCAGCTATGGAATCGCAGCCGATAACATGGGGCCTGAAGGCCGTGAATTCATGGCCCGGGCGGGCGTCGAAAATGTCGTGTTCAGTCTCGGCGACAATTTCTTGGAGATTGTCGCACCGACGCGGGCGGATACCCCGGCCGATCGACTCTTGAGCCGCCGCGGCGACGGCGGCTACATCGTGATCCTGCAAACCGACAATCTGGATCCCTACGTCCGCCGCGCGGCAGCCGAGGCTGTGCGAGTGGCCGCATCCATCGACTCGGAGCAATACGCCAGTGTGCAGCTGCACCCTCGGGATGTGGGGGCAGCCATGCTGGAATTTGCGCTGAACAAGCAGAGCGCTGAAGCCGCGGGACCTTGGTATCCCGCGGGCGGACGTTACCAGCGAGCCGCTGGCCCCGCTTTGTTCGGCGTCGATCTGACGCACCCAGCTCCCGAGGTTCTCGCCGCACGCTGGTCCAGGTTGACGCGGCGGCCCTTGCAAGTCCATGACGGTTTCAGGATCGGGCTCGATGAGAGCGGCATGATCGCCTTCATGCCGGGGAATGAGGGCATCGCTCGGATCCGTCTTCAGGGAAAGCCGCGCCCGCCGCTCACGATGGCGGGCGTTCAATTTGTAACGGATGAATAGCGAGTGTGCCTATCGACGGCCGATCTACCAGCGGGCATCCGTGTCTTGCCGCCGGGCAAAGGACAAGCAGACGGTTCTGGAGCGAATCATTCCGCGGCAGGCGCTGCCCCGAAGATGCGGCACCCGCCAGAAGACCCGTTGATCGCGGCGAACCAGGTGGCCGCGGACGTGGTGCAGGCGAGGCGATTGGCGGCCGACCATGTCAAGTCCATTGGGCTCCGCATGATCGAGCGCATCCAGAGACGCATGAACCTCGACGTGATCGAGCAGCGGCGCGCGGCCATGCGCCACGCGTTTTCGATTGATCGCCGCGCGCGAGACGGGAATCGAGCGCGTGGCATCCTTGGCGGTCAACAACAAAACGAAGGCGAGTAAGAACGGCGCATCCCGTGCAATCGCCGCGAGTGAGCCATGCACCACCCGGCGTTTGGATTCGGGGGTGCTCGCCGCGGCCCGATAGTAGGCAGCCCAGGTGTCGTCAAATCGGAATCGCACATGATCGAGCAGCGATGCCATCGCGGCGTCGCTCCGGTCAGTCACCCGGCCAAAACCTCCCGACCACAAGTCCGAAATGGAGACCGCGCCCGCAAACTCGCCGCGCAGATCGATGTGGGTTTCCAGCGGCGACAAGGTCACCGCGGAGGAGTCATTGTCCGCCTCATCGACCCAAAAGGTGCGGCCTATCGCGCCAAGACCGTCGGCTGCGGACCGCAGCAGAACGCCCACCCTTCTTCCTGCTGCCGCGGCGTCGATTTCGTTGGCCAAATGTGTCTCTCGGATCACTTGCTTGTACACGGCGTCGTTCCACTCGACCCACAGTGTGGCCGCGGGCAACCGCAACAAATCCAAGCACCCTCCTAATCGAGCACCATCCGCAAACGCCAGTTCCGCACTTGCGCGCGTCAAATCATCGCCGAGCACGAATCGCAAGGGGCAGTCCGCGACTTGCGCAGCGAATTGCCCGGCGCCCGCAACTTCAAACGGCGCACGGGGAAATTGTTCGAGAACCAGCCGCAGGGACCCTGAGCACTGGGTAACTCTGTCGAGTAATCGCATCGCGGCGGTACCTTTAGGGAAATGCCTTGCAAGGCTTCCTTGATGAGACACGCCCAGGGCCATGCGCAGCAGCGACCCATCATCGAACTCGTCCCGGCTATGAACGAGTTCGTCCCTGCAAGAGCTTTCGCAATGCGGACAGCCCTTGAGGTATTTCCCGCAAACCGACCGCGCCGTAGCCAAGAATGAGAGTCCAGACAGTTCTTCGCCGCGACCAGCGTGCGCATCGCCAGGGCCGGCGGCAAGAGCTGGTCGGCGGCTTTCATTGCCAATCTGACGCGAGTAAAACAATAAGGAGCTGACCGTCGATTGCAGTATCATCGGGGCGTGACCCTCAGCACTCTTCTTATATTTGCAATTGCCCTGTTGATCGCGGCCGGCTCGCCCGGACCCAGCGTCGCCGCGCTCGTTGCTCGTGTTCTGACCAACGGCGTGCGGGATACCTTGCCGTTCCTCGCTGCAATGTGGATCGGGGAAGCGATTTGGCTGACCGTCGCAGTTGCGGGACTTGCCGTGTTGGCACAGTCCTTCACAGTGCTTTTCGTCGTCATCAAATTTCTGGGGGTCGGTTACCTGCTCTTTCTTGCCTGGAAGATGTGGACGGCTCCGCCGGAGGTATCGGGCGGCAGCGTTCCCGTACGTCAGAAGCCTTGGCGGATGTTCTTGGCGGGCACGACGATTACGCTGGGGAATCCGAAAATCATGGTGTTCTATCTGGCGCTGCTGCCCACGTTCATCGACCTGCGTGGAGTCACGGTGATTTCGTGGGCTGAAATGACGCTGGTCATGTTGACGGTCCTCGCGGCAATCGACTTAGGATGGATGCTTTTCGCGTCGCGTGTGCGGCGTCTGCTGACCAGCCGCCGCGCGGTGCGCATCGCCAATCGCGCGAGTGCCACCGTGATGGTGGGCGTCGCGGTCGCCGTCGCGGCAAGGTAACCGGTCGCCGACTGGCGCCGGCTCATCGATCCATTGAGGAATGACATCGAGGGCTAATAATGAAGCATCTTGCGTTGATCTCCATCCTGGCCGTTTCGTTGACCGGCGGCGCCGGGGCGGAAGCTCAGGATCTTAAGCAGCAACTTAAAGCCTACGAGGCGGCCTTTAAGGCTCACCCACCCCGCAAGATTGCCGCACCGGCGGATCAGAAGGCCATTGCTCTCCTAAGCAGCGGATCGCCTGCGTCGGAAATCTGGGAAAATGCCGGCGGCTGGCGAACCGTGCGCGATGTAACGCAACCGGCCTTGATTCCCGTGGCGCCGAAGCGTGCGAGCGCCAACGGCACCGCCATTGTCATTGCCCCGGGCGGAGGTTTTTTCAGTCTGTCCATGGATGCGGAAGGCTTGGAGGTCGCAAAGTACCTTTCAAAGCGGGGAGTCACCTGCTTCGTGCTCAAGTATCGGCTCGACCCCACGCCCGCCGACACCGACGGATTTTGGGATGTCATGGCAGCGCGGTTCACCGAATTCGATCCCAAGCAAACCCACAACGAAATGGCTTCCCCCGCCGTCGCGCTGGCGCAGGCAGACGGTCTCGCCGCAATGCAATGGGTGCGCACTCATGCGGCCGACTACGGTATTGATCCGCAGAAGATCGGATTCATGGGATTCTCCGCCGGCGGAGCCACCACGATGAACGTGGCAACTGCCTACGATTCCGCGTCCCGCCCGAATTTCATTGGCGTCATCTACGGAGCCATGCCCGAGCGCGCGGTGCCCACCGATGCGCCGCCTGCATTCGTGTCGGTGGCCGCTGATGATTCCCTGCTCGCCTATGCGTCTACCCCCATATTTGACGCCTGGCGTTCCGCCGGCAAATCCGCTGAGCTGCACATCTATGCCAAGGGCGGACATGGATTCGCCAGCAAGAATCAGGGTACCAGTTCCGATCACTGGCTCGAGGACTACTTCAATTGGCTGGTCGCCGGAGGCTGGGCGAAAGCCTCAGCTCCGGCGCCTGCGAGCCCGCAAAACCGCTAGGCTCGGGCGCGGTGCGACCGAGCTTTGTTGTGCAGATAAATCAGCTGTCCCAACACTGCCGTGACGAGAAGCGCAGCATTGGAAATCAGAAATACCCAATTGTGCAAAAGAAAGCTGTAAATGGTGAAACCCACTGAGGCTGCCAGTTGGCCAATGAACAGCCACCTCGACACTCCGGAGGTAGCCTCCGTCTTCCATTGCGTATAGACCTGCCGGCCAATGGTCATCAGCAAAATCAGCGAGCTGAGCCAGCCAATCCAGTCGGCGCCACGCATTTGCGCCTACACTGCCAGCTCGGACGGCAGAGTAGGTTTCTCGTTTGCATCCACGACCGCTTCCAATAGGGATGCGCGCGGCGAGCGCAGGGTTGCTTGGATGCTCGAGTTCACTTCGCTCGGGTGCGTGCATCGGAACCCATCGGCGCCGCATGCCTTGGCAAAGGCGACAAAATCGATGGGGGCCAATTCGCAGCCGTAATTTGGATTTCCCAATTCTCTTTGTTCAAACAGGACTTCGGCCAGACTGTTGTTCCTGAGGACAATGATCTTCACGGGCAAATCGTATTTCACCGCGGTAACCAGCTCGCCCATCAGCTGCGTAAAGCCGCCGTCTCCCACGACCGCAACGGATTGCCGCCCAGGATATGCAAGCTGCGCGGCAATGGAGAAAGGAAGCCCCGGCGCCATGGTCGCGAGCATTCCCGTACCGGATATGCTTTGCTTCTCCCGCAGCTGGATGATGCGGGCGGCAAAATGCGTGTTGGCGCCGCAATCGAGTGAAATAATCGCGTCGGGCGCCATCAGTTCGCTCAAGGCTCGCATGACCATTTGCGGCCGCAGCGGCGAGCGCGCGGTCGCGCACACCTTGTCCAGCAGTAAGCGCCAGTCGCGCATTCGGTTCTGCGCTTCCATGAGAAATCCCTGGTCGCTTTTCTCATTCAGCAGCGGAAGCAGCGCAGCCACCGTTGCCTTGACGTCGGCGACCAAGCCTAACTTGACAGGATAGCGCAGGCCGATGTGCTCGGGCTTCAGGTCGATCTGGATGGCGCGGGCTTGACCGGGCTTAGGATAGGAATCCACCCACGGCATGGTGGATCCCAGAATCAACAGTGCATCGCACTCGTGCATGATGAATTCGGACGGAACAGTTCCCAGATGGCCGATGCCGCCGGTGGTATACGGTGAATCGTCCGCCAGCACGCCCTTGCCAAGCAGCGCCTTGGCCACGGGCGCCTTGAGTTTGGCGGCCAGCTGCGTCACTTCATCGCGGGCGCCAAGCGCGCCTTGGCCTACCAGCACGGCAACCCTTTTACTGTCATTGAGAATGACCGCGGCCTCGCGCAGACGCGCCTGGTCGGGAATCGGATGCGAGAATTCAAGACTGCCCAGGGTGCGCAGACCATGATTCTCCATTGACGCTTTATCGGCGCCCAATTTCATCGCTTGCGTGTCTTTCGCAACGGTCAGATGCGCGACGCCGCGTCTCCCGAGCGCGGAGCGGCACGCCAGATTACCCACAATGCCGGCGTGCAAGGGTCCCGTAACAGCGATATTGTAAATCGCCACATCCTTCATCAGGGCTTGCGTATCCACCGACTGCATGAAGTGCGTGCCGCCGAGGTCATGAAACGTACTGCCGGTGATGGCAAGCACCGGCGCGGAATCCATCTTTGCGTCATACAGGCCATTCAGCAGGTGCACGGCGCCCGGCCCGGTTGTCGCCAAACAAACACCCAGTTTCCCGGTGTGCTTCGCATATCCAGAAGCCATGAACGCGGCAGCCTCTTCGTGCCGAACAGCAATGAAGCGAATCTGCTGCTCGCGTTTGCGCAATGCCTCAATGATGGAATTGATCCCATCGCCGACGATTCCGAAGACGAGTTGAACATTCCAGCGAATCAGAGCATCGACGAGAATGTCCGCGGTGTTCGGGTCCGCGAGTTGCGGGAAAACATCGGCCGCCGCAGCCGCGCCTTGGCGGTCGCCGGTTGTGCCGTCGGCGATCACCGCGCCCGCGGCAAGACCCGCGCCGAGGACACCGACGGCCTGCAAAATACCTCGCCGAGTGTGCACTGTTTGATCGCTGTTCGGCACGCCTATATTTCCTCGGCTGCAAGCCCGACCCACCTCGCTCTTTATGGCCGCGGTCGATCGGTGCGCTCTTGCTGCGCCTTGGGCTCCTCATCATTGCCGGTGCCGGGTTCGGCCATGCCGCGGTGCATTTGTGCCAGCGTCGCATCCGGTACGACACGGGACATGGCGGCGCGCATCTTGTTCCCAAAACCCGCAACCACCTTGAGTTCTCCTTTCATCATGGCATCGAAACCGATCTTCGCGACGTCGGCAGCACGGGCCTTATTATCGGTACCCACCTTCGTATCCATCATGTCCGCGCGCTGAAAGAAATCTGTTTGCGTGGCGCCCGGCATCAGGCATGTCACGGTGATGCCGGTATCCTTCAGCTCGTTGTTGAGCGCCACAGAGAAAGAATCAAGGAATGCCTTTGAGCCGTTGTACACCGCCTGAAACGTACCGGGCATGAGGCCGGCGATCGAGCCGGTGATCAGAATGCGGCCTTGCCGGCGGTTGCGCATTTCATTGGCGACGGAATGGATCAGCAAAATGGTGCCGTCGATGTTGGTATGCACGACTTTCAATGCCGCGTCTATTTCCTGATCGAGGAAGGCTCGCCCCAAACCCCGACCGGCGTTGGCCAACAGCGCATCAACGGGTCTGCCGGTCCTTTCAATCGCAGTCATCAGTTGTTCCACGCCCTCGCGCGTCGACAGATCGCACTGCACGGGGGTGCAGTGGATGCCGCTTTCCGCTAATTCTCTGGCGGCGTCGTTGATGAGCGCTTCGTCCGCCGCGATCACCAGATCGAATTTTTGCTGAGCACAAAGACGGGCAAGTTCGAGACCGATGCCGGTGGATGCGCCTGTGATCACGGCGAGTTGGCGGGGATATGCGTTCATGGTGACCTCTCAGCGATGGGTAACAGGAGAAAGCATGGTGGATCGTGATGGCGATAGCTAATCCGCTTTCCACGGCCGCAGAAAGCAGCATTCTTAAGCGGCGCATGAGGGAAAGCGCCGACACGATTTGAGCAATTCCTTGCACTGCACCAGGGCGCACTGACCAAGCCATCAGGCGTGCGCGCCGGGCCGGGCGTGCGCCCCGAGCCGAGATCGGCGACAATGCAGGCCACAACAAAATAGCCCTCGGGGGGGTTCTGGTGACTCACGCTGCAATTGTCGGCTGGGGCAAGTGCCTGCCACCGTCGGTTCTGACCAATCAGGATCTCGCCACATTCCTGCCCACGGACGATGCGTGGATCACCTCGCGCACCGGAATGAAGGAGAGGCGTATCTCTCACGTGCCGGGGATGGAGCTTGCCATCACTGCTTCGCGCCGCGCCATCGCGTGCGCGGGATTGCGCGGCGAGGATATTGAATTGGTCATCTACGGCAGCTGCAGCAACGATGAGACCGTGCCCAACAGTGCCTCGGGCGTGCAGCAACGCATCGGCGCGGCCCGGGCGGCATCCTTCGATGTGAATACCGCATGCACCAGCTTCATGTACGGGCTGTCGATCGGCTCATCCATGATCAAGAGCGGCATCGTCAAGAACGCACTGGTGATAGGCGTCGAACTGATCTCGCAGTACATGGACTGGGACAATCGCAATGTGGCCGTGCTTTTCGGCGATGGCGCCGCCGCCATGGTGCTGCAGGCGTCGGAGCAAGAGACGGGCGTCATTGCCGAGAAGCTGCAGTGCTACGCCGACGCGCGGCAAATCCTGCGTGTGCGCGGCATGGGTACCATGTACGCCAATCTGGGCGTACAGTTCGGACAAACTCGCTGGGACTTCGACGGCCAGGAAATTTTCCGCAAGGCCGTCCAGGGGATGAGCGAGGCCAGCCTCGACGTGATGCGCCGAGCCGGCGTGACGATCGATGACATCGCGCTCGTCGTGCCGCATCAGGCAAATCTTCGCATCATCGATGCCGTCGCCAAACGCGCTGGGGCAGGTCCGGAAAAGCTGTATCTGACCGTGCAGAAGTACGGCAATATGAGTTCGGCCACGGCGCCTGTCGCGCTGGTCGAGGCCGTGGAAGAAGGCCGCGTACCGCCGCGGAGTCTGGTGTTGATGCCCGCATTCGGCGGCGGACTGACGCTGTCGGCGCATTTGATCCGCTGGGGTGAGCGGCTGACGCCGCTCGAGTCCTGCGACGCCGAACTGCCGCTCTGTACGAAGACTGCGCTCGAACTGGTAAACGAAATTCGCGAGCAAAAGAAGCTGGGCGAGGCCGAGGCAAGCCGCTTCGAGAGCTTGAGCTTTGCCGAAAATCGCGCCGGCTGATGCGCCATTCGTTCTCAACGTAGGAGGTGTGAAATGAAAAGATCAGCGTTGCTATTCAGCTTATGGCTTGCTGCCGCCGCCTATTCGGCCGTCGCGGATCAACCACCGCCAGCAGCCGCACCACCGCCGGGCAATGAGATGCGGGGGGCCTGCAAAGCGGACATTCAAAAGCTATGCCCCGGCATCCAACCGGGCGGCGGGAGAATTCGCGACTGCATGAAGCAGCACGAGGGCGACCTATCGGACGCGTGCAAACAGGCGATCGCCAACAGGAAGCCTGATCACTCTTGAGATGGTTGGAGGGACGGCGCGAGCTGCGCCATCCCTCTTGCCAGCGGCTGATCGTCAGGACCCGATCTGGATTCGGCGAGGCATGGCTTTTGCCTGCTTCGGAATGGTCACGGTCAATACGCCATTTTTTCCGGAGGCATTTACCTTCTCGCTGTCGACGGTCTCGGGCAGTACGAAGCGGCGATGAAATTGCCCATGACCCCGCTCCGCGCGCTGCGCTAGGGCCTCCTCGCCATTTTTGCTCGCGACCTGTTCCGAACGCTCGCCGGATAAAGTCAGTACCCCGCCATCGAGGGTCAGTTCCACTTTGGTTGGGTCAACGCCCGGGATATCGACATAGAGTTCGAAGCGGTCCGAATACTCGTGGATGTCAACCGGCGGAATCCACGTAGCCATTGCTGAACTGCTGTCATTCTCGCGCGCATTGCCAAAGAGACGGTTTATTTCATCCTGCAGGCGCGGCATCACGCCCCACGGATCTTGTCGCATTACAGTACTCATGGCACCACTCCTCTAGTTAAGTGAAATTTACGGCATTCCCCTCGCCACGGGGCGATGCCGCGAAACTAGGGGCTAGGTGAAATATTTCAAGAGCGGAATCTGGTCACGTCGCGGGAGTCGTATCCTGCACCGCGGCAGGTTGCGCGAAATCCAGCTTCATCGAGGCAGCCAGGGCTTCGAATTTAGTCTTGGCTGCATTCGCGGTGGCCACCCCTCCCTCGGCATCGCCTGCGGCAAAGGCAGCTTGCGCCTTTGACCACAGCAGGTTTGCATCGCTCAAGGCCGACTTCGCGGCATCCAAATCGACTCCTGACGCAAGCTTCTTGTTCTCCTTCTTACTCAAAAAATCGATGCGGCTTTGAATGACATTCGCATCGCCGGGCAGCGCGCCGGCCAACGCGCTCCATTGCTGATTCAGGGCCTTCATTGCTTGGTCTTTCTTGGCCGCCGCCGCACTTGCCAGTCCCTGCGCCGCACTCATTACCGGAGGTGCTGCGCTCAGTACAGCCTTATAGTCTTTCTTGTCGTAGGACGCCTTCAAGTCGCCCAGTTTGTTCTGAACGTCGAGCACCTGATCAGGCACATACTTGGTCGCATCGCCATCTGCGGCATTCACCGCTGCTTCGATGTCGCCGATCAATTTTTGCGCAGGTTCTTTTTGATTGGCGCAGGCCGCCAGCATCACTCCCGCGACGCAGAGCAATGCGTACTTTTTGAACGGATACATCTGGAGCATGACAATCCTCCTCGCAGTGAAACCACAAATTACAGCGGCGCTTGCGGCGTGGCAACCCGCGATTTCACGCAGCCACGCGATAGGCGTTGTAATTGTTACAGTCCAATCGCTTGCGCTCGCTCGAACAACGCGTCGATTAGACTACGATTGCGACAATGAGAATCGTCACTTTCAACGTCAATGGCGTCAACGGCCATCTGCCCGTCCTGCAGCGCTGGCTTGGGGAGGCGCAACCCGATGTCGTCTGCCTGCAGGAGTTGAAGGCGCCGCAAGAAAAATTTCCCGAGAAGGCGATCCGCGAGGCGGGATACGGCGTCATTTGGCTGGGCCAGAAGAGTTGGAACGGCGTCGCCATACTCGCCCGCGGCCGTGAACCGATCGAGACGCAGCGTGGTTTGCCCGGGGAACCGGAGGACATTCAGAGCCGTTACATCGAGGCGCAAATCGGCGAGCTGCTCACTGGCTGCCTGTACCTGCCGAATGGCAACCCGGCGCCTGGACCGAAATTCGACTACAAGCTTCGCTGGCTGGAGCGATTCTCGGCCTACGCGGCGGGACTTATCAATCAGAGCCGCCCCGTCGTCCTTGCGGGCGATTACAACGTCATTCCGACGGAACTCGATGTATACAAGCCCGAACGCTGGGTGGATGACGCGTTGTTTCGGCCCGAGGTGCGCGCGGCCTATCATCGGCTGCTAGAGCAAGGATGGACCGATGCGCTGCGAAAGTTTCATCCCGGTGAGCGGATCTACACTTTCTGGGACTATTTTCGAAACGCCTACGGACGAGACGCAGGATTGCGCATTGATCATGTGCTGCTGAGCCCAACCGCGGCTGCGCGCCTCGTCGCTGCGAATGTTGACCGCCATGTCCGCGGATGGGACAAGATGAGCGACCATGCGCCGACGTGGGTGGAACTCGCAGACACCTGACCGACGCGACGAGATACAATCCGTTCATGAACACAAAAGCCATGAAAATACCGGGCCCTGATCATCCGATCGTGATTCAGCCGAACAAGCTGCGGGTCGTCGTGAAAGTCGCCGGACGGGTGATTGCCGATACTCGGCATGCGCTCGACCTGCTCGAGGCGAGCTACGCCGGCGTGTTGTACATTCCGCGCAAAGACGCGGACATGTCGCTGTTGGAGCGCACCCAGCACTCGACGTACTGCCCTTACAAGGGCGAATGCTCCTACTTCAGCATTCCGGCCGGTGGCGAGCGATCGCGCAACGCGGTCTGGTCCTATGAAGCTCCTTACGATGCGGTGATTGAAATCAAGAATCACCTGGCGTTTTACCGAGATCGCGTCGACTCGATCAGCGTCGATTGACGCCGGCGTGCCGCCCGACTCCGATAAGCCGGCGAAATGGACACTCCGGTTAGCTCAGCTCGGTGATCGCCTCCCGATCCGCGCGAAGCTCACCGCCGGCCTCGCGCAAGGCCTGATGTCCTCAGTGGCAGCTATCATCGCGTACTTGCCGACCAAACCTCTTGGACTACGAGAGGGGTACTGGGCATCGATCACCGCCATCGCGGTGGTGCAGAGCGAACTCAGTGCGACCACCAGTTCCGGGCGAGATCAATTCGCGGGCGCCGCCATCGGCGGCTTTTTCAGCGCCATTATCGTGACGCTGGCAGGACAACACCTGGCGACGTATGCCCTTGCGGTGGTCCTGTCGATGTTGGCCTGTTGGCTGTTCAATATCAGCAGCGCCGCGCGTCTGGCAGGTTCCACGGCCACCATCATCATGCTGGTGCCGCATCAGGGCTCGGCCGAATGGATGATGCTATCGCGGCTCGCCGAGGTCGGTTGGGGAGTGACTGTCGGCTTCATGACGGTTTGGACCGTCAATCGAGTCGAACGCCCGTTCGGGAAAAACCCGGCGTCACCGGCACGCCATTGATCTGATCAGCACGCCATTTATCTAGTCAGGCAGTCTGCTCAGGTAATCGGGCATTCTGCGGCATCCGATGCGCGCCCTGAATCGCGCGAGGCGCGGCAGTAACGGGTCGAGGCGCGGCAGTAACGGGTCGAGGCGCGGCAGTAACGGGTCGAGGCGCGGCTGTACCGGGGGCTTTGCCCTGAAGATCGACGATGACGGTCGCGACACCGTCAACCCGCCGCACAGCGAGCTCCGCAAGCTTCTTGGTCGTCTCGTCAGCCACGCTGCCCGAGAGTTTGACAGTCCCGTGGTGCACCTCGGCGCCAATCGTGCCTGGGGTGACGCCGGGCTCGCGGTCGAGCTCAGCGAGAACGTCGTGCTGGAGTTGTCTGTCATTTTTCATAGATTGCTCTCTTCGTTATACCCGATCACGGCAGTGATCATCATGCTCGGCGCATTCGTGCCATGTACGCTCGTGATAGTACCGATGATGATCGCGATCGTAATAGCCCTCGTCCGGCTCACGGCCGCAGGCCCAAACCATGCCGATCAGGGCAATGAGGAAGCTACATTTGGCAACACGTTTGGTGGTTCGCATGAGTCCACCCTAACCTAAGGTGCTCAGGATTGAAGTCGTCCAAGTTCGACAAGAAATGTCGCCCGAGGTCCTACACCGCCGAGCAGCCTATTACTGCGTCAACCCGTAGATCTCCAGCTCTCCCGGTGTGCTGGTGGAGCTGTCCGCTCCGCCGATATTGTTGCCGCGAGTTCCGACATACACCCTGCCGTTGGCAACTGTCGGCACCGAAAACTTCACCGCGTAACCCGCGGTGTCCGCGGAGTTCAGGGAGCTGTTCCACAACTCCGTGGTCAGGTTGGTCGCGTCATAGGCGTGCAGCACGGCAGGTCCACAGCTGGACTGATGGGTGCAGTAGGTGTGCGTGTCGAGCGCCCAGACGATGCCATTGTGAGTCGATGCAGAGGAAACCGACGGCGTGGACCCAGGGAAACTATAGGCGTGACTGGAAGTGGACGCCAACGTGAACTGCACGGTCGACTGATTCAATTGATAGCTCACCAGCGGGCCGCCAACGCCGGCAATGAACAGATTATTATTCCAGAAGGCCGAAGTCGAATAGATGCTGTACCCCAACGCAATCATCTGCACGGCGGCCGCATCCCCGAATCCGCCCAACAGATCTCGATTGAGCACGTACAGGGTGCCGTCCTTGCCGCCGCAGATGAGCGCATGCGTCACGCTGTTGCCGGTGGGCAGATTCGCGAGCAGTGCCGCTCCGCCGGAGGCGAAGTCCCGATCGGTTTGCGCGTCCTCCAGCTCATCCGACGGCGTGAAATATTGGGTGACCTGAAGCGCCGCATTCAATTGCAGCAGCGAGTCGCCATAGTCGTTGTTGGGCGCGGTGCTGCTGTCGGCGTCGAATGTGCCGTTGCCCGTCAGTACATAGAGATTGTTGCCGGAATCAATCGCCGGCGCGCCGCCGCTCATCCAGATCCCGCCGCCCTGGACATTGGGAGTGCTGTTGAACACTGAAGTTTGCGTCAGGGTTGTGCCGGTGTATCGATAGCCCATGATCCAGCCATACCAAGGCGAGCTATCCTCATGCGACGACCAGATGATGTACACCGTGCCGTTGACGAAGCCGAGACCGCCGCGCTGATTCTGCTGCTTGGTATTGAAGGTCACCGTGGTGCTTCCGTCTCCCGTGCCAGGGTAGGTCCCGGCGATGAGGACGGGTGATCCGGTCTTCTCGTTACCGGTTGTGATGTCGATCGCGTGCAGACGCTGGAAGAATGTGGTCTGGGCGGAATTGATGGATTTGGAAACCACGTACAGAATGCCGCTGGCGGCATCGATGACCGGTGTTCCGGTCACGCCGATTTCAGGTTGGATGTCGCCGGCGCCGGAGCCGATCAAGGTGTTGGGAACTGAGGTTTCACCGCCCGAGCCACCATGAGCGGCGTCGATCAAACTAATCGACCACAGCTGCGTGCAGGAAGTGGAATCGGCGTCGAACGCGAATATGCTATCGTGTTGGGTGGTCACGAAAACCACGTTGTGCTTGGCCACGCTGACCATCACATTGGCAGCCCAGAGCGGCTGAGCGTAAATTGCGCCGTCGACGAGACAGGAGGCCAGTTTGCCGAAGCTGGTGGTATTGATGTTGCCGGTGGTCAGCGCGTATTCCTGGATATTCGCGCCGTCCCGGGCAAGATCATTGTGATAGGTGAATACGCCGGCCAGATCCGTGACCGCGACGATCGAGCTTGCCGACTGCGCCGTGTTGGCCACGCTGGTGGCGACGATGGTATGCGTCCCGGCGGCTCCCGCGGTGTAGAGGCCCGTTGCGCTGATGGTACCCACCGTCGTGTTGCCGTTGGCAATGCCATCGACGGTCCACGTTGCCGCACCGCCGCCGGGAACCGTCGCGGTAAATTGCTGCGATCGCGTGAGCGTGATCGCCGCAGTCTGAGGAGACAGGCTCATGGGGTCACTCGACACGGTCAAGGTGGCTGAGGCAACGCTACTGCTGCCGCCGGGGCCGCTGCAGGTCAGCGTATAGGAGGTGGTCGCGCTGATGACACCGGTGCTTAGAGTCCCGCTGGCCGCCAACGCGCCGCTCCAGCCCTCCGCTCCCGAGCAGGATGTTGCGTTGCTGGAAGTCCACGTCAGTGTCGATGTACCTCCCGATGCGATGACCGAGGGATTCAAAGTCAGCGTGGCAGTGGGAATGATATTGACTGTCGCCGTGGCGGGCGCACTGCTGCCGCCCGCACCGATACAAACGAGCGAGTACGCGGCCGCGGTGTTGAGGGGACCCGTGCTTTGAACGCCGCTGATGCCGAAGGAACCGCTCCATCCTCCGGAGGCCGTGCACGAGGTGGCATTGGTTGAGCTCCAGCTCAACGTGGCCGCACTCCCGGCAGCGACCGCGGCCGGCAAAGCTGTCAGAGTTACCGTGGGCAGCGGGAGCAGCGCGACCGCGGCGGTGATCGGGGCACTACTGCCGCCCGGACCCGTGCAAATGAGCGTGTATCCGGTGCTCGCAGTCA
>Ga0302324_100001591_pt1 | contig 54627 bp, 50 predicted proteins | sample Palsa_T0_1_FD_201949 | JGI IMG/M metagenome (GOLD analysis project Ga0302324, IMG submission 201949) | Peat permafrost microbial communities from Stordalen Mire near Abisko, Sweden - Palsa_T0_1 | ecosystem: Environmental > Terrestrial > Soil > Palsa > Peat permafrost | place: Sweden: Abisko...
GAACGGGTGAACGAACGCGGCGCCACTGCTTGCGGCGCGTTCAGCCGCCGCCGCCACACACTCCTCGACGCTGTCGCCACCGAGCACGACCGTGCCGCCGTAGCCGCCGACCGCCGCAACCTTTGCGACCGACGCCTCGCGCGGCATGAACACCTCGCAGGCGACGCCGCGGGCGTGTGCTGCGTAGGCGAGTGACTGCGCGTGATTGCCGGCGCTGCCGGCCACGACGCCGGTTGGATGCTCGAGGCTCGCGAGCTTCGCCAGCGCGCCGCGGATCTTGAACGAGCCGGTGCGCTGGAGGTTCTCGGCCTTGAGCAGGATGCGACCGCCGCAGAGTTGCTCGAGCGTCCCCGAGCTGAGCAGCGGCGTCCGTCGCGTCAGCTCGCTGACGACGCCAACAGCCTCCCGGGCTGCCCCGGCCTCCAGGCGCCGCACCACGCTCGCCGCCGACTGCTCGTGCGCGACCATAGGAACGCCACAGTACTTGCCGCCGCTGGCCAGCGGCGCTACGCCGCGCGGCTGCGCGGCGCGCGCTCGGCGGTAAGCACAGCCGGGCCGCGGAGCAACTCCTCGGCGTGGCGGCGGGCGCCCGCGTCACGCTGATCGGCGCCGAGCATTCGCACCAGCTCCTCGACCAGCGCGCCCTGCCCGAGCCGCGTCACGGTCGTGCGCGTCGATGTGCTGCCGCTGTCCTTGGTGATCGTGAAGTGGCGCACCGCCAGCGAGGCGACCTGCGGCAGATGCGTGATCGCCAGGATCTGGCGTCCCTCGGCGAGTGATCGCAGCTGCTCGCCGACGGCGCGCGCGGTGTGGCCGCCGATCCCGGCGTCAATCTCGTCGAAGATCAAGGTCGAATGCCCGCCGCCGTGCGCGGCGCCGAGCAGCGCCAGCATCACCCGCGACAGCTCACCGCCGGAGGCGATCTCGCGCAGCGGCGCCGCCGGCACGCCGGGGTTCGGCGCGATCTCGAACTGCGCCTGCTCGCCGCCGCTTGCGCCAGCCTCGCACGGCACCAGCGCGATCGCAAAGCTCGCGCGCTCCATCGCCAGCTCGGCGAGCCGCTCGCCGACCGCCGCCGACAGCGCCGGCGCCGCGGCGGCGCGAGCGCGGCTGAGCGCCTCGACGAGGGCGCCGTGCTCGGCGAGCGCGGCGTCGAGGGCCTGCTGTGCCGCTTCGAGCGCCACCTCCGCCCCGACCAGCTCGTCGCGACGAGCGCGACAGCGTTCGGCGTGCTCGAGCACCGACTCGATGCTGCCGCCGTGCTTGCGCTCGAGCCGTGCGATCGCCGACAGTCGCTCCTCGATCTCCTCCAGGCGCCCGGGCTCGGCCTCGAGGCTCTCGCCGTAGCGGCGCAGCTCGCTCAGCAGATCCTGGCCCTCGAGCAGCAGCATCCGCGCCCGCCCGGCGAGCTCGGCGAGCGCCGGATCGACGTCACCGCCGCCGTCGAGGCTGCTGCTCGTCGCGAGCAGCGCCGCCAGCGCCCCGGCCTCATCAGCGCCAAGCGCCTGCTCGGCGCCGGCGGCGGCATGGCGCAAGTCTTCGAGGTTGCGCAGCCGGTCGCGTTCGAGCACCAGCGCATCGCGCTCCTCCGGCTGCGGGTCGAGCGCCTCGATCTCGCTGAGCTCAAACTCGAGCAGGTCGAGCTCGCGCTCGCGCGCCCCCGCCAGCTCGCCGAGCCGCGCCAGCTCGCCGCGAGCCTCGCGGACCGAAGCCCAGGCCGCGGCGCAGGCCGCGCGACGCGCCGCCTGCTCGCCACCGCAGGCGCCGTCGAGGATGTCGAGCTGTGCCGCGGCGAGCATCAGCTTGCGGTGCTCGTGCTGGCCGTAGAACGACAGCAGTTCGCTGGCCAGCTCGCGCAGCTCGCCAACCGCGATCGAGCGCCCGCCGATGTAGGCGCGGGTGCGACCGTCGCTGCCGACGCGGCGTGCAAGCACCAGCTCACGGGCGTCCGGCGCAAGGTGCTCGCTGTGCAGGCCCTCGGGAAGCTCGAAGACCCCTTCGACATAGGCCTCAGCGCTGCCGGGCCGGACGACCCCCGCCTTGGCGCGGCCGCCGAGCAGCAGATCGAGGGCGTGCGCGAGCACCGTCTTGCCCGCCCCGGTCTCGCCGGTCAGGACGTTGAGCCCGGGCGCCAGCTCGAGTCGCGCGTCCTCGATCAGCAGCAGGTTCTGAACCGTCAGCTCTAGCAGCATCGGCACACGGTCTAGCAGCGAGCGGGGACAGAACTCCCCGATCGGTCGCGCTAGCGCGAGAGCCGGCCGAACTTCTCGCGCAGCCGCAGATAGAAGCTCGAGCCGACCATCTGGGCGAGCGTCGCGACGCCGTCGACGAAGCGCGCGTCGATCGCCTCGCCATCGGCGATCTCGCCGACCGGCCGGCCGTCGATCGACACGTTGAGCGACTCCTGCGAGTTGTTGTGCAGCGTCAACACGTCGTCCGGGGCGATCACCAGCGCCCGCGCTGTCAGCGAGTGTGGCGCGATGAACGAAACGACCATGCCCTCGACCCCCCAGGCGAGCACCGGGCCGCCGTTGGCGAGGTTGTAGCCGGTCGAGCCGGCCGGCGTGGCGACGACCAGCCCATCGCAGCGCACGCTGCCGACCTCCTGGCCCGCCAGGGCGTAGGACAGCTCGGCCACGCGGCCGCCGACCTTGCGGTGTAGCGCCACGTCGTTGAGCGCGTTCCAGCTACCGCGCGCCGCGGCGATCTCGATCGCCGGCAGACGCACTAGCTCGAGCTTGTCGTGGAGCGCGAACTCGAAGCCTTCGCGCAGGTCCTTCGGCTCGACCGTCGAGAGGAAGCCGACGGCGCCGAAATTGACGCCGAACACCGGCACCGGCGTGCCGCCGTACTCGCGCAGGCCGCGCAGAATCGTGCCGTCGCCGCCGAGCGCGATGCACAGGTCGACGTCGCGGCGCAGCGGCTGGCCGATTCGCAGGCCGGGCTCAGAGCCGTCACAGCCATGCTTCGCGGTCTCCTCGGCGTCGAGCAGCAGGACGGCGCCGTGCGCCGCAGCAATCTCGCCCAGCTCGCGCAGCGCGTCGCCGGTCTCCTCGGGCCGGGCATGGCTGATCAGCGTGATCTCCTTCAACCGCCGTCGGCCTCCGCTGCGAGCGCTGCCAGCCCGCCGCACGAGCCGCGCGAAAGCTCGGCGAGCTGGATGAAGGTTTCGCGATTGCCCTTGGGTCCGGGCAGACCCGAGCTCCAGAAGCCGCGCACCGCGACCCCCATCGCGAGCGCCGCGCCGGCCACCTCGACGAGCGCCCGCTGTCGCTGCAGCGGCTCGCGCACGACGCCGCCACTGCCGACGTGCTCACGCCCGACCTCGAACTGCGGCTTGACCAACGCCAGCGCATCGAAGCGCTCGGCCGCACAGGCGAGGACGGCCGGCAGCACGGTTCGCAGCGAGATGAAAGCCACGTCTACGACGATCAGCTCTGGAGCGTAGGGCAGCGCGTCGCGCAGCAGGTGCCGCGCGTTGACGCGCTCGATCACGCTGACCCGGGGATCGCCACGCAAGCGCCAGCTGAGCTGGCCGTAGGCGACGTCGAGCGCCACGACGCGGCGGGCACCGGCCGCCAGCAGGCAGTCGGTGAAGCCACCGGTCGACGCGCCGACGTCGAGCGCGTCGCGCCCAGCCACGGCCACGCCGCTGGCCGCCAGCGCGTTGGCGAGCTTGATCCCGCCGCGCGAGACGAAGCGCGGCGCCTCGGCGACGAAAACCTCGACGTCGCTCGCCACGAGCTGACCGGGCTTCTGCGCGACGCTCGATCCGTCCCCGATCCGCACCTCGCCCGCGAGTACCGCTGCCGCGGCGCGCGCGCGCGACTCGAACAAGCCGCGCTCTGCGAGCAGCGCGTCCAGCCGACCCTTGGCAGGCGCTGCCGCTCGGGTCGAGGCCCGGGCGCGACTAGGCGCCGGCAAGCGCCCCCTTTTCCGCTGCCCCATCACGCGGTGGGCGTCGCTGGCCGACGGTCGGCCGCGACTCGTGGGCCACGGGCTGCCCGATTGCCTCGCGCACGCGCTCGGCGATCCGCTCAGCGGTGAAGCCGACCTCCGCGTGCAGCAGCGCCAGTGCGCCGTGGGTCACGTAGCGGTCCGGCAGACCAACGCGGATGATCGTCGCGCTGTCGCCCTGGCCGGCGTCGTTCAGCGTCTCCCACACGGCGCTGCCGAAGCCGCCCGCCAGCACCCCCTCCTCGATCGTCACGAGCAGTTCGTGCTCGGCCGCGAGCTCGAGCACGAGGTCGGCGTCGATCGGCTTGGCAAAGCGCGCGTCGGCGACCGTCACGCTGATCCCGTCAGCCTCCAGCAGCTCCTTCGCTCCGAGCGCCTTGGCGACGCCGCTGCCGTAGCCGAGCAGGGCGACACGGCCGACCGGCCCCACGCCCTCGCCGGTGCAGAGGATCTCGCCCGTGCCGATCGGAATCGTCTGCGGCGCCTTCGGCAGCGGCACGCCCTCGGCCTCGCCGCGCGGGTAGCGCAGCGCGGTCGGTCCGTCCTCGTAGGCGAGCGCGGTGTGCAGCATGTGCACCAGCATCGCCTCGTCGCGCGGCGCCATCAGCACGATGTTCGGCAGGCAGCGCATGTAGGCGATGTCGAACACACCGTGGTGCGTCGGCCCGTCATCGCCGACCAGCCCGGCACGATCCATCGCGAACACGACCGGCAGCCGCTGCAGGCAGACGTCGTGGACGATCTGGTCGTAGGCGCGCTGGAGGAAGGTCGAATAGATCGCGGCGACCGGACGCGCACCCTCGAGCGCGAGTCCGGAGGCGAAAAGCACGGCCTGCTGCTCGGCGATGCCGACGTCGAAGTAGCGCTCGGGCATCTCCTGCTGGAGGATGTTGAGGCCGGTCCCGGTGTTCATCGCCGCGGTGATGCCGATCACGCGCTCGTCGCGCCGGCATTCCTCGAGCAGCGCCTCGCCGAAGACCGTCGTGTACTGCGGCGGGCGCCGCGGCGCGCTGACCTTGCTCGCCGCCGTCACCTCGCCGTTGCTGATCGACAGCGGCCGGGCGGCATGCCAGCGCTCCATCCCCTCCAGGCCACCGGTTTCGGCCGGCGCGAAGCCCTTGCCCTTGACCGTCGCGATGTGCACGACGACCGGTCGCTCGGCGGCGAGCGCCTCGCGCAGGGCGACGCGCAGGCCGCGGATGTCGTGGCCATCGATCACGCCGGTGTAGGCCCAGTCGAGCTCCTCCCAGAACAGCCCGGGGGCCCAGAACGCCTTGATCGACTCCTTCAGCTGCGGCCCGAGCCGCTCGAACGCCGAGCCGATGCCGACGGGCAGCTTGGTCAGCCCGCCCTCGACGCCCTCCCGCGCATGCCACAGGCGCGGGTTGAGCCGAACCCGGTTGAAGTAGCGCGACAGCGCGCCGACATTCGGCGCGATCGACATGCCGTTGTCGTTCAGCACGACGACGATCGGCGTGCCCAGCCCGCCCGCCTGGTGGATCGCCTCGAAGGCGACGCCCCCGGTCATCGCGCCGTCGCCGATCACCGCGACGACGTGGCCTTCGGCGGCGCTGTCGGCGCTCGACCGGCTGGCGCGCCGCATCGCCTCCTTGATGCCGACGGCATAGCCGATCGACGTCGAGGCGTGACCGGCACCCATGATGTCGTGCTCGGACTCGAAGATCGAGCAGAACGGCGCCAGGCCGCCGTATTGGCGGATCGTCTCGAGCTGGTCGCGACGGCCGGTCAGCACCTTGTGCGGGTAGGCCTGGTGGCCGACGTCCCAGATGATCTTGTCGTGGGGCGAGTCAAGCAGCGAGTGCAGCGCGACGGCGAGCTCGCAGGTCCCGAGGTTGGCGCCGAAGTGCCCGCCGACCTCGCCGACCGTGTCGATGATGTGCTCGCGCACCTCGGCCGCCAGCTGGATCAGCTGCGCGTCGCTCAGGCCGTGCAGGTCGGCCGGGCCTTCAATCTGCTCCAGCAGTCGGGGATTTTGCGGCTTGCTCAAGAGGTCCTGGTGTAGATGAAGTCGGTTATCTGCTCTAGTTCGCCGCCGCCCACCGGCGCCGCCAGGGTGAGCGCATCGCGCGCCGCCGCATGGGAGCGGGCGGCGAGCTCGCGCGCGCGCTCGAGCCCGTGCTCGGACACATATGTGCGCTTGCCGTGGCGCTCATCGCTGCCCGTCGGCTTGCCCAGCGCGGCGTCCGTTCCGGTGACATCGAGAATATCGTCCACGATCTGAAAAAGCACTCCCAGCTCGGCGGCAAACTGTCGGTAGAGCATTGTCTCAGGTTGGCTGGCGCCGCTCAGTAATAGCGGGCATTCGACCGCCGCCGCGATCAGCCGCCCGGTCTTGAGCTCGTGCAGCCGGCGCAGCCCGTCCGGCCCCGCCAGCGCGGCCGTCGCGACGTCGAGGTACTGACCGCCGACCATTCCGTCGACGCCGGTTGCCGCGGCGAGGCAGCCGATCACCGCCAACACGTTCGCCGGCGCTGCCTGCTGGTGCTCGACGATGTGGCGGAAGGCCTCGGCGTAGAGCGCGTCGCCGGCGAGGATCGCCACATGCTCGCCAAACGCGACATGGCAGGTCGGACGCCCGCGCCGCATCTCGTCGTCGTCCATCGCCGGCAGGTCATCGTGGATCAGCGAGTAGGTGTGGATCAGCTCGATCGCCGCGGCCACCGGCAGCGCGGACTCGGGGCTGTTGCCGAGCGCGGCGGCGGCGGCCAGGCAGAGCACTGGGCGGATCCGCTTGCCCGGGGCCAGCAGCGAGTAGCGCATCGCCTCCTGTAGACCGGCGAGGTCGACCGCGTCGCTGAAGCTGACGCTCTGCAGGTAGTCGTCGACCTGCTCGCGCAGATGGTCCGGGTAGGTGGCCAAGACCACTACAACAAGGTGTCCTGTGCTGGCGCGGGCTCCTCGGCGCCCACACGGGCGCGGTGCTCGAGCTCGGCGCTCGCCTCCCCGGCAAGTGCTGCACAGTCCTCCACGAGTGTCGCCGCAGCGTCAGCCGACAGCTCGCCCGAGCGCAGCTGTGCGGCGGCGCGCTCGAGCCGATCGATCAGCTCGTCGAGATTGTCGGCGGCACTCATCGCTTCATTGTCGCGCACGCAGGGGATGTCTGGGGGGCGGTCAATGCGCCGCGTTGGCGCGCACTTCACGGAGTATCGCGTCGAGGATCCCGTTGACGAAGCCCGGCGCGCTGGCGCCACAGAACAGCTTCGCCGTCTCGACGGCCTCGTCGATCGCTCCTTCCGGCGGAATCGGCCGTTCGGACTCGACGGCGTCGCCGTGCAGCATCTCGATCAGCGCGACGCGCAGGATGCTGCGCTCGAGCGGCGCGATGCGCGCGGCGCTCCAGCCGTGGGCGTGGCGCTCGATCAGCTCGTCGAGCTCCTCCGCGCGGTCGGCCGCGGCGTGCGCGAGCGAGCAGGTCAGCGGCGTCGCGTCCGCGGGCAGCGTCGCCGACAGCGGGCGACCGGTGAGATCGTGCTGGTAGAGCGCGACCACGGCGGCGCGACGTTGGTCGCTGCGTCTCATGCCAGCTCTAAGCCCGCGACACGTACTCGCCGCTGCGCGTATCGACGCGGACCCGATCGCCGATGTTGACGAACAGCGGCACATGCACCTGCGCCCCGGTTTCGAGCGTCGCCGGCTTGGTGCCGCCGCCCGAGGCGGTGTCGCCGCGCAACCCCGGCTCGGTCTCGCTCACCTCGAGGTCGACGGCGCTGGGCAGCTGGATGTCGGCAGGCTCGTCGTCGATGAACAGGACATCGACCTGATCGCTGGCCCGCGTCCAGCGCAGCGGCTCGGCCAGCCGCAGCTCGGGGATCGCGATCTGCTCGTAGGAGCCGCTGTCCATGAAGTGCGCCTCGCCGGCGTCGGCGTAGAGGAACTGCATCTTGCGCGACTCGGTGCGCACGGCGCGAAAGCGCTCGCCGGCGCGAAACGTACGGTCGATGACCGCGGCATCGGAGATCCGCCGCAGCTTCGTGCGCACGAACGCCCCACCCTTCCCCGGCTTGACGTGCTGGAACTCGAGGATCTTGAAGATGACCCCGTCGACCTCGATGTGGTTCCCGTTCTTGAACTGGTTGGTCGTGACCATCCAGATCCAGTCTACGCGGGGCGTCGCCAACTTTTCCAAACGCGCGGCGCTGAACACCATAGAGTCGGCTGGTCAAACTCAATCGGAGGCCCGTATGGCTGTAGGAATCCGCCAGAAGATCGCCGGCGTGAACGCCGAGCAGATCGACCGACTCAACGCTGAGATCGACCCCGACGGCAACCCGCCGACGGGACTCGTCTTCCACCTCTCCGGCCCGGTCGACGGTGGCTGGCAGGTGATCGACGTCTGGGAGTCGCGCGAGCATTTCGACCGCTTCGCCGCCGAGCGCATCGCACCGTCGCTCCTCGCAATCGGCGTGCCGGCCGGCGTCACGCCGGAAATGGACGAGTTCGTCGTCCACGAGCACTTCCCGCGCTAGCCCGCGGGGCCGGAGCGTGGGTTGGCGTGACGGCACGCGCCGGCTCACGCCGGCTCGGCCTACTCGGTCTCGAGGCGGAACGTCGGGTGGTCGACGTCGTCGGGCAGCTGCTTCCACAGACCGGCGACGGCGCGCCCGGCCTTCGCGCGGTAGGCGGCGATCACCGGCGGCGGCTCGGGGACGGGGACTTCGACTGCCTTGTAGGTCGTGCCGGTGCCGCGGCGGCGCAACTCGAGCCTTCCGGCGCTGCGCACGTTGCGCACCCACTCGGATTCGCCGCGCGCCGAGACGACGTATTCGGCGCCGTCATAGCTGACCGGGACGACGGGGACCTCCTGCGTAGCACCGCTCGAGCGTCGCTTGACGACAAGCGCCGTCGAGCCGCCGATGCCGAGGCTCATCGCGAGCGGGTTGAAGACCTTGCGCGTGAAGGCGGACGGCTTGAGGTAGGCCACGTGACGGAACGCTACAACTTTGCCGGCCTCGAGGCGGACTCGCGCACGCGTCAGGAGCGGACGGCGATCGCGCGCCTGGAGCGCCAGGCGCTCGCCTCCAGGCAGAGCAGGGCGAGCGCTATCGGAACCGTGGCCGGCAGCTCGTCGACGACAAAGAACAGGAGGTTCATCGTCAGCCCGAAAGCGGCAGCGATCAAGACCGCCGGGCGCTGGCGCTCGAGCCGCGTCGCCAGCAGCGCGCCGAGCAGCGCGGCGATGAAGAGGTCGCCGTAGCCCATCATCGCCGATCCGAACAGGACCCTCTGCAGCTGCGGTAGGTGGGCCACGGGCGCGAGCGCGTCGAGCGTGTTGTTCGGTGCCGTCAGCAGGTTGCTGATGACGAGCCAGGCATCGACCCCGGCCATCGCGACGATCGCGACCTTGACGAGCTTCGCCGGCGTCACCGCGACCAGCGCCACCGCGAGCGTGACGCACGACAGCGCCTCGAGCAGGAGCCCGGCCGCTTCGCCGGCCAGGCCTGCGCGGTCGGCCCAGGCGAGCGCAAAGAGGGCGATCGCGCCGAGTGCGAGGATCGGCCGCGCGCCGCGCATCAGCCAGCCGAGGGCGATCGCCGCGAGCGGCGGCACGGCGAACAGTGCGAGGTAGGTGAGCCCGTCGGCCAAGCCCGAGAGCGCGCGCACGCCGAAGACGAAGGCGACCACCGATCCGGCGGGGATCAGCGCCCACCAGCGCGACCGGAGCCGCCGCGCGAAGGCGAACTCGCGCGGCGCCGGCAGCGCGATCAGTCCCGCCTGCGCCAGCGAGAGGATCGAAATCGAGACGGCGAACGGCAGCATTCGCTCCAGCATCGCCCAAAGTCAGAGTGGCCGTCGCGCTCCAGATGCCCGCGCGCCCACCCTCAGCGCCCTGAAAAGGCGCTCGCGCACCTCAAGCGCCGGCCCGCGCAGGCCGATAAATCAGGCGTGACCAGGCGGCTCCGCGACCACGGGCTGGCGGTCGTCTTCGCCGGCGTGGGCGTCTGGACGATGGTCTATCTCGGTCTGTACGGATTTGCCTGGACCGACTATGACTTTGAGGTCACGCCGGCTTACGACGCGCTGACCGCCGGTCACGTCTGGCGCTTCTTCCAGCTGGCCCCGGCCTATGGCGGTTCGCTCGAGCTGCGCGCGCCGTTCGCCCTGCTCCCCAGCCTGTGGGGCGGCGGCGAGTTCGCGGTCTACCAGGTCGTGGCGTTGCCCTGCCTGATCGCCGCCGCGCTGCTCGGCGTGTGGCTCTGCTCACGGATGCGCGCGCTCGGCTCGAGCCGCCTCGCCCGGGCGACCGCGCTCGCACTGTGCGCCGCGAACCCGATCACGGTGCAGGCCTGCGTCATCGGCCACCCCGAAGAGCTGCTTGGCGCCGTGCTCTGCATCGCCGCCGTGCTCGTCGCCCAGCGCGGACGCTACGTCTGGGCCGGGCTGCTGCTCGGCCTGGCGATCGTCAACAAGGAGTGGGCGCTGCTCGCCATCGGACCGGTGCTGGTCGCCCTACCGGCGCGCCACTGGCGGGCGCTGGCGCTGGCCGGCGTCATCGCCGCAATCTTCTACGTGCCGCTGCTCGTTGCCCAGCTGGGCACCAGCGCCAGCGCCGGAGCGATCTCGATCGCGCACACCAGTGCGATCTTCCAGCCCTGGCAGCTGTGGTGGTTCCTCGGCTCCCACGGGCACCTCGTGCAGGGCCTGGACGGGGTCCACCTCGGCTACCGCACGCCGCCGGCCTGGCTCTCGAACATCCCCCACCCGCTGATCATCGCGCTCTCGCTGCCGCTGACGCTGATCGCCGTGCGCCGCGGCCGCACGCGCGGCGGCGCCGACCCGCTGCTGCTGCTGGTCGGGCTGCTGCTGATGCGCTGCGTGCTCGACCCCTGGGACAACGTCTACTACCCGCTGCCGTTCATCATCGCGCTGCTGGTCTGGGAGTCGCTGACCTTCAGGCGGCCGCCGCTGTTCGCGCTGATCGCAACCGCCGCGACCTGGGCGATCTTCGAAGCGGTCCCCAACCACGCTAGCCCCGATCTGCAGTCGGCGGCCTTCCTGCTCGTCGCACTGCCCGCCGTCGCCGCGCTCGCGCTGGCGATCTACCGGCCACAGCGACCGGCTGCACGCGCCGGCGGCCGGCTGGCCCGCGAAGGCAACCACCGCGCCACGCTCCACTCGGCGGCCCGATGAGCGCCGCCGGCGAGGATCGGCACGCGATCACGCGCGGTCAGCTGACGCTGCTGAGCGCGCTGGCCTTCGCGGGCTCGCTCGCGATGCTCTGGCTGCACCGCTGGAACGTCACGCTCAACGACTACGCAACGGAGGCTCGGGTACCGCTGACGGCGCTGCTCCACGGCCACCTGAACAAGTTCCTCCAGCTCGCGCCGCCCTACGGCCCTTCGCTCGAGCTGCGCGCCCCGGTCGCGCTGGTCGCCTCGCTCGGCGGCGGTAGCGCCCGGCTGGTCTATCGCTTTTCGGCGCTGCCCTGTCTGCTCGCCCTCGGCGGCCTCGCCGTCTGGATCGCGCCGCGGCTGCGTCGCGGCGGTGGCAGCTGGGTCGCCGTGGGCCTGACGCTCGCGGTCTGCGTCGCCAACCCGCTGACCTACTGGGCGCTCTTGATCGGGCACCCTGAGGAGGTCCTCGGCGGCGTCCTCTGCGTCGCCGCCGTGCTGACCGCGAGCCGCGGTCACGCGACCTGGGCCGGTCTCCTGCTCGGCGCGGCGATCGCCAACAAGGAGTGGGGCCTGCTCGCCATCGGACCGGTCCTGATCGCGCTGCCGGCGGGCCGCTGGCGGGCGCTCTTGATCGCCGGTGCCGTCACCGCCGTGATGCTCGGGCCGATCGCGCTCGCTTCCGGCACGCTCAACAATGCCAGCAGCCGAATCACCGCCAACGACACCGGCGGGATCTTCTACCCCCAGCAGCTGTGGTGGTTCTTCGGCACGCCCGGGCACTGGGTGCCGTCGATGCAGGGGCAGATCATTCGCGGCTTCCGGCTGCCACCCTCCTGGCTGCAGGGCCGCGCACACCCGCTGATCGTCTGGCTCGGGCTGCCGCTCACGCTGATCGCGCTCTGGCGTGCGATGCCGCGCGAGAACGCGCTGCTGCTGCTCGCGATGCTCCTGCTGCTGCGTTGCATGCTCGATCCCTGGGATCTCGTCTACTACCCGATCCCGTTCGTCATCGCCCTGCTCAGCTGGGAGACCACGGTCAAGCGGCGCGCCCCGCTCGGCGCGCTCACGGCGAGCCTCGCAACTTGGGCGATCTTCAAGTACCTGCCGGCACACCTGAGCGCCAATGCGCAGGCGCTGGCGTTCATCATTCCCGCGCTGGCGGCGCTGGCGCTGATCGCGACGGCCGTCTACCGCCGCGGCGATGGTGCCGCGGCGAGCGCCGTCGCTCAACGATCTCAGTCGACGACGAGCAGATCCTTGGTGAAGTTGCTGAGCCGCCGGGGGCCGGTGCCCTCGACGACCACGAGATCCTCGATCCGCACACCCAGCGTGCCCGGGAGATAGACACCAGGCTCGATCGTGATCACGTTGCCGGCCTGCAGCGGCTCGTCGCGCGCGTAGAGCGCCAGCCGCGGCGCCTCGTGAATCTCCAGTCCGACGCCGTGTCCGAGGCCGTGACCGAAGCGCTCGCCGTGGCCGGCGGCCTCGATCACCGCGCGCGCCTGCGCGTCGACCGCGCGCGTCCAGGCACCGGGCGCGACGGCGTCCAGTCCGGCGAGCTGCGCGGTGAGCACGAGCTCGTAGATCTCCCGCGCTTGCGCACTCGGCTCGCCGACGGCGAAGGTGCGCGTGCAGTCCGAGCAGTAGCCGTCGAGTATCGCCCCGATGTCGACGACCACCAGCGTCCCGCGTTCGATCGCGACAGCCTGCGGCTGCGCGTGGGGCAGCGCCCCGCGTGGCCCGCTCGCGACGATCGAGCCAAAGCTCGGCCCCTGCGCCCCACGCACGCGCATCTCGTGCTCCAGCTCGAGCGCAACGACACGCTCCTGGCGCCCGGCGAAGCCGCGCTCCGCCAACCACTCATAGATGCCGTCGACCAGCTCCGCCGCCGCCCTGATCCGCTCGATCTCGGCCGGGTCCTTGACCGCGCGGAGCCCTTCGACCAGCCCGCCGGCGGCGACCAGCTCGACACCGTCGCCAACCGACTCGCGCAGGCGCGCGAGCGCGTGCACGCTGGTCGCCAGGTCGTCAAAGCCGACGCTGCCGGGCGCCAACGCGCCGGCGAGCGCGTCCAGCAGCTCGCCCGAGACGATCTCCTGCTCAAAGGCCGGATCGACCTGCTCCTGGGCCTGGCTCTCGTAGCGGAAGTCGGTCAGGAAGCGTGGCGCGCGCTCGGCATAGATCACGGCGCCGCCAGTGCTGCCGCTGAAGCCGCTGAGGTAGCGCAGGTTCGCCGCTGTGGCAACGATCAGCGCATCCAGGCCGACCTCTGCCAGCTGCTGCCGTACCCCCTCCAGGCGCGCTGAGCCGAAGCCTGCGGCGCTCACGCGTCGAGCTCCTTGCTGAGCCTTACCAGCGCCTCACGGTAGCCCTCGACGCCGTGCCCGCTGACGCAGGCGACGCAGAGGTCGCGCACCACCGACAGCCGGCGCCAGGGCTCACGCGCGTCGACCTTTGACAGGTGGACCTCGACCGCCGGCAGCGCCGCGATCTCGAGCGCGTCGTGGATCGCCCACGAGTAGTGCGTCCACGCCCCCGGGTTGATCAGCAGCCCGTCGGCCGAGCCGGACAGCCCGTGCAGGTGCTCGACGAAGGCCGCCTCCTCGTTGGTCTGGAAGAAATGGACTTCGAGCCCGAGCTCACGCGCGAACTCGTCCACCGCTCGCTCGAGCTCGGCGAGCGTGAGCGGGCCATAGTGCGCCGGGTCACGCCGGCCGAGCATGTCGAGGTTCACCCCGTGCATCACCTCGACGCGACTGCGCGGCGGGCTCATCCGCGCAACCGCCTTGCGCAACGGCGGCTCACGCCAGCACCTCGCGCACCGCGCGCTCGAGATCGGCGTCGTCGACCGCCGCACCGTGGCGGACATCGCCGGGCGCCTGCACGAGCACCAGCGGAACCCCGTGTGGTCCCCGCTTCTTGTCGAGCTTGGTCGCCGCCAGCACCGCGTCGGCCTCGAGCCCACTGGCCTGCGTCGGCAGCCCGTGAGCCGCGAGCAGCCCGCTGACCTGCTCGCGCAGCTCGGTCTGCTCCGACAGCCGCAGGGCGACGAGCAGCCCGAGCGCGACCGCCTCGCCGTGGCGGTAGCGCCTGTAGTCCGTTGCCGCTTCGATCGCGTGACCGACCGTGTGCCCGAGGTTGAGTACCTGGCGAGCGCCGCCGTCGCGCTCGTCCGCGGCAACGACCGCGAGCTTGCAGCGGATGCAGTCGAGGATCATCTGCTCGTCGAGCGGCGCGTCGGCCGCGACCTGCTGCCATAGCGCCCCGCCGGCGATCAGCGCGGTCTTCAGCAGCTCGGCGTAGCCCGAGCTCAACTCCGCCGCGGGCAGCGTGTCAAGCGTCGCCGGGTCGACGAGCACTCCGGCCGGCTGATGGAAAGCGCCGACGTAGTTCTTCGCCTCCGGCAGGTCGATGCCGGTCTTGCCGCCATAGGCTGAGTCGACCTGGGCAACGAGCGTCGTCGGCACCTGCACGATCGGCACCCCACGCTGGTAGGTCGCGGCACAGAACCCAGCCAGATCGCCGACGACACCGCCGCCGAGCGCGACGAGGTGGTCGCTGCGCGTGGCGCCCGCGTGGGCCAGGCCACGCCAGACCTGCTCCGCGCTCGCCAAAGTTTTGCTGGCCTCGCCGGCGCGGATCTCCAGCTGACCATCGACCTCGCCGAGGCGCGGCGCCCACAGCGGCGCGACCTGCTGGTCGGTGATCAGGAAGCGGCGCGAGGGCCCGCGGGCGATCGGCCAGACGCCGGCGCCGATCAGGCCCCGCCCGATCCACACCGGGTACTCGGCGGAGTCGCTGACCGCCCACAGCAGGCGGCTGGGGACGGAGGCCAGCCGCATCGCTTCGAGCGCGTCGTAGGCGCCCGGAACCGCGCGGCGCGCGCCGCCCGGCACGATCGCGTCGGCGAGCGACTCATAGAGCGGGCGGCGCCGGCGGTACAGCGCTTCAAACGCCGGGCGATCGCCGGCCAGTGGTCGTTTGCCGCCCGAGCTGCGCCGCCAGGCGAGCGAGAGCGGGACGTCCAGCCACACGACGAGATGTCGGCGCAGCGCAGCGCGCGCTCGCTCCGAGCCGATCGCGCCGCCGCCCAGCGAGATGATCTCCCCGCCGGACGCGCGCTCGAGCAGCTCGCCGACGACGGTCTCCTCGACGGCGCGAAACGCCGCCTCGCCGTCACGCGCGAAGGCCTCGGCGATCGTGCAGCCGAGACGCTCCTCGATCAGCCTGTCGGCGTCGATGGCGGAGACGCCGCGAAGCGCCGCAAGCGCTCGCGCCGCGGTCGACTTGCCGGCGCCCATGAAGCCGACGATGACGATCGCGCTAGCCCGGCTCAGCTCGTCTGCCATCCGATCCGCTCGCAGTAGGCGCGCAGCGCGGCCCGTGCGTCGTCGAGGTGATCGCCGCCGAACTTCTGGCGGTAGGCGTCGGCGAGCACGAAGGCGACCATCGCCTCAGCCACCACGCCGGCCGCCGGCACGGCGCAGGAGTCGGTCCGTTCGCGCAGCGCGCCAGCCGGCTCGAGCGTTGCGATATCGACCGAGCGCAACGGCTTGGTCAGCGTTGACAGCGGTTTCATCGCTCCGCTGACGATCAGCGGTTCGCCGGTCGTCATACCGCCCTCGACGCCGCCGGCGCGGTTGGTCTCACGGTAGAAGCCGCGCCGCGACGAGTGAAAGATCTCGTCGTGCGCGAGCGACCCGGCCTTCTCGGCCAGCGCGAACCCTTCGCCCAGCGCGAAGCCCTTGATCGCCGGGATCGAACAGATCGCCGCGGCGAGGCGGCCGTCCAGGCGCTCCTCCCAGGAAACGTGTGAGCCCAGCCCCGGAACGAGACCGAACGCCCGCACCTCAAAGACACCGCCTAGCGATTCGTTGGCCTTGCGTTGCACGTTGATGTGGTCAACCATCGCGCGCGAGGCCTCGTCGTCGAGGCAGCGCACCGGCGATTCGTCGACCGCCGCGAAATCGGCGAGCGTCAGCGGCTCATCGCCCGCCGGCGCGAGGACCGTGCCGATTCGCAGTACCCGCGAAACGACCGCGACGCCCAGCGCGCGCAGAAACTCCTTGCACAGCGCCCCACCGGCGACGCGCGCCGCGGTCTCGCGAGCGCTCGCGCGCTCGAGCACGTCGCGCACGTCGGTGAAGCCGTACTTCTGCACGCCGGCGAGATCGGCGTGGCCGGGACGCGGGAGATGGACCTCCTCCAGCGCCGCATCGACCGGCCACGGGTTCATCCGCTCTTCCCAGTTGGCGTAGTCGCGGTTCGCGATCGTCAGCGCGATCGGCCCGCCGAGCGTACGACCGTGACGCACGCCGCCGGTCACCTCGGCGGCGTCGCGCTCGATCTTCATCCGCCCGCCGCGGCCATGGCCAAGCTGGCGGCGGGCCATATCGCGGTTGATCGCGTCGCGGTCGAGCTCGAGCCCGGCCGGCAAACCCTCGACGATGCAGGTGAGTCCCGGGCCGTGTGACTCACCAGCGGTGATCATGCGCAACGAAGCCATCAGATGGCGAAGCTTACGGAGCGCACCCGCGTTCTCGCCGGACGGCGTGCCGGCGACCCGAGTCTGATGGCGCGCGCAGGGCGCGGCGAGCGGCGCGAGCCGCTGCGCCGTCTGGGACTAGCTCGGCCCCGTGGCGCCACTCGTGCCGGTGCCGCCACTGGCACCGGTCGTCGTGCCGCCGCCTTGCGCATCGAAGACCAGTGCGCCGAGGCCGACGTGATAGACGAAGTTTTGAAGCTCGCTGAGGCTCGACCCGGAGACCAGCAGCTGGCCGCTCTGGGCGACGCTCGAACGCGAGCTGGTCGCCTCCGCGGCGGAGCTGTAGCTCTCGTCGCTGATATCGCCGAGCACGAGCGTGAACGACTTGACGCCTTTCTGGCCCGCCGCCGGCAGCACCTCGACCTGGTCGCCGGGATTGAGCACGGCGATTTCGCACTCAGCGCGCGTCGGGAAGCAGGTCACGGACTTCGACAGCTTGAGCGTGTTGGGAACCGCGCCGGTCAGCAGGAAGACAGCCCGCTGGCCGCCCTGCAGGACGCCGAGGTAGACGATCTCGGCCGGGCTGTTGGAGGGCAGCGGCGTCAGCCGCTGGACATCGTCGAGCGTGTCCTTCTGGCTGCCGTAGGTCGTTTGTACGTCGACCGTATAGGCCGCCTTGGAACTGAGCGTCGCCGGCCCGGTGGTCGGGGTCGTTGATTTCACCACGCTCGGCTTCGGCTCGGCGGGCGTCGACGGCTTCGTCGGCGTCACGACGGTGGTTGGCGGGGTGGGCTTGGTGACAGTGGTCGGAGCCGTGCCCGAAGTGGTGGTCGTCGCGGGGCTCGCCTTTGCGCTCGCGCTCGCGGGGGCGGTGCGGAACGGATCCGGCTCCGCGCCCTTGTAGACGACGGATTTGGTTTGCGGCGCCACCTGGGCAACCGTGATCTCGGTCGCCGGCGCGGGTACGCCGTGCGGCGGTGCAAGGGCCACTGGTGTGACCTGCAACGGCGACGGGGCGGCACTGCTGGAGAGCGCCACCGACGCAGCGATCGGGATCGCGATCGCGAGCACGACGAGCACCACGACGGCCGGCAAGATCTGCCGCTCGCGCAGGTCGGTGAGCAACGAGCTCAGGAACTTCTTGGCGTGGCCGCCGCCTGTGAACTTCATGGCGTGGCCGCCGCTACTGTCGTGCTCGTCGCCGGGGCCGCCTGGTAGGCGGTCATGCTTACCGTCGCCGAGAGGCTTTTGCCCTCCGGGCTGAGGTCGACCGAGTTGATCGTTACGAGCCGGCCGTTGACCAGCACGCCCGTGCCGTTGGTCAGCGTCAGGGCGTCGAAGGCGCTGAGGAACTGCTGCAGGTCGAGGAAGTTCGCGACGAAGTTGAAGCTGAGGCCCAGCGTGTCGAACCCGCCCGCCGCGCCGGACGCGAAGGCCGTCGTGGTGTAGTTGACCTTGTGGTTAACCTCGAGGCTGTTGATCAGGCCGATCAGCTGCGGCGTGTCATCGCTCGCCGGCACCGATTGCGAAAGCACGGCGAGCGAGCGCACCTCGCCGGCGTACACGAGCCGCGCCTGCTCGCCGCTGGCAACCTGCTGCTGCGCGGCAGTCACCTCTGAGCGCTCAGCGCTGATTGCGGCAACCAGCTTGGTCGCCTTGCTGCGCTCGGGCGAAACCAGCGCGACCCACATCGCGACTATCGCGACGAGCGTAACGGCAACGACGATGATCAGGCGTGCACGGGGGCCCATGTCAGCCTCGCACCGCGATCACGCCGGTGGGCAGCTTGGGCGCCGGGATACCGTAGCCGGCGTTGTAGCTGAAGCTCATGCTCCACGTGACGTAGGCGCAGCTCGGGTATGCCGTCTTGTTGCTGCGCTTGAGGCTCACGGTCGCCGGCTTGCTGTACGTCGACACGGTGACGCCGCTGACATCCTTGAGCGCGCGGAAGCGCGTGATCAGCTCTGCCACGACGAGCTGGGTGGTCGCGCAGCCGGAAGCAGTGAAGGAGGCGCTGTCGGCGGCGCCCGGGCCGACAGGGCCAGGGGCGCCCGTGTTCCCGTTGAGTGAGCTGATCGTCACCGTGGGCGGCAGCGCCAGCGCGATCTGCTTCATCGCACCGGCCCAGTTGAAGCGCTGCGCGGCCACCGTCGCAACGGCGCCGATGCGCTGTTGGCTCAGCGTCTGAAACTGGACGTATCCCTGCAGCGCCGAGGCCTGCGCGCTCACGGCCGTGTCCTCGGCGGTGACTTCTGCGAGCGTCGTCGTGCGCGTCGCGACATGATGCACCGCGAAGGCGTACACGACCCCGATCGCGACGAGCGCGACCAGCCCACCGATGATCACGTAGGCGACCCCTCCGGTACGGCCGCCGAGGCCTCCAGCGCCACGACGCTGGTCGGCAGGAATCAGGTTTATCGCTCTCACTGCGGACCCTCCGGAACGGACAGCCCGGCAGCAACCGCGAGCAAGCTGGTCGGCACATTGCCGGCGGCTCCAGGCGACGCGAGCGCAACCTCACCGCGCGCAACGTCAATCCCGAGCTCGCGCGAAAGCGCCAGCTCGAAATCGGGGATCTCGAGCGCCGGGCCGCAGAGCACGGCGCGCGTCACCGGCTCCTCGCGCTGCGCGGCGAGGTAGAAGTCGAGCGAGTTGCGAACCTCGGCGGCGATGCGGCGGACCCCGTCACCCAGCGCCACGCGGGCGATATGGGCCTGCTCGCTCGCCGGCGCCGGTGTCGAGACGGGCGCGTCCTGTGGGCTCACGGGCGCGGCCACGAGCGGCGGCTGATCGCCCGGCATCGCCGGCAATTCCACCAGGCCAGGGTCGAAGTTCTGCCCTGGAGCGGCAAACGCCGCGGCTGGGTCGGGCGCTGTCAGGGTGGCGGCCGCAAAGGGCGGCTCGACCACAGCGGCTGACTCATAAGCACCCACCGCGCTCAACAGCGCCCGCGCTTCGACCAGCGTGATGGCGCAACGCGATGCGACGTCGCCGGCAATCTGCTCGATGCCTGAAGCGATGACGCGGGTGAACTCGCACGTCGGACCGTTGCTGATCGCAAGATTCGTCATCCCGCCGACCGAGAGGTAGAGGATCTGCTCCGTTTCGCCAGCGTCGAGAGGGCGCAGCGCGCGGACCATGCCGAACGCCGCGAGGTCGACTCCCTCCGGCTGCAGGCCGGCTTGACGCGAGGCCTGGAGCACGCGCTCGACCATGTCGCGGCGCGCGGCGACGAGCAGCACGTTCAGCCGCGGCCCGGTTCCGCTGTCGATGATCCCGAGCGAACGGTAGTCGAGCACGACGGTCTCGATCGGCATCGGAATCTCATCCTGCGCCTGGAAGCGCACCGCCAGATCGATCTCGTTTGCATCGGTGAGCGGAGGCAGCTCGATCCGGCGCATCATGATCCGCTGGTTGGCGATGCCGATGCGCACGTGACGATCGAGATCGCTGGACTTGAACAGCTCGGCCAGCGCTTCGCCAAGCACGTCGACGTTGTTTACCTCGCCGTCGCGCACGGTATCGGGCGCCAGCGCCACATAGCCGGCGCGCTCGACCTCGAGATGCCCGTTCAGGCGGGACTTGGCCGCGACGACCATACCCGGCTCGATGTCGAGGCCCACAAGCGTGCGCTCATTGCTGCCACCGCGCCTGGCGCGCTGACGTCCGGGGCGCGAGCGGGCAGCGCGTGCAAGGCCGCTCTTCTTGCCCTTTGCAGGCGCCTGCTCGGCGACGGCCTCGCCGGCGCCGTCAGCCGCCGTGGCTTCCTCCGCGCTGGCAGGCTCGACGGCCTCAGGGCGGGCTCGCTTGGTGAAGACTGGTTCGCGCAGGCGCTTGAACACGCTCTTTGAAGGCGTCTGCGCGGCGAGGGCCTCGCCGGCGCCGTCGGCCACCGTCACCTCCCCCGCGCTGGCAGGCTCGACGGCCTCGGGGCGGGCTCGCTTGGTGAAGACTGGTTGGCGCAGGCGCTCGAACATGGTGCAGGCTGCGGGGGCCACGCAGTTTGGAGCGCCCGCACTGTCATCTATCGACCGCAAGGCGAGCAACCTTAGCCCTGCAATTAAGCTCCGCTGGCGCCGGCCGGCGAAATCGCGCCCGCAGGCAGCCGCCCGCAGCGTCAGCTCACGATGCGGCCACCGTCAGCGCCGGCGGCGTGGCACCGCGCCCGGCGCCCGCCGCCGGCTGTCTACCAGCTGCCGTCGCTGCAGCCGCCGATTGCCGGCCCGCTGTAGCTGGGAGTTGCGTCGAAGCTCGTCTCTTGCGGCGTCCAGGCCGGTCCGCCGCACAAGCGGGCGAGTTGGCCGTTTGAGCTGCGCTCGATCTCGAACTGGTCACCGGTGTTGTAGGCGGTCGCGACCACGTAGTAGCTGTTCGGCGAACCGGGGAACGGGCCCGCCGCGCTGACCCAGGCATTGGCACCCGCCGTAGCGGTCGAGGTCTGGATCGTCGGCTCGTAGCTGTTCAGAGCGCTCTGACTGACGCCGGCGTAAGTTCCACTGCCACCAGTTGAAATCGCCTCGGCGGTGGTCTCGGCCGTGCGCACGAGCTCCTTCGCCGACGCGTCGTAGGCCTTGGTCTTCTGGTTCAGGAATGACGGAATGGCGATCGCGGCAAGAATGCCGATCACAAGGATCACGACGAGCAGCTCGATCAGGCTGAACCCTCGTTCGTCGGTCAAGTGCTGGCGCAGCCTGTTGTTCATCACACCCTCCTACGATCTGCGTGTTGATCCGGACTTCCGTGGCCGGCTGACGCCAACGGTAGCAACGCAAATCAGGGCGATTGGGGGTATTTCTACCCAGTTAAATCAGTGCAGTTGGTTTAGATATAACCCAACGATCGCGTGTCCCGCGAAAAGTCCGACCAATCCGCCCAGCGCGAGGAACGGCCCGAATGGGACGCCGACAGTGCGGCGATCGGCGGACGGCGTCCGCGCGAGTATCACGAGGCCAACGACGACACCGGCGATCAGCGCGACGAACATCGCCGCGGCGACCTCACGACCGAGCAGGAGGCCCATCACGGCCGCGAGCTTCACGTCACCCATACCCATCCCGCGGGGGTAGCAGAGCGCCGCGAGCAGGAGGAATCCGCCGGCCGCCGCGCCCGCGATCAGGCGCTCCGGCTCGCCCGCCCAGTTCAGCGCACAACCCAGTGCGATCGCCACAACCGCGGCCGGAGCCGTGATGCGGTTGGGAACGATGTGGTTCTCGATGTCGATCAGGGCGACCGGCACGAGGACGAGCACCAGCGTGATTCCGAGCAGAACCGCGGCCAGTGAGGAGTCCTGTAGCACGACCGCGACACAGAGCCCGGCTGTCACCGCCTCGACGAGCGGGTAGCGCGGCGAGATCCCCGCGCGGCAGGCGCGACAGCGCCCGCGCAACCAGATCCAACCGAGCACCGGCACGTTGTCGTAGGGCTTGATCGGCGTCGAACAGGACGTGCAGTGCGAGCCGGGCGCGAGCAGCGACTCGCCGCGCGGCAGGCGGTAAACGACGACGTTGAGGAACGAGCCGGCGACGGCTCCGAGGACCGCGGCGAAGATCGTGTATGCGACGGTTGCTTGCATCACGCGCCAATAAAACCGACGGGGCGGCCGATGAAGGCCGCCCCGTTCACTTCAGGCAACTCACACACGCCGAGCGTGTGCTCGTTTGATGCTCTTACCAGCTGCCCGCGACGCAGCCGCCGGTCGTGCCGGAGTAGGCAGCGTTCGTCGTCTGCGATCCGTTGGTGTACGGAGTCCAGCTCGACGGGCCACAGAAGCGGTAGATCTGGCCGCTTGCGGTGCGCTCGATCTCGAACTGATCAAGCGTGTTGTTCGCGGTCGCGACAACGTAGTAGGTGTTCGAGCCCGCGGATCCTGCGTTCGCGGCGCTGATCCAGGCGTTGCCGCCGGCCGACGCAGTCTGGATCGTCGGCTCGTAGCTGTTCAGCTGAGTCTGGCTCAGCGAGGAGTAGCTTCCGCCGTAGTCGGTCGCGATCGTTTCCGCGGTCGTCTCAGCGGTACGCGCCAGCTCCTTCGCCGACGCATCGTAGGCCTTGGTCTTCTGGTTCAGGAATGACGGAATGGCGATCGCGGCAAGAATGCCAATGATCAGAATTACGACGAGCAATTCGATGAGGGTAAACCCTCGCTCGTCCTGTGCGCGCTGGCGCAGCTTGGACAGCATTGAATCCTCCTAGGATCCGTTTGTTGTGTTTACGGCGCCAGCGCCTTTTTGTTGAGGACAGGAGCTTGGGCTGGCCTTCCTAGCCCTCATATCGACCACAGCCCGAGCAACCTTAAGCAAACGCGTGCAGCTCGATCACGCGAAATTCGCCTTGCAGACGAGAGCGCTGGGCGGATCTAATCTGCCGGCGGTACGACGGCTTCGCGCCAATGCGCCTGCGCGTCATGGTCGCGTAGCCACAGGCCGCCGCCGTCGCACCAGGGGCAGGGCACCGCGTGCGCGACGCCGCCAAGGTTTGAGTTGACCGTGCCGCTGCCGCGGCAGGCGCTGCAGCTCTGAGGGGGCTCTTGTGGGGCGGCGTTATCGGCCATCGGCCTGCCGAGCGTAGCGGCTGAGGCCGCCAGTGTGCATGCGATGATTGCGCCGGTCGTGGCGGTCCAGCCGACACCGAGCGGTGCGAGCCGCGCGCGTTCCTCGCGCCCTGGGCGCGAACTGCTGGCCCTCGCGCTGATCACGCTGCTGGCCGCCGTGCTGCGGCTGTGGTCGCTGCGATTGGTGCCCAACGACCCGTTCTATGACGCCGCGGTCCGCAGCATGACGGTTTCCTGGCGCAACTTCTTCTTTGGCGCCTACGAGCCGGGCGGCTCGCTCGCGGTCGACAAGCCGCCGATCGACCTCTGGCTGCAGGTGGTCTCGACGCAGCTGCTCGGCTACGGCTCGGTCGCGCTGAAATTACCGCCGGCGCTGGCGGGAACGCTCGCCGTGCCCGTGCTCTACGACGCCGTACGGCGGATGCTTGGAGCGCTGCCCGGGCTGGCGAGCGCGCTCGTCATGGCAGTGCTGCCGATCGCCGTGCTCAGCTCGCGCAGCGACACGATGGACAGCGTCGCGATGGTGCTCAACGTGCTCGCGCTGTGGGCGCTCGTGCGCTTTGCCGAGACCGACCGCTCGCGCTGGTGCTATCTCGCGGCGGCGGCGATGGGGATCGCCTTCAACGTGAAGGTCTTCCAGGGACTCGTCTGCCTGCCTGCGCTGCTGGCATTCGGGCTGCTCGCCTACCGCCACCAGCGAGTCCGGCGGCTGCTCGTCAGCGCTGTCGTGTTCATCGTCGTCGCGCTGTCCTGGCTGACCGCGACGTTCGCCTTCCCGGCATCGCAGCGGCCCTATGCGATCGGCTCAACCAACGGCAGCGCCTGGAACGCGACGTTCGTCTACAACGGCTGGGACCGCATAACGGGCGCGGCGACGCAGTCGCTGCTGAACGCACAGGGCAAATCCGCGCTCAAGCCCTACGACGACAGTGAAGTTGCCCGCGCCGAGGTGGCGATCGCGACGCCATCGCCGTGGCGCCTGTTCGAGCACAACGATCCGCTGTCTGGCCTGCGGCTCGGTTTCGTGCTGCTCGCCGCCCTGCTGCTGGGGATTCCCGCGCTGGCCCAGCAGATCATCGTCAGGCGACGCGCCCGGGCAGCCGACGAGCGCGTGCGCCGCGCGTTCGCCGTGACCCTGCTCGCCTGGCTGCTCACCGGCCTCGTGCTCTACAGCGCGATGGCGAGGCTTCACCCGCGCTACGCCGAGGGCTTCACGCCGGCGGTCGCCGCCGCCGCCGGCATCGGGCTCGCCTGGGCGCTGGGTGCCGAGCGTCGCCGTTTCACCGTGCCGCTCGCGGCCGGCGCATTCGCCGTCTACGCGCTCTACCTGTACTACCTCCGCAGCCCGGTGTTCCTGGTCACCGCATTCGGTGCCGTGGTCGCCGTCGGCGCGCTGCTCCTGTCGCACCACCGTTTCGGCAAACGTCTCGGAGAACATCGCTGCAGCTGGCTGCTCGCCGGCGGCCTCGCGCTCGCGGCGCTCGCGCTGCCGTTACGCGTCTCGCTCGGACTCGTCGCCGACCACGAGTACGACAGCGGCTATACCGGTGTGATCCAAGCTGGCGAGGTAACGGCGATCAGCGATTACATCCGTGCCCATCGCGACGGCGCGCACTACGAGTTCGTCGCCGCCGACCCGAGCACGGTCGGCTCGCTAATCGTCCACGACGTCCAGCCGATCCTCTCGCTCACCTCCCACGGCGAGCACGAACTGCTGCCGGTCAGCCGTTTGGCGGGGCTCGTGGCGAGCGGCGCCGTGCGCTTCGCCTACCTCGGCGGTCCCTGCGTGCCGAGCGACCAGCTGACGCTGCCGCTGTGCTCGGCCGGCGCCGACTGGGTGCGCGCGCACGGGATCGATGTCTCGCACACGATCGGTCTGTCGACGTCAGAGATTCTCTATTTTCTGCCAAGCCGCTACCGTCACCAGCATGCAAGCTCAAGGCACACCGACGCTCGCGATTCTCGTCGTTGACGACGAGGCTTCGCTGCGCGACACGCTGACGCGTTCGTTTGCGCGCGAGGGGCACACCGTGACAGCGGTCGCCGACGGCAACGCGGCGATCGAACGCGCGTCAGCCGAGTCCTTCGACGTCGTACTGCTCGACGTGGCACTCGGCGCCGGACCGAACGGCTACGAGGTCTGCCGCGAGCTGCGGGCCCAGCGCAACGTCGTCCCGATCATCATGCTGACGGCGCTCGACAGCGAAGCCGACGCGGTCCAAGGGCTCGAAGCCGGGGCCGACGACTACGTCACCAAGCCCTTTGGTCTCGCCGAGCTGCGCAGCCGGATCCGCGCGGTCCTGCGCCGCTCGATGGCGCGAGCGCCAGGCAGTGAACTGCTGCGGGGCGGCGACGTGATCCTCGACCGCGTGCGGCGCGGCGTCACCGTCCGCGGCGAGGCGGTGCGACTCACGTTCTCCGAATTCGAGCTGCTCACCTGCCTGATGGCGGAACCAGGCCACCCGTTCAACCGCCAGGAGCTGTTGCGGGCGATCTGGGGTGACTCCGCCTATCGCGATCCACGCGCGATCGACGTTCACATCCGGCATCTGCGCGAAAAGCTCGAGCCGACACCGGAGATGCCGCGGCTGATCCTCACAGTACGCGGCGCGGGCTACCGCTTTGCCGAGGGATAGCAACCAGCACGCATACTCCCGCCACTTCGTCTTCGGCCTACGTCCGTCGCTGCTCCTTGCGCTCGCCCTGACCAGCGTGGTCACGCTCAGCGTGGCCGCGCTGGCGCTGCTGCCGCCGCTGAAGTCGCGCCTCTACAGCGACGCCCTCAGCCAAACCGAATCGGCGGTGGACCTGGCAAAGCCAGGGCTCGAAGGCATCCCGCTCGCCGGACGCCACCCGCGGCCGCGTGAGCTGCGAACGCAGGCGCTCGCCGTGAAAGGCCACTTCAAGGCGGAGCGCGTGATCATCTTGAGCACGAGCCTGCGAGCGCTCGCCGACACCGACCCGGACGAGCCAGTGCTGCTGGCGCGGAGCGTCGCGGCGAGCAGCCTGCGCGCCAAGGATACGAGCAAACCGCAGCACGTCGTCCACGACGGACTGCTGGTCGTGGCCTCTCTCTACGACGACCACAACGTGCGGGCCGTGCTCGAGATCTTCACGCGGCTGGACTACGTGCAGCAGGCGACCGATGTCGTCAGCGACGCGTTCCTCGAGGCTGCCGCCGCCGGCCTCGCCGTCGCGCTGCTGCTCGGCGCCGCGCTGTCCGGGCGCCTCGTCCGCCGGCTGCGGCGGCTGCGCGATGCCACCAGCGGCTTCGAGCGCGGCGGCTTCGATGAGCGCGATCTGACCAACCTGATCGTGCCCGACGACCGCGCGCGCGACGAGATCGGCGAGCTCGCCCGGGCCTTTGCATCGATGCGCACGCGGCTGCTGCAGCAGGAGCAAGCGCGCCGGGCGTTCGTCGCCACGGCCTCACACGAGCTGCGTACGCCACTCACCTCGCTCGACGGCATGCTCGAGCTGCTCGCCGATGATCTGGGCGGAGAGCAGCTCGACATCGAGGACGCACGCACGCGCGTCGCCATGGCCCAGCAGCAGTCGCGCCGCCTCTCCAACCTCGCGACCGACCTGCTCGACCTCAGCCGCATCGATTCCTCGCTCGAGCTGCGCAGCGAGCCGGTCGAGCTCGGCGAGCTCGCGCGCGCGGTCAGCGCCGAGTTCGAGTTGCGCGCGCTCGAGCAGGACCTCACCGTCACGATCGAAGGCGCCGACCGGCGCTGCTGGGCCGAGGGCGATCCCGGCAGCGTCGCGCGGATCGTGCGCATCCTGCTCGACAATGCGCTGCGAATCGCGCCGGCGCACTCCGCCGTGGCGATCGCCGTTGCCAACGGCGCCGGGCGAGCCACGCTGGATGTCTCGGACCAGGGACCCGGGGTGCTGGCGGAGGAGCGCGAGCTCATATTCGAGCGCTTTCGCCGCGGCACGCGGCGTGACGGTGAGGGTGGATTCGGCCTCGGTCTGGCGATCGGACGCGAGCTCGCAGAACGCATGGGCGGCACGCTCGAGCTGGACGGTGAGCCGCCCGGCGCGACGTTCCGCCTGACGCTGGCCGGCGCAGCGCCCGGAGCACCGGCCGAATGACCGAGACCACGCTCGAGCAGTTCACCACGCGGGCCCGCGCCGTCGGGCGCTTCGGACTGGACACGGAGTTCGTCGGCGAGGGGCGCTATCGCACGCTGCTGTGTCTGATCCAGCTCGTCGTCAGCGACGCACAGGGGCTCGAGGTGCTCGTGCTCGACGCGCTCGAGGACGGGCTCGATCTGGCGCCGCTGGCCTCGCTGCTCGCCGATCCGCAGGTGGCCGTGGTGGTCCACGCCGGTCGGCAGGACATCGCCCTGCTGCGCCGCTACGCCGAGACCGAGGTCAGCGCGATTTTTGACACGCAGATCGCCGCCGGGTTCGCCGGGCTCAGCGCCCAGGCCGGATACGACTCGCTGTTGCGCGAGCTGCTGGGCGTGCGCGTGCAGAAGAGCGCGAGCTACACGCGCTGGGATCGCCGCCCGCTCGACGCCGAACAGGTCTCCTACGCCCGCGAGGATGTCCTTCACCTGCTCGAAATGGCCGCCGAACTTGAGCGGCGGCTGAGCGCGAGCGGACGGCTCGAGTGGGCGCAGGAGGAGTGTCGCGCGCTGGAAGGAGTCAGCGACGTGCGCGAACCGGATCAGATCTTTGCCCGCCTGCCGCGGATCAACTCGCTGAGCCCCAGCGCACGGGCGATCGCCCATGCGCTCGTCGGCCACCGCGAGGAGGTTGCCGAGCAGCAGAACCGACCGGCGGGCACGGTGCTCAGCGATGTCGCGATCGTCGAGCTCGCCAAGCGAGCGCCGCGGACACCGGAGCAGCTCGAGCAGATCCGCGGCGTCAACCCCGGCAGCCTGCGCCGGCGCGGTGTCAACCTGCTGGAGCTGATCGCGAGCGGCGCGAAGCAGCCACCGATCGCCGTCGAGGAGCACTCACACGATCCGAGCTCGCCCCACGACGCGCCGCAGATCGCGCTCGCCGAGGCGTTGGTGCGAGCACGGGCGCTCGAATCGGGGCTCGCCTACGAGCTGATCGCCGCTCGCGCCGACCTGGCGGCGATCGTCGCCGGCGTGCGACTGCGAAAGCCGGACGCCGACGTCCGCACGCTGAACGGCTGGCGACGCGAGCTGGTCGGCGACGAGCTGCTGGCGCTGCTACGCGGCGAGCTCACGCTCAGCATCGGCCGCGACGGACGGCTCGAGATCGTCGTCAAAGGCTGAGGCGCAGGACGATCGCGCCGGCGCGCCTGGCGTCCAGCTCGATCCAACCACCGGCGCTACGGCTCAGCGAGGCGCGACCGCTGTGCACGTGCCAGGCGCCGGCGTAGTGGATGCGCAGCAGCAGCTTCCCGGCCCGCGTGGCGCTGAGCACGATCGTCGAGCCGCGCTCGCTGACCAGGCGTCCGGCGCCGTCAACGATGCCGGGTGCGCCGAGCAGCTGATAGACGCGCCAGTCGGCGTTGCGCCAGACGAGCTTCAACCCCGGCACCCCGGCCGACACCAGCCGTCCTTCGCGCAGGCCGGCGTAGTCGAGCGGTGCGTCGGCGAGCGCGACGAAGCGCACGCCGTTGCGCTCCAGCCAGGCGCGGTAGCTGCCGGCGGTCAGCGCTCCGTGGTCATAGAAGATCGAATCCTCGACGGTGTCGAGCTGGCGCTCCCAGCCGCGCGCCAGCGGCAGCGCGATCGCCACGTAGTCGGCCTCCCAATGGTCGGCGGTCGGCACGACCTCGATCCGCCCGAGCGGGCGGTCGTGCGGCTCGAGGTAGGCGAGAAGCGGGCGGAAGTAGGCGGCCGAGCTGGCGGGGTCACTCGATCCAAGCAGCGCGTTGGCAGCGGGCGACCATTGGGCGAGCGCGAGCGGCACAACGGCGATCGCCAGCAGCAGTGGCCCACGCAGCCTGTGGGCGCTGCTCGCGCCACTGCGCGCGAGCGCCAGGCAGAGCACCAGGCCGAGCCCGACGGTACTACCAAGGCGCGTTATGTTGCCGCCGAGGGCACTCGGCACGATGTAGCAGCCGACAAGCGCCACGGCGTAGAGGGCGACAGCGATCCGCAGCGCGCGTAACGCGGGCGTGAGCAGCAGGCCGACGGCGCCGAGCGCGATCAGCATGCCGACGAGGTTGGCCGTCGCGAACGGCATCCGCCCGGGCGCGGGGAACAGCAGCTCGAGCGCAACTACGGGAAGTGACGCGGCCGCGAACAACGCGCCCGCCCGCAGATTGCGCTCGGGCAGATCACCCAGCAGCCAGGCCAGCGCGGCGAGTGCGAGGAACGCCCCAGCCAGTGGGCTCGCGAGCGAGGCGGCGAGGGCGAGGACCAGCGAAAGCGCCAACCAGCCGATGCCTTTGCGGCCGGAACGCAGCGCAGCGAGCAGGGCGAGCAGCGCGAGCGCCACGCCGAGCAGGAACGGCACCCGCCCGACCGCGACCTGAACCAGCGTCCCGGCGGCGAAGACGATCGCGCCGATGCGGCCGGCAGCGCCGAACGGACCGACGACGAGGCGATCGAAGGCCCACGAGGCGAGCGCCGCACAGAGCACGTCGGTTGCCGCGATACCGAGCGTGGCGGCGACCGGCGCGAACAGCAGCGAGTAGTTGAGCGTCCAATGGCCGTCATACCAGCCCGGGTCCCACAGGCTCAGGCCGTCGGCATGAAACAGCGCGATGCGGTAGCTGGCCGCCGCCAGGTCGACGCCGCTGACGCCGCTCAGCAGTGCGATCGACGCGAGCAGCGCCGCCAGCGCGGGCGCGAGCAGCGCGCCACTGCCGGGCGGAATCGTCCGTGCGATCAGGCGAGCGGCGCCGGGACGTGACGGCGCACTGCTGATAGTCGTGGCGATCAGCGGATGCTAGACGGCGAGCGACCGGCTAGCGGTTCGGTGGCTTCGTCGCCGGCTCGTGCAGCACGATCGTCTGCTTCGGGCTCAGCTTGCCGCGGGCGTAGACCCAGATCGTCTTCGCGCGACCGGTCGAACAGCAGGTCGAGTCGTACTGCCCGTACCAGTCCTCGGGCACGACGATCTCGCCGCGGCTGATCCGGCCGGTGCCGATGAGCGGCACGTGAGAAGCCGGCACGATCAGCGGCTGCTGCGGTGTGAGGACGCCGAGGACGTGTAGCGACGTGTTGTCGAGGCTGAAGACCACATCGGCAAAGGCCAGCTGACCGTCGGCCGTGCCGCCGCCGTTGTTGCAGTCGACGGCGACTGACGCCGCGCTCAGGCCGGGAGCGAGCTCGCCGTAGCTCTCGCCCAATAGATCGACACCGACGCCAGCCCACCAGCCGTCAGCCGGCCCGAGGAGCGTCGTCGATCCCTTGTGCAGCTGGATCAGCTGGCGCGGCGTCCCGCAGACCGCTCCCGGCAGCGCGATGTCGCCCCAGTCGACGTCGCGAAGGTCGTCGCCGGCGACCGGGAAGGAGTAATCCTGATAGCCGAGGCTCAGCGGTCGCTGATAGTCCAGGATCGACCACGGATTCGGGCAGAGCAGGTCGCGGAGTCCCGCCGGAGTTGCACCGCTGCAGGCGTTCGTGAAGCTCAGCGCCGGGCCGGCGACCAGATTTGCTTCGCCGTCCTGCTGCCAGGAGCCATCGAGCCGCTCGAAGGCGATGATCTCGGCACCGGCCCGCCTGAGGCCGCTGGGCTGCCGCAGCTCGACCGCCGCGCTGGCAAACGCCGGATCGGTGCGCGAGACCCGCACGCTCACCACATCGGGCTGCTCGTCCAGGGCTTTGACACCCGGCGAAATCGCGCGCGACTCGTACTGCCAGACCGACTTGACGTCAGCGAGTAGCGCCGCACGCTCGGCCGCCGTCGGCTCGCGCACCACGGACGGCGAGCGCACCGAAGAAGCACCGCCACAGCCCCCCAGGACGAGACAGACGCCTCCAACCACCAACCAGCGCACGCGAAGCACGCGACGAGAGTACGCCACCCCACGTCCTCCGGCGACCTCGTGCGCTGCGAGGCCCGCAGGCGGCGTCAGCCGCCGAGGACCGAGCCCTTATTGGACGACGTTATAGACCTTGAACAGCGGCAGGTACATCGCGATCACGATGAAGCCGACCATGCCGCCGATGAAGCAGATCATCACCGGCTCGAGGATCGAGGTCAGCGCCTTGACGGCAGCGTTGACGCGCTCCTCGTAGAAGTCGGCGATCTTCGAGAGCATGAAGTCGAGCTCGCCGGTGGACTCGCCGACCGCGACCATGTGGCTGACCATCATCGGGAACACGGCTGATTCGGCGATCGGCTCGGCGATGCTGCCACCGGCCTTGACAGAGGTGATCACGTCCCCCATCGCTGCCTGGACGACCGCATTGCCAGCGGTCCGTCCGGTGATGTCGAGCGCCTCGAGCAGCGGCACGCCGGCGGCGGTCAGCGCCGAGAGCGTGCGCGCCCAGCGGGCGATCGAGATCTTCTGCACGATGTCGCCGATCTGGAAGGGGATCTTCAGCCGCAGCGCATCCCATTGCGGGCGTCCGACCGTCGATGTCTTCCAGTAGCGGAAGCCAAAGCCCAACCCGATCGCGATGATCAGGATCAGCCAGCCGTAGCCGGTCACGGCGTGTGAGACCGAGACCGTGATCTGCGTCATCACCGGCAGGCTCCGCTCGGAGGCCGTCGTGCCCATCGAGGTGAGCACGCTGGCGAAGACCGGGACGATGAAGACGACGAGGACGATCATCACGACCAGCGCGACCGATGTCACGACCGCGGGGTAGACCATCGCGGACTTGACCTGGCGTCGCAGCGCGTCTTCCTTCTCGAGCTGATCGGCGATCCGCACGAGCGAGTCCTCGAGCATGCCGCCGATCTCACCGGCACGAATCATCGCCGTGAACAGCGGGCCGAAGACCTTCGGATGGCGACCGAGCGCGTCGCTCAGCGCCAGGCCCGCCTCGACGTCCTTGCGTACCGTGATCAGGATCTCCTTGAGCTTGCCTTTCTCGGCCTGCTCTTCGAGTACGAACAGCGCCCGCAGGATGCTCATGCCCGATGAGACCATCGTCGACAGCTGGCGCGAGAAGATCGCCAGATCGCTGAGCGTGACGCGCTCGAACAGCGTCATGTTCAGGCTGCGCAGATCGCCGCGCTTCTCGACGATGTCGAGGACGATCAGCCCGCGCGACTTGAGCTGGTCAGAAACCGCCTGCTTCGTGTCGGCGTCGACCGTGCCGTGCATCTGCGCGCCGGCGAGGTCCATCGCCTTGAAGGCGAAGCTGGTCATGCGACGAGCGAGACCCCACCAAGCAGGCGGCCCAGCTCCTCCGGCGTGGAGGAGCGGGACTGGGCGAGCTCCCTGGTGATCGTGCCGGCCCGGACAAGGGTTGCGAGCGAGGCGTCCATCGTCTGCATGCCGGTCGCTCCACCGGTCTGAATCGCCGACGGGATCTGATGGGCCTTTGCTTCACGGATCAGGTTCCGCACACCCGGCGTCGGGATCAGCACCTCGCAGGCGACGCAGCGGCCGGCGCCGTCGGCGGTCGGCAGCAGCGTCTGGCTCATGATGCCCTGGAGCGTGACCGCGAGCTGAACGCGCACCTGGTTCTGCTGCTCCGGTGGGAAGACGTCGATCACGCGGTCGATCGTCTGCGCGGCGTCCTGGGTGTGGAGGGTCGCAAAGACCAGGTGTCCGGTCTCGGCCGCGGTGAGGGCGGTGGAGATCGTCTCGAGGTCGCGCATTTCGCCGACGAGGATCACGTCGGGGTCCTCGCGCAGTGCCGAGCGTAGCGCCGAGCCGAAGCTGCTGGCGTCAGCGCCCAGCTCACGCTGGTTGACCAGCGAGCGCTTGTGGCTGTGGAGAAACTCGATCGGGTCCTCGATCGTGATGATGTGCTCGGCGCGCGTCGCGTTGATCTCGTCGATCATCGCCGCCAGCGAAGTCGTCTTGCCGGAGCCGGTCGGTCCGGTCACGAGCACCAGGCCGCGCGGCTTGAGCGTGAGCGTGTGCACGACGGCGGGCAGGCCGAGTTCGTCGATCGCAACCATCTGCGCCGGAACGAGGCGGAACGCGGCAGCGAGCGCGCCACGCTGGAAGAAGGCGTTGACACGGAAGCGCGCCTTGCCGGGCACGAGGTAGGCGAAGTCGATCTGCAGATCGGTCTCCAGTCGCCGACGCTGCTCGGTGGAGAGGATCGAGTAGATGAACTCGCGCGTGTCGTCGGGCGTCAGCGCCGGGTAGCCGGAGATCGGTTTCAAGGCGCCACGCTCGCGCAGCGTTGGCGGCGCCCCTGCGGTGAGGTGCAGGTCCGACGCACGACGTGCCACTACCTCAAGCAGTATTTCCGAGAACTCGATCGCCATTGTTGTCCCTCGCTGTTATCGGCACGAATACGCGGCAGCTCAACCAACTTGCCGGCAAGTCGCTGTGCCGGGGTCGTGGGCGGTCAGCGCGCGCTGCTATTGCCCGTTGCCGCCGCCTGGGCCTCCGTTGACCACACGCGCGACCTCGCTGATCGAAGTGCGCCCCTGCTTGACCTTCTCGAGCCCGTCGTCGCGTAGCTGGCGCATCCCCTGGCTCACGGCCAGCTCGATCATCTCGTCCGCCGAGCGCCGCTCCAGCGCAAGCGTGCGGATCTCCGAGCTCACGCTCATCACCTCATAGATGCCGGTGCGCCCGCGGTAGCCCGAGCCGGAGCAATGCTTGCAGCCGACCGGCTCGTAGCCCTCGATGTCGACGCTCGCCGCGTAGCCGTAGTCGCGCAGGGTCGACATCGGCAGGATCACGCGCCGCTTGCACTGCTGACAGAGGGTGCGCACGAGGCGCTGGGCGACGACACAGTCGATCGCCGAGGCGACGAGGAACGGTTCGACGCCCATCTCGATCAGACGCGTGATCGATGTCGCCGCGTCGTTGGTGTGCAACGTCGAGAGCACGAGGTGGCCGGTGAGGGCGGCCTCGATCGCGATCTTCGCGGTCTCGCGGTCGCGGATCTCGCCGACCATGATGATGTCCGGATCGGCACGAACCATCGCCCGCAGCCCGGTCTCAAACAGCAACCCCGCCCGCGGATTGACCTGGATCTGCGTGATGCCGCTGATCTCGTACTCGACCGGATCCTCGATCGTGATGATGTTCTTCTCCGGTGAGTTGATGTCGTTGAGCGCCGCGTAGAGCGTCGTCGACTTGCCCGACCCGGTCGGACCGGTCACCAGCACGGCGCCGTAGGCTTGGCGGTAGGCGCGCTCGAAGCGGCCCAGCTCGGTCGGGCCCATGCCGAGGTTGGCCAGGTCCAGCGTGACGGCGTCCTTGTCGAGGATGCGCATCACGATGCCCTCGCCGCGAACTGTCGGCACGCTGACTACGCGTAGGTCGATGTGGTGGCCGTCGACGGACAGCCCGACGCGGCCATCCTGGGGCACGCGCCGCTCGGAGATGTCCAGCTCGGCCATGATCTTGATCCGCGAGACGACGCCCGCGGCCATCCGTCGCGGGACGCTCGTCACGTCCGAGAGCACGCCGTCAATGCGAAAGCGCACGCGGAGCTCGTCAGAGTCCGGCATGATGTGGAGGTCTGAAGCACCGGCCTCGACGGCTTGCGCCACGAGCTGGTGCACGAGCTTGACGACGGGCGCGTCGTCAGCCGACTCGTGCAGCTCCAGCACCTCCGCCGCCCGGCTCAGCTCCTCCTCCTCACCGGCCGTCTGGACGACGTCACCGAGGCGCGTCAGGCGGGCGATCACGTTGCCCAGGTCATAGCTCGTCGCGACCGCTGCACGCACCTCGAAGCCGGTCAGGATCGCGATGTCGTCGATCGCCAGCACGTTGGCGGGATCGGACATCGCCACGAGCAGCGTGCGGTCATCGACGAAGGCAATCGGCAGCGCGTCATAGCGCTTGGCAAGCTGGCTCGAGACGAGGTTTGCGGCCGCCATGTCGACGTTGAAGGTCGACAGGTCGACGTAGTCAAAGCCGTAGCGTTCGGCGAGCGCCTGGGCGACGCCATCGGGCGTGATCACGCCCTGCTTGAGCAGCACCGACTCCGGTGTCTCGCCGTTCGCGCGCGCCTGTCCCACGGCCGCGTCGACCTGCTCTTGCGAGGCCAGGCCGAGTTCGACGATTACGTCAGTGAGAAAGCGCTGGCGGCTGCCATTCTTGGACGGCGGGTGGAGCCCCGCCACGGTCGCCGTGTCGTGCTCCGCGGCCGGGTCCGCGGCGGCTCCCTCTTTGGTGTCCTTGTCGACGGCCAGCAGGCCGGGTCCCGAGGACATCGCCTAGACCTCCTCGGCCGCGCGGCGCATCAGCGCGCGCGGCGCCGTGCAGCCGGTCCACAGCTCGAAGCTGAGGGCGCCCTGTTCGGTGAGGATGGCCAAACCGTCCACGGTTTTCACACCGACCTCGCGGGCCGTTCTGAGCAGTTGTGTTTGGTCACGGCCATAGACGTAATCGACAACAAAGGCATAGCTAGTTAGTAGATCGGTCGAAAGTCCCAGAGACTGGAGTGGGTCGCTGAAATTGCCCATCTGGCCCGCCAAACCGACCGTCGTGCAGTTGAGCAGCAGGTCGGCCGGCTCGACACGCTCGAGCGCGCGCACGCCAAACGCGTCGGCCAGGGCACGAGCGCCGGCCGGCGTGCGGTTCCACACGGCAACGTTGGCGCCGGCTTCGCGCAGTGCCCAGACGGCCGAGCGCGCTGTCCCGCCGGCGCCCAGCACGACGGCGCTGCGCCCGGCAGGATCGACGCCGAGCGCCGCGATCAGCGCCGGCGCGTCGGTGTTCTCCGCGGCGATCGCGCCGTCGGCGGCGAAGCTCAACGTGTTCGCGGCACCGATCTCACGCGCGCTCGCGCTGGCACTGTCGGCGAGCGCGAGCGCAGCCTGCTTGTGCGGCACCGTCACGTTGGCGCCGACGAAGCCAGCCGCCGGAAGCGCCCGCACGGTTTCCGCAAAGAGCTCCGGCGGCACCGGCAGCAGCTGGTAGCTCCAGCCGCTCAGTCCCAGCAGGTCAAATGCCGCGCGCTGCATCGCCGGTGAGCGGCTGTGGGCAACCGGCCAGCCGAGCACGCCCAGCCGCCCGGGCGCCCGCTCGGGCGAGCCAGGCGCGGGCCGCTCGGCGTCGGCGCCCGGCACTACTTCTTCGTCTTCGTCTTCGGTTTCGTCGTCGTCTTCGCCGCGGGGCAGCCATCCGGCAGCGCACCGTGGTCGGCCGCGACCGCCGCGTTGTAGACAGCAACGTTGCGGTTGAACTGGGCGGCCCCGGCAGAGAACGCCAAGGCGCCGCAATCGTTGGGCCGGACGACGAAGTAGAGGTAGTCCACGTTCGCCGGATGGGCGGCCGCGTCAAGCGCAGAGAGGCCGGGGTTGGAGATCGGCGTCGGCGGCAGGCCGGTGTGCTTGCGCGTGTTGTACAGCGTCGTCAGGTTGGTGATCTCCGACTCCGTCAGACCACCCGGCGGGTTGTGCAGGTAGTAGAGCAGCGTCGTGTCGAGCCCGAGAGGGATCGCCTCGCGCAGGCGGTTGTAGATCACGCCGGCGACCTTTGCGTCGTCGCTGCTGAGCTCGGCTTCGCGCTCGATGATCGAAGCGATCGTGAGCACGTCGTAGTCGGTCAGGTTCTTGCTCGCTGCGTAGCTCATGGTGACGAGGGCGAAGTTCTGCTTGAACGCCGCGAGCTGGTCGGCGATCAGCTCCTTCACGCTGCCGTGCTTGTAGAGGAAGTAGGTCGATGGGAACATGAAGCCCTCGAGCGAGCGGACGCCCTTGTGGGCACCCCACGCCTGCGGCGAGAACCCGGTGGCCTTCGGCGTGGCGTCCTTGAGGTAGTTGCCGGTCAGTCCCGCCTTCTTCGCGAGCTTGGCGATCTGGGCCATCGTGTCGCCCTCGGGGATCGTGAAGGAGAACTCGGCCGCGGCACCGGAGTTCTTGCCGGTGAGCGCGGCGAGCGCCGCGCCGTAGCTCATGTCGTGCTTGAGCGTGTAAACGCCGGCCCGCAGCGCGCCGCGCTTGCCGTCGATGCTGGCGCGCAGGTTGAAGAAGAAGCCGGAGGAGACGACGCCGTCGCGGGCCAGCTCATCGCCGATCGCACTCGCCGACGAGCCGGCCGGGACGCTGACCGTCAGGCTGCCCGTCCCGGAGCCGTGGAAGGGCTGGAAGAGGTCGATCAAAAACCAGGCGGCGGCGACCACGACGACGAGCGTGCCGAGCGCCACGAAGCGGCGGATCATGATCCGCCGGTAGTGCGGGCCGCGCTCGCGGCGCTTGGGGGCACGCCAGCGCGGTCGGCGCTTGCGGGCCTGCGCCGCCTTCTCGCTCTCGCTCCGCGGGTCGACCCAGTCGATGTCCTGCGCCCAGTCGCCGCCCGCCGCGGCGTGAGATGCCGTTGACGGCTCCTCGGGCGGTGGTTCACCTCCCCGTCGCCAGGCCGGGGTCATCGATGGTCCTCCGCAGCGATCGACACCATCGATCAGCCTAGCGGTCGTCCTCCCCGGAACCGCGCGATTGACGCGCCAGCCAGCCCTCGAGCAGGTGCGCCGCGGCGCGCGAGTCCTCGCTGGCGTCGCGCGAGACGTCGCGCGACGCCAGCTTGGTCGTGAGCCGCTCGTCGTAGAGCTCGACGCTTACCTGCTCGCCGAGCCGGGTTGCGAGCCGCGCCGCGAACGCTCGCGTCTGCGTCGTCTGCGCGCTGTCGGTGCCGGCCAGCGAGAGCGGCAGCCCGACGACCACGGTGCCGACCTCGCGCTCGCGCACGAGGGCGGCGATCCTGCCGATGCCGGCTTTGCTGTCGGCCCGCAACACCGCTTCGATCGGCGTCACGACGGTCCCGCTCGGGTCGCTGACGGCGGCGCCGCAGCGCGCGCTGCCGTAGTCGAGGGCTAAAACCCTCACCGGCGTACCCCTTCGGGGCAGGCGGGTTCGCGGACCGTCAGCGGCCGCTGGCGAGATGCGCGCTCAGCCACCAAGGGCAGCTTCGATCGCATCCCTCGCCGCCGCCAGTGCTTCGTCGATCTTGCCGACCTCGCTGCCGCCGGCCTGGGCCAGCGTGTCGCGCCCGCCACCGCCGCCGCCGAGCACCGCGGCAGCGACCTTGACGATCTCCCCCGCCCGCACGCCGCGCGCCACGATCGACGGCGCGACGCTGACGATCACGCTGGCGCGCCCGTCGATCGCGCTCGCCAGCAGCACCACGCCATCGCCGCCGAGCTTGCCCTTGACGCGGTCGGCGACGTCCGGCAGGGCCTTGGCGTCAGTGACCTCGACCGTTGCAGCGACCACCGGAACATCGCCCACGCCTACGGCCCGCGCCGCGATCGCCGCGGCGTCGACGCCGTTCGCCGCGCCACCCCGTCGCGCCGCCGTCTCGAGCGTACGGCGCTCTGCCTCGCGCGCGCGCACGACATCCACCAGCTCGCCCGGGTTCGCGCGCAGCACCCCGGCCAGCGACTCCAGCGTGCGGTCGTGCTCGCGCAGCAGCTCCACGGCGCCCGGTCCGGTCAGCATCTCGATCCGCCGCACGTTCGCCGCGCTCGAGGTCTCGCTGATGATCCGCGCGACGCCGATCTCGGCCGTCGAGCGGACGTGCGTGCCGCCGCACAGCTCGCGCGAGAACTCGCCCTCACCGACCTCGACCATCCGCACGACGTCGCCGTACTTCTCACCGAACAGCGCCATCGCGCCGAGCGAGCGTGCCTCGCTGAGCGTGGTCGTGATCGCCCGCACCGGGTAGTTGTCAAGGATCCAGGCGTTGACCTGGTTCTCGACGTCCTGCAGCTCCTCGTTGCTCAGCCCCTGGCCGTGGCTGAAGTCAAAGCGCAGCTTGTCGGGCCCAACGTAGGAGCCGGCCTGGCGAACGTGCGCACCGAGCCGCTGGCGCAGCGCCGCGTGCAGCAGGTGCGTCGCCGTGTGGTTGCACTCGGTCGCGTGCCGCTCGCGCCGCCCGACGCGGGCCAGCACGCGCTCGCCCTCGTGCAGCTCGCCCTGCTCGAGCACCGCCAGCAGCGCCTGATCGTCTCCGAGTCGCACGACATCGACGACGCGCGCGCGGCAGTCGCCGTGTTCACATTCGATCACGCCGAGGTCGGAGACCTGCCCGCCGCCGAGCGCGTAGAACGGCGAGTCGGCGAGCTTGACCAGCACGGCGCCGTTGTGCGGCGCCACGGCCCCCACCGTCGTCGCCGCCTCGGTCGTCTCGTAGCCGACAAAGCGCGTCTGGAAGCCCGCATTCTTCGCGAAGAGCCCAGCATCCTCCCTGACACTGACCGCCCCAGAAAAGCCGCCGGCTGCGGCACGGCTGCGTTCGCGCTGTTCGGCCATCAGCCCCTCGAAGCCCAGCTCATCGACCTCGAGGCCCTGCTCGCCGACGAGCTCGCGCGTCAGATCGAAGGGGAAGCCGAACGTGTCATGCAGGCGAAAGGCGTCGGCCGCGCTGACGGCGCCGCCGCGCTCGATCAGCTCGCTGAGTGCCGCCAGGCCCTGCTCGAGGGTGTGGCCGAAGTGCTCCTCCTCGGCGGCCAGCCAGGTGTCGATCGCCTCGCGCTGGCTGTAGAGCTCGGGATAGGCGGCGCCCATCAGCTCGCGCACGAGATCGCCGTAGCGCACGAGGAAGCCGGGCTCACAGCCGAGCCCGCGGCCGTGCTGAATCGCGCGGCGCATCACGCGGCGCAGCACGTAGCCGCGCTCCTCATTGGACGGCACGACGCCGTCGGCGATCAGGAACACCATCGCGCGGGCGTGGTCAGCGAGGATTCTCAGGGAGCGGTCTGTGCCGGGGTCGGAGCCGTAGCTCTTCCCGGAGAGGGTCTCGCCGAGCTCGATCAACGGTGCGAACTGGTCGGTTTCGAAGACCGACGGGACGTCCTGGAGGATCACGGCCAGGCGGTTGAGGCCGAGACCGGTGTCGATGTTGCGCGCCGGCAACGGCGTCAGCTGATCGTGCGGCTCCTGGTTGAACTGCATGAAGACGAGGTTCCAGTACTCGAGGAAGCGCGCGTTCTCGCCGCCCGGCAGGTCGTCGGCCTTGCCGAACTCGATGCCCCGGTCGAGATAGAGCTCGGAGCACGGCCCGCAGGGCCCGGTCGCGCCGGACTCCCAGAAGTTCTCCGAGCGCGAGCAGGGCACGATCCGCTCGCGCGGCATGCCGACCGCCAGCCAGGCCTCGATCGCCTCCTCGTCGGGCCCGAGCCCGAGGACATCGTCGCCGGCGAACACGGTGACCCAGATCTGCTCGGCGGCAAAGCCGAAGACCTCGCGCGAGAGGTCCCAGGCGTATTCGATCGCCTGATTCTTGAAGTAGTCGCCGAACGAGAAGTTGCCGAGCATCTCGAAGAAGGTGAGATGGCGCGCCGTCGAGCCGACGATGTCGAGGTCGACCGTGCGGAAGACCTTCTGGCAGGTCGTCAGGCGCTGCGCCGGCGGCCGTTCGGTGCCGGCGAAGTAGGGCTTGAGTGGGTGCATCCCGGCGACCGTGAGCAGCGCCGAGGTGTCGTTTGCCGACGGCACGAGCGAGTAGCTCGGCACGCGCAGGTGCCCGCGCTCCTCAAAGTAGGCGAGGTAGCGCTCGCGGATCTCATCGGAACTGGTCGCCGGCACGCCTCGGAGATTACTTCGAGGTGGAGATCGTCGGCTGGGCTTGCGGCGCGCCGGTCGGACTGGGGCGCGTCATCGCGCGCCGGCGCTCAGACTGCGATCGTCGCGTGACCGACGACGAGATCGCCGTCCATCAGGCAGGCGAGCTGCCCTGGGGCGACGCCGTAGGCGGGCTCGTCGAGTGCGAGGGCGAGCACGCCGTCAAGGCCTGTCGTGACGGGCGCACACGGCAGCGGCCGCTGGCGGTAGCGCAGGCGCACGCGGTCAAAGCTCGGGCGGTGCAGCACCGCGTCGCGCAGCGGGACGGTCGTCGTCGCGAGCGCCTCGCGCGGGCCGATCGTGACGGTGTTCGTGTCGGCATCGGTGGCGAGGACGTAGAGCGGCGTGCCACCGCCGACGCCGAGGCCGCGACGCTGACCAACGGTGTAGTTATGGGCGCCGCGGTGGCGCCCGAGCGAGCCGCCGCCGGCGTCGAGCAGCGCGCCCTCGCGCTCGCCGAGCCCACCATGGCGGGCGAGGAAGGCTTCGCGGCTGCTGCCGGCCAGGAAGCAGAGGTCCTGGGAGTCGGGCTTGCTGGCGACCGGCAGGCCGTGGCGGCGCGCGAGCTCGCGAACCTCCCCTTTGCGCAGCTCGCCGAGCGGGAAGCGCAGCCGGGCGAGCGACTCGGGGGCGACCGCCGCGAGCGAGTAGCTCTGGTCCTTGTGGGGGTCGGCGGCGACGCGCAGCAGGCCGTCGGCGACGCGCGCGTAGTGCCCGGTGACGAGCGCCGAGGCACCGAGCCGCCCGGCCAGCTCGAGCATCGCGTCGAGTCGTACCTCACCGTTGCAGCGCACGCAGGGGTTCGGCGTCAGGCCGGCGGCGTGCTCCGCCAGCCACGGCTCGACGACGTCGGCGCGAAACTCGGCACGCAGGTCGAGTGAGAAGTGGGACATGCCGAGGCTGTGAGCGAGCGCGCGGGCGCCGCGCACCGCCTGTGCCGAGCAGCAGCTGCTCTCGCCATCGCTCTGCGGGTCAGACCACAGCTCGAGCGTCACGCCGACCGCCCGCGAGCCGGCCAGCAGCGCCGCGACGGCGCTGTCGACGCCGCCGCTGAGCGCGACGAGCCGCCGCCCCGTCGCCGGTTCGAGCGCGGCGTCAAAACGCGCCGCCGCGCCGAGCGCGCGATGCAACGCGTCGGCCGCGAGCTCGGCGCCATGGCGCCAGACCGGCGATAGACCGCCGAGTTCGCGGGCGATGTCCTCCGCGCCGACCCGCGCCGCATCGAGCAGCGGAAGACCCTCGACGAGCGCGGCGGCAGCGCTGCCCGCCGCCAGCGTCGCCGTGCAGCCCGAGGCGTCAAAGCCGACGGCGGCGATCCGCTGGCCGTCGAGCGCAACCGAGAGGCGAACAAGGTCGCCGCAGGGCGTACCGCCAGCGGCGCCGGTGTATGACCCGCGGGGCGTGAGGCCGCGACCGAGCGGGCGCTCGAGGTGGAATGCGAGGCTCACCAGGCAATTATCACGTTTCTGCCCCCACGCGCCCGTAGGGTTTCTACCTAACGCAGGCCTAAAGCGCCCACACGATCGGCGCCGATCGTCGCCGACCCGTAGGCTGTCGGGATCGCGGTGATGCCGGACGGCGTTCTCCACCTTTCCTCGCTGGTCGGCAGCCCGCTGCTCGACTCGGCAAATGAGCGTCTCGGCCGCGTTGAGGACCTGCTCGCGCGCCTCGATGGCAGCGACGGCCTGCCACCGGTGATCGGCCTGCGTGCGGCGGTCGGTGGCCGCAGCCTGTTCGTGCCGGTGCGCCACATCGAGCGCCTCGAGCCGGGCGGCGCCCACGCCTCGACGACGAAGCTCAACCTGGCCCAGTTCGAGCGCCGTCCCGGCGAGGTGCTGCTGCGCGCCGACGTCCTCGGCCACAGCATGATCAACGTCGCTACGGCGCGGCTCGTGACGGCGCGCGAGGTCGAGCTCATTGAAGAACAGGGCGCTTGGCACGTCGCCGGGATCGACACGAGCTTCCGCGCCGGGCTGCGGCGGCGGCTGCCGCGTCCCTTGCGCTCGGGGCGCAGTGCCGACGTCGGGTTCGTCGCCTGGGGACAGCTCGAGCCGTTCGTCGGGCACGTGCCGACAGCGCGGCTGCGCCTGCGCCGGATCGCGCAGCTGCATCCGTCGCAGATCGCCGACCTGGTCGAGGCGGCAAGTCACGACGAGGGTGAGGAGATCCTCGCCGCCGTGCGCCAGGACCGCGAGCTCGAAGCCGACGTCTTCGAGGAGCTCGATGACGAGCACCAGCTCGAGTTCCTCGACGCGCGCTCGGACCGCGAGGTTGCCTCGGTGCTGGCCCGGATGGCGAGCGATGACGCCGCGGATCTGCTGCTGGAGATCAAGCAGGAGCGCCGCCTGCCGGTGCTCGACCTGATGCCGGCTGCCAAGCAGCGCAAGATCAAGGGGCTGCTCGGCTACAACCCCTCGACGGCCGGTGGCGTGATGAGCCCCGACTTCGTCGCCGTCCCGGTCGCCGGCACCGCCGCCGATGCGCTCGTGGCGGCGCGCAAGCAGGAACTCTCGCCAGAGATGCTCTACTCGATCCTGCTGACCGACAAGGACGGCGCGCTCAGCGCTCTGATCAGCGCCGGCGCGCTGATCAAGGCGGAGCCCAAGGCCCTGCTCGCCGAGCTCGCCATTGCCAACCCGCCATCGGTGAGCGCCGAGGCCGACATTCCCGAGGTCGCGCGCCTGATGACCGACTACAACCTGGTCTCCCTGCCGGTCCTCGACGCCGACGGCCGGCCGATCGGGATCGTCTCCGTCGATGACATTCTCGAGCTGATGCTGCCTGAGGATTGGCGGCGGCGCTTTGGCGTCGCGCGCGAGTAACATCACCGCGATGGACGACCAGACCAGCACACCGCAGGACAGCGAACCGCCGCGAAGTCACGGCCGCACGGCTGCCTGCCCCGGCGTCCTCACCTCGGTCCGGTCTCGCTGACCGGCAACTGAGGACCTCCGGAGAGCCGCCGCGCGACCGTCGCAGCGGGACCCGAAAGGAGGTGAAGCAAGATGGCCAGCAAGCCGCCGGCGCGTGCGCCGCGCAAGCGTCGTGCCCCGCCGCGCGAGCGTGCCGTGCTCGACAGCGCCCACGTCGGCGACATCCGCGGCGCGTTCGGCACGATCGGTCAGAACGACTCGGAGCGGCGTCGCAGCTGGCGGGCGCGCACGTTCGCGCTACTCGCGATTATCGGACCCGGGTTGATCGTGATGGTCGGCGACAACGACGCCGGCGGTGTCGCCACCTACTCGCAGGCCGGCCAGAACTACGGCCTCAGCCTGATGTGGGTCCTGCTGCTGCTGATCCCGGTGCTGCTCGTCAATCAGGAGATGGTGGTGCGGCTCGGCGCCGTGACCGGCGTCGGTCACGCCAAGCTGATCTTCGAGCGCTTCGGGCGTTTCTGGGGCCTGTTCTCGGTCGGCGACCTGTTCCTGCTCAACTTTCTGACGATCGTCACCGAGTTCATCGGCGTCAGCCTCTCGCTCAGCTACTTCGGCGTCGCGAACTATGTCTCGGTGCCGATCGCGGCGGTGCTGCTCGTCGCGATCACGGCAAGCGGCAGCTTCCGCTTCTGGGAGCGGGCGATGTTCATCTTCGTCGCCGCGAACTTCCTCGCGATCCCGTTGTTCGTGCTCGCCCATCCGCACGTCGGCGCGGTCGCCGAGCACTTCGTGATTCCCGGCATCGAGGGCGGCGCCAACTCCACCTCGGTGCTCTTGATCATCGGCCTGGTCGGCACGACGGTGGCGCCGTGGCAGCTGTTCTTCCAGCAGTCCAACGTCATCGACAAGCGGATCACGCCGCGTTGGATCAACTACGAGCGCCTCGACACCTGGATCGGCGCGTTCGTCGTCGTGCTCGGCGCCGCCGCGTTGATGGCCGTCTCGGCTTTCGCCTTCCACCACACTCGCTATTTCGGTCACTTCAAAGACGCCGGCAAGACGGCGTCGGCACTCGACCACGTGCTCGGGCCGGTCGCCGGCGCGTTCTTCGCGATCGTGCTGCTCAACGCCTCGCTGATCGGCGCCGGCGCGCTGACGCTCTCCACCAGCTATGCGTTCGGTGACGTGTTCGGGACCAAGAGCTCGCTGCACCGCAGTTTCGCCGACGCCAAGGCCTTCTACGGCACCTTCTCGCTGCTGATCGCCGGGGCCGCGGCGATCGTGCTGATCCCCCACGCACCGCTCGGCGTGATCACGCTCGCCGTGCAAGCGCTGGCTGGCGTCCTGCTGCCAAGCGCGACCGTCTTCCTGCTGTTGCTGTGCAACGACCGCGAGGTGCTCGGCCCGTGGCGCAACCCCGGCTGGCTCAACGTGCTCGCCAGCGTGATCGTTGCGACGCTCGTGCTGCTGTCGATGATCCTGATGGCGACGACCGTGTTCCCGCACGTCAACGTCACCGCCATCTCACTCGGCGGCGGCGTCGCGCTGGCCGGCGGGCTCATCGCCTTCGCCATCGCCACGCTGCGCTCGCGCCGGGGCGCCGCTGCGGTCACCGTCGAGGAGCCGGCGTCGACGATCCCCAGAGAGCAGTGGACGATGCCGCCGCTGGCCTTCCTCGCCCGGCCGCAGTGGTCGACCGGCCGCAAGGTGTCGATGCTGACGCTGCGCGGCTACCTCGCGGTGTCGATCGTCCTGCTGATCGTCAAGGCCGTACAGCTCGGCTAGAGCGTCTCCCCCACCAGCACCTCCGAGGGCTCGGGCGGCAGCACGCTGCGGCCCTTCGCAATCGCGCTCGGCGGCGAGAACCAGCGCTGGGCGATCACCGTGGGCACGATCGCCGAGACGACGACGATCGTCACGAGGATCGAAAACTGCGTGCGGTCGATGATGTGCGCGTTCAAGCCGTAGAGCGCGCTGATCGTCCCAAACGTCAAGCCGGTGCTCATCAACAACGTCGCGAACGTGGCGTGCGGACGGGCGTGGCGTCAGGCAAGCGGAAACACGAGCGTCAGCTTGGGCACCAGCTTGGCGGGCAGCAACACGCCGAGGATCCCGAGATTGGCAAACACGGCCGCCAGCGAGACGTTCATCCCGCCGCGCAGGAAGAAGAACGGCGTCAGGAAGGCGAAGGCGACGACCCGCAGGCGCCGCTGCTGCTCCTGATTTCGCTGGTAGTGGCGCGACATCACCAGGCCCAGCACAAACGCCGGCAGCACAGCCTGGCTGTTGGCCGCGTCACCGAGCACCAGCAGCACCAGCAGGACGGCGAAGACGAGCTTGATCTCCGGCTCGATCACGCGATCGCCGAAACGTCGGAAAAACCACGGCGCCAGCTTCGGCAGGGCGACGATTGCCACGACCGAGACGACGAGAAAGACCGGAAACCAGATCGTCGGCTTGATGAAGATCGCCGAAAGCGCAATCACCGTGCACATGTCCGTGACGAAGCAGGCGCTCATGATCAGCTTGCCGACCCGCACCGTGTTGAGGCCGGTCTCGACAAGCACGGCGTAGACGACGGCGAGGCTCGTTGTCGAAAGCGCGGTCCCGGCGATCAGCGAGGCCTTCACCGTCCAGCCAAGCGGTCCCAGCGCGACCAGCGTCGCGACGATGAAGGGGCCGGCGAACGAAACGAAACCCATCGTCGTCGCGGGCCAGAAGCGCTCGCGAAAATCGTCCGGATCAACCTCGGCGCCGGCGAGGAACGTCAGCACAACCGAGGCGAAGCTGGCGATGAAAACGAGCCAGCTGGCGTCCGGATTGAGCTTGAAAACGTTGCCCAGGAACACGCCGACGGCGAGCTCGATCAGGGCAACCGAAATACCGAGCTCGACGGAAACCATGCTCGCGGCGAGCGCCGCTCCGACGAGCACTGCGGCCAACTGAACTGGATCCATTTGAAGACCTCCACGATGCGTCGTTTGACGTTGTCGTGGAGGCCATCAGCGGTCCGAAGACCGCGGTTCGAGCGAGCCTCATCGCTCTGGCAGAGCAACTATAGCCGACGGTTGGCCCCGTCCTCTGGCCGTCCGGTCGGCTCGCGCGCCGGCGCCCCGCGCTAGGAGGCCTCGTCGGGCCAAGCCCCCTCGGCCCGCACGCCGTCGCCGCCCTCCGGCCGGTGGCTGCCGACGGCGAGGATCTCCAGGCCGTCGGCTCCCGCGGCGAACGCCCGCACGACCTCCGGCGCGACGCGCACCACGTCCCACTGGGCAAGCTCGAGCACCTCGCCATCCAGCAGCACCTGGCCCGAGCCGGCGATGACGACGTAGGCCTCCTCCTGCTCGCGGTGGCTGTGGGCCATCGGGCTGCGCAGGTTTGCGGGGTAGCGGAAGAGGCTGACGCCGAGGTCGCGCGAGTCGAGCTTCCCGCGCGCGAAGTGAGCCTCGACCCCGGTACCGGTGCCGCCCGCCGAATCCTCGATCTCCAACAGGTTCACTTTGGCAAAGCGGGACATCGGCCTCCTTTGGCTGGATCGGTGTTGCGCCGGGCCAAGATTACCGAGCGCCCGTCGCCTCTCCCAGCGCTCGCTCGGCGTCCGCCGCGAGCACCAAGTCGTAGCGGCGACGGACGTCCGCGCGATCCGCCGCCTCGGGCACGGACTCCTCGCAGGAGCGGAGAATCATTTCCGCCTGCTCGAGCAGCACCGCGCGCTGCTCCGCCGTGGTGGTGTGCGCCATCACCTTGGCGAGGCCGGCGAGCTGGCGGATCATCACCGCCGGCATCGCGCGGCTGGCCTGGCGCACCTTGTCGTGCGAACGCTCGACCAGGCGGCGGAAGTTGATCGGCACCGTGATCACCCGCAGATGACCAGCGGCGTCGCGATGGACGGCGAGCGGCTGCCAGCGATCGGCGATCTTGCAGAGCCCGTCGACGAGCCAGTCGATGCAGGTGAGAGCGGTGAAGGTGTCGTTGACGGCCGCCGACAGCGCCCGGATCCCGATCTCCACGAGCTGGTCGACGGCGAACGAAAGATCCTGGGTCAGCGTACGGTAGGAACCGGTCGCGTGGGCGCCGCCGAGCGCCGCCGCGACGATCGGCGCAGCGGCCGCGGGCCAGACGTCGGCGAGCGGCTCGCCCTCGGTGACGAAATGGCCGGGCCGGTGCAGCAGGCGAATCACCGCGTGGCTCGCCGAGGAGATCTCGATCAGCTTGTCGATGCGCACGAACTGGAGGTAACCGCTGCTCGGGGCGCGCACAACGCCGCTGTCCTCGTCGAGCCGCGCAGTCACCTCCGAAACCGACCAGCCCGCCTTGCAGCCGCCCGCCGCCGGCAGACCGCCGTCGACCTCGATCGCGCGCGAAAGGTCGCGGGCGATGCTCGCGATGACCTCGGGTAACTGGATCGACTTCGCGATGTGATCGATGAACAGCACGAGCACGGCGACGTCGAGGACGACCAGTGCCATGCAAACCGTGATCGAGAGGTGCGGCACGAAGCTCGCGTGCCCGCCGGAACCGATCGAGACGAGCGCGAGGATCGAGAAGATGAACGTCGCGACGAAGCTGCCGAGCGTGATCTGGGTGATCCAGTCGCGGATGAAGTTGCGCAGCATGCGCGGCCCGAACTGGGTCGAGGCGAGCGTCAGCGTCACGATCGTGATCGAGAAGACCAGCGTCACGACGGTGATCACCGCCGCCGCGATCGCCGTCAGGATGTCGCGCGCGGCGTCGGCGTCGCCGCTGACCAGGAACGACGGCAGCTTCAGCGTTCCGTCGAAGGCCGCGCGGTCCAGCGCGTAGGTCACCGCGAACAGCAGCACCGCGGCGACGATCTCGACCGTCGGGACCAGCCACAGGTTCGTCCGCAGCGCCTCGCGCCGCCATGCCGAGGGCCGCGGACGCCGCGCGTTCATCGGCGCACGCCGCTGCGGTTGAGCTGGATGTGGGAGCGAGGGTCGCGGTGCATGATGGCCGGACAGCACAAGACGGTGCCGACCAGGCTTCCCGGCTCACCGCGGCCAACGATACTCGGCCGCGTTCTCACGGGCCGGCCGCTAGGCCAGTCGCAGGCCGAGATCGCGCAGCGCCGCTGCGTCGACCGGGGCCGGTGCGCCGGTCAGCGGATCGGCGCCGCTGGCGGTCTTGGGGAAAGCGATCACGTCGCGGATCGACTCGCGCCCGGCGAGCATCGCTACGACCCGATCGAGGCCGAGCGCGATGCCGCCGTGCGGCGGGGCGCCGTAGCGCAGCGCATCGAGCAGGAAGCCGAAGCGCGCCTCGGCTTCCTCCGCTGCGAGGCCGATCACCTCGAAGACCCGCCGCTGGATCTCCGGCGTGTGGATGCGGATCGAGCCGCCGCCGAGCTCGACGCCGTCGCAGACCAGGTCATAGCCGCGCGAGAGCAGCGCCGCCGGATCGGAGAAATCGAGCTCGCGCGCGCCGAACGCGGGCGCCGGCGCCGTAAACGGGTGGTGCATTGCGGTGAACCGCTTCTCCGTCTCGCTCCACTCGAACATCGGAAAGTGGTCGATCCAGAGCACGTCGTGACGCTCCGCAGGGATCAGCCCGAAGCGCTCGCCGAGCTCGAGCCGCAAGGCCCCGAGCGCCTGCGCCGCGACCGCCTCACGGTCGGCCACGAACAGCAGCAGGTCACCGTCGGCGGCGGCGAGCTCGCTGTTCACGGATTCAATCGCTTTCGTCGTGAAGAACTTCGCCAGATTGCCGCGCCAGCCGCCCCCATCCCCGGCGTAGATGGGGGCAACCGCTTTCGCGCCGTGGCGCTGGACGATCTCGTTCAGCCCGTCCTGCTCGGCGCGCGACAGCTCGTGCGCCCCGGCATTCAGCGCTCGCACGCCGCCGCCATCGGCGAGCACGCTGGCGAAGACCTTGAACTCGCTGTCACGTACGAGCTCTGAGACATCGTGGATCTCGAGGCCGAAGCGCGTGTCCGGGCGGTCGCTGCCGTAGCGCGCGATCGCCTCGGCATAGGTGAGGCGCGGCCACGGCGGCGCCGCGACGGCGAAGCCACCGAGCTCGAACACGCGAGCCATCACGCGCTCGGTCAGCGCCAGCACGTCCTGCTCCTCGACGAACGACAGCTCAACGTCGAGCTGCGTGAACTCGGGCTGGCGGTCGGCGCGGGAGTCCTCATCGCGGAAGCAGCGGGCGATCTGGTAGTAGCGCTCGAAGCCCGCGATCATCAGCAGCTGCTTGAACAGCTGCGGCGACTGGGGCAGCGCGTAGAAGCTGCCGCGGTGCGTGCGCGCCGGGACGAGGAAGTCGCGGGCGCCCTCCGGTGTAGCTCGCGTCAGGATCGGCGTCTCGATCTCGACGAAGTCCTCGGCCGCGAGCTGCTCGCGAATCGTCGCGACGACCTCGTGGCGCAGCAGCAGCGCGTCGCGCATCGGCTCGCGCCGCAGGTCGAGCGCGCGGTGGCGCAGGCGCAGCGTCTCATCGACGGCGACGTCCTCGTCGATCGGGAAGGGTGGGGTCAGCGACGTCGCGAGCACCGTGAGCTCGGCGACCGCGAGCTCGATCTCGCCGGTCGCCAGCGCCAGGTTGACGTCCTTGGGCTCGCGGATGACGATCTCGCCGAACACGCTGATGACGGCCTCGCTGCGCAGGTCGTGCGCGGCGGCGTGCGCCGCGGGCGCGCTGTCGGGGTGGAAGACGAGCTGCAGCAGTCCCGCGCGGTCGCGCAGATCGATGAAGATCAGGCCGCCGTGGTCGCGCCGGCGATGGACCCAGCCGGCGACGCGAACCTCCGCTCCGGCATCGGCGGCGCCCAGGTCGCCGGCCCAACTGGTGCGGTAGTCGTTCGTCGCCGGCGGACGCTTCATGACGGCCACACCTGCTTGGCAACCTCCTCGCGCGCGAGCGTGTGCTCGGTGCCGCTCACGCGGTCGCGAAGTACCACGGAGTCGGGTCGGTGAATCGCGACGAAGCGTGCACCCAGCCGCTCGGCGTGCTTCAACTGTCCCTTGAGCGAGCGGCCACCGAGCTCGAGCTCGGTCCGCAGGCCGGCGGCGCGCGCCTCGAGCGCGGTCTGAAAAGCGTCGGCGCGCGCCCCCTCATGGGCGACATAGAGATCAGGAGGGAGCGGCGGCGGCGGCTCCACTCCCGACGCCAGCAGGATCCGCTCGATCCCGGCAGCCCAGCCGACGCCGGGGGTCGGCGCGCCGCCGAGCAGCTCGACGAGGCCGTCATAGCGCCCGCCGCCGGCCACGCCCGACTGGGCGCCGAGGGCGCCGCTGGTGAACTCGAACAAGGTGCGCGTGTAATAGTCGAGGCCGCGGACGAGCGTGGGGTCGATCGCGTAGCTGACGCCGGCGCGATCGAGGAGGTCTCGCACCTCGGCGAAGTGCTCAGCATCCTCGGGGCTGAGCATGTCGAGCAGCTTTGGCGCGCTCGCCATGACTTCGCGCGTCGAGGGATCGTCGGAGTCGAAGGCCCGCAGCGGGTTGAGGTCGATCCGCCCGCGGACGACTGTCGCGAGGCGGTCCTCGTGAGCGTGGAGGTGGGCCGTGAGCTGCTCGCGGTAGACGGCGCGGGTGGCGGCACTGCCGAGGCTCGCCAGCCGCAGGTGCAGCCCGCTCGTCCCGAGCCGGCGCAGCAGTTCGTGCAGCAGGACGATCAGCTCGGCGTCGAGCGCCGGGTCCTCGGAACCGAGCGCCTCCGCGCCGACCTGCCAGAACTGGCGGTAGCGGCCCGACTGCGGGCGCTCGGCGCGGAAGAAGCTCTCGAGGTAGTAGAGCTTGACCGGCGCCGGCAGCTTGTGCATCCCGTGCTCGACGTAGGCGCGGCAGACCGGCGCCGTGCCCTCGGGTCGCAGGGTCAGCGAGCGGCCGCCACCGTCGTCGAAGCTGTACATCTCCTTCTGCACGATGTCGGTCGCCTCACCGACGCCGCGAGCGAACAGCTCGGTCGATTCGAACGCCGGTGTCTCGATCCGGCCGTAGCCGGCGCCTTCGAGTAGCTCGCTGGCGGTCTGCTCGACCTGGCGGCGCTGTGCTGCCTGCTCGGGCAGCACGTCAAAGGTGCCGCGGGGAGCGGTGAGCTTCGAGCTCACCCCGCGGCCGACGTGCGCAGCTCGCCGAGGAACGGGTTCATTTCGCGCTCGCGCCCCAGCGTGGTGAGGGACATGTGTCCGGCGTAGACGAGCGTGTCGTCGGGGTAGGCGTCGAGCAGCTGCCGGATCGAGGCTTCGAGCGTGGGCCAGTCGCCGCCGGGCAGATCGACGCGCCCGACCGAGCCGGCGAACAGAACGTCGCCGCTGAACAGGGCACCGCCGGCGGGAATCGCGTAGGTGAGGTGACCGGGGCTGTGGCCCGGGGTGAAGTGGACGTCGAGTTCGAGCCCCGCCAACTCGAGGTGCTCACCGCCGGAGAGCAGCTCGTCGGCGTCGTAGCTCTCGAACGGACCGAAGCCCGTCATCCGCATGTAGGTGTTGATGTCGGCGAGCATGTGGCGCTCGAGCGCCGGGCAGTAGACGGGCGCGCCGGTGTAACGCGCCAGCGGCGCGACCGCGCCAACGTGGTCGAAGTGTGTGTGGGTGAGGAGGATCGCATCGATCGTGAGGCCGAGCCCGTCGATCGCCTCGATCAGTCGCTCGGGTTCATCGCCAGGGTCGACCAGCAACCCGTGATCGGATCCCTGCGCACGGACGATGTAGGTGTTCTCGGCGACCGGGCCGACGGTCAGCCTGTCCACCTCGAGTGCGATTGCCTGCGTCACGCCGCGCGCCGGCGCGCCGGGCTGACGGTCGCCCTCGCCCGCGCCGCTCATCGGCCGGCCTTCTTGCGCTCGCGGCGGCGGTAAATCCACAGGTCGGTGTAGTAGATCATCGGCGCGTAGAACACGAGCACGATCGGTAACAGGATCAGGTTCGTCTTGACCGGGCGCTTCAGCAGCAACGTCGAGACGGCGTAGACGACGACGGCCGCGATCACGGCGCGCGTGCCCGCGCTGCGCCAGGTTGGCGGGCTCTCGTAGCGCTTGGGTCGCGGTCCGCTCGAGCCCCGGGAGCTCTTGCCGGAACCGCGGGCGTCGCCCTTCTCGGCGGCGGTCGGCTTGCGCCCGGTGCGACCGCGCGCCTCGATGACGCCGGCGGCGTTGCCGCGGTGCTTGGTCGAGCGTCTGCGCTTGGTCGTGCGGGGCATCGCTAGAGGAAGGTTAATGCGTTCTCGGCGATCTGGCGGGCGGGATCGAAGCCGCGGATCTCGAGCCCCGCCGGAAAGCCCTCGAGCGCGGCCCGCGGAACCAGTCCGACGATCTCCGCCGCGGCAAGCGGAGCACGGCTCGAGACCTGCGCGACGATTGCCGCGAGCGGCGTTCCGTACGGGTCCTCCACGTTCATCGAAACCTGCGCGCGATGATCGCGCGAGGCCAGCTCGAGGCCGATCGCCCGCACACCGAGGGGACCGCTCTGGCGGATCATCGCGGCGACCTCGCGCGCCGTGTTGAGGTTCGCCGGCGGGGCCAGCTCGAGGTTGAAGGCGACGATTGGTGCACGGGCTGCTACGAGCGTGGCGCCGGCGGTTGGATGTAGCCGCTGTGGACCGAAGTCGGGCGTGAGCTCGCCGGCGGCGATCCGCGCGGCCAGCTCACTGCGACCGCCACGGCGGATCTCGGCGCGGCTGCGCCCACCGGCCAGCAGGCCATAGAGGAAGACGGGGAGCTCCAGTTCGCTGGCGATCAGCTCGGCCGTGAGCAGCGCCTCGGCGCAGGCGGCGCCGCGCGAGTGGGCGCTGAAGTAGACGAGCGGCGCGACATCGAGAGCACCGACATGCGGGTGCTGCCCGCGCGGCTCGTTGAGATCGATCCGGCTGACGGCCTCGCGGGCGCCCGAGAGCAACGCTTGCGCGAGCGTCGCGGGTGGGCCGGCGAGCGTGAACACCGAGCGGTGGTGATCGGCGTCGCTGTGGCGGTCGAGCAGCTGCGCGTGTTGAGCGAAGGCCGCGCCGATCGCATCGAGAACGACGAGGTCACGCCCCTCGGAGACGTTCGGAACGGCAACCAGGGGCGTCGTAGCGGTGGCTGCCGAACCGCTCAAGCCGGCCTCAGCTGTGCGAGCGGCGGCCAAAGACCGCGCCAAAGAACAAGATCAGCGCGAGCAGCGCCAGCAGAAGAAAGGTGAGGCAGCCGATGCAGCCGATCCCGCCGGCGCGAATGCCCGCGCGCACCACGCCCCGGCGCTTCGCTTGCCTCGGCGGCTCCTCGGCAAACGCCATCCGGCGATTCTGACAGAGCCCCTCGTCGCCACGACGTCGAGCCAGGCTGCTACGACGGGCGAGCCGACGGCTATCCTCAGCGATCCCCGCCGGAGTAGCTCAGTCGGTTAGAGCAGCGGAATCATAATCCGCGTGTCGGGGGTTCGAGTCCCTCCTCCGGCATCTCCCCACTGGCGCGACGTGAGGCGTCAACGCCCGTCGCTGCTGGACGGCCGCCCGGAGCAAGGACGTGGGACGGGTCAGGAAGAAGTTCGGAGTTTGCGGTCTCGCCGGGGGCCCTTGGGGTTCGCGTCGAACAGGTCCGCGACCTCGCGCAGCGACTTCGCCGCTCTCGCGCGCACCTCAGGGGGGAGGTCGCCACTCAGCGTCCTCGCCTCGGTGACTACGACGTCGATTACGTGCCGTATATCCCCGTGATCGTCGCTGTCGCCCATGCTCGCCCTCCCAAGCGCGTACAGCTCGCGCCTTATGCGTACCAGCTGGTCGGCGGTCCGATCGTCTACTTGGGTGCTCCGCAGCTCGGTGAAGATCGCGGCGAGAGTCGGAGCCTGCCGGTCCTCCCGGACCCGGCGAATCCTGGCCGCCGCGGCATCCATCCGCGTGAGGGCGTCGCCGACCTCCTTGGCCAGCACCTCCTTGGTCAAAGCCGAGACGGGCCTCGTGGCGAATGGGTCAGTGTTCGCATTCTTCGACGCGGACCTTGTCGGCAATGCCTTAGAGACGATCTGCGTCCAGGACGGATAAGTCGCGCAGGCCTGCGCGACTTGTTCCTCGGTCGGGTACTTCTCGGCGAACTGCATGCGCC
>Ga0302324_100001592_pt1 | contig 54608 bp, 39 predicted proteins | sample Palsa_T0_1_FD_201949 | JGI IMG/M metagenome (GOLD analysis project Ga0302324, IMG submission 201949) | Peat permafrost microbial communities from Stordalen Mire near Abisko, Sweden - Palsa_T0_1 | ecosystem: Environmental > Terrestrial > Soil > Palsa > Peat permafrost | place: Sweden: Abisko...
CTGATGCAAGGATCCTCAGCGACGACCATTGATTCGCGGAACGATCGCGAGGTGTACGACCAGGTGGAGAACCTGTACGCCGTTGAGCCCAGCCTCCGGACCCTGGGAGTGCTGGCGAATACCCTTCCAAAGGGGTTGTCCGATCGTCTTGCCAAATGGGTCCGAGGGGGTCAGTTCGGATTTCTGTTCGACAACCCGGAAGATACCGTGTCGTTTTCATCGTTTCAGTGCTTCGACTTCGAAAAAATGGCCCAGTACCCCGAGATTTTAGAGCCGGTGTTGTTCTACATCCTGCACCGCGCCAACGCCGTCATCCGGGACCAACAAACCTCGCAGGTATTCAAAGCCTTTTTCATCGATGAAGCCTGGGTATTTCTCCGAAATCCTAGCATTCAGCGCTATGTCATCGAAGCCCTTAAGACCTGGCGTAAGCACAACGCGGCCATGGTGCTCTCGACCCAGTCGCTCGACGAGCTCCGCCGTTCGGACCTGCTCGATGTGATTCTCGAGACTTGTGTGACCAAATTCTTTCTTGCCAACCCGGATATGGATCCTGATTTGTACCGGCATCACTTCCATCTCAATGATCGGGAAGTCGAGCTCATTGCTGGGCTGATTCCCAAGCAGCAATTTCTCGTAAAAACTCCGGAACTCGGCAAGGTTGTGAATCTTTCGGTCGACCCGAAAAGTTATTGGCTATACACCAACGATCCGTACGACAACCGGAAACGTCAGCAAGCTTTCGCGACCCACGGGTTCGCCAAAGGCTTGGAAGTGCTAGCCAGGTCGGAGGAGAAATGATCTTTCCTTTCGCGGCATTGTTCCCAGAACTATCGAAAACCGGCCAGCACAAACTTTTCCTAGCCCTAACGGTTCTCGTGTTGTCGGCCGGCGCTAGCCTGCTCTTGTTTGCGAGGCAAAGAACGGATTGCGGCAACCGCCAAGCCCCCAGGTAACACCACGTCTCTTTGGAGAAACAACATGACCAAACGCGAATATGTTCGTAACCGTTTCTTGGCAACTGCCGGCCTGATGGCGATCTGCTTTGTCGCTGCGGTTTTTTCGCCGATGGCCATCGCTGATGGCGCGCGGGTGGTGAAGTATTCCCGCGAGGAGATCATTCCCGTTCGCGCCAAAGTGCGCTTCTCCACCCTGATCGTGCTTCCAGAGAGCGAGGAAATCCTAGATTTCACGACTGGCGACAAAGAATTCTGGATCATCAATGGCGCCCACAATCTTTGCTACGTCCACCCTGCGCAGGTGGGCATCCGCAGCAACCTAAACCTGGTGACTGCCAGCGGCAATGTTTACTCGTTTCTGTTGACGGAGATCTCCCACGAATCTGGCTCGCAACCTGATCTGAAATTGTTTGTGCAACCCAAGGAGACCTCAGAAACCACTGGCACCACGGCCTACGTGCGCGCCGGAGAAGCGGAGGCCTACCGTAAAGAGATTGAACGGCTCCATGCCCAGGCCGACGACCAGGTTCAAAAGGCCCACGCAGAAGCAGCCGAGGAGGTGAATCGCTTTCGCTCCGGCTACGCGGTCAAACTGCACTTTGACTATGCCGTAAGTGGCCGACAAGATCGCCAGCCTTTCCTGGTTTCGGCGATGTATCACGATGATCTGTTTACCTACATCCGCTGCGATGCCCGCGAAAAGCCTGCTCTGTACGAGATCAAGGATGGCAAGCCCAACTTGATCAATTTTCAACTCGAGGGCGATGTCTACGTTGCCCCCAAAGTGATCGATGAAGGCTATCTGGTCATCGGCAAGAAGAAACTTACGTTTTACCGGCGCGGTGCCAAGTAAGGAGAACCAACCGTGAACGACCCCATTGAGGATAAGGCATCAAAACCGCCCGGGCTGTTACCAAAGCACATCCAATCGTGGCTCATTGTAGGAATCGCTGTCCTTATGATTTTAATCATGTGGCTCACCGGCGCTAAGAAACCTCTGGCCACTCCCAGAGCCGGCACGCTTTCAGGTGATCCATCTCCGCTTGGGAACGTCAACGAAGGCAAAATCAACGAGCTGCAGACTCATATCCAGCAACTTCAGCGTGAACAGATGGTCGCCCAGAACGCTCTTGCGCAACAGAGCCACATGCTCGCCGCTAACCCTGGCGTCAGTCCCAACATCCCAGGTGCTGAGGAACACGTCGAAGATCCCATCGAAGCGGAGCGCAAGAAGCGCGGGTATTTGTCGCTGTTTGCCTCCAACGTGGCCTTGAGCTACCGAAAAAGCTCAGCCGGTCCCGGCCCTGAGGCAGCCAGCACAAACCTCGATTCCGGGACGACCAATGTTCCCGCTCCTGCGCCCTCAAACGAAGCTGCGTCGCTTGCACAGTTTCTTAAGACCATGCAGCCACCGGTACCCGCAATCATTCCTTCGGCGGGTTCTCCCACTCCCGGCGGCTCCACGGCTTCCTCGGAGTCCGATGCCGAGAAAAAGGAAATGGTCCGTCCCGCGGCAGCGCTTGCCACTCGCAACACCGCTTCGGGCAACACTTACATTCTTTTTGAAGGAACCATCCTCGAAACCGTTCTCGTCAATCGGCTCGATGGATCGTTTTCAGGACCGGTCGAGTGTCTGGTGACCACTCAGGCCTATTCTCACGACCGCCAGCATTTGCTGGTCCCGGCCGGAAGCCGAGTTCTCGGCGAAACCAGAAAGGTGCAAGCCTTCGGCGAGACGCGCCTCGCGGTCTTGTTCCATCGCCTCATCATGCCCGACGGCTACTCCGTAAGCCTTGACCAATTCAAAGGGCTCAACCAGGAGGGCGACACCGGACTCCGGGACCGCGTAAACAATCACTATCTTCGGATCTTCGGAGCCTCACTGGCTATTGGTGCCTTGGGTGCTGTAGCCGAGGCCGGAACCAGCAGCGTACTTGATCAGTCTGGTGTCGACCGGCTGCGGGAAGGATTCGGTGTAAGTTCCGCGCAATCCGCCCAGCAAATTCTTGAAAAGTTTCTCAATGTCTTGCCCACCATTACCATACGCGAGGGCCATCGAGTAAAGGTTTATCTGTCCGGAGACTTGCCGCTTCCTGACTATGCCAATCACACCATGCCTTCGAACTTGTAAAAGAAAGGTAGGACCCCAATGAAGAAGTTCGCAGTGGGTTGTTTAGCCGTGGCGCTGTGCACCGCCACGGCCTCGGCGCAGTTCGGCGGAATTGTGTATGACCCTACCAATTACTCCAATGCGCTCTTGCGGTACTTCCAGCTACAACAGCACCTCATTCAGCTCCGCAACAGTTACCTGCAACTGGTGGCTCAGTACAATCTGGCAGTACTCATGGCTCGCAATCTACAAGACATGCCAGCCCGGTACCGGGCTATCTTTTCCCAGTGGCGCAATGGAAGTGCGGCAGACACCTATGGAAATACCGGTGAGTGGATCGATGGAATCAACTCCGGCCAGTTTCCTGTGGTGAGTGCTGGATATGCCCAAGCCACCACCCAACTGCTTGCTTACAACCCTCAGGCTCTTGGAGGTATGACCGCTGAAGAGCTTGAACGAGTCAAGGCCCAATATGCGTCGGTCGAACTCGCCGACGGCGCGAATCTCACCGCCATGGCCGCGGTGGGGGCCATTCGTACCAATGCTCCAGCACTTGAAACCCGTATCAGCAACCTGGAACAGGACTCGCTCTCCGGCGATCCCAACCTCAATACCGAAGTCTCGGTGCTTAACAAGATCAATGCAGCAAGTGTCCTGACCCTGCGTACCGCGCAAGACTCGAACAAGCTGTTGGCATCGCTGGTCGAACAGCAAACCATTGCCGCAAAGCAGCAGCGCGAGTCCGCTGCGAACTCCATTAACGCTGATATCGCGCGTCGCGCCACCCTGGCCGGAAACCTGGCCGAGGTCACCAGCACCATTACCGATTCGCTGCAGAGCTTTCGCATGCCCTAGGGTTTGAGGTGTTTCTTCTAGGAGCCACGATCTGATGCAAACTGATTTTCTTCAGTTCATTTTTGGGGCCATCAACGATCTGCTGACCCAAAACTTGGGCTTCTTCGACAACATGGGCCAGAATTTGTTTCGCATGTTTGCGACCATCTTGGTCGCTTGGTACGGCATCAAGTCGGCCCTTGGATCTGCCAGCGGCCGAATGGCCTTCCATTTCGATCACTTTGCTAGCCTTCTGCTCACCCTCAGTTTTGGGTTCGCGATGGTCAACTACTACAGCGATCCGGTGCCTGGCATTGGCTCCAGCTTCCACGCGATTATCACCAATGAATCGCAATTCCTGGCTGCACGTATCAACCAGGCCGAACTTCAGGCCGTGCTGCAAGCCGTGAACGATTTCCAAGCCAGGCTCGATGCTCCGGGGGTGACCGACCTGCTAGGGACCATCGTCTATGCCGTCATCATCATCCTACTGGCCGCGGCGCAGGCGATTTCCATTGTGGTGATTGCCTATGGATTTGTCGCAACCGCAGTATGCGTGTTGGTGGGCCCCATCTTTGTGCCCTTTTTTATTGTGCCCAAACTGGAATGGCTCTTCTGGGGCTGGTTTAAGTGCTTGTTGCAGTACGCCTTTTATCAGGTGATCGCTGCGGCGGTGGTTTTCGTCATTGGAAACCTGATCCTTGGAGTACTCCGGCTGCAACCACCTGGTACGGTCTCGACCGTGCAACTGATTGGCTGGTTTCCTGTACTCTTCATTACTTTTCTCGCTTCCATCTACGTGTTGCTGAAGGTTCCCACACTAACCAATCACATCTTCAGCGGTACCGCCGGCGGATCTTCCATGGCGATTCTGGAAAGGTTTATGCCGTGACCGAGGACTCGAGCTTCCATGATGCCAAGCGACTGTACCTCGAACAGTATGGCGATCCCATGGTGACCAATACCTACCTGAAAATCGCCGTGGCCCTGCTGGCCCTGGTGTGCCTGGTTTTGGCGTTGCTCGACCTGAAAACCATCCGTACCTTCGGGAACTTCCGGCCGCTGGTCATCCGTATCGACGAGCTTGGCCGCGCCGAAGCCATCAACTACCACAATCTGGAATATCAACCGCAAGATGCCGAAGCTAAATACTTTTTGTCGGAATTTTGCGCTCTTTACTACCGCCGCAACCGCTACACCATGCGGGACGACTTCGCTAAAGCACTACGTTTTCTGGATGGCAAACTTGCTGACGGTATTCTGGATGCCTACCGCAAGGACGACATCCTCCGTAAGTTTCTGACCGATAGCTCCGCTTCTGAAATCGATATCGAGGTCCAGAAGGTTGCCCTCGATGAGATGCAAAGCCCGCCGTTCCGTGCTCGCGTGGACTTCTACATGGTCTATTACGCGTCCGCCGACCACAGCGAACTCAAACGCGAGCTGTACACCGCGAACTTCGTGTTTGTCTTCAGGAGTCACGTGCCCAACGAACTGATTCCTATCAACCCGCTGGGGCTGACCATCACCTACTTTCGAGAGGACCAGGCCTTCAAATGAAAAACGATGGGTCTCTCGGATTTTGGCGCTGCCCACCGCGGATAGGGAACGGAGATAACCCATGATTGCAAACGCGCTCATCCTTACCATCCTTTTGCTACTCTCACTAGCCTTCTGGCTCATGAGTGAGCTGAAGTTCCTCATCCCCTACAAACGCATCTTGCTTCACCAATATGGAGCTCTGCTGCTGGGCTGGACCACCATCCTATTCGCCAATCTTTTCGCCATCATCTACACCATCCAACGGAAGTTCTTTCTCAAAGATACTGGGCGGAAGCTTTCGCACATTGACCGCCAAGTGGTATCCGGCAATGCCTCCGTTCCTCCGCCCGATGCACTGGATGAGGGCTGCTAAGGTGTCGCGCCTTGATCCATCCCGCGATTGGCAGGACTATCTCGATGCGCTCACCGCCTCGCGGGAACTCCAAGGCAACGTCCCTCGACCCCAACCGGAGGCTCCTAAACATCCATGTGTATATCCACCCTCCGAGCTAGCTGCGCCTGATCCGCCACTCCCGCAAGTCGATCTGCAAGATACTCGTCACCTACTGCGCAGCCGCGATCACCGCTATCGATTGACAAAACCCGAGATTCAAACACTGATCGAACTTGGAAAGTTTCGCGTGATCGCAGCAGCCGACTTGGCTGCTTATATCTATCCGGGCACCGATAACCTGCAAATCGACCTTCGACACCTTATGAAGCTTCGACTCATCCGCAGTGGAACTTTCGAGGGGCCGGAAGCAATTCCGCGCGAGCTTTTCACCCTGACCAAAGCTGGGCACCAACTGCTTCGTGCCAATCGATTAGCCCCCAAAGGTCAGGCTCTGTACTACGGGTTTGTCCGGCTCCGGGCCGCAAATCACGATGCCGATCTGTACAGGATTTATCGCCGAGAAGCGGATCGAATTAAAACCAGAGGCGGTACGAATCTGCGGGTGATCCTGGATTTCGAGCTCGACGGCAAAATCCATCACCACATCTCCCGGTTAGGGACGCAAGCCCTGCCGGAGATTGCGAAGAGCCAGGGATTGCCGATGGTGCGCGGAAAAGTTCAGATTCCGGATGTCCGAATCGAGTATCAGAAACCCGACGGAGATTTGGCGCGAGTCGACTTAGAACTGGTCACCGAGCATTACCATCGCAGCAGCATGGTCGATAAAGCTGCGGCTGGTTTCTCGCTCTACACCCGGCGCGGCGAAGCGGACCGGCTGCGCCGCGTACTCGATCAGTTAGAACTCACCGCGGAGATTTTATCCCTGTGAACTTTAACCACGATGACATCGGGGAAATCGAAATCCTCGGATATACCCGCCAGGAAGCGCGCTTCCTTTATCTGGTTGCTATGCACTCAGGCTACTTCGTCACTCGTCACTTTCTGCAGTTTATGGGTAACCACTGGACCATGCAGGCATGCCGATTCTTAACCAAACTTAAAAGCCGCGGGCACGCGACTTGGCGGAAATACCAAGGCGTAGGCGGAGTCTACCACCTGGTTTCTAGAACCGTGTACCGGCGCATCGGTCAGGAGAATCTACGAAACCAGTTCAGCCATTCCACAGATTTCATCCGGACTCGGCTGGTGCTCTTGGATTTTGTCTTAGCGAATCTGAGCTATCAGTATTTCGAGACCGGGCCCGCAAAGGTAGCTCTTTTTTGCGACACTCTGGGACTTCCCACTGCCGACCTTCCAGCTAAATCCCGTACCTACCGTTCGGGTCGGAAACTGACGGTGCACTTCGTCGACCGCTTTCCCTTGTTCGTCGATCCCACTGACCCCGCAGCCCCGGCCATCATCACCTTTACGTACATTGATCCGGGAGAGAGTACTCTCGCGGCTTTCAAGAACCATCTGCGTAAATACCTGCCGCTGTTCCGAAGTCTAGAGAACCTGGCATTCCTTTATATATCGCCCTCGCCCGCACATTTTGCTGCCGCCGAGCGGTGGTTCTCCTCGCTGGTCTCGGTAGCACTGAATCGCGATACCTCCGCCAAGGTGCTGCGCTATTTTCGGCTGCGTCACGCTTGGGAGTTGAAGCAATTCGGCTCGCTCTCCGCGGTTGACGTCGAGTGGCTCAAGAACGCCACCAGCCGCTTTGGTGACGAAGCCTTCGAGAAGTCTTATCGCCAGTGGACCTCCGGAAGCCTGTCCGACCAAGACCTAATCACCGCGTGTGAAGCTCAGGCGCCCCGCAAAATTAGCTTCCGGACCTACCTGACTGTTCCGTACAAGTATGCGAGGTCGCAATCTGGCAGCGGCGAGAGGACCCCGCAGGACGACTTGCTCGACAACACCATCGCCAGTTCGTTCAACGAATACTGTCACTTTATTGAATGTAACCCCAACTATGTAATCCATTTCGCTCTGCAGCGGCTGCTGTCACGGGATCTCCAGTATCGCCAATGGAAAGCCATGAAAAAGATTCCTGCTGCAGGTCTGCCAGCGCCCGCGAGTCGCAACGATCTATGATGCAGCAGTTTCTAGGTTCGAAGAATCTGATTGCCTGGGTGCTTGCAGCACTTACTGGTTTCCTCTTGTTCCACTTTGCACCTTTCCCGGAAGACGACTTTTTCTTGGAACTGATCTACTTAGGTTCCCGGCGAACTTTTGTCGGACTGGAGTTTTCCTACTATTTGTTTCTCTATACCACTCCTTACCTTGCCTACTCCGTGGCGCTTTCCGGATGCTACATTTTTGCTCTGAAATTTAAGCCTCTGGTTCGTCCCGGAATCCTCCCACCCTATCCTGTTCCCGGTGAGCGCTCGGAACTCAGTGTGGTCATTGGGGAAGTGCACCATGCCAGGAAACTCGTTCCTGCGGAAAATCCACGCTGGCTAACCATTCCAGAACGCGGGCTGTTTACGGGCATCGCCATATTTGGCGCCGTGGGTACCGGCAAGACCAGCGGCTGCATGTTCCCATTCACTGAGCAGCTTCTGGCTTACCAAGCCGATGATCCGGAAAAACGCATTGGCGGGTTGGTTCTGGAGGTAAAGGGCGATTTCTGCCACAAAGTACGCGGCATTCTCGCGGCCCACCGAAGAGATCAAGACTACTTGGAGATCAGTCTGCACTCGGAATACCGCTACAACCCCCTGCACAACGACCTGGATGCCTACGCGCTGGCCTACAGTATCGCCGCCCTGCTCAACAATCTCTTTGGTAGAGGCAAGGAGCCATTCTGGCAGCAGGCTTACACCAACTTGGTCAAATTCATCATCCTGCTGCACAAAGTGGCCTACGACTATGTGACTTTGTTTGATGTCTACGAATGCACCATTTCGTCGGAAATCCTGGAACGCAAAATACAGGACGCCGAGCGTCGCCTCGAGGAACGCTACTTTCTGCTTATCGCCCCCGAGGACTGGATGGCCCACATCAGCCAATTGAAATATTTTGAAGCGGTGTTCGACGAGGACACCGGAATGTACCGCTCGCCAGACGGCCCGGGGCTAAGATCGTTTCTTGAAAAGAACGCCATCGCATTCGAATGCTTGAGCCAGGCCGGCTTCGATGCCATCCATCCCGATCGCCAAGAGCAGCTGCAAGCGGTCAAGCGCTGGTTTTATAACGATTGGAGAAAGATTGAGCCAAAACTTCGAACCTCCATCGTGGAAGGGATATCGGTGTTCCTGTCTTTGTTTGACGACAATCCCGCGGTCAAGCGAACCTTTTGCCCGCCGCGCGAGTGCTACGACGAAAAAGCCAATGCCGATCACCGCTATGGTATTCCGGCTCCCTCTTTCCGATGGTTGATCGAATCCGGAAAGGTTTGTGCTCTCAACTTCCCTATTGCCATGAACCCCGGTCTGGCCAAGGCCATTGGGGTCATGATGAAACTCGATTTCCAACGGGCGGTCTTGAATCGTATCCCGGAGATCGAAGCGCATCCCGAAAAGTACTTTCGACAAGTGCTTTTTGTCTGCGACGAGTACCAACATTTTGCCACCGTAGGAGAGAGTGAACCTACCGGCGATGAAAAATTCTTTAGCCTTTCTCGTCAGCCCCGATGCATTCCCATCATCGCTACCCAAAGTATCAGCTCTCTGAAATCGACCCTGCCCGGCGATACCTGGCGCACGCTACTCCAGACCTTTCGCACTAAGATCTTTCTGGCGCTCTCCGATGAGTTCTCCGCCAAGATGGCCAGCGAGCTGTGTGGCCGCGAGGATCAGTTGAAGGTCAGCTACAACTTTTCCGAAAGTGGGCATGACGCCCACGTTAGCTTGCTCACCGGCAAGTCGGTATCCCACAAGGCCAATGTGAGTGCCTCCAAAAGCTATCACCTGCGCTCCGACTACCGATTTGATACCAAGGCTTTTACTCAACTCAAAAACGCTCAGGCCATTGTGGTCGCATACGACGGCGTGAATCCGATGCCTCCGACCTTTTGTTATTTGAAGCCTAATTACAACGATCCGAATCGATCCTATTTCCAGCAGCTCGCCGAAGGAGCGCTGTGATGCTCGGCTTCGAAAGCATTCTGCCGTTTCTCAAACCCATCGAACATCTCCTTCGCGATGAGTCCATCAGCGAGATTATGGTGAACGGCGGTGACCGGGTATTCTTCGAAAAAAACGGATTTCTTGAAGAGGCGCCAGGAATCGTCATTGGCGAGAAGGCTTTGCTGGTGGCCGTCAAGAATATTGCCAGACGCCTTGGCAATGATGTCTCCGAAGCACAACCAATTCTCGATTCCCGCTTGCCCGATGGAAGCCGGGTAGCGGTCGTCATTCCGCCGTGCAGTTTACGCGGCGTGACCCTGACCATCCGGAAGTTTAATGCCCGCAATTTCAAGATGCAGCAGCTCATCGACCTGGGAACATTGAATAGTGGCCTGGCTACCCGCCTTGAGAATTATGTTGTGGCGCGCAAGAACGTTCTGATCGCTGGAGGAACTTCGACAGGCAAAACCACCATGCTCAACGTACTCACCCAACTCATTCCTGTCGAGGAGCGCATTCTTTTGATTGAAGATACTGCTGAGATTCACGTGGCGCACAGAAACCTGGTGCGTTTTGAGGCTCGACCCGAGCAACCTGGCATACCGCCGGTGGTCATTCGTGACCTTCTCAAGGCCGCTCTTCGACATCGTCCCGATCGAATTCTGCTCGGCGAAATTCGAGGCAGCGAGGCTTTTGAACTGTTGCAGCTTCTCAACACCGGCCATTCGGGAACCTTGTCGACCGTCCATGCGAGCTCCGCCGCGCTGGGTTTGCAACGGTTTGTGAGCTGTGTTCTACAAAGTGGAGTTGAGCTACCCTATCGCGCCGTCAAGACCAATATTGGCGATTGCGTCGATGTGGTGGTGCATATCGAACGGCGTCCCGGGAAGCGTTCGGTATCGGAGGTGATCGAGATTGAAGGCTATGACCCGGAAGCCGATCGGTTCGATTGCCGCACCGTATTTCCCGCCTCGGGGTCCAATCCATGAAAAGTCCGAGAGAATCCGATCAACCGGAACTTGTAGCCGCTGCCTATATCCGAGCCAATTTCGATCCGAACGATCGCATCGCGGTATTGATTCGCAACGCGAAACGCGGTGAGACCATCCAGCGGATCAGCACCACCGAAAGGATTTGCAGCGATTCCTTCCAGCAATGGTTGAAGCAGAAAAACGAGAAAGAAGCCTGCGACATCTATGTCAGCATGAACGTTCTTAAGCTTGGGGCGTTTACCCGTACCAAAGACGATATCCTTGCCATTCGGCACCTCTATTTGGACTTGGACCAGGGAGGATCCGGTGCTCTTGCCGCGATTCACAAATCCAGCCGAGTGCCAATTCCCAACTACGTTCTCAACACCTCGCCTGACAAATTCCAGGTCATCTGGAAAGTGACCGGGTTCGGACAAGAGCAAGCGGAAGGCGTATTACGGGATCTTGCCCGCGAGTTTGGCGGCGATCACGCGGCTACCGACTCAACTCGAGTGCTCCGCGTGCCCGGGTTTCTGAGCAAGAAATATGAACGCGATTTCCTGGTGACGATTCAATCCCAGAAGGACCAATCCTACAGCGTGCAGGATTTTAAACTGGATAGCGATCTACTGGATTCCATTTCGCATCGCCCGCGCTCTGCTCCTCAAGCCCGAGAGAATACCGAACGGCGTCCGGTTACTCAGTCCGAACGCGACTGGGCGTATGTCAAGCGCTCACTTGAACGCGGCAGCGATCCACGCGAACTCATCGCGGAACTAGCGCGGTCTCGCTCCGGCGATAAATCCGATCCTGTGTACTACGCAACTCTGACCGTCACCAAAGCAATGGCCGAGTTGAAACCGTCAAACCAGCAAAACGATGAGTCTACAGCTACGGGGCGATTCCATACCCCGGAGCCTCCGCATTGAAGCACGTGCGCAATGGTTTAGATCCGTACCGGAAGACCGTCGAGCCTGGGTCATCGTTGCGGTTGATTACGACTCTGAAGTTCCATTGAAAATCTTGACCAGGCGGAAAGCCCTAGGCTTGGAAGCCTAGTTCACGGTCGCCTAAGGTAAACATAGAACTGCGTTTCGGGATTTTGGCGGCAGCGTATAACGGTCTGCTTCCGACGCAAGTAATATCTGCGATGCGGCTGCGGAATCGATCGGCCTGGAAAATAAATAACCCTGAGCGTAAGTGCAACCAAGCGTTTGCAGCACACTTACGTGTGCGGAAGTCTCTACGCCTTCGGCTACAACTTCCATCGCGAGATTACGACCGAGATTCACAATGGTCTTTACGATTTCCTGATCCTCCCGGTTGGTTAGCATTTCGGAGATAAAAGAGCGATCAATCTTCAGAATATCCAGCCCAAAACGGCGCAAGTAGCTCAAAGACGAATAGCCAGTGCCGAAGTCGTCGATGCACAAACGAACGCCCAGATCTTTAAGCTCTCTAAAAATCTGGATCGTTCGTGCCCCATCGCCCATAGCAACACTTTCCGTAATTTCTAATATTAAGGTCTGCGGTGAAAGCTCCGAGTCGCGTAGGATTTCGCGGAGTTGCTGTACCAGGCTTGGTTGGGCAAATTGCTTGGCAGATATATTAACGCCCATGGTAAACGCCAACGTCGAAGAAAATTGTCGTTTCCAGTCGGACATCTGGCGGCAGGCCTCGATCAGGACCCACGTACCCATCTCCAAGATAATACCGGTATCCTCGGCTGCAGGGATGAATTCCCCTGGCAGAACAAGGCCGAATCCGGGCCGCTGCCATCGCAACAAAGCTTCAAAACCAATGATTCGACAATCGTCTAACGAAACGATGGGCTGGTAGTGCAGGCGCAACTCATTACGTGCGGCAGCATGGCGGAGATCTGATTCTAGTCGCAAGCGGTTTGCGGCATGGACGTGCATCGACGGATCGCACATTTCGTATCGTCCCGGACCGACGGCCTTGGCCCGACACACTGCAGTCTTGGAGTCACCCAACATGTCTTCCGCCGCGCTGTAACCGGTACCACTGAAAGCAATGCCGATGCTGGCGGTAATAAATAGGCGGTGAGAGTTTAAGAAGAATGGAGCTTGGATGTTCTGTTGAATTCGTTCCGCGACCCGAATTCCGTCGCTGGCACTAACCATGTCGTCGAGCAGAATGGTAAATTTATCGCCGTCGAACCTTGCTAGTACGCTTTTGTCTTGCAGATTTGCTGCTCGGCCTGCCGCTGCCGTGCGCGTTACCGCGTCTTCTCGCCGAATGGAAGCCACCAACCGCTCGGCTATCTGGATAAGCAGCCAGTCTCCTGCAGGGTTGCCTAAGCTGTCGTTTACGATCTTGAAGCGATCTATGTCCACCGTTAGCACGGCGAATCTATAATTCTGTCGTCGCATCCCCCAGCTGACGCAGAGGGCTAATCTTTCCAGCAAAAAGGCGCGATTTGGCAAGCGGGTGAGCGGATCGTGGAGAGCGTCGTAGGTTAATTTATCTTCAAGTTTCAGAATCCGTTCGCCGGTACGCAACCTCGCTTTCAGTTCCAAAAGATCACAAGGCTTGGTAAGGTAGTCGTCCGCACCCGCCTCGAGACCACTCACTATGTCCAGTTTTGATTGTCTCGAAGTGAGCAAAATAATGTAAATGTAAGGAAGTTCGGAATGCCTTCGTATCTCACGGCAGACCCTCAACCCATCTATTCCGGGCATCAGCCAGTCCAACAATGCCAGCCGCGGACCATTTTTGCCATAAAGACATTCGAGGGCCATGCGACCGTCCTTGACGGCAATAACCTCGTAGCCGCCGCCCTCCAGTGTTCTTTGTAGAAGGTAGCGCGTGGTTGGATCATCCTCAGCAATAAGAATCCTTTTTTGCTCCTCCTTCCGCTCAAATTTCGATTTCAGTTGCATACCAATCTCTCTGCTAACATCCTCAGCAAGAAGCCCGCCGTCTGCAGGCTATTTAGATCGTACCGCGTCCCCAATATTCTTCCCGCGTCCATGACACTATTAACAACTGGGGCACAAACTACAGTGGTCGACCGGTTAGAAGAGGCCAGCAAGCTGAACCGCTTTCCGGTGAAGCGTGAGACTTGCATGTGGTTGTCCTAAGAGTCCTGTTGCACCCCGGGGACGGCTTACGCTCGCAAAAGGAGCGCGGCGGTAAATAATCAAAGACCAACAAATCCAAGGATGTACTTGCATTAATCTGAGTTGAAACGGATGCGAAGACTCGGAAGCTACTCGGAAGGGGTCACAGTATCTCATAAGTGAAACGCTTGAGTCAACCATCGTCTCTTATAACCCAGCTAAGTTGAAGTCCCTTGGTGTCTCGAACATCACCTAATGCGCAAATGAGAGGACACTAACGAAGGCTTACTAGGCCGGCCCGAATCCAGCACGGCATTATTCTAAGGATTACGGCTTCGTTAGCGGACAAGAATTCGGCTCCCAGTGGACCAAACCCATCGGGTAAGAATCAGATTATCGTGTCCTCAAAATAACTTGATCGTAGCCGCAGTTCCTGTCCTCCTGAGACCAGGTTAGCGCCGTGGCCCGTTTGGACAATCGTACTGTAAACACGGCTTGACCCGTGGTACCGCGGGTATACCATGGAACTCCCTTCGGAAACCCGGCACCTAGTTGCAGCTCTCCCTCTTTTAAACCTGGACCGTTACACAAATAGAATTCCCAGCAAAGATTCGGTACAAGATGAAGACCAAGCCTCCGTTGAGCCTCAAAGTGCAACTCGCGTTCTGGTTTGCGATTTCATTGCTCTTCGCGGATTTTATCTCCTATCGCCGGGTGCTCTGGACCCTTGAAACCGACCGATCGTTGCGCCACACCCACGACGTTCTTGAACACCTTCAGAGTCTGTTTTTGGCAATGCAGAATGTCGAAGTGGGTTATCGAGGCTTTGTTTTAACGGATCAGCAATCCGCCCTGGACGCTTACCATGACAGCATCGTAGGCCTAGCGCGCACGGTGGCCACGATCCGGGACCTCACGTCCGACAATCCTACTCAACAGCGGCAATTTCCTGCACTGGAGCGGCAGATCGATGATCAGATCGGTTTCGGCGAGATGGCGATTGGTTTGCGCCGTACCGAGGGCTTAGAAGCGGCAGCGAATGCTATTCGAGACGGCCCTAACCAGCGGACCGTGGATAAGGCTCGAGATATTGGGCGCGCTATGCAGGACGAAGAACTGCGATTGCTAGCAATTCGCGAGGAGGTGCGCGAGCGTCGCTTCCGGCAAACCAGAGTTGGCCTGACCTTGGGAATGATCCTGGGCGTACTTATCGCTGTTGCCGCACGGTGGAGCGTGCAGCGAGAGCGCTTCACGCGCCGCCTTGCCGAAGAGGCACTTGAGAATTGTGACGAGAAATATCGGATCCTGGTGGACACCTGTGAAGATCACGCAATCTTCATGTTGGACCCCCAAGGCCAGATTGTCAGCTGGAACGTTGGCGCGGAGCGAATGAGCGGCTACACACCCGAGCAAGCTGTTGGTCGCAATTTCTCCTGTTTTTTCTCGCCCGAGGACATTCAGCGAGGCCGGCCAGAAGAGATTCTTCGGGTCACCACCGTCAACGGCCGGCACGAAGAAGAAGGTGTCCGGGTGCGAAAGGACGGGACCAGGTTTTTGGCGAACGTTGCCAACATCGCTTTGCTGGACCCTGCTGGGAACCTCCGCGGATTTTGTGAGACCAGCCACGACCTCAGCCGCAACAAAGAGTCGGAGGCGAAGTACCGCGGGCTGTTGGAAGCAGCTCCCGATGCCATGGTGGTGGTAAACCGTACCGGAGAGATCGTTCTGCTGAACCTTCAGGCCGAGAAACAGTTTGGATACCGTCGTGATGAACTGGTCGGGCAGCAGGTCAAGAATATCATTCCCGAAGGTTTCGCCGAGCGGCTCATCGCTGACGCTCAGCGATCCGCAGCCGACGCCCTGGCCCAGCAGATCGGTACCGGCATTGAACTCACCGGGCGGCGAAAGGACAGCAGCGAATTTCCAATCGAGATCATGCTGAGCCCACTGGAAAGCACCGAAGGAATTTTGGTGACCGCAGCGATCCGAGACATCAGCGTTCGCAAGGAGGCCGAAGCACATCTTCTGACCAAACTCCAGGAGCTAAACCGCTCCAACGTGGAATTGGCGCAATTCGCTTATCTGGCCTCTCACGACTTGCAGGAACCGCTGCGGATGGTGGCTAGTTACACCCAGCTTCTTTCCAGACGGTATAAGGGAAAGTTGGACTCCGATGCCGATGAGTTTATTGCCTTCGCGGTGGACGGGGCCAGCCGCATGCATCAGTTGATCCAAGACTTGTTGGCTTACTCGCGGGTGGGAACCAAAGGAAGAGATCTACTCGACATTTCTAGCGAGGAAACGCTACGAAGGGCGCTGGTCAATCTGCGCGGCGCCATCGAAGAAACCGGCGCGCTGGTAACCCACGGGCGTCTTCCTACGGTTCACGCCGATGAGATGCAACTCATTCAGTTATTTCAAAATCTGGTCGGCAATGCCATCAAATACCACAATTCAGGGATTCCTAGAGTGCATATCTCGGCGATGAAGAACGTGGGCAAGAAATGGATATTTTCGGTTCAAGACAACGGGCTAGGTATCGATTCCCAATACTTCGAAAAGATTTTTGGCATGTTTCAAAGGCTGCATAAGCGGGAAGAGTTTGCCGGCACCGGAATCGGATTAGCGATTTGTAAGAAGATTGTGGAGCGCCACGGCGGCGGCATTTCGGTCGAGTCTCACCTGGGTGAGGGCTCCACTTTTCGCTTTGACTTGGCAGGAAGTGACGAGAATTCGGGGAAATCATCCCAGGAGACGGTATGCCCATAGAGGTTCTGCTAGTTGAAGATAGTCCTGGTGACGTCCGCCTAACCCAGGAAGCCTTCCGGGACGCCAATAAGTCCATTCGTTTACACGTTGTTTCAGACGGAGTCGAGGCCATGGCTTTTCTGAGACAACAAGGAGCCTACGCCGTTGTACCCCGGCCAGATCTCATCTTACTCGATTTAAACGTCCCTAAAATGGATGGACGCGAGGTCCTGGCACAGATTAAAGGCGATTCCAGCCTGAAAATGATCCCTACCGTGATCCTGACCACCTCCGACGCAGAAGCGGATATCGTGAAAAGCTACCAGCTTCAGGCCAACTGCTATCTCACTAAGCCTGTGCAATTGGAGGACTTCGATACTCTGGTAAAGAGCATCAATGATTTCTGGCTGACCAAGGCGAAGTTACCGGCGCAGGTGCCGGACCGATGACCAAGAAATCAATCAAGATACTGTTGCTCGTCGAAGATAACCGCGGAGACGCCCGATTGATCCAGGAGATGCTGAACGAGCAGACCCTACAGGACATCACCTTAACGCATGTGGACTGCATGGCCGCCGCCGAAAAACATCTTGCTGAAGGTGATGTTGACATCATCTTACTCGACCTGGGATTGCCCGACGCTCAGGGGGTAGGAGCGGTACGGCGGACGCATATAGCCGCGCCGCACGTCCCGGTAGTGGTTCTAACCGGTAGTGACGACGAATCCCTCGCTGCAGAAGCCTTGCAAGAGGGTGCCCAGGACTATCTGATCAAGGGCCAAATCGAACTCCGCGGGCTACTCCGAGCCCTGCGATACGCAGTCGAACGCAAAAGCATGGAAGAGGCCTTATTTGCTGAGAAGGAACGCGCCCAAGTCACTCTTAACAGCATCGGTGATGCCGTGGTCTGCACCAATGTTTTCGGGAATATCACCTTCCTCAATGTAGTTGCGGAAAAAATGACCGGCTGGCCCTACCAAGAAGCGCTGGGTCGACCCATGGCCGAAGTGTTCCACGTTCTTGACGCCACCAGCCGCAAACCCATCGCGAATCCAATAGACAGAGCCATGTTAGAAGACCGAATTATGAATCTGCCGGCGAACTGTATCCTCATACGTCGCGATCAATGTGAACTTCCCATCGAAGATTCGGTGGCCCCCATCCACGACCGTGAGAGGCGAGCGACCGGCGCAGTGATCGTTTTTCGTGACATGAGCAAGGCCCAGGCGATGACGCGGCAGATGACCCATTCGGCGCAGCATGATTTTCTAACCGGCTTACCGAATCGTATGCTTTTAAATGATCGGCTTAGTCAGGCGATCGCATTCGCGTCCCGCAATGCGAGAAAAGTGGCCATATTGTTTTTGGACTTAGATGGTTTCAAATATATTAATGACTCTCTGGGACATCCCGTCGGCGACCAGCTGCTGCAATCCATCGCCAAATGCTTGGTGGACTGCGTACGTAACGCCGACACGGTAAGCCGCCAAGGAGGTGACGAATTCGTGGTACTGCTGTCGGAAATGGCTCACTCGGAAGATGCTGCCATTACCGCGAGAAGAATGCTGCGGGCGGTGGCGGAAACTCATTGTATCGGCCCACATGATCTTCACGTTACCACCAGCATTGGCGTTAGTGTCTATCCCGACGACGGTCTCGATGCTGAGACGCTCATCAAGAATGCGGACACTGCTATGTATCAGGCCAAAGAAAATGGACGCCAAAGCTATCAGTTTTTCAAGCCGGCCATGAATGTTCGTGCCGTGGAGCGGCAGTCTGTTGAGGAGAATTTGCGGCGAGCTTTGGAGCGGGAGGAGTTTACATTGCAATACCAGCCTAAGATTGATCTGAAGAGCGGAAAGATTACCGGTGCGGAAGCTTTGATACGCTGGATTCACCCCAAGCGAGGGCCGGTCTCTCCGGCGCAATTCATTCCGGTGGCAGAAGACTGTGGACTAATTCTGCCGATCGGTAAGTGGGTTCTCCGAGCGGCCTGCCAGCAGGTGCGGACCTGGATGGATGCCGGGCTGGACCCCGGGACCATGGCGGTAAATATCTCCGCGATGGAGTTCCGTGACGTGAAGTTTATCGATCATGTATTTGCGGTCCTCCGCGACACCAGTCTGAATCCTAGCTATCTTGAGTTGGAATTGACCGAGAGTGTTTTAATGAAGCGCGCGGAGTCAGCTGCCTCGGTGCTGAAGACCCTGAGAGCTACCGGGATACGAGTGGCGGTCGACGACTTTGGTACCGGTTACTCCAGCTTAAGCTATCTTAGAAAGTTTCCCATCGATGCCCTCAAGATCGACCAGTCGTTCATTCGTCAAATTGCTACCGCCATCGACGAAACGACGATTGTCGCCGCTATTATCAGCATAGGTCGCAGTTTAAATCTGCGGGTCGTCGCCGAGGGTGTAGAAACACTGGAAGAGCTGGCATTCCTCCAGGCCCACCAATGTCACGAGGCCCAAGGATTCTATTTCAGCCGACCCGTCGATCCGCAACACTTCGCTCAGCTACTTACCGTCGGTATGACCGAGACTAATTACTTAGGCGGCTGCATATTAGGGATGTCCACATGAGGGTCCTCGTGCCGGATGGAACTGGCAAGTTCAGGTCAGCGAATAATTCGCAGCCGGCGGTGCCCGAAGCTCCAAAACACCCTGAAGGCGGCCAGCCATCCGGGAACCCAGCCCAACAGCGTGGCTATCCACGCTACCCGTTTTCATTGCCGGTCGAAGCCATCGATATTCAAGTAAACAGACGAATCACCGGCCGGCTTTCTGACATCGCCAGGTATGGTTGTTATGTGGAGACCATCAGTCCCTTTGCAGCTCAGGCCAGTGCGGCGCTCACCATTAAACGGCGCAAGCAATCATTTAAGACCCAGGCAACAGTTGTTTATTCTCAGATCGGAATGGGCATGGGCCTATTATTCACGACCACAGATGCCGCGGAGGTGGGTGTTCTCGAGAAGTGGCTCTGTGAACTGGCAGGAGGCGGACCCTGCGAGGCGGACCACTCCGACTACGAGCGGCCGAGCGCTCTTGCAAACAACGCAGACAATGCTCTGCGGAAAGTAGTGAGGGAGCTGATGGTGTTATTGGCTCGCAAGGAGATTATCAGCGATTTCGAGGCGAAAGCCATGCTGCAAAAACTCTCGAAATAAACCGATTCGGTGTATCCAACGCCGTTCACCGTTGACTCCGGCGATTCTCGGGATTTCTTACCATCTGGCTCGCGTTACCATTGGTGCTATGCCCCGCGGCGTTCTTGCGCATGGATAGCCTGGTCCTTCCCGGGAAAGCTGGTGACCCTTAAACTGCCGAGTTGTCGCTCGCTGTTCCCAACGACTCGTCCTACTCTGGCGAAGCTCGAGCTAATGAGTCACGCCAGCTTCCAAGTTCGTGGACGGTCCTCTCCAAGATTCACGCATGATGTATCTGGCTAGGCGCTGCAACAGCTAGGCCTCCGGCGGTTGCGCACTGGGCATTTGCAAGGTTACCGGCCGGTACCGATTTAGAACCTGGAAAGCTAAGTCGCAGCGCGACAGAAAATCCCTCGCCAGCCAGCGTGTTTGCCGAGTGGGCTCCATTTTGGGGCCGAGCCCGCTCCGTATCGAGCCTGCTGCGTTCATCGCTTCGTCAGCTCCGCCCAATCGGCCACAAGTCCTTCCTTTTGAGCAATTGAGAACTCGGTTTCCATGGGTTCTGGCACCGCTTGTGCAATGACCCGATGGTGCTTGGTTAGAAAGCGCCGCAGCGGCTGGGAGAGAACTGGCCTCGGGAGGCGCTAGCGTCAGGGCACTCGGGTTTGCGCTTTGACGATTCCGAGGGCGCTCCCGCAAGAGAGGGTACGATGAATGCAGATCTACGCAGGATTCTTCTAATTGACGACGACCCACCTGTTGCCAATGAAATTCGCTCGGCGCTCGCTGCTGAAGGGAGCGACTGCTTCGACGTGGAATGGGTTCGTCAGCTTTCTAGGGGCGTTGCACGCCTGGGGAAACAGGGAATTGACGCAGTCTTACTGGATTTGTCGCTGCCCGACAGCCAAGGCATGGGAACACTCGACAAGGTTTTCACCGCCGCCCCCGATGTTCCCATTGTCATCCTCGGCGGCAGTGTTCCTGAAGCCGTCGTGAAACAGGCGGTCGGGCACGGCGCACAAGATTACCTGCTTCCCGGTCATCTCGATAGCTATTCGCTGTCGCGCGCCTTACACAACGCCATCGAACGCAAGAACATTGAGGATGCGTTGCACCTAGAAAGGGAACGTGCCGTGGTCACCCTCAATTCGATTGGTGACGCTGTTCTTTGCACGGATCTGTCCGGGAACATCACCTACCTGAATCTGGTTGCAGAAACCCTGACCGGCTGGCCCCGCCAAGATGCCCTCGGCAGACCACTTGCCGAGATCTTCCGAATCATTGACGGAGCCTCACGCCGGACCGCTCGAGATCCCATGGAGCTGGCTGTGGAAAAAAACAAAACAGTAGGATTAACCATGAATTGCGTCCTGGTCCGGCGCGACGGATATGAATCCACCATTGAAGATTCTGCCGCTCCAATCCACGACCGGACCGGCCGAGTCATCGGAGCGGTAATCGTGTTTCATGACGTCAGCGCGGCCCGCGCCATAGCTCGCGAAATGGCTCACTCCGCGCAACACGATTTGGTCACCAATCTACCCAATCGTTTATTACTCAACGATCGAATCACTCAGTCGATTTCATTGGCTCGGAGAAATCATCAACCGATTGCGGTGATATTTCTGGATTTGGATCATTTTAAGTACATAAATGATTCCCTAGGGCACGCCATTGGCGACCAGCTTCTTCAGTCCGTTTCAAAACGCCTGCTGGCGAGCGTGCGCGGTTCTGACACCATCAGCCGGTTGGGCGGGGACGAATTCGTCATTCTGCTTTCGGGCATCGCTTTTCCGAAAGATGCAGCCACCAGCGCAGCAAAGATACTTCTTTCGCTCAACACGCCCCATGCCGTGGGGGGGCAAAACCTGCATATCGACGGGAGTATAGGCATTAGCATTTACCCAGGAGACGGACATGATGCCGAAACGTTAATCAAGAATGCTGACATGGCCATGTATGAAGCCAAAGCAAAGGGCCGAAACAATTTTAAGTTCTTTACCCTGGAAATGAATCTGAAAGCGGTAACGCGGCAATCACTCGAAGGTGCACTTCGGTACGCCCTGGAACGGAACCAGTTCCTGCTTCATTACCAACCGAAAGTAAATCTCGAAAACGGTCAGATCACCGGCTTCGAAGCGTTGATACGGTGGCAACATCCTGAGCGGGGGCTCATACCGCCGTCCCAATTCGTGCCCGTCGCCGAGGATTGTGGCCTAATTCTCCAGCTCGGCCGTTGGGTGCTGCGGGAAGCATGCGAGCAAGCGCGCGCCTGGCAAAACGCCGGATTACCGGCGTTGCCCGTAGCCGTCAATGTTTCCGCCGTCGAGTTCCTCCATCGAGGGTTTCTCGAGGGGCTAAAAAAGATACTTTTAGAAACCAACTTGGAAGCGCGCTATCTGGAAGTCGAGCTGACCGAAGGGGTGCTTATGGAAGATATCGAATCCACGGTTTCCGTTCTGCAAGAGTTGAAAACGATGGGTGTGCACCTGGCGGTGGATGACTTCGGCACCGGGTTCTCTAGCTTGAGCTATCTGCGGCAGTTCCCTATTGATGTACTGAAAATCGACCAGTCCTTCGTCCAAGAAATCACTGCCAACCCCAAGGATTCTCCCATTGTAAACGCTATCGTTAATTTGGGTAAGAACCTCAACCATCGGGTCATTGCCGAGGGCATTGAAACGCGAGAACAACGCGCAGGTCTTCGGACCCTCGGTTGTATGGAGGGACAAGGATACCTTTTCAGCCCGCCGGTGAAGGCCGTTCAATTCGCGCAACTGCTGCGAAGAGGCATAACCGTGAAGAGTCCCACCGCGGGATCGGCCTCGGTCGCGCTTTAGCGCATCAACCAAAAGCTTCATTGCGCGGCGTACAAGAAACGACGTCAGCCTTTGCGTTTTTTGAGCTTTCTGACTCTGGCGGCGGTGATCTTAGTTCGCGCATTGCGTCGAGCGCGTAGCCATGGAACTTGGCCTTATACCAACAACCATATAAAGGCGCCATTCACTTTGGCGAACCCACGGCCTTCAACAGCTGGCGGCAAGGGATTTCGCCTTCTCCAAACCTCGCCTAGACCGGTACAAAAGATGTTGGATTTTGGCGTTTAGTTCTCGCTCTTCGAAAGGCTTGCGGAGAAGCTGAGCATCTTGCCCGAGCGCTCCCGCCTGCAGGATGTCCGCAGGAGCCCAGCCAGTCATGTACAGAACTTTCAGGTTTCGCTGCTTCTCCTTCAGGCTTTTTACTAGCTCCGGGCCACTCAGCTCGGGCATAACAATATCCGTTACCAGCAAGTCGATACCTATATCCATTTTTTTGTACTCTTGTAGTGCTGCGATGGCGCTGGCCTGACATACTACTTGAAATCCCAGGCTCGCAATCTGACTGGCAACGATATCTCGAACTCGATCGTCGTCTTCGACCACCATAACTAGGCCCTTACCTCGGCCCTGGATAACGCCGTCCGAAGCCGCTTGTGGAGGTATTGGCCTCGCTTCTAGAACTGGAAGGTAAAGTGAAAACGTCGATCCGCGACCGATCTCGCTTTCGACACGCATATGCCCACCGCATCGCCGCAATACTGCATATACGATGTACAGGCCCAAGCCGGAACCTCGGCCGGTTGGTTTGGTGGTGAAAAAAGGTTCGCACATGCGGCGCTGAACAGTCTTGTGCATCCCGCACCCAGTGTCGGCGACCTGCAATACGACATATCTGCCGCAGGGCACGTCCACGTGCTCATCACCACCCAATTTCACGTTAACCGGGAAAGTGCGAACCGCCAGGCGACCGCCTCGGGGCATTGCGTCTCTGGCATTCGCGCAAAGATTAAGGATCACTTGGCCGAACGCTCCTCTTTCCCCGAGGATTTGCTGAAACTCGCAGTCCAGCTGTAGCTGCACTCTTATATGTTCACCGAACAGCCTCCCAATCATTTCTTCCGTTTTTCTGATTTCAGCATCAAGGTTGAGGGGGTAAACCGGAAGTGATTCGTCTCGGCTAAATGCTAGGAGTTGACCGGTTAAGGCTTGGCCATGGAATGCGGCGTCCACAATGTTCTGCAATTGCATTTTGGTCTTATCCAGAGTTCGCAGCTGGAACTCGGTGAGGGCCCCCATGCCGTCCTGGACTTCCGCTCTGGTCTGATGCAAAGCCTTTAGGGCTAACTGACCATAGCCAAGCACGCCAGTTAGAACGTTGTTGAAGTCGTGCGCTATTCCTCCCGCCAACAAGGCCAGAGATTCCATTTTCTGTACTTGGCGCAGCTGTACGTCAAGGAGTCGCTGTTGGGTAATATCCTCTACGGCTGTTTCAAGGCCGATTACCTGCCCTGACTCATCGCTGACCCAACCCCGGGCCTGAGCACGAACCAGGATCGGTGCGCCATTCTTACGCTTCCAATGCATCTCGACGCTTTTCAAGGGGTTCAGCTGTTGCACGCTGTCGAGCGAGTCACGCTCCTCGTTGGGATCCGCATAAAGCTCCTTCACAAAGCTCTTGGAAAGGAGCTCGTCGGCCGATTCGTACCCCAGCATCTCTACTAGAGCATCATTCACGAAAACCAAAACGCCCTCGAGGGTGACACGATAGATTCCACAAGGGCTGCTCAGAAATAGGGAGCGATAGTTCTGTTGCGATAGCGTCAATCGCTCGTCAGCATCTCGCTGCGTAAGCTCTTGGCACAGCGCCAGCAGACACTCTCTCCCATCAATCTTGATCAACTCTGCCGAGTACAACTTTGTTTGGACGGTGCCAGACCTGTCCCGAAATCGGGCCTCCCGGTTTCGTACTTGGCCGCCGGCTTTAATCTCACCCATCATCTGTAATCGCTGTCCTGGTTCAATCCATATCCCGAGCTCCGAGCCTTTCTTACCTATAACTTCGTCGCGGCTGAATCCAGTTTGGCTTTCAAACATTTTGTTAACTTCAACAAATTCGTCGTCCTCAAAGGTAGTGATGGCCGTGACCAGCGGGCTGTTCATAAATGCTGCCGAAAACTTCTGCGCTGATTGGCGTAGCTCGGCCTCTGCAAGCCTTTGATCGGTGACGTCACGAGCCACGCAGCCAACAATGGGTTCAGTGAGACCCCAAGTGCGCAAGGTGTTGTGGTATTCCCATACTCTGCGCTCACCGGTTCTAGTAACCACGCTCATCAATCCGGATTCGCACCCGCTCGCGCGGATTCGCGTCAAGTAGTTGTCAAATTCACGGTGGGCTTCAGGGGGAATGAACTCCTTCATCGGAACATTCACAATCTCATTACGTGCGTAACCGAGGATCTTTGCAGGTAGTTCGCCGATGGACAGTAACTTTGCTCTTACCGTATGGGTATACGCTAGATTGTAGCGATATTCGACAACGCTGTGATGGCGTTGGTCACGGTTCTGAAGAAACTCCTCTATCTTTTTCGGTGCGCTGGCACTGAAGCCCACTGACCCTCCACAGAGTGAACCAACAATCCGTGTAGCTATGCTTTAGGGAACTGCCTTCAACTAATGTTGCCCCCTACCGATTCAAACGAGCCCGACGACGGCGCTGATTTATAGCTCTTCAATTTGCGATATAGGGTGGTCTTACCGATGCCGAGCAGTCGAGCCGCGTTCGGTCGGTTGCCTTTGGTCTCGCGTAGGGCCCTAAAGATCGTTCTTTTCTCGAGAGCCCCTAAACAGAGCAGGTCCTCGATCGGTGCGGGCCCTTCGGTGCTCTGGATTTCAGCGTCGACCTCGGTGTCGACAACCAAATCGTGCTCGTGGAGGATAGGGCCGGAACCAAGCGCCAGTCCGCGTTCGATGACGTTCGCAAGTTCGCGAACATTGCCGGGCCAATCGTGACCCGATAACTTCCGCCAAACGTTGGGAGCTATCCCGGTAACAGCGGGCCACTGGCGTCCAAATCTATCAAGGAACGCATGGACCAGCAGGGGCAGGTCCGCCATTCGCTCGCGCAACGGAGGAAGAATTATGTTCACTACGTTGAGTCTGTAGAACAAGTCCCGTCTGAAATTGCCGGCCCTCACTTCTGCCGCTAAGTCTCGATTGGTGGCAGAGATGATCCTGACGTCCACGGGTCTCGGAGTCGTGGAGCCCACCCGGCGAACTACCCGCTCCTCCAGCACCCGCAGAAACTTGCTCTGCAGGTCCTTTGGAAGCTCACCGATTTCGTCTAAGAATAGGGTGCCCTTATGCGCAGCCTCAAAAAGACCCATCTTGGCATGGTCCGCACCGGTAAATGCTCCTTTCTCGTGACCAAACAGTTCGGACTCAACCAGAGTGGGCGTCAGCGCGGCGCAATCGACCGGGACGAATGGTTCGCGGGCACGCAAGCCCGAGCAATGAATGGCGCGCGCCACGACTTCTTTCCCGGTGCCGGTCTCGCCAAGAATCAAGACCGAACACTCGTGATTCCTCATCTGCGATATCTGTCTTCGCAGCTGACTAATCTGGGGAGTTTTACCGATCAGCTTCTCAATCGGAACTTCAACTCTTTTATGGCCGATTTGGCGGCTGCGAGTGGACTCCACTCCGGAAGCCAGGTTTTTTAATTTCTGTTCGAAAACTTCGACAGTAAATGGCTTGGTTATGTAGTCGACAACGCCGGAATAGATGGCTTCGACAGCCATATCAATGGTGCCGTATCCGGTGAGAACGATAATGTCCACGTCATGCTGAGAAGCACGTATTCTCCTGATGAGCTCCATCCCGCCGATCTCTGGGATTCGAATATCGGTTACTACCAGGTCGAATTGTCTGTCGGCAAGAAGGTCCAGAGCGGCCTCGGTGGTGGCAGCTGTGGCTACCGCCATCTCGCAGGATTGGGCGATCTCGCTGCACAGCCGCCGAGTCATCTCGTCATCATCGACGATCAGCACCCGGGGTTTACCCTGCCTAACTTCCATACCGCTAGGACCCAAATCAATATTCATTGACACTAACCCCCGCTCGAGCCATTTTTCTCGATACTAAACGAGTCGAAATATTTAACTTGGTTGTTAATCCTGAATGAACTGCCTTGCTTTTTTGCCGCTTCATGGCGTAAAGCGCAGCGTCCGCAGCGGATAACAAACTCTCGATGATCTGGCCATGTTTGGGATAGATGGCAACGCCCACACTGACGGAAAGCTTGGGGACCTTGCCGTCACTGGCGGCCTTTTCACAGATACGTTGAGCGACCAGGCTGGCACTCTTGGCGTTAGCTTCGGGCAAAACCAAGGCAAATTCGTCGCCGCCGAAGCGCGCCGCGGTGTCCACCTCTCGGCAACAAGAACACAGGACATCCGCCAACCGGCAAAGCGCTTGGCTGCCTACTATATGTCCATAGCGGTCGTTTATTCGCTTCAGTCCGTCGAGGTCAAAGAACAATAAAGCAAATTTTCGATTGGTACGCATGCTGCGCTTAATTTCCGAATCAAGGACATCCACAAAGTGACGGTAATTCGCTAGGCCCGTTAGCGAATCGCTGGTGGCCTGCCGGCGGAGGTGATCTTCAAGCTCACGCTGCTTAGTGATATCTTCCGCGATGATTTCATAGGCCTCAAACTCCCCTTGCTCGCTCAAGACTTCTCTTCCGCTGAGCCGCACCTTGAGGATCCCCTGGTCCTTCCGTTTCCATTCGGCCTCGATAGGATCGGCAAAGCCATCCGGGCCCGAAAGGCCTAACAACCGCTTTAGCTTGCCCGGGTCTTGGATAATTTCGCGTACCAGGTCTAAACCCAAGAGCTCCTCTTTCGATCCGTAACCGAGCATTCGCGACATGGTTTCGTTTACTTCCAGAAACCAACCGTCCAGATTACAGCGGCACATTCCATAATTTAAATTCCCAACCAGTGCGCGGTAACGTGCTTCTGAACGTCGTAGATCCTTTTCGGCGCGTTCGCGCTGGTCCCGCAAACGCTTCTCGTTAAGTGCTCGATGAATCGCCACAGGCAAATGGCCAAGAGCGGTCATTTCGATGCAATCGGCAGCACCCTTCAGGATGAGATCCGCGGCAGTTTCACGCTTGAGGTCGTCGGCCACAAAGATGACCGGGAGTTCGTTCTCCATCCGGCGTAGCAGGTTCAGCGGTTGTATCTCCTGCCAGCTCACCGTGGGATGCTCGGCAACGATAACGTCATAATGCTCGGACCGAAGTTTTTCGACGCACTGCTCGGATGTCGACACTACCTCCGAGGCCACCGTGAATCGCATCCTTTTGAGTTCTAGCAAACAGCGTCCGACGTGGGCCATGGAACGATGGATAAAAAGTACGCGCACGAGGTTACGCCTAAGCCGAGAAACACTAAGGCCGGAGGTCGGCACAATTTGATCCGCACTGATTTCAGTTCTCGAAGACATGTCAATCTCGTGACAACTTCCCGGGGGACCAGTTCCTTTCCGGGCTGTCCCCCGGGTGGGCCCTACTGGACTGAAACGTGCAGAAAGCGTAACCAAGAGACAAAAAAGCGTCTGCTCACTTTTGTACATCTTGCAGTACTGGTTCGTGACTTATCCGACACGGCTACGACAGCAAAGCAGTGATAAGCCGACTTGGCCCGGATTACTTCTTTATTACTTTACATTATTTAGATACTCTTATAGAAACAGGCGAGAGCCTTGGGGTAGGCTCGGTAGCTCAAGGCCCGATACCAACCAGGGAAGGAATCGGGCTTAGCTTAGGAGTTCGAGTCTGTCTTAGATTCCCAAGAAGAAATTCAGTCGCTGAGGAGGCTCTTTTGGGAGTCCTGGCTCGGAGTGTCAGGAAAGTGGTTTCTTGCTTGTTACGGAGGAATACTGATGTCGTACAAGTATGAATGCCTGTACCTGAACATCGATTATGTTGATTTAAACCCGGGGACGTATCGAGGGGTGCAGATCCTCAATGGTGAGGGCACGGTTTTGGACACCCTGACGTCACCGGACTATAAATTAGATTTGTTAGAAGCAAGACGGGCGGCCTTGCTGCTAGCTCGTACGGTATTGTTAACGCCTAAGGCAGAAACTTTTGAAGCCCAACTAAAGCTCTCTCCAGCAGACCGCATTAGTCTCAAGCCCCTACGATAGGGGCCGCGGTGCTACGGTTTGGACCGCAGCGATCGATGACTCGTAACCATCGATGGGGTTCGGCGTTCCCGCCAACGTCCCAGCCACGGCCCGTATCTGGCGTTTCGCACCCTCCGAGGGTTCGGGATTTGCAGGGGGCTTGCGCCCATGCGAGACGGCGGAACCGCGGAGATGGCGGAACCTCGTAGGACTCGCTCCGTACGCGTACAGGAAACTGCGCGCAAGACGCTACCGCGTAAGGTCAAGAGCCACCAGTTGAAATTCAATCGTGAAGGATGACGCGAAGAAGCGAATCGTTGACGTGCAAGCCGCCATTATATGTAATGAACCCTAGCTTGCGAAACTTGTTCATGAAAAAACTGATCCGGCCTCGCGTAGTACCAACCATTTCTGCCAAAACTTGCTGGGAAACCTTAACCGAGATCTTTTCGGCCTTTTCTTCATTGCCATATCTGGCGATCAATAAGAGCGCCCGAGCCAAACGTTTCTCACTGGAATTGAAAAGCTGGTCGATCAAGTCCTCTTCGATACGCACGTTGCGTTTAAGCATGTAGGCAACAAAGCGGTCGGCAAATTCAGGCTCTTCGTGAATCACCCGAATCATTTCCGACTTCTCGATCTCTAGGATCGATACAGGCTCCATGGCCGTCGCTGTCGCCACCCGCACCGGCTGCCCTGCGATACACCCTTCGCCGAAGAAGGCTCCCGGCTGCAAAATGGCGATCACCGCCTCCTTGCCGGTTGAAGAATTCACGCTAATTTTTACCGCGCCCGCTCGAAGATACATTACTGTCTGACAGTCGTCGCCCTGAGCGAAAATAGCATGCCCTTTGCGATAGGACATCATGTTACGCCGCACACCTGTCGATTCCAGGTATTTCAAAACTTCAAAAGGATGGTCGAGTTGGGACGTGCTCTTCAACGGCGTGGCAACTGGTGAGAAAGCTAGCAAAATCCTCGTCATTTATCAACACTATTCGGTAATCCTCTAGATAACATCCTATATACGTTTACTTGAGCATCGGATAGCACTTCTGCTGCTTCCGCTTCCATTATTTCGGATGCGTCTACCGTTGTTCATAGAACTACAAGAGCGGCGCGACCGAAAAATGGAAAACCATAGGCGGAGAACACGCGCGGAGTCTCAATGACCGAAACTCGAAACCAGCGGATTGCGGTCAGGATGTTGAGCAGTCCCGCGCGATCAAGGAAACTTCAACAGCCTCACTTCTAAATCGAGATTCTTGGCCTGAAATGGAATTCCATAACGAAGCAGCACGTGCGTTCGGGCTGTTGGCTTCACGCTATAGCCTTAGTTGTCAGTACTTTATGTTCACGGATAAGCGGGAGTACTTGGTTGGGATCGTGCACTAGCTAACCCCGGGTTCTCTTAGATTTACCAAAGAGCGTGGGTGGCCGAACCAAGGTTCGGGGAGGCAGAGCTGGTCGATCGATTGGGGATGGTTGCGATCGCATCAGCCTAGGACTATGGAGCTTCCAGCCAACCAACAACCTCAGTACCTCCGCGCCAACTTCCGGCGTATTGAAAGGAGAGAATGGTGGTTATGGGCGGCAGCGGCCATCATCACCCTTTTGCTTGCCGGCGGGCTAGCCTCCTTTCTTCTTCCGACCTCGCGTTCTCATCAAGACTCGTACGCGGTGAATGTGTTGCCACAAGCCATGCGCGGGCTGATGGGATTGATTTTTCTTTTCGACCTCTACACCATTTACCAGCATCTCCTCATTTACCGGATCCGCCGTCAATTAATCGAACGAGAAGAGCTTTTTCACCTTATCAGTGACAACGTCGCTGACATGATCGCAGTCGTGGACATGCACGGAAAGAAACTCTTCAATAGCCTTTCCTATCAACGAGTTCTGGGTTATTCGCCGGAGGAATTGCAGACCTCTTCAGCGTTCGAAGAGATTCATCCTGACGATCGAGAGTGCTTTCTGCAGGCAATCAAAGAGGTCCAACGTTCTGGAATTGGGAAGACCCTGGAGTACCGTCTTCGCCACAAAGATGGCACCTGGCTGGTTCTGGAGTCAACCTCCAGCGTGATTTTCGATGATGAAGGAAAGCCGGAAAAACTTGTGATCGTGAACCGCAACATCAGCGAGCGCAAGACAGCGGAACAGGCGCTTCGGCGCTCGGAAGCGGAGTTTCGTTCGGTAGTGCAGGGCGCACCTTATGGAATCTTCCGGGCTGGAACCGCCGGGCATTTTCTGCAAATCAATCCGGCACTCCAGAAGATGCTCGGCTACGAATCCGGGGAGGAGCTCCGCGGAAAAGATTTGGGGATCGATATCTTCCTGCACACCGCGGAATACCATCGTTTGAGCGAGCTGCTCACGCGCTCGGAGGACATTAAAGACATCGAAATGGACTGGAAGAGGCGCGATGGAACGCCAATCACCGTGCGATGTTCAGGTCGCCGTATAAGCAGCGAAGATACGGCCCTCACCTATTTCGACATGTTTGCGGAGGATATCACCGAAAAGCGAGTGCTCGAAAAACAGCTTAGGATGGCACAAAAAATGGAAGCGATCGGGCGACTGTCCGGAGGAATCGCGCACGATTTCAACAACCACCTGAGCGTCATCATCGGTTATAGCCGAGTTCTGAACAAAGCATTGGGTGCCGATAGTCCGCTCTGCGAGCATGCTCTGGAAATTGAGAAGGCTGGGCAGCGCGCCGCATCTCTAACCAAACAACTGCTGGCCTTCAGCCGGCAACAGGTCCTGACACCGGCCGTACTTAGTCTGAACACCTTGGCCACGGACATGGAGACGATGCTTCCCCGGTTGCTGGGGGAGGATATCGCCCTATCGCTGACGCTGGATCCTGACCTTGGATGGGTGAAAGCCGATCAGGGACAAATCGAACAGGTCATCATGAATCTCGCGGTAAATGCCCGTGACGCCATGCCCGTCGGCGGAAGGCTGCACATCCAAACCGCCAATGCAGAGCTCGACCAGATATATACGCGAACCCATCCAGGTTCCAAGGTCGGAAATTACGTGCGGTTGGCGGTGACCGATTCCGGAACTGGCATGGACGCTGCGACCCAGGCGCATATTTTTGAGCCGTTCTTTACCACCAAAGAACAAGGCAAGGGCACCGGACTCGGTCTCGCCACCGTGTACGGCATCGTCAAACAGAGTGATGGGTATATCTGGGTAGATAGCGCACCAGGAAAAGGGACGTCATTTGAAATCTATCTACCACGGTATGTCGGTGAGGCGGTTGTGGAACCCCAGAAAGTCGATCCGACCGAGAAGCTGCATGGTTCGGAGAGCATTCTTCTTGTCGAAGACTCTGAACCGTTGAGAAAACTCGCGCAATCCTTTCTGGAAGCAGCCGGCTTCCGGGTGTTGTCGGCGGAGAACGGAGAAGTCGCCGTGGACGTTGCGGCTCGGTCGGGAGTGAACTTTGATCTCTTGCTAACCGATGTCGTGATGCCGGGAATGAACGGTCGCGTTTTGGCAGAGCAGTTGTTGCCGAGGCTGCCAGGAATGAAAGTGTTGTACATGTCCGGGTACACCGACAGCTTCATTGCCGGGCACGGAGTTCTGGACGCTGGCGTCCACCTGCTTCACAAACCATTTACGGAAGACGTTCTCATCCGCAAGGCTCGCGAAGTGCTCGATGACCGAAAGAAGCCAGCGCCCGTGATGATTGCCTCAACAGAATTGGTTGGCAGCGACATCCATTCGCACCGATAAGGGGAAGCTTCATGCAGAAGGTATTGGTGGTGGATGATGACGACGCCTTGCGCCGCTTGATGCGTCTGGAATTGAGCGACACTTTTGAAGTCATCGATTCCGGCGATCCGGAACAAGCTTTGGCCCTCGCTCTGGAGCACCGACCTGACGCTATCCTATTGGATCTTCGCATGCCTAAGTACTCTGGCTATGAGCTGCTTCAGACCTTCACCGCCTTCAGCCACACTCAAAGGATTCCGGTGATTATCGTTAGCGGAGAGGCTGGCGGACAGACCAAAGCAAACTGCAAGCAACTCGGAGCTTCTGGCTATTTTGAAAAACCCATCGACTTCGACGCACTACGTGCCAGCCTCGCGGCCATTGCCAAAACCCGCAAGTTTGTCCCGCGAACCGAAGTGCGAGTACGTTTACGGGTTCCTCTCAAGCTGCGAATCACGGATAGTCACGGAAATAAGACCGATTACGAAACCACGAGTGAAAACGTCAGCCTCAGCGGCTTCCTGTGTATCTGCACTGCGGACCTGCCGGTCGGTGCAGTCGTAGAAGTGTTCCTAACTGCTTCTGGGACGGTCTATGTAGGCAAAGCCAAAATCGTCCATACCGACACCCGGGCTGCTCCCCTACGACAATACGGATGGCGCTTTATTGAGAAGACTGGCCCGTGGGTGCTGCAGTAAGTTCCGGGTGGGCTCCCTTTCTAGGCTGGCAATGGGGATCGGTTACGCCCGCTATCCTTGGTTAAGCAAAGGAATCAGGAAAGGTACACCCATGAAGAGAATCCTGACCGGTTTACTTTTCGCAGCGGCGGTCTCTGCCCAGACCCCACCGAGAAATCTAATTGTAATTACGGATAGGTTTACGGGCGAAACGTCGGTCAGTCTGCGCCAGTTCCATATCCTCAACACCAGGGATCAGGGGTCACCGGTCCAAATCGACCTAGCTGCGATTTATGCGTCGGGAAAGATTGTAATCCTGGCGCTTAGCACCGCGGAGCGGTTGCAGTTCAGTGGTGGCGCGGATGTCTTCGCGTTGGCGGACGGCGAGCGAATCAAGCTCGGACATTTCCAGTCAGGTCAAACGGTGCGAACCGGAGGCAATTACGTCAAGGTCGAGGAGATTGTAGCCGGGGATGTTGGCCGACCGATATTTCAAAAGATGGCAACTGCGAAGAGCTTAGAATTAAGAATTGGGCGTTGGGAATGCCGTGTAGACCCTGCGGACGTCCAGAAGCTTAAGGAGTTTTCGACAGCACTGTCCGCCGTCGCCCAAGCCGCGCGCTAACGAGAAATTCAGGATGCGATAAGAAGGGCTCGCACCCTAAGATCCCGGAGCTAGCCGGGTGCGTGCCCTCGGTGCGACGCTTTTACAGCGCCAAACCGTATTGATTGTGAGCAGGTCAAATGCCAATGAAGGTATTTTGTTGAATCGGATGATTGAGATTTGGGATTAGGCTGCCGTTTTGGGGGATACCACGGTGTCGACTGCCCCGGGCTGCTGTTTCGAACACCTGGATTTATACTTGCTTTGATACCATTTATATCTATAACTGCGGCTGCCTAGCCGCAGTGTCGTTTGTAAACTGATTCTCCTTGCTGTTGCAATGTCACTCGGGCCCTTCTGCGTTCGTGAATGAACTCCTTCTCGAGGGGAGGCAACCGCTTACTCAATGGACACGACTCAAAGAATATAAAGGGAAGCGCGTTGACTCGGGAGGATGGTTGCCGTAAATTTCGGAAGTTCGACCCCTTTGCCGTACATAGCCACGCTGCATTTCCCTCGAAATGGGGCCTTCGCGGCCTAACACAATCGCAACAAGATGTTGAGACGGCGCTCGCCTGGTTCGTGGGAACCATTCGGCAGCCGGCAAACGCGAGCCACAGGTTGTCCTAACCGGACCACGGCGCGCGCTTGTTCCCTCTCCTCTGAGAAGTCTGAAGACGCTTGTGCAGAGGAGCACACCAAGTCATGTTCGAAAGCCGTTTGCAGCATCGTCCGCATTCCTCACACCTTGTCTCCCGAAATCCGCAATCCTCAGATGCCATCGCTCCCGTCGATCCTTCAACGGCAACCCATTCTCAAATGTCTATAGGGATGCCGGGTAGCGTCCGAGGCCTCGGCCGGTGGCGACTGCGTCATCTGGTGTTAGCAGTATGGGTGGTTGCCTCGGTCCTGGCGGGCTGGCCGACGGGGGGGTACGCGCAGTCGGTGGTGACCACCGCGGCGGCGGGGACCAATCCAGGTCCGGTGGCAGTGAACCCGGTGACGAACCGAACGTATGTGGCGAGTTTTCAAGACGGCACCGTAAAAGTGTTCGACGGAGCCACCAACGCGGCAGTGGCGACCGTTGCGGTTGGGAGTCCCGGCGCCATAGCGGTGAACCCGGTTACCAACATGATTTATGTAGCCGACACTAGCACGAATACGGTGACGGTAATTAACGGAACTACGAACGTTGCCGGTAGCCCGATCATGGTCGGGACCACCCCCATCACTTTAGCGGTGAACCCGGCGACGAACATGATCTACGTGGGCAACCAAACTTCCAACAACGTGTCGATCATTGCGGGCTCGACGAACTCGGTCATCCTCACGCTGCCAGCCGGAACCAACCCACAGGTTATTGGGATTAATCCAGCAACCAACAAGATTTACGTGGTGAATAACGCTTCCAGCAACGTGACCGTGATCGACGGAAGCGCCAGCCCGCAAGCCGTCATCGCCACGGTAGGTGTGGGAACCAACCCGTTGTCCGTCGGGGTAAATCCGGCGACAAATCTGATTTACGTAGCGAATTCCGGGAGCGGCACGGTGACGGTGATCAACGGAGCCGTAAATACGACGGCGTCCAACCTGACCGTGACAGTCGGATCGCAGCCGCGCGTCCTGACCGTGAACCCAATCAGCAACGAGATTTATGTGGCCAATCACACCACTGGAACGGTGACGGTGATTAACGGAGCGCTAAACACAACCGCCTCGAACGCGACGGTGACGGTGGGATCGGCGCCGGTTTCTGTGGCCGTCAACCCGACAACAAATCAGATTTATGTGGCTAATCACACCAGTGGCTCGGGCGGCGGCACGCTGTCGGTCATCGATGGCGCGCTCAACACGACGGCGAGCACCACTACGGTGCCGTTTGCGGTGGGAGCGTTCCCGGTGGCTTTGGCGGTCAATCCGGTGACCAACCAGGTTTACGCCGCCGATCAAAGCAGCAACGACATAACCGTATTTAGTGGTGCCACGGACCTCACTGCCGTGGTGGCAGTTGGAAGCAGTTCACAGGCGAACGGTACGTCGATAGCGGCGAATCCGGCCACGAATAAGGTCTATGTACCCAATTCGTTCTCCAACACGGTGACGGTGATTAATGGGGCCACCAATGCGACCACCACGATCACAACTGGAATCGGGACGGACGTCGATGCTGTGGCCGTGAATCCGGTTACCAACAAGATTTACGTGACCAACTTGGCGGATGGCACGGTGTCAGTGATCGACGGGTCGACTGACACGGTCAGCGATGTGGTGACCGTGGGCAGCAGTTCGCAGGTGAACCGCACCTCGATCGCGGTGAACCCGGTTACCGACAAAATTTATGTGCCGAATTCCTTCTCCAACACCGTAACGGTGATCAATGGAGTAACCAACGCAACCACCACGATCACGACCGGGATCGGAACCGACGTCGACGCCGTCGCTGTGAACCCGGCGACCAACAAGATCTACGTGACAAATTTAGCGGACAGCACGGTGTCAGTGATTGACGGGAGCACCGACACGGTGAGCGCGGTGGTGGCGGTTGGGAGCAGTTCCCAGGCGAATGGGACGTCGATTGCGGTGAACCCGGTTACCAACAAGATTTACGTGCCCAATTCATTCTCCAACACGGTGACGGTGATTAACGGGACCACCAACGCGACCACCACGATTACTACCGGGATCGGGACCGATGTCGACAAGGTGGCGGTGAACCCGATTACCAACCAAATCTATGTGACCAATTTGGCGGATGGCACGGTTTCGGTGATTGATGGGTCAACCGACACGGTCAGCGCAGTCGTGACCGTAGGCAGCAGTTCCCAAGCGAACCGGACATCCATCGCGGTGAATCCGGTGACGAATAAAATCTATGTGCCCAACTCGTTCTCCAACACGGTAACGGTGATCGACGGAGCCAGCAACACCACCACCACACTCACGACAGGGATCGGCACGGACGTCGATGCCGTGTCGGTAAATCTGGCGACGAACAATATTTATGTGACCAATTTGGCGGACAGCACCGTGACCGCGATTTCCGAAGAACAGGTGGAAACGGTGCCGCTGACCACCACCATCGCGCCACTAGCCGGCAACGTGAGCACGACCAGTACCCCTACTTTTACTTTCACGCCGGCGAGCACTTTCACTCCCACAGCCCCGCCTGTTGAGAACGTCTATTTTCAACTGGACACCTGGGAAGGTCCATGGATTGCGGCAACACCTGGAGCTGGAAATTACACCGGAACCGCGAACCCGGCGTTACTGCAGGGAACGCACGTGGTTTACGCGTACGCGACGGATGGGCAAGATGCCGATTCCACAGGCATGACCCAACAGCTCACCGGACAAGTCACGGCGGAAGTGTTTACGGTGATCCTGCCGGGAACTGCGACGGCGTTGACAGCGAGCGTCAATCCAGCAGCGGTGGGACAGACGGTCACGTTCACGGCCAACATTACCAGCCTAGCGACCGGCACACCCACCGGAACAGTCACTTTTTTTGATGGAGCAACCTCGCTTGGAACCGGCACCCTCAATGGCTCGGATGTGGCGACGTTCGCTACTGCAGCACTAACACTCGGAACGCATTCGATAACCGCATCCTATGGCGGAGATGGCAGCTTTTCCGGAAGCACGTCGACGGTGCTGAGCGAGGTCATAGCCACGCCGAACCCGGTGCCCACGGTGACATCGTTATCACCGACCGCGGCGGTCGCGGGTGGGGCAGGCTTCACCATCACCGTTAATGGCACGAATTTCTTCAGCGGTTCGGTAGTGGAATGGAATGGCGTGGCACTGGCCACCACGTATGTCGGCGCCACGCAGGTGACCGCCGTGGTTCCGGCCATTGACATCGCCAGCTCAGGCACGGTTGCGGTCACGGTGTTCAACCCGGCGTTGGGCGGCGGCACCTCCGGCTCGCTAACGTTCACAATCAACGATCCGGTTCCCGGGCTGGCGTCGCTTTCACCCACATCGGCTGTGGTTGGCGGTCCGTCCTTCGCCCTGACGTTGACCGGCAGTAACTTTGTCAGTGGATCGGTGGTGAAATGGAACGGAGTGGCACTGACCACCACATTGGTGGACGCCACTCATTTGACGGCCGTGGTCCCGACCAGCGATCTGACCAGCGCAGGCACCGCTTCGGTGACCGTCTTCAATCCGACGCCAGCCGGCGGCACCACAAGCCCGCTGGTATTCACCATCAATGCTCCGGTGCCCACGCTTGCGACCCTGGCACCGAATTCCGCAGCCGCGGGTTCGCCGGCATTCACGTTGACGTTGACAGGAACAGGGTTCGTCAGCACCTCGGTAGTGAAGTGGAACGGCGTAGCACTGGTAACAACGATTGTCAGTGTCACCCAAGTGACCGCCGCTGTTCCGGCTGCGAACATTTCCGCGGTGGGCTCGGCCTCGGTCACGGTGTTCAATCCCACCCCAGGCGGGGGCACTTCGAGTCCGCAAACATTCACGATTAATGCCACGAATCCTGCGCCTACGTTGGGATCCTTGTCAGCAAACTCGGCAATTGCCGGAGGGCCAGCGTTCATCCTGACACTAACGGGCAGCAACTTTGTGAGTGGCACGGTGGTGGATTGGAATGGCGTGGCACTGGCGACCACCTTTGTCAGCGCCACCCAGGTGAGCGTAACAATTCCGAGCAGTGATATTGCAACTGCAGGCACCGCGTCCATCACGATATTCAACCCCGCGCCGGGCGGAGGTACTTCGAGCCCGCAAACGTTCACGATCGACAATCCGGTCCCGACGTTGGGATTGCTATCGCCAACTTCGGCAGCCGCAGGTTCCGCGGGATTCACGCTGGCACTGACGGGCAGCAACTTTGTGAACGGGACCGTGGTGCGATGGAACGGTGGGGTGCTGACGACCACGTTCGTTGATGGCGCACATTTGACGGCGATGGTGCCGAGCAGCGACGTTGCCAGCGGAGGTATCGCTCTCGTGACGGTATTTAACCCCGTGCCGGGCGGAGGTACCTCGAGCACCCTGACGTTCACGATCAACGGAACGAACCCGATACCAGCCCTGGGGATGGTTACCCCCATTTCCGCGACGGCAGACTCAGGGGCCTTCGCGCTCACGGTAACAGGCAGCAATTTTGTCAACGGTACGGTGGTGAGATGGAACGGTGCCGCGCTGGCGACGATGTTTGTCAGCAGCACCCAATTGACGGCCACAGTTCCCGCCGCCGACCTGGTAAACGGCGGAACTATTTCAATAACGGTCTTTAATCTGGCGCCGGGCGGCGGAACTTCAGGCACGTTGACGTTCACGATCAACGATCCGGTTCCCACACTCGGGTCGCTGTCACCGTCCTCGGTGATGGGAGGCGGCGCGGCCTTCACGCTGACCCTGACCGGCACCAATTTTGTTCCCGGAACGATTGTGGAATGGAACGGGTTGGCGCTAACCACCACTTTCGTGAGTTCCACGCAGCTGACCGCCATGGTTCCGGGCAGTGACATTTCAAACGCCGACAGTGCTTCGGTCGCGACATCCAGCCCCGCACCGGGTGGGGGCACGTCAACCACGTCGACATTGACTATCGTGAATTTCAACGTGGCCAGCACCACGCCGACGGAAACCACGGCACCGGGGCAGTCCGCAGTGTTTGGGATCTCCACCGCGCCGGTCGGCGGAGTGTTTCCAAAACCGGTGACCTTCACGGTTGCGGGACTTCCCCCCGGAGCGGCGGCAACATTCAATCCCCCGTCCGTCACTCCCGGAACGAGCACAAGGATGACCGTTACGACCACGGCACCGACAGGTTCGGTCGCCACCCTGGAACTGTTCGACCCTCGGGAACCACGATTTCCAACACCATTCCCAGGGCCCCTGCAGGCTTGGCGCATTCTCCTCGCGTTGGCGATTTGCCTGGCGAGCGCGACCCTTGCGGTTGGCAAGCGAAAATCGCTCCGGCGATTGGTGCTGGCGGCCGCACTAATTTGGCTGATCGGCACGGCAAGCTATCTGGCAGGGTGCGCGGAAGGTTTTCCCAAACCTGCAACCTCGACGGCCACACCGGCAGGGAGTTATGTCCTCACGGTCACCGGGGCGGCAGGCACGGACATGCATTCGACGACGGTCACGCTGGTTGTCCAATAGTTGGAAGAGTTTGGACCTGGCCCGAGAGCGAGCAGTGGCTCCGATCATGGCTCGGAGATGCCCCGGATGTTATGGAGAGATAAGACAATGCGACTCACTCGGCACTACTTAAAGTTTTTCTTATCGGCGTGGGTGGCTCTAGGTGCAGCGCAAGCGGTGCGGGGGCAAGCGCTGAAGACCGGAGAGGAGGCCCCAACAGTGGAAATCTTCGGCGGCTACAGCTATTTGCGCGCTGATACCCTCGACACCAGCCATCCCTTTGGTCTGAATGGGGCGAGCGGCTCGGTGGCTTACAACTTCAACAGGGTATTCGGCGTGGTTGCGGACTTTGGCTTCTACCACCAGGGCAATGTGACCGGAAACGGATTAAGCCTGAACCTGTCGAGCTATCAGGCCGGCCCACGCTTCAGCCTAAGAAATCGAAGGCACTTGACGCCGTTTGCTCAGGCCCTTTTGGGCGCAGGCCATGCGGGAGGAACTCTTTATACCAGCTCCCTGGGTCCAGGTCTGGCTCCGCTGGGTGCAAGCTACGCGCTTATGGTTACTGCAGGCGTGGGTCTGGACTGGAAGTTGAATCACACCGTCGGTATCCGCGTCATTCAGGCGGAGTATCTGTACTCTCAGTTTCCCAACGCCAGTGTCAGCGATAACCGGCAAAATAATGTCAGGCTCAGCTCGGGAATTGTGTTGAGCTTCGGGAATCGCTAAGCACCGCAATCCTGGTAAAAACTTAGATTTCAAACACCAAGTGATGCGCCATACGCCCAAAAGCGCTCGTGGATGAAATACCTTACCTTATGACCCGGTTATCTGTGGCTATGCCACGTGCCGAGTCCGAGTTTCGGCGAAGGCGTCTCCGCGCCAGCCTGTACGGCCCCGAGTGCTAATGCAGTGCGGTCAAGGGAATACCACGTCCGTGGACTGGGCGAAGTGGTGCTTCTACCTTCGGCACCGGAGCATCGCTAAGCTCCGATTTCTGAGCATACAACTGGTCGCACAACCCGAATGCGCAGGCCGAAACGACGCTGATCCTGACGATACGATTCACGAATACACCGAAAGCATCGGCAAGGTCACAGAGCCGGTACCGATGCTTACGGATGGGTTGATCATCGAGATTTGGTCTCAATGGGAAATCAAAGCTGCAGCGGTAGGAGTTTGGGAGACCGGAGGATTTTTCAAACCTAGGTTGTGGATACCAGAGACCGTGTACCAAGAGCTGAGGCCGACGATTCCCGCAAGAGCGGTGTATCGCTTGAAGGGATCGGTCTGGCCATGGTTATCTTTTTCGTGGCTGAGAAAATGCGCCGTATCTAGCAGCGCGATATTTACAACGCCGGTGACCAGCCACAGTTGAGGGCCGTGAGGGCGGTGCCCTACAAATAGCCGAGCAGGATAATTCACGCTGGCGCTCGGATTCTGGCTGTACAACATTTCAAGAGTAGCGTTCTCGAAAGCGGCTGTGCCGAGCAGGCCAATAGCCTCCGCCCTTAGCAAGCGATCGGTACGCAGATCCCTGAAAGTGGCCTTGGTTTCGGAATAGTAAGCGCGAAATGGCCAAGTAAGCGCTGCCACCACGCGGTTAGAGGTTCCGGCCGGTTTGGGACGCTCCTGAGCCGAACAAGGACGAGATGAATACGTCATGCTCAATGCAAAGAGAGCGACGTAAATGCATGCATTTTTCATCCGATTCCATTTCACCGCAATGGTGCCTGCTCCCTTTCGTCTTTGTCGCATCCCTGACCAGTTACCAAAGTCCCTTGCGGTCAACAGGTAGCCCTATGGAGAGGCGTGTGCCTAACACCGATTCGCTGCTGTTGGCAGCTACAAGCTGCTCAAATAATTTGGCGAAAAAACATCGCTGTCGGCATTGCATGCCCATCCGTGTCGGCACCTGTGGCGCTACACCAGCAAGTGTTGCTTGGTCATTGTACACCGGTACCTGGCGCCTTCGTGAACGCTGGCGGAGCGCAAAGTCTCGATCTAATCACTAGTTCGCCACCCGATGAAATACACCCTGGCGCGGGATCTGCCCATTCTCGAATTACAGGAACCCACTGCGTTACCGCCATGGCACTAGTCTTCGCGATCTGCAAGTGGGACAAGAAGTCGACATCTAGGCCTATCCTAAAAACCCAATCAATCTCGTACCCAAGTTGCGATAGTTCGGACGGTAGGGGTCAGACCGCGACCGGCCTCCTTTTCTTCGCGTATAGCGGACCCGATACGGAACTCATCCTGCCTGGCGCCCGTGGCGGTGTAGTCGCAGATAGCAACAGTCAATAGCTTGCGGGCATTTTGAACAGGATCGCCCTCGACGCAAAAGCGAGGTGTCTTTCAAGTCGGCACCGAGTAGCGGGCGAAGGGAAGACTCACCGTTCATACAGTTCGTCGGAAATGCGCGGGAACACAGCCGCTTTCGATGGACCGGATTCGAAGTACCACCAATAGGCGAAGTCCGAGATGCGGAATCATGGTCTCTTGCCCGACTTGAACAGGCCCGCAAATCGGCGCTGTGGGGACTTTTTTCCTTCTCGGGCATCGAGCTCGGCCAAGCGTTCATTTGCACCAGTGTGCTTCGGCTCAATTTCTAGAACTTTGGAATAAAGCGGGCGGGCGCGCCACGGTAGTTGCATTTGTTCGTATAGTTTGCCGAAGTGAAAATAGGCTGGGACGTTCCACGGATCGATCTCGATCGCCTTCTGGAAATGTTCGATGGCTTCGTGCTGGTGATGGCCCACGGTAGCCAGACTGACGGCCAGCAAAACCTGATATTTCGCAACCTCGGGCGCTAGAGCAACGCATTTTCGCAACCAGACAACCGACCCAGCGAAATTTTTATCGTGCCGGCAGGCCGCAGCAAGCCTGAGACTTTCTGTGATGGTCTCGTCCTCCGCCGTCCATCTTTCAGACACCGTCCGACGCTCGTCGTAAGTGGCACGTTTCTGATCATCGCTGAGTATGTTGTAGGCCTGGTTGGCCGCGCCCATCACTTGTTGGAGTGATTCCGCCCATTCGGCTCTGCCTCCGTGGTGATCAGGATGGAATTTCCTGGCCAGGGCATAAAAGCTTTGCTTGATTTGATCTTTAGAAGAGTCCGCAGTTACGCCAAGAAACTCATAGTGGTTGCTCTTTATAGCCATTGCCATATAGAGCTTGAGTTCCTCTTCAGATACCGCTCGCTCAGCCGGCGCTCCCGATCCCCGGACGGGCGGTTCTCCAGCTGAAACCGATGAATCCGGTGGGGGTGCAACGGGAGGAACGCGCGGAGCATGAGGCGCGACGTTTTTGGACTCATCCGCGACAACTTTGCCGGGAGCATCGCCCTGGATTCTTCCGGCTTCGAGCTGCGCCTGTAAGAACTGATTGAGACGGGAGCGATGTTCCGCACCCATATGAACAAACTTTACGCCCATGCCCTTGCCGGGCTTCACGTTGCGAACCGTCGCACGAACTCGAACCTCACTACCGTTCGCAACATCAAATAGCAATTCGACTGTGGAACCCACGGCTAGGGGGTTCGGAGTTCTCAAAAATAATCCACCAAGTCCGAAATTGCCCAAGCGGCAAACGCCTTGCTGACTGCCGGAGCGCCAGGCCACGGACACTCCGGGAGGCGAAAGCACCCGGGGATGACGACGTCGTTCGTTGGGCGGTGGTTCGATGGCCGGGTCCTTAGTCTCGCGAAGCATTGTTTCTTGGTAAGCACTGAAAGGACGATCCCTCGGATTCTTTCAGGCACATCCTCTTCAATCATCAGGTCGTCTTGTCGGGCTAAGGGGCCAAAGGCCGGGCATGTCAGACGATCAATTTGTGCGTTGGTTCCTATTGTACCTCCTGTAGAAAGCGAGCGGCTTCATAGATTTAATATGTAACTATTCAGCCATCAACATGTCTAGCCTTTAGTACTAGTTTGCTCGCTGCAGACAGTAAATCGACCTGCGAAAGTAGGGTAATCTGCTGGTTAGGGTCAGCCCGGTAGGCGAAATCAAAGCAAATCAGCTGTTTCCCCGGAAATGTGGGGGCTGCACAATGGAATTCCTACCCCATGGTGAAGGAGGTGGATATGGCTCGCTGGGTATTTAAATGCAGTAACTGCGGCGCGGTTATACAACATTCGACCATCCCCGAGACGGTGGAAAATTATTCTCAGCCCGCTAAGCCGTTCGTTGCTGAAGGCGGCGAGTCCATGACCTGCCCCAATTGTAAGGAAATCCACATATACAAACAGGAGCATCTTCAATACGCGAGCTGAGGCACTCACCGCAATCGCGATAAGCTTGGCTTTTTAAGTTTCCACTTAAATGGGAAGGACCCGAGCAGGTCGGGTCAACAGCCACTCCAGCCTTCGGTGAACCTGTTACTCAATCCACCTTTCGTGCAGCAAGACTTAGCTTTCTATCCGTTTCCGGCGCTGCGCGATACTTTTTCTGTCTGCGGGCCGTCAGAAATTCGGAGCAACGGGTGCCAAACGGTATCCAGCAACCCGGCGTCAATTTCTGACTGGTCTCTTTTTCCCTATTCCATCACCGCTATCGATCCAGATAACAGAACGCCCTACGTCCACCAATACCATGTGGGCGTTCAACAACGATTGGGGAGCAACGCAGTGGTAGAGGTGGCATACGTCGGATCCGCTGGACACCGACTGCCGCTGCTACGGTCCATCAACCAATGCCCCACGCCGAGTGATCCGAGCTCCTGTTTTGCGTCGAATTCTGCTGGTGAATTTTTACATCCGTTCGAGGTCCCGAGCATTCTAGATCAGGAGAATAGCGCGAATTCCAATTTCAATTCGCTCCAGGTCCGCTTGGAGACAAGGACTTTTCATGGCTTGCAACTCAGCGGTTTTTATCAGTTTGCGAAATCGATTGACGATTCCTCGTCCCTCCAACCACAGATCTTCCTTACTTCCCCGCCGCTCGCCACTCTGGTGGTTGCCGACACGGCCGACAATCCCGATAACTTTGCGGGCGTCAACAATATCAGTCCTACCCTGAATCTTCAGGGGAGTCTCCCGGTGATCACCACACGTCCCAACCTTCCCCAGGACTCCAGCAATCTAGACGGAGAACGGGGTCGCTCGGACTTCGATATTAAACATCGCTTTGTACTTAACTATATCTATGCGGTCCCGCGATTTGCTCCCCTCGTTGGTTCTGGGTGGCAACTCACAGGCATTACCACCGTACAGTCGGGTCAGCCCTTCACGGTGTATGCGGACTTTTTGGGGGAGTCTCTCCGCCCCGATCTTGTCGGCCCGGTTCCCATCAACATGAACAATCCGGGAGCGGCTATCGATAACGGGATTCCTGCGGGCTTTCCTGGCAGCGCTTTCAGTTTTAACTCGACGTTTCAGCTCCAGCCCGGATCGCTGGGCAGAAACACTTTCACCGGTCCGAAGCTCATCAACTTCGATTTCGCGCTGCTCAAAGACACTCGCTTATCGAAACGTGAGGGAGCCAACTTACAGTTCCGAGTGGAATTCTTCAACTTGTTCAACAACGCGAATTTTCGCCAGCCGTACAGCAGGTCGGGCTTGTTTTTCAGCGACGCGTCCCCGAACTTTGTCGCATTGTTTCCCGAGCTTTGCAGGCTCAACAGCAGCGGCAACGCAACTTGTTTCCTTCCGGATCCCTTCTTTGGACAGATCCTGCAGGCTTTTCCGGCCCGGCAGATTCAATTGGCGCTCAAGCTCTCTTTCTAGCACCAGGGCTGGAACGGGTAAACCCATTCGAGAAAGAACCCCGCTCCAAATAGCCAAATGTCCAAATGTCTTTGCCTGGCGCCGCACCTAGCGCGCACGATTTACTCGGCACTTGCTGAGATCAGGGCCACGCCCGGACAGTCAGCGCTCTGGAGGGTTTTCGAGAACACCACAGTGTTTCGTCGTGGATAAGATTAAAAGAAAGCTTGTCGACTCGTGGCCACCAGTTTCATTTCTCCGTCGTTTTTGCGGCCTGCAAGTGCGAAGCGCTGCGCCGACAAGGAGATGTAAAATCGCGACCGACGCACACCCGGCCAAGACAATTGCTACCGTCCTAGCGTAGTATCCAGCACGAAGATTCGCCTCCATCTACAACGGCTTGGAATGCGCGGACAGAGCCTCGCGATAGGCCTTGAGGTTGCTCTTGTCGACGACCACCGTCCCGGTATCAACTGACGTAGGCATCGGCGCTCCTGGGGCGGTCCGCCAGTCCTTGAACTGATGTACCGCGTTGTGGTGTAGGTCGTCGAGGAACTTCAGCCCGTAGTAACTCATGACATAGGGCTTTTGCGTGATCGTGGCCGCGATGGCGCCGCGGTCGATCCAATCAAGTGTATCCGGATCGTTGTCGAAGGCCACAATCGGCAGCTTGTTTTCCATGTTAAAGCGGTGCACGGCTCCGGCAGCGCCGGAACCCCCTGTCGCCTCCAAGCAAATAATCCCATCTACCCTTTCTTTCTTCTGTATCAACTCGGAAACTTGATCAAATGCGCTGCGCGCGTCGCCCTTGTCATCCATGATCTTTGTCAACTTGAGGGCAGGAAAATTTGCCAGCGCGTCGGCCACGCCCGCCACTCGATCATCCAGGTTATGTTGTCCCGAAATCGTGATCACCGCGATGCTGCCTTTACCCGGAAGCAGCGCCGCAATCCGTTTCAGGCTCTCTCTGCCAGCCTTGAAGTTATCCGTCCCGATGTACAGCAGCCGCTTCGAATCAGGCACGTCCGCATCCACGCAGATCACTGGAATGCCCTGCGCTACGGCCTTGTCAATCTCCGCCTGAAAAATCTCGGGCCGCGCCGCAGATAGACAGATTCCGGCGGGATGCTGTTCCACGGCATCGCGGAACATCGTTACCTCCGCGTTCGGAGCGTACCCCGTCGGACCAATCAGTTCACCCTTTACGCCTAGCGCTTTGGCGGCGTCCAAGAACCCCGCCTCCGCCTCCCGCCAGTACGGCAAGTTAATGTTTGTTGCCACGAACACGTAGCGTTCATTTTGCTCGTGGTAGGGTTCCGCACACGACGACACAATCAGCGCTATCCCGACGAAAATGAAGACAGCTATCAGGTTGGGCCCATGTCTGTTCATTGCAATTCTCCTTTCGCCTGCTTCTCGATGATCGCTTCACACAGGCATTCCTCCACACTGGCCACATCCGCCTTGCTTTCCAGCACAAGGTTCGCGTGGGTCTTGCTGGGCACTAGGTACCTCCGCTGCAGGTAACACCGTGTTCTGGTATTGCCATACGATCAACTCCATGGGGCGTTGACGCTCAGTGATATCTCGCACCTTGCGGCGATGAAAACAGACCTCTTCGGGTGCTGCAAAGTAGACGGAAAGGTCGAAGTGCGGGCGCAATTGCGCAAAATATAAAGCCAGTATGCCTTCTACGATCAGCAGCGACTTGGCCGCAATGTGTTCGCGCTGGTCCTTCACGCGCAAATGCTTGGCAAAGTCGTCGATGGGAGCCTGGATGGCCTTCCCAGCCGCGTATTCACGGACATGACTCTCCAGTAGTTTCACGTCGATTGCTTCTGGCGCGTCGTAGTCTAGCTTCGATCGTTTTTCCAAGGGAAGGTGATTCATATCCGCCGAGTAGACTTCCATCGAGAGAACGTGGCCGTTCAGACGAGAAGCCACACGCTTGGCCACAGTCGACTTACCGCTGCCAGAGGGGCCAGCCAGGCCAACGATGAAAACCTTTCTATGTTTCGGAGTGGTGCTCAATTGGCGTCTCTTTGTTGAGGGGTTTCGTTTCTTTTTTCGAGAATACGCCTAAGTTTGAGAGTTGGTTAGTGATTTTGCGAGCTCCTTTGGGCGGCGTAACGCCCAGCGCTCCCCGCCGTGATGCCGCTTTTGCAGGCCGACCGGAATACGGTACTTAGGTCCTTACCAAATAGTCGGCGAAACTTTCATACACGCTCGAGTGCAGGAGCCTAACACCTGCTATCAGAGCAAAGACGGTAAAATACTGATTCTGTCGCTTGGTTCCATCACGCTCGGAACCACCGGGAACAGTACTATTAGCCTGGCTACGCGCCCGCATAAATCTAAAGCCGTTCGTGGAATGACACTCGCCTTTAGATCAAGGCTTAGCCTTCCCGTGGACTTTGAAGTGTGAAAATAAGGTGCGGAGGTGTATGTTCGTCTCTGATCGTGGTCCCATCAATGATGGGACGGGAGTCGCCCATAGGCCTTTAAAGATGTAGCCGCGAATGCGGAAAGCAGTGAAACATGAAGAGAACCGCCCCGTTAACCGACTTCCTGACAGGCGTCGAACACCTCAGACGCTCAGCCAGGAAACTCCTCCCGCATCAATCCCCCAGCCGCTTCAAGTCCCAAATTGCCTATCGAAATCGTTCTGGATTGGCTGAGGCGCGTTTCTGGTCCTGGGTCAAATGGTCGGTGTTCGGGATTCTGTTCTGCGTGTTCATTTGGAAAGCCTGTGAAGCGGTGCAATATTTGCGAGAAATGGGCGGGCGCTGACCCCACAGCCAGGCAGGGAAAGCAAAGCTTCGAAGTAATTAACCCTGTCCGTTTTGCAAAGTTAACGCGCTTGTGGATACGCACCCTCGAACCAGAGCGAAGGAAGAACCGAAGTCATCGCCAGAAATGAATCTGGGAAGAAACGTTCTCGACCAGGCGCTCAAGCTGCTTGTTGTTTTAGAAGCTCAGCGTCGAAACGCACTCCTTTCTTCCAAACGAGCAAAGTGATGGCTGCGATTTTGTGCGCCAAAGTGAGACGCGCCATCGCGGGCGCCCTTTTATAATGCGTTTATCGTTACGAATCGCGATTAAATCCGAAGCGGAACTCATCGAATGCGCCGCAATTGACTTGCCCATTGACGCAGCCTAACATCCGTCTCCGATAAGGGCTTTTTTGCATGATCGGGCAAAACATCTCGCACTACCGCGTTGTTGAAAAGCTCGGGGGCGGCGGGATGGGTGTCGTCTACAAAGCTGAGGACACTAAGCTCCACCGCTTCGTTGCCCTGAAGTTTCTTCCCGACGAGTTCACGCCAGACGCGCAAGCTCTAAGCCGCTTTGACCGTGAGGCACAGGCGGCTTCCGCCCTGAACCATCCAAATATTTGCACCATCTACGAAATCGGCGAACACAACGGTCAGCCGTTCATTGCGATGGAATTCATGGAAGGCACTACTCTGAAGTACCGCATTTCCCGCAAGCCGCTGCCGCTTGAGGAAGTGCTGGAGTTGGGGATCAAGATTGCCGACGCACTCGGTGCGGCCCACGCCAAAGGAATCGTCCACCGCGACATCAAGCCTGCCAACATATTTGTCACCGAGCGCGGTGACGCCAAGATTTTGGATTTTGGTTTAGCGAAGCTAGCACCGGCGGGCGGTGCCGCGAGTCTTTCGGCGATGCCCACAGTCAGCGAGCTGGAACAGCTCACTCGACCGGGCACGGCGATCGGCACCATCTCGTACATGTCACCAGAGCAGGTGCGTGGCGAAGAGCTAGATGCACGCACGGATTTGTTTTCGTTCGGTGTGGTGCTCTACGAGATGGTGACCGGGGTCCTGCCTTTTCGTGGCGAAACCTCCGGCTTGATTGCGGAAGCGATTCTGAACCGAAGGCCAGTTGCGCCGGTGCGACTCAATCCCGAGCTTTCCCCTAAGCTCGAAGAGTTCATCAACAAGGCGCTGGAAAAAGACCGCAAGCTGCGCCACCAGAACGCTGTGGACATGCGCACGGACTTGCAGAGAATGAAGCGCGACACAGAATCGGAACGACTATCAGCAGCGACGAGTGCAGCAGATGGTGCAGGCGGGAAGTTAGGATGGGGCTGGAAGGTGCTTGTCTCCGCTGCTCTTTTGGTTGCGGCACTTGCCGCTGGTACTTATTTCTATTTCCATCGCCCCCCGGAACTCACCGACAAAGACACCATTGTCCTCGCTGATTTCATAAACACGACGAGCGACCCGGTGTTTGACGGGACGTTGCGCCAGGGGCTCGCCATCCAGCTTGAGCAATCGCCCTTTCTGAAAATCATGGACGATGAGCAGGTGCAGCAGGACCTGCGATTGATGAGCCTGCCTGCCGGGGGGCGCATCACCAACCAGATCGCGCATGACATCTGCGTGCGAGAAGGAGTTGCGGCTACGATAGACGGCTCCATCGAGAGCCTGGGTAAAGACTACGTCATCACGCTCCAGGCAATCACTTGCCAAGGTGGCGCGACGCTGGCTCGGGAACAGATTCAAGCAGGCGACAAAGAGCACGTATTGAGCGCATTGGGATCCGCCGCCACAGCCATGCGGGCCAAGCTGGGAGAGTCGCTCCACTCGGTCCAGAAGTTGAATCGTCCGCTCGAACAAGCCACCACTCCATCGCTCGAAGCTCTCCAGAGCTACACCGCGGGTTATTCCGAGATGGGCGAAGGCCAATTTCTGGCCGCTGTCCCGTCGTTTGAGCGCGCCATTGCGCTCGATGCAAATTTCGCGATGGCTTACTTCATGCTCGGCGTCGCGTTCGACAATGCCGGGGACATAGAGCGCAGCCGGGGATATACACAGAAAGCCTTCGGTTTGACCGACCGAGTTTCCGAGTTTGAGCGGGACCTCATTGCGGCTACCTATTACTCGTATGATGGCCAGTCTGACAAAGCGATTGACGCCTATCGGTTGGGCGTCCAGAACTATCCCCGTTTTTGGGGATTCCATAACAGCTTGAGTGCCGAGTACATAGACCTGGGGCAATTCGAAGAGGGGCTCAAGGAGGGCCAGGAATCGAGTAGGCTACAGGCGAACGTTGAACCTCCGTACCGGCGCCAACTGGATGCAAATATGTGCCTGGATCGGCTCGCCGAGGCGAAGCAATTAGCGGAGAAACTGCGGACGCAGGGACTCGGCGGAGCGAGGATCCACCAACGCTTCCTCGAAATCGCTTACGTCGAGGGGGATGATGCCGCCGCTGCGCGGGAGATTCAATGGTTCGCAGGCAAGCCGGCGGAGTACCTGAGCTTTGGCTTGCAGGCGGCCAATCAGAATGCTCTTGGCCAGCGTCGCGCGTCGAGCAGACTGTACCAGCGAGCCGCAGAGACGGCGCTGCGTCATGGGCTCCGGAACGCCGCCGCCGAATTTGAAGAGGCCGATGCACGTGCCGATGCGCTGTCGGGTAATTGCCAGGCCGTGCGGCGACTGGGGCGTCCTGCGCTGGCACTGGCCATGTGCGGCGATGCGGCCCAGGCGGAGGAGCTCGCCGGAGTGACTTCGAAGCTGTTTCCAAACGGGACCCTCTGGAATGCGGTGCAGCTACCCGCGATTCGCGCTGCGATCGCGCTCATACGCGATCAGCCCGCCAAAGCCGTAGAACTGCTGGCATCCGCCTCGCCGTACGAGCGTGCTTACCCCGAGGCGGTGTACCTGCGGGGCTTGGCTTACCTGAGTCTGCGTGACGGCGCTGAGGCAGCGGCTGAGTTCGAAAAGATCCTGAATCACAAGGGCGCCAATTGGGGCAATGCTTGGCAACACCCGTATTGGGGGCAGTTCTACTCGGTTTCCTACCTTGGGCTGGCGCGAGGCTCCATGCTCGCTGGCGACCCGGCAAGAGCCGCAAAAGCCTATCAGGATTTCCTCACCCTTTGGAAAGACGCCGACCCCGACACTCCGATCCTGAAGCAAGCCAAGGCTGAGTATGCGAGGCTGCAATAGCCGCCGGTAGACGGAACCAGCACCTCCACGTCGCTCGCTGTCCAACGGATATCCGAACTCGACCCGTGGCGCGTCGGTATCCTGAATCAAGGCCTTGAACTCTTCTGTTCTCGGTCGTCATCGATCTCCAGTGGACGTAGCCTGTTACCAGTGCGCATTTGCGAATTTCTACCAATAAAAGGTCGCTAGGCTGTCGAAATACCTGCAATGCTAGGCACAGCGATTTTAGCGGATGCATTTGCCGGACAGATCGACAAGCGCCTCGGCGAAAACTGAAAACCCACGACGGGTGTTGGCGGGACTGTGCCTGATCTAATACGCCTGCGAAGTAATGCCGCGGGGGATGATTAGCAAGCCAATTGTGCGCTCGCAGACGCGACAAAGCTAACCACACGATTTTGCCCTTTAGCCAGATCATTTGGCATCCTTTCCGCGCCGCCCCGATTCCCAAGCTCCCTGTGATATCGGGGAGATCTGGCTAACGCACCCCTTTTGGCATTGGCCGAGCTGCGGTAACCTATAACGGGTGTGAAACGTCTTCCATAGCACGGGTCTGCAAGGCGGGAAACCGGAGCCATTTTTCGCGACCAGGCTTGAGAGTGCCCTGTTGCGGATCGGAACCCTTCTAACGCCTCGCGCTTTACTCAAGTCAAGACTTCTGGAGGCTCAGGTGTACCGAGAGTTTTTTGGGTCATGCTACCCCTCTATTCTCATTACTTTCATTGCTGCCCTTATTCTGACTGGCTGTTCCGGAGTGCAAGCTCCGACGATCGTAACCGAGCCTGCTTCGGAGTCGATTAGCGAGCTTCAGACCGCGACTTTCAGCGTTCAAGCCGCGGGATCGCCCCCACTGAACTTTCAATGGTCGAAAAATGGAGCAGAGATTTCGGGGGCTACCGGAGCGACGTACAGCACACCTCGAGCGGCGCTAAGCGACAGCGGCGCGACATTTACGGTGACGCTGACCAATACGCGAGGAAGTATCACCAGCAATCCCGCGCTACTGAAAGTGAGCCCGGGAATAGACGTTGCCACGTACCACTACGACAACTCGCGAACCGGGCAGAACCTGAATGAGAAGACATTGACGACTTCGCTCGTCAACCAGACGACCTTTGGATTGGTGGGATCGTTCGCGGTCGATGGCAAGGTTCAGGCTGAGCCACTGCTGGTGTCCAACCTGACAATTCCAGGGGTCGGTCCTCGCAATATTCTTTACGTAGTCACGGAGCACGCGACGGTGTTTGCATTCGACGCTGACGCGAACGGCGCCACGACATCCTATTTGTGGAAGGTGAGCACGCCACAGGCAGGAGAGACACCCGGAGATGATCGCGGATGCGGGCAGGTCTCCCCTGAAATCGGCATCACTTCTACTCCGGTGATCGATCGCGCTCGCGGCGCAATCTACGTCGTCGCGATGTCGAAAAATTCGCAAGGAAACTTTTTCCAGCGATTGCACGCCCTCGATTTAGCGACCGGCAAGGAACTCTTTGGTGGCCCGGTGGCCATTGCCGCCACGTACCCGGGATCCGGTGCGAATAGCAGCAACGGCACGGTAGTATTCGATCCGGCTCAATACAAGGAGCGCCCTGCGCTGCTAAAGGTCGGGAGTACCATCTACACCACCTGGGCGTCGCATTGCGATATTGCCCCGTATACTTCATGGATCATCGCGTACAACGCCGACACGCTTCAGCAGGCCGGCGCGCTCGATCTTGTTCCGAATGGAAATGATGGCGGGATCTGGATGTCAGGAGCAGGCCCAGCAGTCGATTCTCAAGGCAACATCTACTTAATCATCGGCAACGGCACCTTCGACGCAACTCAAAACGTCAATGACTTCCCCGTAAACTCAAATTTTGGAAATTGTTTCGTCAAAATCTCACCGGCTTTAACCGTGCTTGATTACTTTACTCCCTCGAATACTACGCCCGAATCAGATGCCGACACGGATTTCGGGGCCGGCGGGCCGTTGCTCTTGCCAGACTTGGTGGATGCAAATGGCGCGGTTCGTCATTTGGCCGTGGGATCCGGGAAGGACGCCAACATCTATGTGGTGGACCGCGACAATATGGGTGAGTTCAACGCCGTCAAAGATCGCGCGTATCAGAAAATTACCGGCCAAATTGCAGTAGGTGGCGTCTATGGCAAGCCTTCCTACTTCAACGGAACTGTCTATTACGCTGGAGTCAAGGATTTCCCAAAAGCATTCCCCTTGGTGAACGGTCAATTGGCCCAGAAGCCTTCGTCGCAGGCTCCTACGGCGTTCAACGAGTTCGCCGGCGCGCCTGTCATTTCGGCATCCGGAAAGAACAATGGAATCGTTTGGATCGTCGACAATGGTAATCCGGCCGTTCTACATGCCTACGACGCCACAAATCTCGCAAACGAGCTATACAATTCAGGCCAAGCCGCCCAAGGTCGAGACAGTTTCCCTGGGTATAAATTCATCACTCCGTTGGTAGCTAACGGCAGAGTGTACGCAGGCACCCCCAATAGCGTGGTTGTGTTCGGTCTGCTGCCCTGATCCAATGCTTGGCGCTTTATTCTAGGACGCAATCGCTACTGCGCGCCGATCACAGGTGATAGTCGGTTGCCAGGCGCGATTTGCACGATGTGCCGGTCGTATTCCGCGATCCGCTCGTTCAGCGATTCGATTTCCCCTAACAGCGGTTCTAAAACATCCCGCAATTCCAGGCCAAGTCCCTTGGCGATCTCCCCCGATTCTAGAATCACGTTACCGGTCTCATCCAAAATGCAGTAGTTGCTGATTCGATCTCCCAGATCCACACCAATCGTTAGCTGCTGTTGTTTGAAAATCTCGTTCCTATTTTTTGTCACAGTGATAATCTTTTTCACAGCCGGTCTCCTTTCTCTTGTGCTTCGAGCACGTCGATTATTGGGAGCGTATCGCATCCCGATGGAGACCGGCC